>Ga0187780_10000752_pt1 | contig 24087 bp, 20 predicted proteins | sample 1015_Q2_SP10_20__FD_132429 | JGI IMG/M metagenome (GOLD analysis project Ga0187780, IMG submission 132429) | Tropical peat soil microbial communities from peatlands in Department of Meta, Colombia - 1015_Q2_SP10_20_MG | ecosystem: Environmental > Terrestrial > Soil > Wetlands > Peat | place... | reverse complement strand
TAGTTGGTCAGCGAAGCGCCCTGCGACCGGTTCCCACCTTTCGCGAGCTCAGCTTTCGCCGCGGAGCCCTACTCGCCGCAAAATTTGCTCCTGATCCGCGGTCGGCAATCTACAGCGCCGGCTGGGAGGGAAATCCCGAAGCGGTTTTTATCAGTTCTCCCAATTCCACAGAATCTCGCAATCTAGGCCTTCCCGAAACCGAGATTTTGGCGGTCTCTCCTACGGGACAAATGGCGGTCTTGCGCCACTTCAGCGTCAGTCCCGATCACTTTCTCCATCGCGGTACGCTGGCGCAGGTTTCTGTCGGCGCCGATGCTCCGCGTGACCTTCTAGACAACGTTGAAGGTGCCGACTGGGCGCCCGGACAGGACGCACTCGCCGTCGTTCACGTGGCCAACGGCCAAGCCAGAATTGAGTATCCTGTCGGTAAGGTTTTATATGAAACACCCGGCTGGATCAGCAGCCTGCGTTTCTCTCCCAAAGGGGATTCCCTCGCCTTCATCGACCATAATTTGCTTGGAGACGATGGCGGCACGATCAGCCTCGTAGATCTCAAAGGCAAGAAGACGGATCTGACCGAGCGCTGGGCCAGTGCCATGGGAGCCGCCTGGTCGCCTTCTGGCGGTGAGATCTGGTTCACCGCCACCGCCACCGGCTTCAGCCGTTCGCTCCGCGGTGTTACGCCCTCGGGTACGGTTCGCGAGCTGCTGAGCGCTCCCGGGACATTGACCCTTCACGATGTCGGCGCAGGAGGACGCGCTCTGATTTCCCGCGATGCCTTGCGTGCCGGCGCTATCGGACTCGCGCCTGGCGAAACTAAAGAACGCGATCTCAGCTGGCAAGACTGGACTGTGCCCATCGACATCTCCGAAGACGGCAAGATGATGCTCTTCATCGAGGCCGGTGAAGCCGGCGGTGGTGAGTACGCCGTCTTTAGCCGCGAGACGAACGGCAACTCCGCAGTGCGCCTGGGCCAGGGCTCGGCGGTGGCATTGTCGCCCGATGGCAAGTGGGCCTTGGTGTTGCGCCAGAATATATCTCCTCCCGATTTTGTTCTTCTCCCTACCGGCGTGGGACAGCAACAATTAATCTCTACCGGTAAAGTCATTCCATTCGGAGGGCAGTTCTTTACGGACTCCAAGCACCTGCTTTTTGACGGACACGAGGCAGGCCACGCCTCACGAATCTACCTGTTGGCTCTGGATGGAAGTCAGCCTCGCCCCATCACTCCCGAGGGCTTCTCGCTGGGCACCCATGCCCATTCGGTTTCGCCCGACAGCAAACGGATCGCGGCCATCACCGCTTCCGGACTTTTCTTAATTCCCGTTGATGGCGGGGAGCCGCAGCCGATCCAGGGCTCTATGCCTTACGATCAGCCTCTCCGGTGGGCAAAGGATGGCCACGCGTTATTCGTGGGACAGCGTGGCGAAACCTCTTGCCCGGTCTCGACCGTGGATCTGCAAACCGGCAAGAGAAGCGAATGGAAGACCGTGCGGCCAGCCGACTTAGCGGGAGTGGCAGGCGTCGCCTGTCCGCGCATCGCCGATGACGAGCAACACTACGTTTTCGGTTACGTGCGCAACCTCTCCGACCTGTTTCTGGTCGAGCACTTGAAGTAGATGCTCGAGGCTCAGGTCTACGCGCTTTTCTCGGTGGCGACGCCGCTCCGGCTTGACGCAGCTTGTTCTGCCGCTGCAGCCGAATCAAAGAATCGAAAGAACGATTCCACACGAGTGATCCCCAACGTGGTGCGGACACGATTGTTCACCCCGACCAGTGCGAGACTGCGGCCGTCCTTCTGATGAGTAACGTATGCCCCGACCAGAACTCCTACGCCCGCCGAATCGACGTAGGGCACATCGGTCAGATCCAGTATCAGGGCAGGCGCAGTGCTGGAACGAACCCTGTTCTGTAGGTCGAAAAGGTTAGAGATGACAATTGGTCCCTTCACGCGAAGGATTCGGTACCCTTTTTCCGGGTCCGTAGTTTCGTCGATGATAAGAGGCTCCTGGGGCATTTCGGGATACTAACCTCGCAGCTTTTCTGATTTGTTAACGAAATATTAATTTACACGGATCGCCAACCCAAACCATTGTGGATCACGGAAATTGACAGTTTGTTGTAAAATGCCCTGGTTTCTTCGCGGACCCTCAATCCAGCCCAAACAGGACAACCGAAACGTTCAGGTTCTGCCATGACAAAACTTGACGCCACTCTCCGTGAACGATTAAAGCGAGTCGGTTTCACCCACGAAAATGAGATGCGGCTCTACGGACAGGAATTCATTTTGCAAAGCGATCCCATTATCATGGGCGACAATCTTATTTTTGTCGACGCAATCGAGAAAAAATCCGGCCAGCTAAAACGCGTCCGCATTCCGCTCACGATCGTGAGAATGGCCATGGAAGAGTACCGGGCTGCATAGCCCACCTCGCAACTATCGCAAACCCCGTCATCCTGACGAATCGGATCCTTCTTCCTGTCGTTGACACCGGTCAGTCAAGCTGTTAGAAGTTGAGGTTCCTCCAAAGTGCATGCTGGCTGGAGGTTTGTAGCGCGTAGGGATGCCTGAGCAAACCAAGTCGCCCACGCCGCCGAGCGGCGACCCAAACCCGCCGGCGGGGCAGGCCACGACCGGCAGCGCCCACTCCACTCCTGCGCACAAACTTCCCGAAAAACCAGCCGCTCCAGCCAAGCCCGCGGGACCTGTGCCCGTGCCTTGGCAGTCGCCTTTGGTTTCTAAGCTAAAGGCACAATATGGCTCCGGAGTTCGTGAGGCCAACACCTACCTCGGACAGAACTACCTGGTGCTCGAACCGTCCATTACAAACGAGGTTCTGCAGATTCTCCGAGATGAAGAGCAGTTCGACTATTGCGTTGATATAACCGCTGTTCATTATCCGCAGCGTGAGAAACCATTCGATCTTGTCTGGATTCTGTATTCCTTCGCGCGCAACGAGCGCTTACGTGTGAAGACGATGCTCGCAGACGGCGAATCATTCCCCAGTTCTGTGGCGATTTGGCCGACTGCAAACTGGCTGGAACGCGAAGTCTATGACATGTTCGGCATCAAGTTCGACGGACATCCGGATTTGAAACGCATATTGCTTCCCGACGGCTGGAAAGGTTATCCGCTGCGCAAAGATTACGGCATCATTCAGCAGGATCAGGAATGGGTCCGGATCAACTTGGGGATTGAGAGCGGGCAATAATGGCTGATCCCACCACCTACCTTTCGCACCTCGAACTTGGCGAACCCGACAAGACCTTCCTCGATTCCAACGAACTTATCATCAACATGGGCCCGCAGCATCCGGCAACCCACGGCGTGCTGCGCGTCATTCTGAAGCTCGACGGCGAAAAAGTTCTCGGGACCGAGTGCGTCATCGGCTATCTGCATCGTGGCGTCGAAAAAATCGCCGAGAACCGCACCTATACCATGTTCAATCCCTATGTGGATCGCATGGATTACGTCGCTGCGGTTTCAAATGGTCTGGGGTATTGCGAAGCCGTCGAAAAGTTGCTGAATATCGAGGCTCCGCCCCGCGCCAGGTACATTCGCGTCATCCTCACCGAGTTGAATCGGCTGGCCAGCCATCAACTTTGGCTCGGTACACATGCCCTTGACATCGGCGCTATGACGCCCCTCTTTTACACGTTTCGCGACCGGGAAGAAATTCTGAAGATTTTCGAGAAGTATTGTGGTGCGCGCCTCACTACTCATGCTTTTCGCATCGGTGGCTGCCAATACGAGACCTATGACGGTTTCGAGCGTGACGTGAAAAAATTTCTCGATTTCGTTCCGCCTCGGATTGACGAATACGAGGAACTGCTCACTACCAACCGCATCTGGGTTGAGCGCACGAAAAACGTCGGCAAAATTTCCGCTGCCGATTGCAAAGCCCTTGGTGTGACTGGTCCCGTTCTTCGCGCCAGTGGCGTCAAATGGGACATTCGCAAGGCGCTCCCGTATGCAGCCTACCCGGAGTTTGACTTTGAGATTCCCACCGGCGCCAACGGCGACACTTACGACCGGTACATGGTACGTATGCAGGAGATGCGCCAGTCTCTCCGCATCGTTCGCCAGGCTGTCGAGCGGATCCCTGAAGGTCCGATCATGGCAAAAGTCCCGAAAGTGATGAAGCCGCCGGCCGGCGAGATTTATCACTCGATCGAAGCTCCGAAAGGTGAGCTCGGTTACTTTGTGGTAAGCGACGGATCCACGCAGCCTTATCGGGTGCGCGTCCGCCCCCCGTCGTTCGTGAATCTGCAGGCGCTTGACATCATGGTCCGCGGTCAATTGGTTGCTGATGTCATTGCCGTGATCGGCACGCTCGACATCGTCCTGGGCGAGGTGGATCGCTGATGCTCGATTACGTCACTTCCTACCTCGGCATGAACACCACCCCTGGCCAGGCAGGCAATGTTTTCTGGGCACTTGTTTATATCTTCGTCGTCTTCGGCGGTGTCTCGGTCGCCGTGATCGCAATGAACTGGCTGGAGCGCAAAGCTCTGGCCCATTTCCAGATTCGCCTGGGTCCCATGCGCGTCGGCCCTCATGGCCTGCTGCAACCAATTGCTGACGCCGTGAAACTTCTTACCAAGGAAGACATCGTTCCTTCCGAAGCCGACCGCTTCGTCTTCTGGATCGCTCCGCTCATCATCCTCTGCGCTTCGTTCACCGTGTACATTGTGATCCCGTTCGGCCCGACCCACGCCATTACCGACCTGAATATCGGAATCCTGTTCATGCTGGGTGTTTCATCTTTGAGCGTGTTAGGCGTAGTGATGGCGGGATGGGCGTCCAACTCGCATTATCCGCTGATCGGCTCCCTGCGCTCGAGCGCGCAAATGATCTCCTACGAGATTGCCATGGGTATGGCGGTCGTTTCCGCGATCTTGATGACCAGCCTGAATAAGAGTGGCACCGGCACCCTCAGCATGATCGGCATCGTTGAAGCGCAACAGCAACAGCAGGTCTGGTTCCTGTTCAAGTTCTTCCCGCTCGGATTCATAGCTTTTGCCATCTTCGCCATTGCCATGGTCGCTGAAACTAATCGCGCCCCCTTTGATTTGCCCGAAGCTGAATCCGAATTGACTGCCGGCTTCCACACCGAGTACAGCGGCCTGCGCTGGTCGTTGTTCATGCTCGGCGAATACACTGCGATGATTGCTGTGTCTTCCATAGCCGTGACCCTCTGGCTGGGCGGATGGCTGCGTCCATTTCCGAACACACTCACCGGGCCGGCTTGGGACTTGGTTTTCTCCTTGATTCCAGGGTTTACCTTTCTTGCCCTCGCCGCCATCGCCTTTGTCGGCGTCATTCGCATGCCGAAGCATCCCTATTTCAGGATTCAGACTGCCGGGCTGGCTGCCTTCGGCGCTGGGCTCGGTGTTATCGGCCTGCTGCTCTTTCTCCCGCCGGTGCGCGATCGCATTCAGGACATCTTTTGGTTCATCGCAAAGGTCGCAGTTTTCATGTATCTGTACATCTGGTATCGTGCAACATTTCCGCGTTATCGTTTCGATCAGCTTATGAAGGTCGGATGGAAAGTCCTGCTGCCGATCGCTATCGGCGTACTGATTCTGACTGCGATTCTTGGAGTGGTTCTCTGATATGGAACCTGTAGCCACTACTTTTTTCTTTTATTTCTTATCGGGACTGACGTTGCTGAGCGGTGTTCTCGTGATCACCCGCAAGAACGCAGTGCACTCCGCCCTCGCCTTGATTCTGGGATTGCTCGCCCAAGCCGGTCTGTACTTGATGCTCTATGCGCCATTCGTTGCCGGCGTTCAGATCATTCTTTATGCCGGCGGAATCATGGTGCTGTTCTTGTTCGTCATCATGCTGGTGAATATCGAGCGCGCCCAGAAAGAAGAGCAATTCAACAAGCAGTGGCTGATCGGGATTCTGTCCGCCGGGGCGTTGGGCGCATTATTCGTGCTCGTGTACACCAAGGGCAGCAGTCTGTTCCCAACAGCAATGGCAGCCCCAGTTGAGAGCAACAACACTCAACAGGTTGGGGAACTGCTTTACGGTCAGTATATGTTCGCATTTGAAATCGCGTCATTGCTCTTGCTGGTCGCGATTATCGGTGCGGTCGTAATGGCGAAGAGAAGAATTTGACTGAGCACTCAGCAGTTAACACTCGGCCTTCAGCCGGCCGCTTATGGCTGAATGCTGACTGCGGGATGCTGGTGGCTGAAAACCTGACATGGTTCCTGTAACCACACTTCACTATCTTGTAACCGCGGCTGCCCTATTCGTGTTGGGGGTCATCGGTGTCTTGACCCGCCGCAACGTGGTCATTGTGCTGATGTCGATTGAACTGATCCTCAACGCGGTCAACCTGAATCTGGTCGCATTTTCCAGAATTTGGGGATTGCACGGTCAGGTTTTTGCGATTTTTGTGATCACCGACGCGGCCGCTGAAGCGGCCGTTGGTTTGGGTATCCTGATTGCCTTCTTCCGCAACAAAGAAACCATCAACGTGGACGAAGTGGATTTGTTGAAATGGTAAGAGACCAGCATTTCGCAATTGGCACTTGGCATTTAGTCACTGGGGTTTTGTTGCGGGGCTGAACAAACACATTTTGGCCAAATGCTGAGTGCCAAGTGCTAAATGCCAAGTTCTGATTGATGCTTGCTGAGAGCTGAGTGCTGAATGCTATTTCTCTCCCACATCTGGCTGATTCCGTTGCTGCCGGCCTTCGGCGCAGCGGTCATGTTCTTTTTCGGCCGCAAGCTGGAGAAGTCGGCCGTCAGCGCTGTCTGCGTCGGCGCGGTAGTCGCTGCATTTCTTTTTGCCTGTCTTGCCGTCTGGCAGTACACCGCGTACGCCCGCGACAACCCGGGCAAACCTTATCAGACTGTTCTCTACACCTGGCTCGGTACCGATACCGGACAGCTGGGTTACACCTCATACTCGGGTACTCCCGTCCCGTTCCAGGCCGATGCAGGTTTTCTCCTCGATCCGCTTTCCGCTATCTGGTTACTTTTTGTGACCGGCGTGGGCATGCTCATCCATATTTACTCGGTCGGCTACATGGCACACGAGGGGGGCTATTACCGCTTCTTCGGCTACCTGAACCTCTTCATGTTCTCCATGCTGATCTTGGTTCTGGGCAACAATTACGCGCTCATGTTTGTGGGTTGGGAGGGTGTCGGCCTTTGTTCGTACCTGCTGATCGGCTTCTACTTCCATCGCAAGTCGGCGAGCGACGCGGCCAACAAGGCGTTCATCGTCAACCGTATCGGTGACGCCGGGTTCCTTCTCGGGATGTTTACCATCGCCTGGTATTTCGGCTCATTCCGTTTTACCGATATCAATCATCTTGCCCGCAGCGGGCACTTCGCCATCGGCGATCCGATTATCACCGCAGCGACACTCCTGCTCTTCGTCGGCGCCTGCGGAAAATCCGCTCAGATTCCGCTTTACGTCTGGCTGCCAGACGCCATGGAAGGCCCCACTCCTGTTTCTGCTCTGATCCACGCTGCGACCATGGTAACGGCAGGGGTGTATATGGTCGCGCGTTCAAATGCGCTATTTGTTTTGGCGCCAACCTCGATGAAAACCGTCGCCATCATCGGCGCGCTAACTGCTATCGTTGCTGCGTCAATCGGCCTCGTGCAGAACGACATCAAACGCGTGCTCGCGTATTCAACCGTATCGCAGCTTGGCTACATGTTTCTGGCGCTCGGTGTTGGCGCCTTCGCGGCCGGTGTCTTTCACGTTTTCACTCATGCTTTCTTCAAGGCCCTCCTGTTCCTTGGGGCTGGCGCGGTAATCCATTCCATGAGCGGCGAACAGGACATGCGCAACATGGGCGATCTGCATGCGCGCATTCCCATCACATACCGGACCATGTTAATTGCGACGCTCGCCATTGCGGGGATTCCTCCATTTGCCGGCTTCTTCTCCAAGGACGCTATTCTCTGGGAAGCTTGGTCTTCGGAAGGTGGTGCGTATCGCCTGCTCTGGTTGATTGGCTATGTCACAGCATTGATGACCGCGTTCTATATGTTTCGCCTGATGTTCCTGACCTTTTATGGTCGTCCACGCATGAGCCACGATGTCGAGCATCACATCCACGAATCCCCGAAATCGATGACCGTGCCACTGATCATTCTGGCGATAGGCGCAATTACAGCGGGCTGGCTCGGCTGGCCTCGCAGCCTTGGTGGCTCCGATCATTTCACAAAGTTTCTCGAGCCCGTCTTCGCCCGTGAAGCCACCGTGCTCGAAGCCCAGAAACCCGCCCAATTGGCGGCTGGCTTAAGGGAAGAAGAGCACACCAGCGGGACAGAGTACCTGTTGATGTTCCTCTCAGTTGCCGCCGCCGTCGCCGGGTCGGGTATGGCGTGGAAGGCCTATCGTGAAGCGGATAAGGGTTACGTCGAACCGATGGCTGTGGCAGCTCCGCCCGTTTATAACGTTCTTTTGAACAAGTATTACGTCGACGAAGCATACGATTACGCCTTCACCGGCCGGCGTAAAGTCGACGGTGTCCGCCTGGGAGTGATGGGTCTTGGCGACGCTTCCTCCTGGTTCGATTCGAATATGATTGACGGCACAGTCAACGGCGCAGGTTGGACCACGCGCGCTCTGTCTATTCTTTCGATGTGGTGGGACAAATGGATCATTGACGGTCTTCTGGTCAATGGTCCCGCAATTTTCTCGCGCATTATGTCCTACCCCGCCCGCATGCTGGAGTGGGGCCTGGTTCAGTGGTACGCGCTCGTGATGGTCGTCGGTTTGGTTGGTCTGCTCTGCATGGAACTGGGATGGACTCGGTGGTTTTGGGTGGGAGTGGGTATTTTGCTTGTGCTCGCGCTCGTTTATTTGTTGCTGAGACTTTTCGTCTTCCGGGAGACCGCGCGTGGCGGCGCAACATCAGGCAGCAGGGAAGACGCTCGTGCCACGGCTGCTGCTACGGATTAGAAAATTATGCAAAGTCATATTCTCTCGATCATCTTGTTTACGCCGCTGGTTGGGGCGATCCTGCTTCTTTTTGTTCCCAAGGAAAACAAAAACGCAATCCGGTGGATCGCCAACATCTTTGCTCTGGCCGGTTTCCTGGTCTCGCTTCCGCTGGTTCCCTGGTTCTGGCAGCAGCGTTTTGAGCCCGGCTTCAAGTTCGTGGAAGGCTCGGCCAACAACTGGATTCCCTCGATCGGCGCGGGTTACCTTATCGGCATCGACGGCATTTCCTTCCTCCTGATCATGTTGACCACCCTCCTCGGCTGGGTTTCCATCCTGTCTTCCTGGACGGCGATCGAGAATCGTGTCAAGGAATATTACATCTGGTTTCTGGTCCTGCAGACCGGCATGCTGGGCGTCTTCATGTCGCTCGATTTCTTCCTGTTCTTCGTTTTTTGGGAAGCCATGCTGGTTCCGATGTATCTGCTGATCGGCATCTGGGGAGGCCCGCGCAAACTTTACGCAGCCATCAAGTTTTTCCTCTACACGTTGCTCGGCTCGGTCGTGATGCTATTGGCCGTTCTCTTTCTGTATTTCTACAACTACCACGTGACCGGCACTTACACTTTCAGCATTCAGGCGCTTTACCAAACCGCGCCGCGCATCTTCCACGACCCGGCTTACGGTTCTACCTTTGCCATTCTGCTGTTCTTTGCGTTCTTTCTCGCGTTCGCGATCAAAGTTCCGATGTTCCCGTTCCACACCTGGCTGCCCGACGCCCACGTAGAAGCCCCCACCGCAGGTTCGGTGATTCTGGCTGGCGTCCTCCTGAAAATGGGAACGTACGGTTTTATCCGGTTCTCACTGCCATTCTTCCCCGATGTCGTGAAGCACCCAACAGTGCGTGCCTGGATGATTGGTCTCTCCATCATTGCCATCATCTACGGGGCTTTGGTTTCACTCATGCAGAAGGACATGAAAAAGCTGGTGGCCTATTCCTCCGTCAGCCACCTCGGCTTCTGCACGCTGGGTATTTTCGCGCTGAATCCACTCGGACTAAGCGGCTCGGTATTGCAGCAGGTGAACCACGGGATCTCAACTGGCGCGCTGTTCTTGATCGTCGGCATCCTCTATGAACGGCGGCACACACGTGAGATCGCGGAGTATGGCGGCATCTCCAACGTCATGCCCATCTACGCCACCATCACCATGATCATGTTCCTTTCCTCGATGGGACTGCCTCTGCTCAATGGCTTCGTCGGAGAATTCACTATTCTGCAGGGCACATTCATGGAGAATTGGCGCTGGGCCGCCTGGGCTGTGCCGGGGGTTGTCCTTGCGGCGGCTTATCTGCTTTGGCTCTACCAGCGAGTGTTCTTTGGCACCGTCACGAATCCGAAAAATGAAAAGCTGCATGACCTAAGTGCGCGAGAGGTCTGGACCTTTGCCCCGCTCATCATTATGGCCCTGTGGATCGGCCTCTATCCCAAACCGTTCTTTCAAATCCTGCAGCAGCCCGTCAATCAGCTCGTCATGACGGTCCGTCCGGATTACCCAGGAATCAATGGCGCAGTGAACGCCTCGGCTCAGCCCGCCGCTGCACCTGCCGGCACGCACGCGGCCGTACTTCGGGCAGACGCCAAAGATGCAAAGAGGAGCCAATAGTGCCAGGCGCGCAATATTTCACGGGCGTGGATTATCTTCTGTCGCTGCCCGTCATTCTGCTTACGCTCTTCGCGCTCGGTATCCTGCTCATCGACCTGATGATCCCGCCCGAGTGGAAGTGGACTAACGCGGTCACGGCCTTCATCGGAATCTTGTTCGCTGCCGCCGGCGTTCTCAAGATTCAAATCGGCCAGAACGAACTCCTGAGGCATGGCCAGCGCGTCGAATGGGCCTTCATGCACTCGATGGTGATGGACCATTTCGCCATCTACTTCACTTATCTATTTCTTGCTGGCGCGGCGCTGGCTATTCTCATTTCGGTTCGCTATCTGGAGGTTGAGCACGAAAATCATGGCGAATACTATGCCCTGATTCTCTTCTCCGTGGTCGGCATGATCTGCATGGCTGCCGGCTACGATGTCGTGCTCATTTTCATTGGCCTCGAACTCATGGCCATCTCGACCTACGTGCTTGTCGGCTTCCTTCGCAGGGACAAGCGCTCCAATGAAGCATCCCTGAAATATCTCTTGCTCGGGGCCTTCTCCTCAGGAATTTTTGCTTATGGTCTCTCATTGTTCTATGGCGTGACCGGCAGTACGAACCTGGCGGAAATCGCGCAAGGCGTGACTCGCGACCTGACGGCTCACCAGGGTCACGCGAGCCCAATCGTAGTTGTGGCTCTTCTCACAACCGCGGTAGGCCTATTTTTCAAGATTGCCGCCTTCCCGTTCCATCAGTGGGCACCAGACGCCTACGAAGGCGCGCCAACCAGCGTGGCCGGTTTCATGTCAGTCGCGGTAAAAGCGGCCGCATGGGCAATGCTGCTGCGCATCTTCGTCTGGGGTCTCTACCCATTGCGAGGGATCTATGTTCCGCTGGTGATTGTGGTCTCGATCATCACCATGACCGGCGCCAACCTCGCGGCGCTAACCCAAACCAACCTCAAGCGCCTGCTCGCGTATTCTTCGATCGCACACGTGGGCTATATGCTGCTCGGTTTGGTCGCGTTCGCCTCAGTTCAATATCCATCGCCGGCGTTCACCGACGGATTCCGCGGCATTCTCCTGTACTTACTGGTGTATACCTTCATGAACATGGGTGCGTTTGCGGTTATTACTTCCCTGCGCGAGCGGGATGTCATCGGCGACGAAATCGACGACATCGCCGGTCTCTACTCCCGCGCTCCCACCGAAGCCGTCCTGATGCTTATCTTTCTTCTGTCGCTGGCCGGCATCCCGCCTCTTGCCGGCTTCTACGGAAAATACTTTATTTTTCTGAGCCTCATGGAGAGTGGTCACTATGCCTTGGCCTCGCTCGCCGTGCTCTATGCGGTTTTCGGTCTTTACTACTACATGCGGATCGCCAACGCCATGTTCATGCGCGAGGCGCTCGATAAATCGCGCCTTCCCGTCAGTGTGGCCATGAAAGTTGCCCTGGGCGTCAGCGCCTTCGCTACTGTTTTCATTGGCATCTTTCCGGATCGCTTTATCCGATTGGTCACCTGGGGATTGGGCATCAGCTGACGTTGTCAAATTCCGGGGCGTCGGTTTCATTAGCTGTCCGACGGTGTCTCGGTGGTGAAATAATTAGTCTGCGTGACCACCTCTCACCAAACTGACGAACAATTCCTTCGTTATGCCCTCGAGTTGGCGAGGGAAGGCATTGGCCTGACTTCACCGAACCCTTGCGTTGGCGCCGTAATGGTCAACTCCGATGGCGCCATCGTCGGAAGCGGGAAATACACCTACGATGGCGTGAAGCATGCCGAAGTTCTGGCCCTCGCAGAAGCCGGGGAGAAAGCACGCGGCGCCACGTTGTACATCAACCTCGAACCATGCTCGCATCAGGGGCGCACGGGTCCGTGCGCTGATGCTTTGATCGTAGCGGGCATTGGCCGTGTGGTTGCCGGCATGAAAGATCCCAATCCCCTCGTAAGCGGAAAGGGATTTGAAAAGCTCCGCTCGGCGGGCATCTCTGTGACGTGCGGAATGCTGGAACAAGAATCCAGGGTGCTTAATGAAGCATTTGCCCGCTACATCCGCCACCGGGTTCCGCTGGTTACCTTGAAAGCTGCGATGACCCTCGACGGCAAAATCGCTCCGCCGCCCAGCGAGTCTCACAGTCCCACCGCGCTTGGAGCCGCTGGAGCGCATTCCGGCTGGATCACAAGTGAACTCGCCCGGGAACATGTGCAGGAACTTCGCCATCAGAACGACGCTATCTTGGTTGGCGTGGGCACGGTGATTGCTGATGATCCACTGCTTACCGACCGGACAGGGAAGTCGCGAAGGCATCCCCTCCTGCGAATCATCCTCGATTCCCGGCTCCGTCTGCCATTGGAGTCACGCGTCGTGGCAACCGCACATGATGATGTGTTGGTGGTTTGCTCTTTCGCCGAGGAGAAAAAGAAAAGACAACTGACCAGGCGGGGAGTGCGAGTGCAGCAGATTCCCCAACCAACCCCGGAGGGCCATCCCGATCTTTCGGCTGTTGTCCGCCATCTTGGCGAGATGGAGATCACCAGCGTTATGATCGAAGGTGGCGCGATGGTAAATTGGGCGGCTCTGGCATCCGGCATCGTCGACAAGGTTTTTCTCTATTACGCCCCCAAGATTTTGGCCGGGACCGGGTCAATTTCCTTCGCGGGTGGATCGGGCTTTTCTCGCATTAGTGACGCGGCTTGCGTGCGATCAATTCGTTTGCATCGATTCGGAGAAGATTTTGCTGTGGAAGGCTATCTGAGAGATCCATATGAAGCGTAGATTAAGAGGCCCGTTGTTTGGATATTGCTAAATACTGAATGTGCATCGCTGAGGTTTTATGTTCACCGGCATAATTGAAGAAGTTGGACGTGTTGAAAGGATTGCTCACGAGGGCGAGAATCGGCGGCTTACAGTTTCATCATCCCAATTGATTAGAGAACTCAAGAAGGGCGACAGTATTGCCGTAAGCGGCGTATGCCTGACTGCCGTCGACATTACGCCCGCTTCCGTGGGTTTCGACTTGGCTGAGGAGACTTGGAACCGTACATCATTTTCACGCATCCACGAAGGCGCTCTGGTAAACCTGGAGCTCCCCATGCGCGCCGATGGGCGTTTTGGCGGGCACATCGTCCAGGGCCACGTAGATGGTACCGGCAAGTTCCTCGCCCTGGAACCGATTTCCGGTACCGACAATTATTGGCTGCGAATCGAGATTCCTCCAGACCTTGCGCGCTACGTAATCTTCAAGGGCTCGCTGTCGATTGAAGGGATCAGCCTAACCGTGGCTGGCATTGAGGGCAGCAAGGTCACCGTCGCCATCATTCCGCACACAGTTGAGATGACAAACTTAAGCTCCCTCAAGCGCGGCGATCCGGTCAACCTCGAAGTCGACGTGATTGCAAAATACGTCGAGAAGATGCTGCAAGGTGACTCCGCTGGCAGTTCAATCACGGTCGAGCGGCTGGTAGAGGCGGGGTTTTAGACCTCAGGCTGGCAAATCCAGTTCGTCCAGCTCCAAGAATTCCTGCACAATCGGATGGTCGGACTTTTCCATCTCCGGATACGTACCGAAAAAAATCACCTTGGCTTCGTGCAGGAAGACCACGCGGTCTGCGAGCTTTTTGGCTAGCCGCATATCGTGGGTCACGACCACGCTGGTGAGGTGCAATTGTGCCTTGAGTCGCTTGATTAGGTCTCCCAGCAGTTGCGCCATGAGCGGATCTACCATCGTCGTGGGCTCGTCGTAGAGTATGCACTCAGGACGGGCCGCCAGTGCCCGGGCAATGGCAACCGAGCGCTTCATCCCGGTTGACAAGTCCGAGGGCAGCATGTCGCGCATCTCTCTCACTCCGACCATGTCCAGCAGCCCGTCCACAACCTGCAGGATTTGCTCCTCTGTCAGGTCTTTGTGTTCCCTTAAAGGAAAAGCCACGTTTTCGCCGACGGTCAGGGAATCGAACAATGCTCCGTTCTGAAAGACCATGGTGACTTTTTTGCGGATCGGTTCTAGCTGCGCCTCCGTGTAGTCCGTGATGTCCTCGTAGGCAACAATCACTCGGCCGGAGTCTGGCTTCATAAATCCCATGATGGTTTGCAGAGACACCGATTTCCCGACACCACTTCGGCCCAGGATGCAAACCGTCTCGGAAGGCATCACATCGAAGCTGACATCCTTCAGGACGTGATTGTCACCGAATGATTTCGATACATCTTTGAACTCGATATAAGGACCCGTCGGTGCAGTGCTGCCCATGGCTTTCGCATGCTGATGATAAATGATCCTGCGTCTCCCGCCGCTTGTGCAGGAATTCCTTCTGCTAACATTGATTTTTCATTGGGGAGAGCAAGATGGCACGCGGTGTAATTCCTCGCCAACCGGCCAAGACCGGAAGACACGAACGAGCTAGAACCTCGCCGATCTCCAAGCAGCCGGCCGGAGCTCGCGGGACCCGGTCGTTGCGCGCCGACGTGAAGCCCGCCCGCAAACCAGGATTGCCGAAATCTGCCGCAGCCAAGCGCTACAATCCGCTCGCCCCGGAGCGGGTTTCCGAGATTCTGAAGCGCCTTGATCAGCTTTATCCCGACGTTACGTGCGCCCTGACCCATCGTAGTGCGTGGGAATTGCTAGTGGCCACGATCCTCTCGGCGCAATCGACCGATGCGAATGTAAACCGCGTTACCCCGGAGCTGTTCCGGAAATATCCGGCAGTACAGGATTTCGCAGCACTCCAGCCGGAGCAACTAGAACCCGACGTTCGCTCGACAGGCTTCTTTCGCAACAAGTCGAAATCTGTCGTCGGTGCGGCCAGGAAAATTGTGAGTGACTTCGGCGGCGAAGTGCCGAATGAAATGGACGAGTTGCTCACCTTGCCCGGAGTTGCGCGAAAGACGGCCAACGTCGTCCTGGGAACGTGGTTCAAGAAGGCCGTAGGCATAGTCGTCGATACTCACGTCACGCGGCTTAGCCGACGGCTGGAGCTGACGAAGAACAGCGATCCGGCCAAAATCGAACAGGACCTGATGAAGATTATTCCGCAGGAGAAATGGATTCTGTTCGCTCACCAACTCATCTGGCACGGACGCAAATTGTGCATGGCGCGGAGCCCCAAGTGTGCCGAATGTCTGCTGGAAAACATCTGCCACGCTGCAGACAAGACATGGAGCACCGTCGAGATTCACAAAGACGCAAAGCCATAACTGTTGTCGTGCAGTTCTTCGCCGAACGAAGACGCGCTTCCGCTCAAGATAATGGTCTCTGTCTGCTAAACTTTTGTGTCTAGCGCCAATCCTTATGCGTATCTTCATCCTGTTTGTTATGGTCGTACTTATGAGCACCTTGGTCGTTCCCCAGACCCTGCCTGTTCCGCAGGCCATTACCGATCCTAAGCAGATCACCAGCAAGCCGAACGCAAATGTAGAACAGAACCAACAGAGCCTCACCATCGAAAAGCTGTACATGACGCGCCAGGTGGGCCGGGCGTCGTGGTCGCCGGACGGGAAAAACATTGTTTTCGTCAGCAACATCAGCGGACGAAATAATCTGTGGCTGGTGCCATCGGCGGGTGGCTGGCCGACACAGCTTACCGTCAGTGATCAGCGGCAGACTGCACCGACCTGGTCACCGGATGGCAAGTGGATCGCGTATCAATCTGACTACGACGGCGATGAGCAGTGGGACATCTTCATCGTCTCGCCGAAAACCGGCCAGGTGGTGAATCTCACCCATACCCGCGAGATTGCCGAGATGAACCCGCGCTGGTCCGCCGACAGCCGCTATCTGGCATACATGGTCAAGCCGAAAACGTCTTCGGTGTTCGAGATTGATGTTTTCGACATGCTGGTGCGGGAAGTCAGGCATGTGACTACTGGCACGCCCGCTGACAAGCTGAATGAAAATCCCATCTGGTCTCATGACGGGAAGTGGATCATCTACACCCAGCACCAGGCGAAAGGCACAGACTCGGATATTTTCATCGCCGATGTGGCGACCGGGCAAAGCACCTTACTTACCCCCCACTCTGGCGAATCAATCTATTCTGCCAACGACATCTCACCCGACGGCGAGAAGCTGCTCATCACCTCCAACGCGGCGAATGGTTATGAGAATGTGGGTTTACTTGACATCGCCGCTAAGAAAATCTCATGGCTCACCAAAGATAAATGGGAAATCAGCGGCGCCAACTTTTCTCCCGATGGGAAGTTCGTCATGTGGACCGCGAATGTTGACGGTAACATCGGCATCTATCTGCACAATCTTGCGACTGATACAACCAGGGAATTGCCTTTGCCTAAAGGTGTGAACCAGCCGGTCGGGGAGCATTCCCCATTTAGTCCGGATGGTACGAGGCTGCTCTATAACCACAACGGTCCCAATGCACCAGGAGACTTGTGGACTTATCACCTGGCAAGTGGCAAGTCCGAGCAGATAACCCATTCGCTGGTAGCGGGTGTGCACTCGGAAGACATGGTCGAGCCGTTTCTGGTTCACTATCCCAGCCGCGACGGCAAGTGGACGATCTCTGCTTTCGTCTACGTGCCGTACAACATGGTGCGGAACGGGCAGAATGCGGCGATGGTTTACGTCCATGGCGGGCCAACGTCACAGACTGTCAATTCGTTCAACCGCTTCATCCAGCACATGGTCAATCAGGGATACATGGTGATTGCGCCCAACTATCGCGGCTCAACCGGCTACGGTAAAGAATTCCAGGAGGCCAACCTGTTCGATATGGGTGGCGGCGACCTGCAGGACGTGCTGGCTGCGGCTGATCTCATCAAACAAACCGGTTATCTCGATCCCAAGAAGATCGTGCTGGTGGGGGGCAGCTATGGCGGATACATGACCATGATGGGCGTTACCAAAGCGCCCGATGTCTGGGCCGCGGGTGTTCCCATCGTGCCTTTCGTCAATTGGTTCACCGAAATTCAGAATGAAGATCCAGTGCTGCAGCAGTCGGATTTGGCGACGATGGGCAATCCAGAAAAAAACAAGGACCTCTATCACGATCGCTCGCCGATTTTCTTTGTCGACCAGATCAAAGCGCCGTTGCTGCTCCTTGCCGGTGGACACGATCCCCGGTGTCCACACGAAGAATCACAGCAAGTGGTGGATGAGATCAAAAAACGCGGCGGGACCGTGGAACTAAAGATTTACGAAAATGAGGGACACGGGTTTGCCCGCGTTGAGAACCAGATTGACGCCTACAAGCGCGCCGCGGATTTCATCAAAGCTCATGTGCCTCCAGCCGAGTGCGGCTGCTCGGTGCCCCAATAGCTGGAAACTTCCGGTGTGCGTCCGCTCAGCGACTGGCAGGAAGGGGATAGTAGCCTGCTTTGGCGTAGACGTTCACGCAGGGACGCAGGTCCGACGTGTTGCATCCGGGGCGGTCCACCCGGACTTCAATGTCGCGTCGCGTATCGCTCGGCGTGGCTCGTGTAATGTAACCCAACGTGTACTGGTTGCGTGCATCGCCCATCAGGCGCGAGTAAACGTCCTCAATGGCAGACTTGGAATATTCGCTCAGCACTTCACCCCCAGTCGCATTGGCGTACCTCGGCAAAATATTGCTGTAACCCTGGCCGGGAATATGAAATTTCTCCAGCGCACGGTAGCCGGGAATTGCCGACGATCCTACTGCCACTCCGTAGAGCATAACGCTGTTGGAGAGCAGCACTTGCATGACCGAGCTATAGCTGGCTTCGCTGCGATACTCACGTCCATCGCTGATGACAAAGATGACCTTGCGGCGGGCTTTGTCCTGTTGCCCCAAGTCCAGAGCAGCTTTGAGAATCGCATCATTCAGTGCGTGCGCTCGTTTGGAAGGCGTAATTACAGGGCTGGTGGGTTGGCCCACAGGAACGCCATTCACCACCGGGCCTTGTGGTCCCAGTGGCCCACCCGTAACCGGGACTCCATCGTTTTCGCCGGGTACAGGTCGCAACTGATTCAGCTTGGCGTCGAGTTCACGGCCGACCGCCTGGAAATCAGCCAGCCTCGTCACATTCTCGTCATAGACATAAAGTGCGACTTCATCAAATTGGCTGAACGCGCCTTCGAGCGCCGAGAAACTGGCTTTAACTTTTTCTAATGTCGTATCCGGCAAACCGAGATCCAACACAACGGCCGTCGAAAGCGCGAATGGATCACTGGTAAAAAAATTCATGGTTTGCTTCTTGCCGTTCTCAAAAACGGAGAAGTCCTTGGCTACAAGCCCACTCACTAATAGTCCCGTGTCATCGGTCACCCGAACCGGAACGACCACCTGATTGACGTTCCGCACGATGCGATAGAGTTCTTCTTGCACACCGGGTTTCGGAGTGGTGCTACTCGGTGGCACTGTTGTAATTTTCATCGGAGGCGGTGGCCCCGGTGCTTCACCGCCTGGAGTCTCGGCAGGAGTCGAAGACGAAGGCGGTGCCTCATTCGGAGGCACTGGTGGAGCCGACTCCTTGGAGGTTGGTTCCTTTGTCTGCGGAGTTTGCGGCTCTGGCGCAGGTGGAGGGGGCGGTTGCACTGCAGAGGGCGCGTCGGGAATGTTTTGACTTGATTGCTGTTGAGCTATTCCTGTGCTCACTCCGAGCAGCAAAAGACACGCCAGCAACAACCCGGCGGAAAGTCTTTTTCCAACCCTTCTCACTGCATTGAAACCCACTGTATCTTTAAACCTTCCACGCTTGGGATGCTGAAGCTTGCCATTTGTTGCATCTAACGCTTAAAGGATAGACTAACAAAAAGCCAAAGAGAAAACCCTCATGTTAAAAGCTCCTTCGCTTCGGGTAGTTGGCCTGTTAGCAATGTTGCTCGCCGTGGGTGCGTTTGTTTGGGCTCAGGCACCTCCGCAAACCTCCGATCAGAATCAAGACCAGGACCAGGCCGCCGAAACTCTTAAGGTTAACGTCAACGTCGTGCAACTCTTCTTTAATGTGAAGGATAAGAAGGGTGGGCTCATCCCCAACCTGAAGAAAGAGGACTTCCAGATTTTCGAGGACGGTAAGCCGCAAACCATCAAGTACTTTGCGGCCGAATCAAATCTCCCGCTGACCCTCGGCATCTTGATTGACTCCAGCGGAAGCCAGGCCCGGGTGCTGGATATGGAAAAAGAGGTGGGCGGGGACTTTCTCAACCAGATCCTGCGGGACAAAGATTTAGCCTTCGTCATCAGCTTTGACGTGGATGTTGATCTGTTGCAGGACTTCACCAATTCCGTTCATTTGCTCAAGGTCGCTCTCAACAGTGCGAAGATCAACACCGCGGGTGGAGGCGGTGGCGGCATCCCCGGCCTTGGCGGAGGCACGATTCCGACCCAGGGCACGCCGCGAGGCACGCTGCTTTACGACGCGGTTTACCTCGCTTCCCACGATGAACTGGCCCAGCAGGTGGGCCGCAAGGCGATGATTCTGCTGACCGACGGCGAGGACCAGGGCAGCCGCCTGAAGATCAGGGATGCCATCGAAGCGGCGCAGAAATCGGACAGCATCGTGTATGTGCTTCTGTGCGCTGATCGTGGCTTTTACGGCGCCTTTGGCGGTTACTCCGGCGATCGCGAAATGAAGAAGCTGACCGAGGAGACCGGCGGCCGCGTCATCGAAGTGGGCAACAAGTTTGACAAGCTGAAACAGGGCTTCGATCAGATCGCCAACGAACTGCGCAGCCAGTACAACATCGGCTACACCCCAATCAATTCCAAGCTCGACGGCAGCTACCGCAAAGTCGAGATTCGAACCGGCAACAAGGATTACCGGATTCAGTCCCGCGCCGGCTACTACGCCGTTCAGAAGAGGGATTAGTACGGGTGGCCGGCCTAAGCCGGTTTTGCTTGGGTGTGGTTTCGCAAAGTGTGGTTCAAGCCTTGCGCCGGTCTTTCAGTCGTATCACGAACTTCAATCCCGACCAAACGTCGCTCACGGCGCAAACTTTCACGTCAACCAATCCGGCCGCCAAACCAGTGGTTCGCACTTTGTTTTCGTCCAAATCGGTGGCAACTCCCGAAGTTCTTTTCGGCCAACTCACCCACAACATTCCTGCCGGGGCGAGCCGCTGCGAAAACTCGGAGAAGCTTTTCTGCAGATCAGCGGCATTCTTCACGAAAATCATCGCGAAATCGAGTGACCCTTCGACATCCTTTGCGATCCGGCAAGTCTTCAGCGCGTCTTTGAGTTCAGCTTTGACTTCCGCAGGCAAGCCGGAGAAGCTTACGCGAAACTGATCTTTGATTCCGAGCTTTTTGGCTAGTGGAGTTCCGGAGTATCCCGCCATACTCGATGCTGGGACTATGAACTATTGCGAGGGAGCATAGTATCCGCGTCGGCTGCGGACGTGCAACCCCTTTTCCTGGGCGAGAATCTCAATCGTGCGGTAACGGCCGTCGGCGCGGAACTCCGCAGGCTTGTAGGAAATAGCGTATTGGCTGCGTAGCTCTTCCTGAATGGCCGCAAATGCGTTCGCGACCTCAGTCAGTTGGAAGGGAATATACGAGCGCCCTCCGGTAGCATCGGCGATCCGCTGCAGCACCTTGTCGCCATGACTCCCGGTGCCGGACAGGTTGGTGCTGATCGTGTAGACGATCACCTCGGCACGCTGCGCCATCTCGATGGCTTCCTCGCGTGTGACGTGGCTCTGGTTATCGTCGCCATCGCTGAGCAGGATCACCGCCTTGCGCACGGGACCGGTATGAGGAACCTTCAGAAGTTTGTCCCGACAGGCAAAGTAGAGAGCGTCATACAACGCCGTGCCCCCGCCCGGCCGCAGCATCCGTACTCCCATCGAGAGCTTTTCCGTATCGTCCGTGAAATCCTGTGATACTTCGGGAGTAACGTCGAATCCAACGACGAAGGCCTGATCGTATTTGCGGCGAATGGTCTGGTTCAGAAATTCGATGGCGGACTCCTGCTCGAACTTAAAGCGGTCGCGCACCGAATTGCTGGCATCAATCAACAAACCTACGTCGAGAGGCAGATCGGCCTCTGCTCGAAAGCTGCTGATCTCAGCCGCCGGCTTGGCATCGTCGATGATTCTGAAATCGTTTCGCTTTAGGTCCTTCACGTAGTGCCCGTGCTTGTCAGTCACGGTGAAGACCACATTGACTTCATTGACGGTGCGGCGAATCGTGGAGATGGATTCGTCGTCCGCTGCGGAAGAACGCGTGTCAGCCGCAACCGGCGCCGAGGCTTCGCCTGGCTGAGGCGCTGAGGCCGCTGGTGCGGTTGCCGCGTTGGCAGCGTCGTTAGGATTGTCCTGCGGCTTTTCAGGCGCTGGGCTCTGAGCGGGAGCAGGCCGCTGGTCTGTTGCCGCTGGCGGTGTTTTTGTCGCCGATGGCGCCGCGGGCAGAGCATCGGGCTGGCCGCTTTGGCCATACATTGCGGCCACAATCACAATGGGAAACCAAACGGAGAGAATGCTGCGAAATCTCATCAATTCCCTTCATTATAGTCGCATGCAAGAACTCTGGTAGTCAGAGTAACTCCTCATTAAACGGATGAATTCTCAGAGAGAAACCCACGGGATAGCGCGCTCCGAAGCTGCCACAAGGCGATAGCCAGGGCCATTAACGCCGCACTCCAGATCGCCAGACTCATATCCACGACCCATGCCGGTGCCTCTCCCACCCGTCGCAGCACAAATGGCAAAAAGTTCCACGTAGTGATGTGAACGTAATCCCACGGATCCTGAGTCATCGGAACATTATTCAGGCCCCACTGCTCCATCTTCCCCAGCGCAAACGCGACCATGTTCTCGAATCGCAGCGCAATCACAAATGTCGGATGGCCCATGGTTTCCATCTGGTAAATCTCCAGAGGCAACCAGAAAGCAAGAGATGCGAATTGAATCAGAGTGCTGACTGCTATCAGGAAAACTCCCGCGGCCCGAATCATTCTTCCCAACTGCTGCCGGTATCGCAGCAACAGTGGCACCGAAATGAACGCCGCAAATTCGGCCGCAGTTGAGACGTATCGATCGCCCCACGCAAAATCGCCGCTCCAAACCGTGTAACGTGCGTAGAAGCAGATGTAACCGAGAAGCAACAGAAAAGCCGTGAGGACAAACGCCTTAACCGGCGGCGCAAAGTACTTCCATGCGAAGGTCGCAACCAGCATTGTCAGGATGATCAGCGGGTCAAAGAGAAAAATAGACTTCTCCGGGGTAATCAGGGGGCCGAGGAAACCGACATGAAACGGTGTCTCCCACGGATAATTTGCTGGAAGCGCCGGATTCAGGCTGCGGTACTCCTTTGCAACTACCGAGATGTATGTGTTGAAGAACGACCCAAAACGATAGAACTGGTAGAGGCGGTCAATCAGCAGGAAAACCGCATAAATGGGGGCGGCCGTTTTGGTATAGCTCAGCAGGCGATCCCAAAGCCTGCGGCCTCGCAGGTCTTGCCCCCACAGCAATGCCAGCAAAACAAATAATCCCCCCGCAATCAGGTCCAGCCCGGTCGTGAGCCGCGTCAGCAGGTTCAAACCGAATGCCGACGAGCCAATTACCAACGCCCGTTTGTTGCCAGTTGTCGCCCACTCGTACTGAAAGCAGAACCCACCCAATGTGAGCAGCATGATGTAGTTGTTCTCCATCATGTTCTGCGTGTAATGCAGGTGCGTCGTACAGAAAAGAACTGCCAGCACTCCCGCGAGAGCCTCCTTGAGTTTGAATCCCAGCAGTCGCAGAAGGCGCAGGCAGACCAGAGCTGTCAAGACATTAATGAGAATCTGCGTGGTATAGGTCACAAAAATGTTGCGCACGCTGGGATCATTGCCGTTGTAATCGCTGAATATTGGAATCCTTTCAATCCATGTGCCCACAATGTCTGCCGGCAACATGAGCAGCGATTGTCCGATTCCGTACCATCCATAGAGCCGCCCGCCGCGCCCATGTACACCAAATTCGGGATACTCATTAGGAAACACCGGCGGCTCAGAAGTCCAGAACGAGTGCGTGGCCTGCAGCCGATGCATGGTATCGCTCGATCCCAACTCGCCCGATTGCACGGCGAAGGCAAGCAACGCAGCCGCAAGACTCATCAGCACTCGAGGATCCTGGAACCACCGGAGACGGTTAGGCATTTTGGTTATCGTAATGCAATCGCATGGGAAAAGTAGAAACCCCCGCCGGCATGGTGCCCCAGGTGGGCGAGCGAAAGTTGCGAGCCAACCTCGGACAAAGCCCCTCTTCCCAAAGCCCGCATGCGTAACTAGGGCATCCCGCATTGACACCAACAACTCCGCGCATTTAGATTCCCTAGCACTCTTGTGGGGCAAATCTAAAAATAGGAATCAGAACCATGCGGGCCATAAGCGCTGCTGTCGCATTTGTGTTTTTCATTTCGCTTGCCGCTATTGCACAGTTGTCACCCGACGTCCGCGAGTATGTGAAGTTTGACAACCAGGTCGTCCCGATCACCGATGCGCGTGTGATCGATGGCACGGGAGTCGGCGCGCGCAATGACCAAACCATCCTGATTCGCAATTGTAAAATCGAATCAGGCGGCGCCGCGAGGACGCCTGCCCATGCTAAAGTCAAG
>Ga0187780_10000750_pt1 | contig 24109 bp, 19 predicted proteins | sample 1015_Q2_SP10_20__FD_132429 | JGI IMG/M metagenome (GOLD analysis project Ga0187780, IMG submission 132429) | Tropical peat soil microbial communities from peatlands in Department of Meta, Colombia - 1015_Q2_SP10_20_MG | ecosystem: Environmental > Terrestrial > Soil > Wetlands > Peat | place... | reverse complement strand
ACGGTTTCTCGCACAGCACGTGTTTGCCGGACTCGAGGCACAGGATGACGTGGCGTTCGTGGTGGCTGGGGGGCGTCGCGACGTATATCGCGTCCACACCTGGATCGGTGGCGAGCGCCGCATAACTGGCGTAGGCGCGCGCGATACGGTGAGTCGCGGCAAACTGACGCGCACGGGCTCCGTCGCGGGATCCCACGGCCGCGACCTCGATCTCATGGCCCACGAGGTTGCCGACCTCCGTGGCCATGGCCGCGGCCATCCGGCCCGTGCCGAGAATGCCGAGGCGAAATGCGGTCACGGCCGTGCGCCAATCGCCGTAAATCCGCCGTCGGCCACGATCGTCTGCCCGGTGACGAAACTCGCGTCGGGCCCGGCAAGAAAAGTGATCACCGCCGCGATTTCCTCGGGCTCGGCAGCGCGCCCGACCAGGCCGTAACCGCGAGCGCTTGCGCGCAGCTCGGCGGGCCCGATGCCCCGCTCCGCGGCGCGCCGGATGTGATAGTCGGTAATAGTCGCGCCGGGACAAACCGCGTTGGCCCGGATCCCGCGCGCGCCGTATTCGACGGCGAGATCGCGGACAACCGCCAACAGTGCCGCCTTGCTGGCATCGTAGGCCGCCATCCGTGGATAGCCCTGTAGCGCGTTGATTGAGGACACCACGACGATCGAGCCGAAGCCGCGCTCCAGCATGAGCGGGAGCACCGCCTTGCAGCAGCGAACGACGCCCAAGAGATTGACGTTCAGTACGTGCTGCCAGTCGGACTCCGGGGCCTCATGCAGGCTTCCAGCGGTCTGGATGCCAGCGTTCGCAACCAGTACGTCGAGGTGCCCGAACTGCTCACGGCACGCAGCCGCCGCCCGTTCGCAGTCGTCGGCGCGAGTCACGTCCGCCGGAATGAACGAGACATCCGCGGACGCTGCGCGTTGAGCCTCCTCCACCCTCTGTCCATCGCTCGATGCCAGATCGGTGAACGCCACGCGGTACCCGGTTGCTGCGAATCTTTCGACGCAAGCGCGCCCGATGCCACTCGCGCCACCCGTAACCAGCGCCGCGGATTTTTCAGTCGCCATCGCGGGCTCCTGCGGCCGGAGGCGAGCGCTGTCCGTCTTCCCACCAACCGGTACCGAATGCTTCCCGCACGAAAGCCTGGCGCGCGCCATCATCCATAGTCCGGAGGCGTTCGAACAGCTGTTCCGCCTGACGTCCGGCGGGATGACGAAGCTGCGTGCTGTTGCTGGCGATTAGGCGAGCCACGAATTCCGCGATGTCCGACGGGTCGCGTCCCGGTCCGGCGCTCGAGGCTGAAATCAGCGACTCCACCAGCGGGAGGTACGGACTGGTCGCGGGATAGTCCGGCGGAAGCTTGCGCTTGGTGGCCATCGCGGTGTCGTAGCCGCCGGGCTCGATGAGCGCGACCCGCACGCCGAACCGAGCAACCTCATGACGAAGGGACTCGGTGGCGCCTTCCAGAGCGAACTTGCTGGCGCAGTAGGCGCCCGAACCCGGCAGGCCGACCAACCCCGACAGGGAGGAAATCATGACGACGGCACTCTGTGGCCGAGAGCGCAACAAAGGAAGTGCGGCCCGGGTCAGGGCCAGCGCCCCAAAGAAATTGACCTCCATAACTTCGCGCAGATACTTTTCCGGCAGATCTTCGAGCGCTCCCGGTATGTCGATTCCCGCATTGTTGACGAGCACATCCAGCGCACCCACATCGCCTCGGATTGCGGCGACGGCGGCGCGCACTTGGGCGGCGTCCGTGACATCGAGCTGAATGGGTACTATGTCCCGCAGCTCGGCCGGAAACGCCGCGGCATCGGTCAGCCGGCGCAGGCCCGCGTATACGCGGTAGCCGAGCTTCGCGAGCTCACGGACGATCGCGTGGCCAAATCCGGTACTGCAGCCAGAAACCAGCGCGGCCTTCTGGGTCGAGCGCAGCCCCGTCTGTTGCGCCTGCATGCTAGGCCTCCGAAATGGACTTGGCGCCGTGCCGAAAGGCTATGCCAAGTCCGTGTAAATTAAGATTATTAATACTTATTGGCGCTATGAGAAAGTCTCGCTTGCCGCCCCGCGGCGCTTTGCATCGAATGACCACCCTCACCGCCGCCTCGGCCCGCCGGTGTGGCGCGCGTACCGCGGTCGGCCCTGGCCGAGAGACACCGCGCACGCCATGACCACAGAGACCTACGACGTCGTGATAGCCGGAGGAGGCGTCAATGGCCTCGCCTGCGGCGCCGTCCTCGCGCGGGAGAAGCTGTCCGTCTGCGTGCTCGAACGCAATGCGTGGGTGGGCGGCGGATCGATCACGCGCGAGGTGACCGGTCCTGGCTTTCGCCACGACCTGTTCGGGTCGTCACACGTCTGGATTCATGCAAACGCTGACTTTCAGAGCATTCTCCCGGAGCTGGAGGCGTACGGTCTGAAATACATCTGGTCAACCGACCAGATCACCGGCCACCCGGACCGGAATGGCCCCGGGATAGTCATCTACCGCGATATCACCAAGACCTGCCGGCAGATTGCCCAGTATTCGAGCGCGGATGCGGCGCGATATCGCAGGGTGTACGACGACTTTGCCCAGATCCGTGACGGTTTCATCAAGGCGTTCTTTTCCCCGCCTGCCCCGCCCAGCCATCTCTCTCAGGCGCTTGAGAACAGCCCAGACGGACTGCGTCGCCTGCGAGAGTTTTCGCTGTCCGCCCGATCCTGGGTGGAGCAGAACTTCGAAAACGACTTCGTACGCGCGGTGCTTCTGAATTGGGCGCTAGCCCCGCAGATCCTTCCTGAGCAGGAAGGTGCCGGCCAGTCCTTCTACATCATGATTCCCGCGATCCACGTCTACGGTCAGGCGATTCCGCAGGGCGGCACGCAGCGGCTCCCCGATGCGATGGCACGTTACATCGAGGCCCACGGTGGCCGGGTCCGCACCGACACCACGATCAGAAGCGTGCTCCTCGACGACGGTGTAGCCGTTGGGCTGACTGCTTCCAATGGCGACGTCTACCGGGCGCGCCGCGCGGTCGTGAGCGCCCTCGAGCCCAAGCAGACCTTCCTGCGCCTCGTCGGCCGCGACAAGCTCGCTCCGGATTTCGCCCGCCTCGTTGACGAGTTCAGCTTCGGCAAGATCTCGATCGTGCGCATGAATCTGGCGCTGCGCGAGGCACCGAAGTTCTCGAACGGCGGCGACATGAGCCGGTGCGCCTTTCACCGCATCGTGGACTCGATGCCGCAGATGACGCGCCAGTACGCTGATATTGCCCAGGGAATCCCGCCCAGCGACCCGTTCCTGTGGTCAGCCTGCTGGACGCTGCTCGACCCGACGCGCGCGCCCCCCGGGCAACACACGCTGATTGTCGACACCTACGTGGCCAATTGGCGGGCCGATGGCATGCCGTGGGACGACCGCACGGCAACGGACTACGCTCACAAAGTATTGCTGCCGAAATTGCGCCAGTACGCACCCAATATCACCGACGAAGTGATTGTCGGTGAGTACGTACAGGCGCGGCACACGCTCGAGCAGGCAAATCTTTGCTTCGTGGAGGGGGTTACGACGGGTGGCGAGCGGATCCAGGCACAGCTTGGTGCATTCCGTCCGTTCCCCGGCTTCGCTCACTATCGTTCGCCGATCCCGAAGCTCTACATGACCGGACCACACTGTCATCCTGGCGGCGGGATCTCGGCCATGGGCACGATCACGGCCAACGTGATGCTGGATGATTTCGGCGTGCAGGTCGCTCGCCGCCACTGATTGCTCCCCTACTCCGACTGGAACACGCCATGACAACCCCCGCCCCAGCCAATCGAATTGCCAAGTACACGGCTCTCGTGATCCAGCCCCACGTCATCGTTGCGGATGATCGGGCAACGATCAAAAAGAATCTGGACCGCGTCTGCAATCTGATCGATTTCGGCGTGGGCTATACGTGGGAGCTGCCCGCGCGACTGGTCGTGCTGCCTGAGTACTTTCTTCAGGGCGTGACCACCCCCGGGAAGGGCGAGCACGGCATTGACAGTTTCATGAAGAAGGCGATCACGATTCCGGGGCCGGAGATCGACGCGCTGGCGGCCAAAGCGCGCGAGTACCGCCTTTATATCGCCGGCGGCGGCGTGGTCGAACAGGTAAAGCAATTCCCGGACCGGTGGTTCAATACCGCATTCATCATTGGCCCGACCGGCGAGGTGATCCTCAAGTACCACAAATGGCACATTCCGGCGTCGATCGGCCTGGGTACGAGCCCTCACGACATGCTGGATGAGTACGGGAAGGTCTTCGGTACGGATATTCGTTCGCTCTTCCCGGTCGTTGATACCGAAATCGGAAAACTGGGCACGATGACCTGCCACGACGGATGCACACCGGAGGTTTCGCGCGCGCTCGGCTACAACGGCTGCGAGGTCATCTGCCACCCGGTCGCACTGCAGGAAATTGAAGGCGTCACGCCACCGAACGATTTCTGGGTATTCACGCGCCGGACCCGAGCCCACGACAACATGTGCTATCTGCTCGGTTCCAATTGGGGCAGTGTCGATTACGCGTACTACCCGCAGTCGTTCTGCCCGGGATCTTCGATCATCATCGACTATCTCGGTATGGTTCTGCGCCAGGCAACCTACCCGGTCGAACAGGTCGTTGCGGCGCCCATTGATATCGACGCCTTGCGCGAGCATCGTTCACGCTGCAATCACAATTGCTGGATTGACGTGCGCACGGAAGGGTTTCGCGAGATTTACGAAAAGCCGATGTATCCGCCTAACCGATTTCCGACCGGCAAGCCGCCGCGCACGTTGGCCGACAAGATGGGTCCGGTCAGCGAAGTGTTTCGCGATGTCTACGGTCGCGGCCAGTTCGTGCCCCCTGGCGGCATGAGCGTGGCCGACATGCCCAAACTTCATGAATCACGCGTGCGCCGCGCTCAGGATGCAGGCACGCTGAAGCGCAGTTAGGGACGGAGGCGCGGGATGAAAGTGGTCAGCACTCTGGCGGACCTCGACTTCGATATCGGCAGCGCGGAACGGGCCGGCAATGCGCTCAAGATTTCTAATCGCACCGGGTCTGGCATCCCGACCAGTGTCTACGTGCGGCCACAGGATGTGCTCCGGCTCGTTGCCGTGGTCCTGAGTTCCACTGGCGGCCTGGCGTTCATCCTAGGCTTTCCGGTTTTCTGGTGGCGGGCGCGCAAAGACAAGCCCGCGCGGCCGGGCGCCCAGGAGCGCATGCCCGGCGCATCGATGAACAAGCCCTGGTAGTTGTGGACCGGGAGCTGGCGAAACGTCTTGCCGTCGATCGGATAGTTCCGGTCGCCATCGTGGATGATGTCGCCAGCGTGCCGGGGCTGGTAGGCGCGCTCAGCGAGGCAGGCGTCCGCCAGCTCGAGATCACTTTTCGCACTCCCGTGGCCGCCACGGCGATTTCCGCGGCGCGTCGGCTTGCACCCGAGTTGCTGGTGCTTGCCGGAACGGTTCTGGAGGAGGAGCAACTGGATCAGGCCGTCGCGGCCGGCGCACAGGGAATCGTCAGCCCCACTCTCAACCCGTCTATTCTTGAAAAATCCCGTATTCTTTCCGTGCCCATGATCCCAGGCGTGGCAACACCGTCGGAGACCGACTACGCGCGCCGCCTCGGCCTGACGCTCGTCAAGACGTTTCCGTCGGAGCCGCTTGGTGGGGCAGCCTTTAACCGCGCGCTGCGCAGCGTTTTTCCGACCATGGGCTTTGTGCCCACCGGCGGTATAACGCTCACGAACCTGCACACCTACGCTGCAGTTGATGGCGTCATCGCATGCGGCATGACCGAAATCGCCCCGCGTGAATTGATCCAGGCAGGTGAATTCGCGGAGATCGTGCGCCGGTGCGTGGCGGCCAAATCTATAATGGCGAGTCCGCGAGCGTCGATTCGGTGAGTACCATCGTCGCGTTTGGCGAGTTGATGCTGCGGCTCAAGGCGCCGGGCGCGGAGCGCCTGTTGCAGACGCCGCGGCTGGAGGCGACATTTGGTGGTGCCGAGTTCAATGTTCTAGCCTCGCTGCGCCAGTGGGGGCACGACACGGTATTTGTCACGGCGTTACCAGACTCGGTGCTCGGCGACGCCGCGGTCTCCGAGATTCTCCGGTTTGGGGTCGGCACCGAAGCGCTGCAGCGCGCGCCAGGCCGTCTGGGTACGTATTTCGCAGAAAGCGGTCACGGCGCGCGCTCCGGGCTGGTGCTCTACGATCGCGCCGAGAGCGTCTTTGCGCGCCTGGGAGGCGCAGGCGCAAACTGGGATCGCCTGATGTCGAGCGCGCAGGCGTTACACCTGACCGGAATCACGCCCGCGCTCAGCGAGCAGGCCAGACTCGCCTGCATGACCGCGACTCAGGCCGCCGTCCGGCACGGCAAGATCGTCAGCATGGATGTCAACTACCGGGCTTCGCTGTGGCCCGCGGGGGGAGTTGCGCCAGCCGCGGCGCTCCGGCCGTTGCTCGAGGCCGCCACGATTGTGTTTGCGAGCGCTGCTGACCTGAGGCTGTTGCTGGCTGTGGATCCAGGCAAAGCGTTGGCTGGCGATCGTAGTGACGAATATGCGGCGCTTTCGGCGACGGCGGTCGCGGCGTTCCCGCGCCTGCGCTGGATCGCCACCTGCGACCGGCTGGGTGCGCGCGCCCACCGAAATGAACTCGTTGGCATGGGGCGCGACAGCAGCGGATTTCACCTGCTGCCGGCGCAGGAGGTTGACCAGATCGTGGACCGCATCGGAGCCGGCGACGCTTTCGCCGCGGGCGTGCTCCACGAACACCTCAGCGGCGGTTCGCTTGCAGCTGCGCTCGCCTATGGAGTCGCTGCTGCAACTCTCAAGCACAGCATTCCCGGTGACGTGCTCAGAGCGAGTGACAGTGAAATCCGTTCAGTCGTGGCCGGTGTGTCGGCGGCGAAGCTGAGGCGCTGAGCGCGGCATGACGGTGCGGCTAGGGCCGCGCGTCAATCATTTCAGCAGGGTCGCCACGCTGATACCGATAAAGTTACCGACGATGTGACAGAAAATTCCTGTCATTACCGCCGGACTGATCATCGAGTACCACCCTTTCCCCGCGACCACCGCGACGGTCGCGACCGGGCCCACGATTGCGGCGCCGAGTCCGGTAACGGCCTCGGACATGTCGAGCTTTAGCAATTTAGACAAAATTAGTGACACGACGATGCCGACGCCGAGCAGTATCAGCACATAGAAAAACAGGCTAACCGCGTTACTCAGAAACGACGTGATGTTCGTGCCCAGTCCGATCATTGCGAAGAACATGTACATGAAGATCATTCCCAAATCGAACTCGCCGCGCAGCAGCTGCAGCTGTCTGGGAAACACGTTGGCAACCACGACGGTCATCGCGGTCACGTACAGGATGTGATACTGGCTCTGGTCGTGGCCCACTCCCCGGGCAACGGCAATTTCTATGGCGCGGGCGATTGCACAGATGCACAGTGAAAGCGCCAGTGCCCCGGTGATGTGCGTCAAGCGAAATTCCGGAACCTCGCTGGCGAGTTGCGCGCTCATCTCGGCGCCGTCGGCTCTGGGATTCAGACGGCACGGCAGATGCCGTTTCACGACCGGCAAGTTGGGGATGGCCACCAGGGCCATCAGGCCGAGCACACTGGGGATCATGCTTGCGCCGGTGGCGGCTGATATGTCAGCAGCTGGCATCTGGATCGCATTGCCCACCGCAATCATGCTGATGGTCCCGCCGATGAACGCGCCTGCGTAAAACGCGGCCACTTTGACACCAACGTGCCAGGGCTGCAGAACGTAGTAACCGACCAGCACGCCCATCAAGATGCCGACGCAGGCCGCCGCGAATCCGATCATGACGCGGCCACTCTCGACGAAGATCTTTTTCAGGTCCGCCTTGATCATCAAAAGCGGAATCGCGGCCGCGACGATGTACTGGCCGATGAAATCGGAGACCGGTGACGTGAATGGTGTGATCTTAAGATTCGATAGCGCCAGACCACCCGTGAGAATCACCACGACGCCGGGTATCGCCTTGCCATATCGCGAAGCGTCAACTCGAAAGCCCAGCCATATCAGGACGAAGACGACCGCTGACAGCGCAAGGACATCGTTTTGATCGATGAATGGCATCAAGGCGCCCCCCGGAAAGCCTGACCGCGCGCGCACATCGGCGACCGATGATCCCAGCCATTCGATCCTACAATATGCAGAGGATGTCACGGCCGCGTCTTGTAGGCGGCATCAATGCCACTCATGTGGCGCATGAGGGAATATGATGGTTGCCAGCCCGCGCACTCCATAGAATTTGCACAGCGCCGGAAAGCCGGCTCGGTGAACATCAAGGGGGTCGTGGTGATCGGGTGCGGATGCCCGCGTACGGAATCGCTGCCGTGACTGCGCGCGTCCTCGGCCAGCCGGTGAGCTGGTATTGGATCCCGGTTGAGCGCGAGACCCTGGCTGCCCTGAGCCGCAAAAGCAACCTGCTAGGGGCATTGCAAACGGGTGGCTTCCTGACAACGCTTGCCCTGACCGGCTCCCTGGCTTGGTATTCGGCCGGGCGTTGGCCTTGGTTTGTGACGCTGGCGGCACTGTTCCTGCATGGAACGGCCTGGGCGTTTCTGGCCAACGGTCTGCACGAGTTCAGTCACGGGACAGTATTTGCAGCGCCTGGCCTGAACCGGTTCTTCCTCGGGATCTTCGGTTTTCTCAAGTGGATAAATCCGGTCCTGTTCTGGACCATCCACGGTGAGCATCACAAGTTCACGATGTATCCGGAAGACGAATTCGAAGCGGCGTCGTTTCGGGCTCTGACTCTACGCGGCTATTTGGCCGTCGCATTCGTCAATCTCGAGGGTCTGCACTGGTCGATCACGACCAACGTTCGACACGCGTTCGGTCGCTTTGATCAGGCTTGGGAGGCCCGGCTGTTTCCTGCGTCCAAGCCGGAACTCAGGGGGCAAGTCGCTCGGTGGTCGCGACTGTACCTGGTCGGCCACGCCACGATTCTGATCGTTGCAGCGTACTTTCAGTTGTGGATGCTGCCGGTGGTCATCTCGCTGCCCGCCTTCTACGGCGGGGCCCTTCAGTGGTTGTGCAATCAGGCGCAGCACGCCGGGCTCCCTGGCAACGTGCCCGACTTTAGGCTTTGCAGCCGCACGGTCTATCTCAATCGCTTCCTCGAGTTCATGTACTGGCACATGAACTACCACACCGACCATCATCTATATGCCGGAGTGCCATGCTACCGCCTGGCGCAATTGCACCGCGTCCTCAAGGCCGACATGCCCGACTGCCCCCGAGGTCTCATCGCGACTTGGCGTGGCATCAACGCGATCTTCCGGAAGCAGAAGTCGGATCCTCGCTATCAGTACTACGCGCCGGTGCCGCCCATGCGCGGGCGATCTCCCTCAGTGACCCGCGGCTCGGCATCGACTGTGGCTGCCGCCGTCTAGGTCAGCGCGTATCAGCGCTCCGCCGGTGTCGTCGCGCTGGCCGAAGTTCCGTCGAGAGATTGAATAAACTGCCGCGTCGCACGAATGACCGCGTCCGAGTGATGGCGGTGGGGCGAGTGCCCGCAGTCCCCTATTTCGAGATACTTCACGTTCGGGAGAGCGCGGCGCATGCGATCGACCTGCTCGACGGTTCCGTACTCGTCATCGGTTCCCTGCACGACCAGGACCGGCGCCACGATGGAAGGCAGCAGTTGCTCGATGTTCCAGGCTCGAAATGCCGGGTCCAGCCAGGCGCGGTTCCACCCCCAGAACGCGCCATCAACGTCGGCGTGATGTCGGGCCAACCGAGCGCGCAGGTCCGATTCCCGAAACTGCGCCCGTGCCCGCTCGATCCCGGTTATCGTGATGTCCTCAACCATCACGTGCGGCGCCAAGGCGATCACGCCTTTCACTGCACGCTCCGATTCGGACGCGTAGATCAGGGCGATCGACGCGCCGTCGCTATGGCCGAACAGTATCGGCTCCGTGATGTGGTGCGCATCGAGCAGCGCAGGCAACCAGACGCGGGCCTCCTCGTGCATGTAGTCGGAGGTCCTCGGCGCGGACAGCGGCGAGGAGCGTCCGTACCCATGCCGTGAATAGACGAGCGTGCGGCATCCCGTGGCCTCGGAGAGCCGGTCTGGCAGGTCGCCCCACATGGACGCCGAACCGAGCCCCTCGTGCAGCATGACCAGGTCGCCTGCGCCGGCCCTGCGGGCTGGGAGCAGCCGATACTCAATCTGACGATCTGCGAGCGTCAGAACATCGGTTTGCACCATGAATGGGTTACCCGGCTGGCGGTTCACGAAGCAGCAGCGCCGCGCTCTCGCTGCAATTCCAAGCGCCGATTATGGTCGCCATTTTCTGCCACGGCGACTTAGGAATATGAAATATAATGCCTATTTATGGACTTCTTGCGTCCATAAAACGCATTTCGCGCCCGGTGAAACTGACTTTTAGTGCTTGTTCGTGAATTATTGATGCGTTATCTTTCCACTATGCGTCAAGGCCCTGCAGGCAGAAACCGCTCACGATCTCGCGAAGCCGTGGCTTCGAGAGAGGAGCGCCATCCCGAGGAATTGGACGGTCCCGTCGGTTTATTGGCACTCGAGCAGTCCGACCCGGACTTCCTGTCCTGCGTTGGAAAGCGCGTCCGTGAAGCCCGTGCGCAACGCGGCCTGACACGCAAGGCGCTATCGCACGCGGCGCGGGTCTCCGAACGCTATCTCGCTCAACTCGAATCCGGCGAAGGTAACGCATCGATCGTGCTGCTCCGGCGTGTGGCCGCCGCTCTCAATGTGCGGCTGGCCGATCTTCTGGACGAAACGGCATCCGCAGGAGCTGCGGGCGCAGTGCGGCGCTTTCTGGAGACCCTGAAGCCCGAGCGCATGCAGGAAGCGCTCCGGCGGCTTACACAGGAATTCGGTCGCGATGAGTCAGTTCGGCGTAAGCGCATCGCGCTGATCGGGCTGCGCGGCGCCGGCAAGACGACGCTGGGAAATTTACTCGCCCGGGCGCTCGGACGACCGTTCATTGAGCTTGATCGGGAGGTCGAGCGTGAAGCCGGCGTGTCTCTGGCCGAGGTGTTTCTCCTCTATGGCCCGGCCGGCTACCACCGTATCGAGCAGCGCTGTCTTAACCGCGTGATCGACAGCCAAACGGACGCCGTGCTCGCAGTTGGCGGTGGCATCGTATCTGAGCCGGAGACCTACGAATTCTTGCTGCGGAACTGCTACACGATCTGGCTCAAGGCCCGTCCGGAAGAGCACATGGCGCGCGTGGTCGCGCAGGGTGACACCCGGCCGATGGCGGGCCGCACAGAAGCAATGGACGAGCTGCGCCGAATACTGGACAGCCGCGAACCGCTGTACGCCAAAGCCGAGGCCGTGGTGGATACCGCCGGCCAGTCGCTCGCTGAGAGCCTGCGAGCGCTTCAGGCACTCACCATCGCGATTGAAAAACGCGGTCCACCGACCTGAGGACGTCACATGGCTGAAGTCGTAGTTCCTCCTGTAATCGAGTCGCAGGAGCTCGTGACCTTCGACACGCACCCGACCCGGTACCGGCACTGGTCGCTGTCGATCGACGGGCGAGTCGCGACGCTCACCATGAACGTCCAGGAAACGGGCGGCATCCGCCCCGGGTACCGGCTGAAGCTCAACTCCTATGACCTGGGCGTCGATATCGAGCTGCACGATGCCTTGCAACGCCTACGATTCGAGCACCCCGAAGTGGGCAGCGTAGTAGTCACCAGCGTCAAGCCGGGAGTTTTCTGCTCGGGCGCAAACATTTTCATGCTTGCTCAGTCGTCACATGCATGGAAGGTCAACTTCTGCAAATTCACCAACGAAACGCGCAATGGCATGGAAGACGCCAGCCGATATTCGGGTCTGAAGTTCATTGCGGCGTGCAACGGTACGACGGCGGGCGGCGGCTATGAGCTCGCGCTCGCGTGCGACGAGATCCTGCTGGTGGATGACCGGTCCGCGGCAGTCAGTCTTCCGGAGGTGCCCCTGCTCGGCGTGTTACCGGGCACCGGTGGCCTTACGCGGTTGACGGACAAGCGCTTGGTGCGCCGCGACCACGCGGATGTCTTCTGCACCCTCAGCGAAGGCGTGCGCGCAGCCAGAGCCAAGGATTGGCGCTTGGTCGATGGCGTCGCCAGACCCCAGCAGTTCACCCAGATCGTGCGAGAACGGGCCAACGCGCTTGCGGCGCAGACGGATCGCCCGGCTTCGCAACGAGGGATCGAGCTCCTGTCTGTACAGCGGAGCGTCGCTGCCGATGGCTACCGGTATCCGAACGTCGACGTGCGTATCGACCGTGCAGCTCGGACGGCGACGCTGACCGTCCATGCTCCAAAGTCAGAACAGCCGGGGTCGCTCGAAGATATTGTGGCCCTTGGCTCCGCGTGGTGGCCGCTGGCGACGGCGCGCGAGCTGGACGACGCGATACTGATGCTGCGGACGAACGAGCTGCAGGTCGGAACTTGGCTGCTCAAGACCGACGGCAGCGCCGCGCGTGTACTCGCCGTCGACGCCAGTCTCACAACGCACGCGAACCACTGGTTCGTCCGGGAAACGATCGGCATGCTGCGCCGTACTCTGGCGCGGCTCGAGGTCAGTTCCCGCTCCCTGTTCGCCATCATCGATGCAGGCTCGTGTTTCGCGGGCACGCTGCTCGAGCTGGCTCTGGCGGCTGATCGTTCCTACATGCTAGCGACACCGGCAGCGGATGGCGGACCGGCCATCATGCTGTCAGCGATGAACTTCGGGGCGTACCCGACGGTAGCCCGTACCAGCCGGATTGCCGCGCGCTTTTACGGTGCGGCTGATCCGGTCGCCCGAGCCTTGGGCGCGATCGGGATGCCGCTGGACGCGGCGCGGGCGAGCGAGTTCGGGCTCGTGACGTTGACGCCTGATGCGCTCGATTGGCAGGACGAGGTGCGCCTGGCGGTTGAGGAACGCGCCAGCTTGTCCCCCGACGCGCTGACGGGTCTCGAGGCGAATTTGCGGTTCGGCGCTGAAGAAACCGCAGAGACGAGGATTTTTGGCCGCCTGTCGGCATGGCAGAACTGGATATTCAACAGGCCCAACGCGGTCGGCGACTCCGGCGCGCTTAAGGCTTTTGGTACTGGCAACAAGGTCCGATTCAACTGGGAGCGGGTGTGATGCGCATCGACTACGGCGAGAAGATCCCCAACAACGTCGATCTCGGCAGCGACCTGGTCCTGCAGCGCGCGCTTGAGCACTGGCAGCCGAAGTTTCTTAACTGGTGGGCCGAGATGGGCCCGGACGGCTCAATCGCGTACGACGTGTACCTGCGCACTGCGGTAAGCGTCGATCGCGCCGGCTGGGCACAGTTCGACTACGTGAAAATGCCGGACTATCGCTGGGGAATCTTCCTAAACCCGGCAGACCCGGACCGAAAAATCGGTTTTGGCGCGCATCGGGGCGAGCCGGTTTGGCGAGAAGTCCCCGGCGAATACCGCAGCAATCTTCGGCGCATCATCGTGACCCAGGGGGACACCGAGCCGGCATCGGTCGAACAGCAGCGACATTTGGGCCTGACCTGTCCGTCGCTTTACGACCTGCGCAACCTGTTTCAGGTCAACGTCGAGGAAGGCCGCCACCTCTGGGCCATGGTCTATCTGCTGCATCGATATTTTGGGCGCGATGGACGCGAAGAAGCCGATGCTCTGCTCGAGCGACGCTCGGGTGACGAAAACAACCCCCGCATACTCGGCGCATTCAATGAGCGCACGCCGGACTGGCTGTCGTTCTTTCTGTTTACGTTCTTCACCGATCGCGACGGGAAATTCCAGCTGTCGGCGCTCGCCGAGTCCGCGTTTGACCCGTTGGCTCGTACGACCCGCTTCATGCTGACCGAAGAAGGTCATCACATGTTTGTTGGCCGCAATGGGATGCGGCGCATCATCGAGCGCACGGCGGATGTCATGAATCAGACACGGACGGACGACCCGGGGCGCCTGAGGGCACTCGGTGTCATCGACCTGCCGACGATCCAGCGTTACGTGAACTTCCATTCGAGCGTGACGGTCGACCTGTTTGGATCGGACGTTTCGTCGAACGCGGCCACGTTCTACACGACCGGACTAAAAGGTCGGTTCCGCGAGGACCACATCGGCGATGATCACATTCTGAACGACGCGGCCTACCCGATCCTTGAGGTTGCCGATGGCCAGCTGACCCAGGCCACTGCACCGGCACTGAACGCTCTGAACGAGCGACTCCGCGATGACTTCATCAAGGACTCGATCGCCGGGGTTGATGCCTGGAACGCTGCGCTCAGGGCACGCGGGATCGATTACACGCTCGCGGTTCCCCACAAAGCGTTCAACAGGCAAATCGGACCGCTAGCCGGAATGAAAGTGTCACCGGCTGGCGCGTTGATCACCACCGAGGCATGGGCCGCGAACGTAAAGCACTGGCTGCCGACCGCGTCGGATCGCGAGTTTGTGCGATCCCTCATGGGTCGTGTGGTTGCGCCGGGCAAGTTCGCGAACTGGATTGCGCCGCCCGCCTCAGGGATCAATGGCCAGCCGGTTGAGTGTGAATATGTGCGGTTCAATTGACGGGAATTGCCGCGACTTCTAGCGCTCGATAACCGCGACCGTCAGATAGGCGATGGCCACTCGAACCGCGTGGCCGTCGTTCATGTCGATGCGCCACACTTGGCGCGTCCCGGAATCCAGTTCCTGCATGGCCGTGCCGGTGACAGGGCCAGTCCGGATCGCGAAGGGATGGTGCACTTCGAGCGTCTGACCCAGACAGTAGCGCCGGTCCTGATCGACGCTCAGATTTGCGCCGACGCTGGCGAGTGTTTCGGCGAAAATTGCCAGGGCACCAACGTGCAGGGTTCGATCCGCATTTGCGGTCCGTTCGTCGAGCGGGATCGAGCCAGACACCCCGCGATCGTCGATAGCTGTGAACTGCAAACCCAAATGGGACGCGGCCGTGTCGACACCCAACGCATGAACCTGCTCGAGTGACGGAACGCGGTGCCATGGCGCCATCGGTAAAACTCCCCCGCCGCCATCGCCCGGCGTTGAACGGATGTACTGACTATAGCGTACGTGGTCGGCTGGTCGTAGGCCGCGCACGGCGCGAATGTACCGATTCGTTCACGGGCCAACAATCTCCATTATGATTCGGGTGGGAACGGCGTGATTTGAGTCGCGATGCCATCTTGGTGGGAAACCAGAGGCACCGATGATCCATCCGGCAAGCGTCGCTACTCAAGATGGGGCCATGGTTGACGGCGCCTGATTCCACTGGTTCTCGTGCCCGTCTGCCCGCTTCCGCGGCGGACACCGATGCGTCGCTGGCTAGACGCTGGTACGTCTTGGTCGTACTGACGCTCGTTTACACGCTGAACATCGCGGATCGCTACGTCGCGTCTACGCTGATTGAGCCGATCAAGGCCGAGCTGCATCTCACCGACAGCTCGGTCGCATGGCTGACCGGTGTGGCGTTGGCGATTTTCTACGTGACGGTCGGCCTGCCGCTTTCCACGATCGCCGACCGCACTAACCGGCGCGTGCTGATCGCGTGCGCTCTGGGGGCGTGGTCCGTGATGACCGCCTGCTGCGGGCTTGCGCAGAATTTCTGGCAGCTCATGCTGGCGCGAATCGGCGTAGGCGTAGGAGAGGCGGGCGGGACTCCCCCGTCAACCTCGTTAATCTGCGATTACTTCCCGTGGCGTCGCAGGGCACTGGCGCTGTCGGTGTTCGCGATTGGCACGTCGCTGGGCTCAATGCTGGGATCGAGCGCAGGGTACGCCAGCGACGCTTGGGGTTGGCGTGCCGCATTTCTGTTGCTCGGCATCCCGGGCATTGTGGTGGCGATTCTGATCATCCTGACGGTTCCGGAACCGCGGCGCGGACGATTGGACGAGGCGGCCGCTACCGACCGGACCGGAATCTGGGATGTGCTGCGACGAGTGCGCCACGAGCCCGCCCTCGTTCACGTCTTGATGGGCTCATGTCTTTATACGTTCTGGGCGTGGGGCTTGATGTTCTGGACCCCGTCGTATCTGGTCCGGTCACATCATATGACGCTCGGCGACGCGGGCGGGTCGCTGGCGCTGATGCATGGCATCGGCGGCACAAGTGTTCTAGTACTGACGACGCTGGTCATGGGCCGACTGTCGCGATACGATCCACGCGCCATCCCGTGGTTTCTCGCCGTGGTCATTGCGGTGGGCACCGTGCCGTCCGTGTTGGCGTACTCAGTGGATTCGACGGCGCTCGCTCAACACATGCTTTGGATATTCGTTCCTCTCTCCTACAGCGTCGCTGGGCCGACGCTTGCGATCCTGCAGAACCTGGCGCCCGCCAACGAACGGGCGCAGATGATGGCGCTCCTGTTGTTCTTCAGCAATATCGCGAACCTCGTGATTGCGCCGCAGCTGGTCGGTTTTGCGGCGGACATGCTGACACCACGATTTGGTCCAAACGCATTGCGCCACGCACTCATCCCCTTGGCATTCACGGGGTTCTGGGCTGCATGGCACTACGTCATGCTGGCGAAGCATTTGATCCGCGGGCTTGCACACGCGACCGGATCCGAGCGACCGCCGAAATGACTGGCATCGGTCTCTGGCACCCGGATCTTCCACGAAAACATAGCGGAATCGGGCCGGCGGCACCGGCGCACCCATTCGGAGGCGCGCACTTTACGGCCGGTCGACGGCCCGATCGAATACGATCTTCCCTTCGATGACCGTCATGTCGACGGCAATCTTGTGAATGTCGAGGGGAGGTGTGTCGAACAGATTGCGGCTTAAGACTGTCAGGTCGGCGTACTTGCCGGGGACAATTGATCCGCGCAGATCGTCTTCGTGCATCAGATAGGCTCCAGCGCTGGTGTAAGCGACGATCGCCTGTTCAAGGCTTACCCGCTCCTCGGGCTTCCAAGCATGATCTTCGTGACCCTCCAGGTCCGTGCCGCCGGGGTAGCGATGCGTGATGGCGGTTTCCATACCGTCAAGCGGTGAGACTCCGGTGACCGGCCAGTCCGACCCCCAAACCAACATGGCCCCGGAATCAAGCAGCGTGCGTGTCCGGTACATCTCCTTGTACCGCTCGGGGCCGAACATGCGCGGGGCAAAGATCGTCTCCCATGGGTCATCCAAGCTCCATAGTGGGGTCATGTTCGCGACCACTCCCAGAGCCCGGAACCGCGGAATGTCGGCGTCGTCAATCAGCACAAGGTGAGCCAGCGTGTGTCGGCTATCGTGGATTCCGTTAACGCGCTGCGCATACGCAAACGAATCGAGTGCTCCCCGCACCGCCCCATCGCCTTGCGTGTGCATGTGCACCTGAAAGCCCTGCGCATCGAGACGCGACACCAGTCGATTGAGCCGCTCCTGGTCGACGAACAGCTTGCCCTTCCCAAATTTCGGCTCGTCACTGTAGGGCTGCAGCAGCACTAGCGTGTGGGAACCGTAGGCGCCGTCCAGGAAGATCTTGACGCAACCGGCCCGCAGTCGATGTCCCGCGAGCGCGGACCGCTGCTGCGCGAACCGTCGGAGCTGAGAGTCATCATCGTCGGCGGGGTTGTACTGCTGACAGAGTACTGTCCGGGGCTGCAACTGCCCTGCCCCATCCAGCGCCTGATACGCCCGGGCGCCCTCCGGACTCACGGCGGCGTCCTCGACCGCGGTGATTCCCAGATGGGTCATCTTGCGCAGTGCCGCCGAGAGGTTGGAAATGCGCTCCTCCGGGCTCGGTGGCGGGACCACTTTTTCAACCAGGCCCATCGCCTGTTCTTGAAGCGCTCCGGTTGGAACGCCACCCGCATCGCGTTCAATGCGCCCGTTGCGTGGGTCGGGCGTTTTCGCCGTAATTCCGGCCGCCTGTAGCGCGAGAGAATTCGCCCAGCCCTCATGGCCCGAGTTGTCTGCCAGATACGCCGGCCGATCGGGTACCACAGCATCAAGCATCGCTCTGGTCGGCTGGCCGGAGGGCAGGAATGCCGACTCGTCCCAACCGTCGCCGGTGATCCATCGCGCGTCTGGGTGGGCGACCGCGAACGATCGGATGCGCTCGAGGACTTCTTCTTTATGTATGAGCCCATGCACGTCCAGAGCATGTTCCGGGTTCAGTGCGTCAGACGGGTGCACATGAGAGTCTTGAAGGCCTGGGAGCAGCATGCGTCCATTCAAGTCGATGACTCGGGTTTGCGGGCCCGCGTCGACTTTTGCCGTTGTGGAGTCACCGACATATGTGATTCGGCCATCGGTGACGGCGACCGCTGACGCCCAACTGCGCGCGGCGTCAACCGTATACACCGCGCCGTTAATGAACAGAATGTCCGCCGGCGGTTTGGCAAAACTGGTGGTCGCGACGAACATAAGAGCGACAGAGACAGTCGCGCGAAAAGTCATGACGGCATCTCCTGATCTCACTTTCCTATCGCGTTACGCTGTCGAGCGAGCCCTTGCCACGCTAGAGGTCGAGTGCAAGCGTCAGCGTGTAATTGCGCTCAAGCTGCGGAAACACCTGGTATAGCGACGTCACCGTTAGCCCAGCTGCGTTCGTAGCGTTGCCGACGTCGAGTCGCGCCAGGAGCTGGCCCGCGTGAAACCTGCGCATGTAACGAATGCCGACACTGAGGGTGTTCAAGGGCGGGAGCTCATAGAGATTGTTATTCGTTTCGACTCGCGACGAAAGCGAAGTCCACTGCATTGACGCGGCCCAGCCACGCCACTTCGTCGGAGCATAATCCAGGTTAACGTTAATCGTGCGCGGCACCGGCCCTATGGGTACCGACCCGCTGCCACCGAGCTCTGGTACTTGCAGGTTTACTTGGGGCCTGAGCAAGACGAAGCCTGCGACGACGGTCAGTCCGTTGGTACCGTTCACGCTGGCCGAACCCTCGATTCCCTTGCTGATGATGGTGCCAAGCTGCTGATACTGGTCCGCAGTGTCGAGATTGAAGTAGGTCTTATGGATGGTGAAGGCGCCGAGCAGCAGCCGCGTGTCTGAACGTGGAATTACGCGAATTCCACCGTCGACCTGCCAAGTCGGCGTCGCAGGCGGCGGCTCTCCACGATTCGCCGCTGACGTTGGAGCCACCGCGGAATCCTCGAGCCCGCGCGTATAACTGGCGTAAAACGCCGTTTTTGGGCCAGCATCGATCGTAAGTGCGATGGTCGGCAGCATCTGCGACGTGTGCTCCGGGTTGCTGGGTTGTCCGGGTGTCGTGATGCTGCGGCTGTAGTTGGTCTTGAGCGCCCCCACACTGAGCGTGCCGACATTGTCCCAGCGCTCGCGGTAGCTGAGCCCGATTCCCGTTTGGCGGACGGCATCGAGGCTGAGTGGCGAGAATGCCAACGGTGGCTCCGCAACAGGCGTCGGCACGTAAATCGACGTCGGCCCGAGATCGGTCGTCGAGTCCCCCCCGTAGTGCCGCTCAACGTCGCGGCCTCGGACTGCGAACATCAACTCGCGCTGGTGCGGCCCGTTCGTGAACCTTCGCGCGACACGAAAATCGCCAGAGTATGAACTCGAGTATTTGGGCGGCTGCACGTCCAACACGTGGTCTGCGATGCCAGTGGGCATCAGCCCCAACATCAGGTCATTGAAGTTTTGGGCTTCCTGGTCAACTGACCGAAACAAGCCCGCCATTATCCGCCACGTGTTGCCAGTTATCAGTCGCGCAATGATACCGGCGGTCGTCTGCTGCCATCCCCATGAAGTCCAGTCTTGGGCTGGCATTTGCTGTTGCGAGAACAGGGGCAGAGGATCGACGCCGTTGGCATAAGCCAGCGCCAATTCCTGATGTTCACCGTTGTCGACGTAGCCGAAGAACGGAATGACTTCCAGACTTGCGCTCGGCCGCAGTTCCATCAGCACGGCGAAAGCACGGGCGCCGCTGCTGCGCGCGTAGTTGAGGTCGAAATTCTGAAGCACGGCGACGTTTACACCGATACTAAAGGCATTCGGAACGACGGGGTACTGGGTGTCGATCTCCAGGGATGCCGTATCCAGCGGGCCATGGATGAATACAGTGCTCATGAGGGGCGTGGCGCCCGGAATGCGCAATTTATAGTCGGCGATGCCGGTAGGTGACGGAAACGCGTACGTTTGTGCTGCGATGCCAACGCGCATGTCACTGCCGCTGAACAGGTACGGGTTGGATGTCGACGTCTGCTGATCGAAGTACAGTCCTTCGATGCGCAGGTTCTCTGCCTGAGCCGGACTGAATCCCCGTGCGCTGTAAGGCGTGTACAGGCCGATGGTTTGATTGCCGACCGTCGTTCCAAAGGCGTCGGCCGCCGCGGTCACCGCATTGTCCTCTGCGCGCTGCGCCTGGGCACCCGGCGCCACGATTAGCGAGGCCATGGCTGCCCCGGTGGCAAGCCTTTTCATCCCCCGGGCGTCGCGTGCACTCGACATGAAGTGCCTTGTTCTTCCCCAGCTTCACAAGCTTATAGTCGCGGACTAGCCACGACGAACCGAGGCTCGACGGGTAACGAGCGTTGAGGTCGTTGGGCGCCTGCGCTGATTCTGGTGCCTTAGCGCCACATGTGAGTATATTCACGGGCCGGTCGATCGAGAACGTGCGGCAACTGCGGAGCGTCGCCAGCTGATGCTCAAGTGGGCGCCCAATTTCTCGGGCCGCCGGATTCCGACCCTGGGACGACCGGCCACGTGCCGGAACTGCAGAACCAGTCCGGGCACGCTGCCGGTTCGTGGTCGGGCGACTGCGGCAGCGATTGCCCCCGCATGATTCCGGCGGTATGGCGGCCGACGAGGGCTACTGACTACCGCGGTGGTATGGCGTCGAAGCCGTGAAAATAAGAGGCCGTATGGCGACGAATACTGTTCACATCATCGGCTCGTTTCTCTCGCCGTACGTCCGCAAGGTCCTGGTATCTCTTGAATTGAAGGGGGTGAGCTACGACGTCGACCCCATAGTGCCGTTCTACGGCAACGACGAATTCGGGCGATTGAGTCCATTGCGGCGCATCCCGGTTCTGGTCGACGAGTCGGTTACGCTTTGTGATTCGACCGTGATCGGGGAATACCTCGAGGAGCGGTATCCCGTCCCCGCTTTGCTGCCAACCGACGTGGTAAATCGCGCGCAAGCCCGTTGGCTTGAGGAATATGCCGATACCAGAATCGGAGATGCCCTTATCTGGCATTTCTACGCTCAGCTGGTGGTGCGGCGATTTGTCTGGGGTGAAATGCCGGACGAGGACGTCGTCCGTAAGGCGCGGGAAGTCGAGATCCCATCCATCCTCGACTACCTGGAATCCCAGGTCCCGGCCCACGGATTCCTATTCGGTCCGGTGTCCTCGGCGGACATCGCGATCGCCTCGTTCTTTCGCAATGCCTTTTACGCCAAATACGTGATAGATCCGATGCGATGGCCAAGGGCGTCATCGTTCATCGCGCGCACGCTCGCGTTGCCGGCTTTCGATAAGCTGAAGCGTTATGAAGACGTCGTACTCGGGACTCCAGTCAATGAGCGTCGCGGCCGGCTGCTGGCAGTTGGCGCACCTCTGGCGGCGACAACGCTAGCCACGGCAACACCGCGCCGCGGCATTATGGCGATCTAATACTTCAGCGATCGACTCTCTGGCGGCCGCTGTTAACGCGTCTGCTTCATTCGCGCTTAATGTCCTGCTGAGGCACTCGGTCACCAGCCACCGCGAATCCCCGAAGAAGTGTGCGCTGCATCGCGGCCATCTCATTAGACAATAGTGCACAAAAACGCGTGACGAAGTCTTAATCGCGGCAAATTCGGCGCGTGGTAGTTTTCGTGAAAGTTTGCGCGAAGGGGTATGAGCATCGCTCGTTTGGCCATGCACGTACCGGTCGCCCACCATTTTGTTTGTCCGCGTCTCATTCAACCACCAGCGACAGCTGGAACTGAGGAGATCGAATGAAGAATGTAGCGCTTGCCTTCATCACTGCCATGTCCCTGGCGGCTGCCAGCGCAGCGTTCGCCGATCCAGTCAGGGACTGGCACGATCTGGACGCGGTCCACAAGAAAGTTCAGGAGTCAATCAAGGACATGGAACACGCTCGTGCCGCCAACCATTACGATATGGATGGCCACGGGGCGAAAGCCGAGGAGCTGCTCCGACAGACTGAGCACGAGCTGCACCTGGCCGTAGAATCGGCCAAGAAAGCTAAGTAAGTCCCGGTAGGGTCGCATGGGCGGCGCGCGTTTCGCGTGCGCCGCCCATTGTTTTTTGTGATCGGAGACATCTTTCAAGGCCCTGTTTCGCTTCCGCCCGTTCCGCATAGTCCCGGTCCGATAGACGCGGCTTCTGGACTTAGGGCTCCCCAGGCGGCACATTGCCTGCATTCCTTGGGGGCACCATGGCATACGAGTCGAGTCGTTCTGTCCAACCCGGCGCTTCGCTGCCGCGGTCCGCTCGGGTGGTCGTGATTGGAGGCGGCGTAATCGGCTGCAGCGTCGCCTATCACCTCGCGACCATCGGCATGCGCGACGTCCTGCTCCTTGAGCGCAAATCACTCACATGCGGAACGACCTGGCACGCTGCCGGACTGGTTGGAGTGCTCCGCGCAACCTACAACATGTCGATGCTGGCGAAGTACAGTGCCGACCTTTATGAAGGACTGGAGAAGGAGACCGGACAGGCGACCGGGTTTCTGCGCAATGGCTCGCTTAGTGTCGCAACGCACGGCGAGCGGTTGACGGAGCTGAAGCGGGGCGCTTCCCTCGCCAAGCTCTGCCAGTTTTCATGTGAGGTTGTTGGGCCTGATCGCATCCGCGAGCTCTGGCCTCTTGCCCACGTCGATGACCTGGTCGGGGGCGTCTACTTGTCGGGCGACGGAGTAGTCAACCCCGTCGACGTAACCAAGGCCCTAGCAAAAGGTGCCCGCGCCAAAGGCGCACGGATATTGGAAAACGTGTCGGTGCTGGACATCAAAATCAGAGGCAACACCGTTACCGGTGTTGTCACCGACCGTGGCGATGTGGACGCAGAGTACGTTGTTAACTGCGCAGGCATGTGGGCCCATCGGCTTGCGCGGAAGTCGGGGGTCAGCATCCCGTTGCATGCCGCCGCGCATCACTATGTGGTTACCGAGCCGATCGCCGACCTTCCGGCGTCCGCGCCGACGCTACGTGACCCGGACGGCTGCAACTATTTTAAGGCCGACGCCGGCAAGCTCCTGATCGGCACGTTTGAGCCCCATGCCAAGCCCTGGGGTCATCAGGGCATCCCTGACACCTTCGCGTTCGACCAACTGCCTGCGGACCTCGAGCACCTGGAACCGTATCTGGACGCAGCGGCGCGGCGCGTACCGCGATTACGGGAGGTCGGACTGAAGGTGGTCTTCTGCGGGCCAGAGAGCTTCACTCCCGACGATCGGTACCATCTGGGAGAGGCGCCGGAAATTCGAAATTACTTCATCGCGACTGGCTTTAACTCAGTGGGCGTCCAATCGGCCGGTGGCGTGGGCAAGGCGCTGGCCGAATGGATTTCTAACGGTCACCCGCCGCTGGATCTTGGCGACGTGGATATCCGAAGGACTTCGAGATTCCAGAGCACGCCGTGCTATCTCTACGATCGAACGACAGAGACTCTTGGTCTCCTGTACGCGATGCACTGGCCGTACCGGCAATTTGAGACCGGCCGCAACGTGCGCAAGAGCATTCTTCACGATCGACTGGCCGCGGCAAATGCATGTTTCGGTGAAGTTGCCGGCTGGGAGCGCGCGAATTTCTTTGCCCCTCCCGGCGTCGCGATCGCGTACGTCGATTCCTGGGGCGCGCAACCCTGGTTGTCCTGGTCCGCGATCGAGCACCGCGCCGTGCGGGAGTCCGTCGGTCTGTTCGATCAAAGCTCTTTCGCGAAGATTCTGGTACAGGGCTCGGCCGCGCTGGCCACGCTCAATCGCATATCCAGCAACAACATGGACGTTGACATCGGGCGAATCGTGTACACGCAGTGGTTGAATGATAGGGGTGGTATTGAGGCAGACCTCACGGTGACTAGGGTGGGTCCGGAGGCGTTTCTTGTCATTACCGGAGCCGCGAGCGAGACCCGCGACCTGAGTTGGCTGCGACGCAATACTGCACCCGGGGCTCCCGTGACCATTACGAACGTGACTTCATCCATGGCGGT
>Ga0187780_10000749_pt1 | contig 24117 bp, 26 predicted proteins | sample 1015_Q2_SP10_20__FD_132429 | JGI IMG/M metagenome (GOLD analysis project Ga0187780, IMG submission 132429) | Tropical peat soil microbial communities from peatlands in Department of Meta, Colombia - 1015_Q2_SP10_20_MG | ecosystem: Environmental > Terrestrial > Soil > Wetlands > Peat | place... | reverse complement strand
ATGGGCGCCGGCATCGGAAGCTTCGCGAGAGCTCTCGCATCTCACTAACACCCCGACGACGCGCGGTTTTACTTCTGGGGTCGGAACGAGTCCAGGTAGGACCCACGCGCTGTGGCCGGCTGGACCGGAGGCGTTCGGCCTGGCTTGATTAACCTTTCTGGGAGACTTGAACCGTTTTATACAATAAAAGTCGCCGTATTGGCGATGCAGAGACGGCTTCTCGACATTCTCGCCTGCCCGATCGACAAGAGGTACCCACTGCAGCTCTTCGATTTCGAATTGAGGGGGGACATAATCGTCAGCGGAGTTCTGGTCTGCGAAGAATGTGGCCGCTACTACCCCATCGTTGAGGAGATCCCAATCATGCTCCCTGACAACCTCAGGAACAAGAAGGATGACCTGGCCTTCCTTGAGAAGTGGAAGGACAAGCTCCCTGAGAACGTCGTGCATGGCGGGAAGCCCTGGAGTCTGTAGAGGGACCGACCAGGGCCATTTCGGCGCCACCTCACGGACGCAGGGTGCCATTCGGGAAACCAGATATAAGGACAGTAGCGGGGGCTCCCTCAGGTCTTGTAATTGGTCAAGAACGCGATAATACTGGGTGCAGCCGGCCGCGACTTCCACAACTTCAACGTCTTCTTCAGGGACAACCCGAACTATAGGGTCGTGGCCTTCACCGCGACTCAGATCCCGTACATCTCCAACAGAACCTACCCTCCATCTTTGGCCGGAAGGCTCTATCCTGTCGGCATCCCTATTCATCCGGAGGAGAAGCTGGAGAGCCTCCTCGTGAGCGAGAAGGTTACTGATGTCTTCTTCTCCTACAGCGATGTCTCCAACCAGTACGTGATGAACCTCGCGTCGGTTGCGCAGGCCAAGGGGGCGAGTTTTCACCTGCTGGGACCTGGCGACACGATGATCAGGTCGAAGAAGCCGGTGGTGGCCGTGGTCGCGGTAAGAACCGGTGCCGGGAAGAGCACGATCAGTAGAAGAGTGGCGGACGTGTTGCTAAAGGCGCATCTGAAGCCGGTGGCGATAAGACACCCGATGCCGTACGGGGACCTGACGATCCCGGTGCAGAGGTTCTCGACATACAAGGACCTGGACAAGTTTCACACGACCGTGGAAGAACGCGAAGAATACGAGCAGCACATCGACAAGGGCGTCGTAGTGTACGCAGGGGTCGACTACCAGGCGATCTTGAATCAGGCAGAGGAGGAGGCTGACGTCATCCTTTGGGATGGAGGCAACAACGACTTCAGCTTCTACCGGCCAGACCTGAACATCGTAGTGGCTGACCCGCTCAGAGTCGGCGATGAAGTCGGCTACTACCCGGGCGAGACCAATGTGAGGATGGCCGACATAGTGGTCGTGAACAAGGTCAACATCGCGAGCAAGGAGGCTGTCGACAAGCTGGTGGAAAGCTGCAAGAGGCTCAACCCCAAAGCCAAGATCGTGAAGACCCGTTCAGAAGCGGTGATTGACAAGCCGCAACTCGTCAGGGGCAAGAGGGTCCTCGCCGTCGAAGACGGGCCGTCGGTCACCCACGGGGGACTGTCAACGGGGGCCGGAGCCGTCGCCGCCAAGGCAGTCGGAGCCACTTTGGTCGACCCAAGGAGCAGAGCGGTCGGCTCGATTCGGGCTGCGTATGAGAGGTTCCCGAAGCTGGGCAAACTCCTCCCGGCACTGGGCTACAGCGTCGAGCAGCTGGAGGAGCTTGAGGAGAGCATAAACGCGGTCGATTGCGACGTTGTCGTTCTCGGAACGCCTTCAGACCTGACCAAACTGATCAAGATCAGCCACCCGGTCGCCAGGGTGAGGTTCGAGGCGTTCGAGGTGGGCAAGCCGACCCTGGACGAGCTGATAGACCCTGCCAAGCTGCGCAAGGTCGGCAAGAAACCATAAAGCCACCGTCGGTCGGCCTCGCTGACCGTGATGGGGACGTAGCCCAGCTTGGGAAGCCTATGATGGTTTCACCCTGGAAAGGCAGGGCGACAGGCTCCAGTGGTCAAACGACAAGTTTGATGACACGGCAGCGTGGATGATTAGGCATTGGAGCTGCTCGGGGAAACCTGTAGACCGTCGGTTCAAATCCGACCGTCCCCACACAATCTACCCACGATGAGTGGCGCATGGAGGGTCAAGAAGCCGTCTTGATCCGGTCTCAACTCGATGCATTCCCGATGCGCTGTAGACTGACGTGGGACCCAGCCTATGTAGGCGTGTTCCGCAATATTCTTATCCTACCATGGGTACGGTGTTCCGTCGCGTGGGGCAATCAGAACAGCCCGCCGTCCAAGAAGACGGAGACCTCCCGTAAAATCGGGGGCGGACATTCTCAATCTATGTAGGCAGCAGCTGCCTTTTCACACGTCAAGGCTCGGGCGTTTCACCCGCTACGAGAAAGCCGGTATCATGAGAGAATGGGCACGCCATAGGTTCCGTCGTACCCGGGCGTGAAGGCCAGTCGCCCCTCCCTCACGGCGATTATGGCTGAAGCGACTTTTGCCGACGTGTGTTTCGACAGTTCGGCTTCATCAGCGTCGAGCAGTACCGCCAGCTCGGTTCCGAATGCTCTGATCAGTTTGTCCTGCTCCTCAATCACTCCCTTCGCGTAGAGCCTGTTTACACCTGTAGCAAACGAGATGATTTCGTACAGCGGAAGCAGATTCTTGTAAGGAATAGCGCCCTCTGGTCTGGACCCCTCTGGGCGGTCGGCAAGCTCCTCGACCCTCTGCAGGACTCCGACGGTGAGCTTCTTGCCGCACTTCGGGCACTTGTTGCCAAGGCTCCTGGCCCGACTCGGCGTGAGCGAGACCCCGCACTTCTTGTGCCCAGTGAAGTGATACTTGCCGTAGGCTGGGTCGACTTCGATTGTGTACATGAACCTAGACTTGTCCCTCAGCCTAATCGCGTCGAAGATTTCCTTGTATGTCGGCTTTGCGATATTGAACACGTTCGCCTCCCTCCCGAGGCGCCAGGGATTCGGAGAGTGCGCGTCGGAGTTGGAGACGAGAGAGATGTCGCCGAGCATTGAAAGCCGCCAGTTCATCGGAGGGTCAGAACTCAGACCCGTCTCGATCGCGAAGATCCTTCCGACCCGATCCTGGTAACACTCCTTCAACGAGTCGAAGCCCGACTTACTTCCGAAGACCCCGAACCAGGGGGTCCATGCGTGAGCCGGAATCACGACCACCGACTCTGAGATGCCTGTGGTCAATTCCACGAGCTCTGCGGATCCTATTCCCCTAAGAACGGGCCGCCCGTCCGATGAGAGGTCGCCAAACCGGGACAGCCTGTCATTGATTTGGGCGACGGACTCGAAATCAGGAGCATACAGGAGGTGGTGTATCTTTCGGCCCTTACCACTCTGTTCGTAGACAGTGCTGACCTCGCCCGCTAGCATCCAGGTCATTCCGTGGTATGAGAAGAGCCCCTCCCCCTCGGCGGGCCGCAGCTTGGCCCTGAGTTCTTCAAACCAGCTTGGGTGGGTGAAGTCGCCGGTCCCCAGCAGGCTCAGCCCCTTGAGCGCTGCGCCCGCAGCCATGTGTTCAAGATCCATATCCCTGCTCGTGGCCAGGGCATGCTTCGAATGGAGCTGCAGGTCAGCGACAATTCGCATTGCCTTGGGACCAGCGCGCGGGTTAGTTAAGGGGTTGAGCTCGGAGCTAGCCGCGGGTGTGGCCTTGTCGCTTCTTGCGATGCCGTCTCGTAGCCAATTATAATACCGCGGCAAGGCGGCTCCTTGTTGGGAAACCAGATGACGGCCAGCGAGCCTCAGGCTAAGAGAGGAGTCTGGACCTCGGTCCCCACTAAGGTCCGGCTTCTCGTCCTCTCCCAGGTCCCGAACAGCCTCGCCTTTGGCTATTTCATGATTTTCGTGACCTCGTACCTCGTACAGAGCGGCATGAGCGCGTCTCTCATCGGGATCTTTCTGACGCTCGAAGGGGCCGTCGCAATCGTAGCCGGAATCCCTTTCGCAATGCTCTCCGACAGACGAGGGCGCAAATGGATTGTCATCCTTGGAAACGCGGTCTTCGCGCCCATGATTCTTGTCTTTGCATTCACCAGGAACGTAACGCTGCTTGGACTAGCTGCGGCCCTAAGCGGAATCGGCGAGGCGATGGCCATCTCTTCTTGGAACGCCATGATTGCCGACCAGACGGACCTCGGTAACAGGGACTCCGCCTTCTCGCTCTCTTTCGTTGCGGGCACCGCGGCGTTCTCCCTGGGCGCGGTGCTTCCACTTTTCTTTCCATCAATCGAGGCTTTCACTGGTGCGAGCACCGGCGCCGTCCACAACTCCGCCCTGATAGTCCTGGGGGCGCTGAACTTCGCCACTCCCGCGATTCTCTGGGTTCTGTTGAGGGACTATCAGGAGAGGCGGAGGGTTGAGACCGCGGAAGGCTTCCATCTGAAGGGCATGGGCCTGATTATGAAGTTCTCCATGTGTAATAGCATCATTGGGCTAGGTGCCGGCCTGATCGTCCCGCTACTGACGACTTGGCTCTTGCTCAAGTTCGGCGTCCCGGACACGTACAGCGGTCCGTACTCCGCCCTCGCGAGTCTGACGATGGCCTTTGCTGCCGTCGCAAGCCCGAGACTCTCAAAGAGGTTAGGGGTGTTCCCTGCCATTCTGGCAACCCAGATCAGCTCGACCGTCTTCATGTTCAGCTTGGCATTCATCCCAAATGTCTACATCGCGGGGGGAGTCTACCTGATCAGGGCATCCTTGATGAACATGAACTCGCCCCTGATGGACTCGTTCCTGATGGGTATCACGCCGTCCGAGAGGAGAGGGCTCGCAAGTACGTTGAACGCAATCATCTGGAGGCTACCGAACAGCGGAAGTACCTTTGTGGGGGGATACCTACTGAGCTCATCGGCTTACGGCGTTCCGGCGCTGGGTCTTTCCAACCTTGACATCCCCTGGGTAATCGCTACGGCGTTCTACGTGGCAGGTTCGGCGCTGCTTTACGCCAACTTCAGAAACGTGAAGCCGAGTCAATGATGCCGCGGGCTAGAAGCCCTGCGGAAGGTAGTTGTTCTGCGCAAGCCACTCCTCGTGGGCCTTGATGTAGCGCCAGAGGACGTCGGCCCTGTCGTCGTCGAAGTCCCAAGGGGCCACTAGCACGATGTCATGCTCTCTGATCCATACTCTTCTCTTCATCTTCCCCCTTATCCTGCACAGCCTGACCTTGCCGTCGGTGCACTTGACCAGGACGTGGTCTCCACTTGAGATTTTATTGACTCTCCCCAGAAGCTCTCCCTGTTGGGGAAGGACGAGCTCCTTCAGGTTCGACTCGCTCAGGACCTTACGCTTGCCCAATTCCGCTCCCCTCACGCTTCGAACTGCTCAATCTTCTGTAGACTCCAATCACCAGACGGGTCGGCCGTCCTTGAAACGAAATTCGTTGTGTGGTGTATATAAGACATCCCCCAGCGATTCAGCCCCATTGCTCAGGCTTGGACGCAACTTTTACGCCGCTCGTTCGCCTGAGGTCGCCAGACGGGCACTTGGCAGCGTGCTCGTAAGGATTCTCGACGGGAAGCGGCTTTCAGGGGTCATCGTGGAGACCGAAGCCTATCGGGGGTCGAGGGACCCCGCGAGCCACGCCTACCGAGGAAGAACCAACCGGAACGAGGTGATGTTCGGCGAGCCCGGTCACGCCTACGTGTACTTCACCTACGGCAATCACTTCTGTCTCAACCTGACCTGCGAGCCGCCGGGGTCCCCGGCGGCGGTGTTGGTGAGGGCCGTCGAACCTCGAGACGGAATTGAGGAGATGAAACACAACAGGGGGGTGGAGAGAGTGCAGGAATTCGCGAATGGACCGGGGAAACTGACCAAGGCTCTCCGGATAGGCAAAGACTTCAACGGGGAGGACCTGGTCACTTCGAGCAGGCTCTTCCTTGAGGCAGGAGAGAGGCCGCTGAGAATCGCGAGGAGCTCGAGGATTGGCATAACCGAAGGGACTGAACACAAGTGGAGATACTTCGCGGAGGGGAACCCCTTCGTGTCTCCCGGGAGGCCGGCAGACCGAAGTCCCAGAACCCATAACTACCGCGGCCCTGCACGCAGTGAATGAGGGGTCGTCGGCTAGTCTGGTCTAGGCTTCAAACCTAGCGGAAGTGGCCTTGGGATGCTCCCACAAGAACGCTTGAGACCCCCGGTTCAAATCCGGGCGACCCCATCCCTAACCCATCATTGCTGAACTTGAGGTGTCGAATTGTTAAATATGTTTGACACCGACATCGCGCGCAGAATTGCAAGCAGCTCCTAGAAGGGTAAAGACGATCTATAGCGTCATCGCGTCTCCGCAGAGGCTGGAGATCCTAAGGATTCTGAACATTAAGGGACCACTGACCTACAGCGCGCTAAAGACTCTGGCCGGATTTAAGTCGAAGAAGGAGTCCGGCAAGTTCGCTTATCACCTGAGGAAACTCGTGAAGCAACTCCTTATCCAGTTGAACAGGCAGGAGAGGAAGTACACAGTCACGAACCTTGGGAGGCTGGTGCTCAACCTCACGCGCCAGATAGAAGAGCAGTCACTCGTCGAGAGCGGCAAGCTCTACGTGAGGACCTCTCACCAGACGATGGAGGAGTTCAACGCCAACAAGATTCTGCAGTCGCTTGTCAAGGAGGCGGGGATGCCGGTCGAACTGGCTCAGAAGATAACGAGCGAGACCGAGTCGCGACTCTACAAGTTTCAGACGCAGTATCTCACCGCCCCCCTCATTCGCGAAATCGTCAACGCCCTCCTCGTGGAGCACAGCCTTGAGGAGTACAGGCACAAGCTCACTCGTCTAGGCATGCCAATCTACGACGTCACTCAGTTGCTGAGCAAAGCAGGGGACGACGGTGGCAGCGTCGAGACTCTTGTCCACCAGACCGGGAGGCAGGTCTTCTCGGAGTATCTCCTCCTCGAGCAGCTCCCCAGAGACGTGGCTGACGCCCACCTTTCGGGGGACATCCACATAACGAACGCTGGGACGTGGGGGCTGACCCCTGACGCCGTCTTCGTGGACCTACTGTCGGTGAGGAGCGCTGGCCTGAACCCGAAGGGTAGAATCGTGAACACATCGATGATACCGAGCCCCGAGAGCGCGGAGAGAGCGCTGAACATTGTCCTCAATTTGTCGTCGATGCTGAGCCGGGAGGCCTCGGACGAGGTAACATTCAGGAACTTCCTGCAGTACATCGGGCCCTTCTGCAGGTCGAGGGGGAAGCGGGAGCTTGAGAATCTCTTCCTGCGCTTCTTTGAGACGATGAGCACCCCCATCGTCGGAGCCGGGGCGCCGTCGGTGGGAATCGAGCTGAACCCCTACAGGCATGACGACGTGCCCAGAGAGGTGACGGACAAGACCCTCGACGCTGTACTGGGGGCATACAGAAGCTTCGTGGAGGAGACCCCGAGGCCGGATGTGAAGCTCCTCATGGCGAAGCCCAATCGTGTCGACGAAACCCAAACCCTGAAGGAAGCCGCGGGGATAATCTTCAGGGGTGGCCGAATAGCGTTCTTTTCGTCAGATCAGCGGAGAAGCTTCCTCGGACTGAACGCGAACGTGCTCCCGCAGGAACTGCAGGCAGACAATGTCAGCGTACTCCACGGGCTGAGCCTCAACCTTCCGAGACTGGCCTACGACTCCAACCAGGACGAGACCTATTTCAGGGCAAAGCTCGCGCTACTAATCGCGGTGGCGGCCGACGCCCTATCGACGAGAAGGAGGCTGATTGAAAGGACCCTCAAGAGGGGCCTCCTCCCCTCGCTGGCGGGGGGGTCCGATGCGGTGACTACGGACACTATGCCTCTTGTGATGAACATGGTGGGACTCGAAGAGACCCTAGCAAGCCTGATTCGCGACCCGACGACGGGCTCGAGGTACGAACTCGCGGACAAGATAGTTACGACTGCCACCCAAGTGGCATTGGACAAGTCTTCAAAGAACGACAAGCTCGCGGTGGCAATGCTCGACCTAGACGGAGCCCTGAGGCTGGCGACGCTCGACTCCGACAAGTACGGGAAGGCCAACCTCCAGCCCCTGCAGAAGGGGGCCTACAGCCAGTCCCCTCGGCTCGTGTTGTCCGACTTGGAGAATCCAGAGAAGATGGACTACGTGTCGAAACTGTCGTCCGGTCTGGTGGGTGGGCTCTCCCTGACCCTTGACGGCTCGGCCGAAGAGGTGAGGGGGGTGTACAACCTCATACTCAACGCGACTCCCAAGCTGCCTTGCTTCAAGGTCGACAGGACAATCTCCGTCTGCCGGAACTGCGGGGCGAAGCTCCCTCAGAAGGCGGTGCGGTGCAACCGCTGCAAGTCCGTGGCCACCATCCAGTATTCGACGGCAGTCTGACCAACCGAATCGAATTAACATCCTGTCAAAAAGAGTTCACAGGGGAACGCTTCATGTCTTCGCCCGACCAGGGGTGAACCCCCCAATTGTCAACTCGGCATTAGCCGAGAGCGAAATATATAGCGACTGGGATGGGTTCTAGGTTAAAGATTATGACGTCAATCGCTGAGAATCCACGTGACTCTGTGGACGCCACAGGGCAGACCAAGGGGGAGGTGAAGCTCCCCTCCGAGACCCTCGCAGCATTCGGCGGAGATGAACTGCGGGCGAGGGTGTTCTACGAGAAGTACGCTCTACGGGACCAGCACGGCAAGCAAGTGGAAAAGACGCCCGAGGAACTCTGGCGCAGGGTGGCCATGGAGCTGGCCTCGCCGGAACAGGACGAGGAGAAGAGGAAGGAGTGGGCCACCAAGTTCTACTGGCTACTACAGGACTTTCGGTTCGTCCCGGGAGGAAGAGTCCTGTTCGGAGCGGGGCAATCGAGGAAGTCGACTCTGCTTAACTGCTACTTCTTCAAGATCAAGGAGGATTCCATCGAGTCGATTTTCGACTGGTGCAAGGAGGCGGCGAGGACGTACAGCTTCGGCGGGGGGGTCGGGACAGACATCTCGGTGCTGAGGCCGAGGGGGGCGCCGGTCAACAACGCTGCCATCTACAGCTCAGGGTCGGTCTCCTTCATGGAACTGCTCTCGACCACCACTGGCACCATCGGTCAGGCGGGAAGGCGGGGCGCACTGATGATCACGATAAGGGTAGACCACCCGGACATCTTGGACTTCATCTCCGTGAAGCGAGACCTGAAGAAGGTCAACTACGCCAACATCTCGGTGAAGATCACAGACGACTTCATGAAGGCGGTCGAGACTGATACGGATTTCTTCCTCCGATTCAAGAATGAAAAAGCGGAGATGACGAGAACCGTGAGAGCACGGGAGGTGTGGAAGTCGTTGGTGAGAGGCGCTTGGGAGTCCGCGGAGCCCGGCGTCTTGTTCTGGGACACGATCAAGAGAGACTCAACCACCGAGTACAACGGCATGGAGGTCGAAGGGGTCAATCCGTGCAGCGAGCAGACCCTGGAGAGCTACGGCTGCTGCTGCCTCGGCTCGGTCAACCTCAGCGCCTTCGTAAAGGAGCCCTTCACCGAGCGAGCGAGCATCGACGAGGAAGCGCTCACCAGGGCGTGCCAGTTTGCCGTCAGGTTCCTAGACAACGTCCTCGACTACAACGCGGAAAGGCACCCGCTCCCCCAACAGAAGAAGGCCTCCCTGTGGAGCAGGAGGATCGGCGCAGGGATAACTGGCCTGGGAGACATGCTGATCAAGCTGGGCCTGAAGTACGACGATGAATCGACGATCGAGTTCGTTGACCACCTCTTCGAGAGAATCAAGAACGTCATCTACGACTACTCGACCGAGCTAGCAAAGGAGAAGGGGAGCTTCCCGGCCTTCGACGCCGAGAAGCATCTGGCCCAGCCGTATATTCAGAGGCTCGACGGGAGGGTGAAAGAGAAGATCAGGAACCAGGGGCTGAGAAACGCGGCGGTGACGACGATTCCGCCGGTCGGCTCAGGGTCCATTCTGGCCGGGTGCTCGAGTGGGGTCGAGCCGGTTTTCGCACTGTACTACACCAGGAGAAGCAAGTCGCTCAGCGAAGGCGAATTCAAGGTCTTCCACCCACTGGTAAAGGAGTACATGGCCCTCAGTGGGTCGGCGGACGAAGGACAGCTCCCGAACTATTTCGTCACTTCTCACCAGATAGAACCTGGAATGAGGGTCAGGATGCAGGCGACAATCCAGAAGCACATAGACACGGCGATTTCGAGCACAGTCAATCTCCCCGAGGAGATAACGCCAGACGAGGTCGAGAAAGTCTACATGCAGGCCTGGAAGCTGGGATGCAAGGGCATAACGGTTTACAGGGAAGGCAGCAGGGAGGGCATTCTGGAGACCCAGAAGGTTCCCAAGAAGCAGGAGGAACCTAGGATCACCTTCGAGCGGCCGAGGCTCATGGAGGGCAAGACCCTCAAGCTGAAGCTCCCGCAGGGGGCGCTCTATCTCACTGCGAACCTTGTCGACGGGGATCTGAAGGAAGTCTTCGTGACCCTCGGCAAGTCCGGAGGAGACGAGAAGGCGGACGCAGAAGCCCTGGGGAGGCTGATCAGCCTCTACCTCCAGCATGGAGGGGATGCCCAGAGCGTCGTGTCGACCCTGAAGGGCATCAAGGGCAAGTACGTTTCCTGGGACGAGGGGACGCAGCTGCTGTCGATTCCTGACGCGATTGCCAAGGCGCTCGAGTTGCTGACCCTAAATCACGTGGTGAAGGAGTCCGCCATACCACTTCAGGCCGAGGGGTCAAAGATGCGCCCGCTCGGGGCTGACTGCCCGGACTGCCACGAGGACACGCTGGTCTTTGAGAACGGGTGCTACCGCTGCAGCAATTGCGGGTACTCCAAGTGTGAGTAGCGCGGCAGGGCGGCGGCCTCTGAAGCCCGAAATGATTTAACCTCCAGGGGCGCCCCCACCATCGTGTCCGAGAGGAAGAGGCGGAACCCGGTCCTGACCGTGGTTCTGGTCACTCCACTGGTGATTGCGCCGTTGGTACTGCTGGGAGTATACCTTGGATTCTATGTGGGGGATGCAGTGGGGTACTCGAGAACGATTCTGGCGATAGCTTTCTCGACCGTGGGATTCCTCGTCTCGATAGTGATACTGGTGAAGGTAATTGCCGCGCTGGTAGCCAGGAGCAGTTGGGCTAAGCCTTGACTCTGGCCAGGGCGTCAGACCTGGCCTTGGCTACCTTGGCCCTCAGCTCGTCCACCGAACGCTGGTGAACCTCCTCGACTCTTTCCGAGGCTGACTTGAAAGCCTCCGCCGCAATCTCCGAACTCATCCTGCCCCCCTCCGTTCGAGCACCCTCTTTACATGCTTTAGCCTCGTGAATTCCTCCCTTTCCCTCTCTTCGAGGGTCTGCTGGATGAAGCGAATGGAGGTCTCGTAGCGGGGGATGATCATGAACTCCAGGGCGTTGAGGAGTCGCTGGGTCCTCTCGAGCTCCTTTGCCAGCCTGAAGATGGCATTCTCGTACTCGGCGGCCTTGAAGATGGACGGGAGGACCCGCCTCATCTGCATCGACGCCCTGTCCACGGCGACATTAGTGTCGGCAAATCCGTATGTCATTCCCACCTCCTTCTCGGAGAGTTTGACAGACGGGATGTCCACGTCCACAACCCGGCGAACTTTCACCTCTGCTTCCATCCCGGGGGGAGTGTTGGCAGCTATGCCCTCTAGCCGCAGCGGTCCCAGCTTCAGATAGGCGTCGTAAAGCGCCAGGTATGCATCCGAGAGTGGCTGCGCTATCTCGTCGCGAGCCTGCCCCGCCTGGACGATCATCTCGTCCAATCGCTTGAGGAGGACATCGCGTTTGTCGTCCAGCACCTTCTTCACCCTGACCGCAGTTGCAAGCCTCCTTCTGGTGCCTATCAGCTCGATCTTGGTTGGGAGGACCCCTGAACCGGAAGCTACCGACACTTCAACCAGCCGGCTCTTTTGCCACGTAGTGTTTCTTGATGAACTCTTCCTTGATATTGGTGAGCTCGTTCTGGGGGAGGATCGAAAGAGTGTCCCAGCCTATCCTCAGGGTGTCTTCGAAAGTCCTGCTCTCGTCGTACCCCTGGTTGAGATACTTCTGCTCGAACTCGTCCCCGAACGAGAGGTAGCTCAGGTCGGACCCCGTCAGTCCAGACTTCCCGACGATCTCTGCCAGGGCCCTCAGCTCAACCGCCCTTGCGTATGCGTTGTACAGCTGGTTGCCCACCTGGTGGTGGTCGGGGCGCGCCCTACCCTGCTTGATCACGTGGCCAAGGGCGGGCCCCATGAGCCTGCTAAGGCTCGAGAGGACATAGACCGGTGGGTAGATGCCCTTCCTGAAGAGATCCCGCCCGAGGAACACCTGGCCCTCGGTGATGTACCCCGTGAGGTCTGGAATCGGGTGCGTAACATCGTCGCTCGGCATCGACAAGATGGGCATCTGGGTAATGCTCCCCTTCTTGCCCTTGATTCTTCCGGCGCGCTCGTAGAGACTCGCCAGGTCGGTGTAGAGATAGCCAGGGAAGCCCTTGCGGCCGGGGACCTCCTCTCTTGCGGCCGATATCTCCCTCAGTGCCTCGGCGTAATTCGTAATGTCAGTGATAATGACCAGAACGTGCATGTCCAATTCGAAGGCGAGATACTCCGCGGCAGTGAGGGCGACGCGGGGGGTGATGATCCTCTCGATGGCGGGATCGTCGGCGAGGTTGAGGTACAGGATGCTCCTCCTGATGGCGCCGGACTCGGCCAGAGTCCGCTGGAAGAAGGTCGCCTCACTGGACGAGACCCCGACTGCTGCGAATACGACCGCGAACTCCTCCCCCTCCCCCACGACGGTCGCCTGCCGCGCTACCTGAGCCGCCAGCATGTTGTGAGGCATTCCTGCGCCAGAGAAGATAGGCAGCTTCTGCCCCCTGACGAGCGTGAGCATGCCGTCAATGACCGAGACCCCGGTCTGAATCAGGTCAGTGGGGTAGTCCCTGCGCTCCGGGTTGATTGGAGCCCCATTGACGTCAAGGAAACTCTTGGCCACCGGCTCAGGCAGGCCGTCGAGCGGCCTCCCCAGCCCGTCGAATACCCTTCCCAGAAGCTGGTCCGAGACTGGGAGCTGCATCGTCTTGCCAAGGAACCGTGCCTTGGTTCCGCTTATGGAGAGCCCCGATGTCCCTTCGAAGACTTGGACGACAGCCTTTCCGAACCCCGTTTCGAGAACCCTAGCGAGCCTCCTCTTCCCCTCCATGTCCTCGATTTCGACCAGTTCGTCGAAGGCGGCCCTATCGACACCATCGACAACAAGGAGCGGCCCCCTGATCTCGGCCACCTTGCTGTATTCGAGGCCGGAAGAGGACCTGCTCACGCAGCCTTTACCTCCGGAACTCCGGCCAAGGACGAGAACTCGTCGAGCATCTGTTTCGACAGGGCCTTCAGCTTCTCCGGCTCCTCGCTCTTGATCGCGAACTTGGCCCTGAGCATGGGGGCGATGACCTGCATCCCCCTAACCTTCGACAGGGGAATCCCGTTCCTGAGCGATCTGAGTGCCTCCTTGTGGAACTGCACGAACATCTTCATCATGGCGAACTGCTTCTCGGGGCTGCAATAGGCGTCGATATCGTCGTATGCGTTCTGCTGGAGGAAACCTATCTGAATCATCCTCGCCACGTCAAGGATGAGTTTCTCCTCGTCGGGGAGTGCCTCCGGGCCCAGCAGTCTGACGATCTCCTTGAGGGCGTCCTCCCGCTGGAGCACGGCGTATGCTTCTGCTCTCACAGTGAACCACTCCTTGTCGACCCTTCCTCCCCACCACTTGCTCACGGACTCGACGTAACCCGAGTAGGACGTCATCCAGTTGATCGACGGGTAGTGCCTCGAATACGCGAGCCTTGCGTCCAGCGCCCAGAAGTTCTTGACGAACCTGATGGTCTGGGAGGTCACGGGCTCGGTGAAGTCTCCTCCTGCAGGCGAGACGGCCCCTATCAAGGTGATCGAACCTGTGCGTGCGGGGGTGCCAAGGAGGTCGACTCTTCCAGCCCTTTCATAGAACTCAGCCAGTCTTGAGGCGAGGTAAGAAGGATACCCCTCCTCAGCCGGCATCTCCTCGAGCCTCCCGCTGATCTCTCTGAGAGCTTCGGCCCACCTGCTTGTTGAGTCGGCTACCAGAACTATGTCGTAACCCATGTCCCTGTAGTACTCGGCCATGGTGACCCCCGTGTAGATGCTCGCCTCCCTTGCAGCCACTGGCATGTTGCTGACATTGGCCACGAGGACCGTGCGCTCCATCAGGGGACGGCCGCTCTGCGGGTCCTTCAGCTCGGGGAACTCGACGAGGACCTCGGTCATCTCGTTGCCGCGCTCTCCACAGCCGATGTGGAAGACCACCTTGGCGTCCGCATATTTCGCAACGCTGTGCAGACTCACGGTCTTTCCAGTGCCGAAGGCCCCGGGAATCGCTCCTGTCCCTCCCTTCGACATCGGGAAGAATGAATCGAGAACCCGTTGCCCTGTGATAAGCGGGATTTCCGGGTCGAGCCTCCCTCGTATGGGCCTGGGAGTTCTGACGGGCCATGTATGGTACAGCTTCAGCTCGAGTTTGGTCCCCGACTTGTCCTCCGCAGTCACCACCGTCTCGTCGATCTTGTACTTCCCAGCCTTCGCCACGTCGGTCACCTTGGCCTTTGGCGAGGTTGGAGGGGCTAGAATCCTGTGCTCGATGAGTGGGGTCTCCTGGACCGCGCCCAGAATCGAACCCCCTTCGACCTTGTCCCCCTTCTTCACTGAAGGGGCGAACGTCCACTCCTTGTTGAACGGAATCGAGTTAGCCGTGACCCCTCTAGTGATGAAGGCGCCGGCCTTCTTCGCAATCACGTCGAGGGGCCTCTGAAGACCGTCGTAAATCGTGCCTATCATTCCGGGGCCGAGTGTCGTCGAGAGCGGCTGCCCAGTCCCTACGACGGGTTCCCCTGGCCGGAGGCCGCTTGTCGACTCGTAAACTTGGACAAAGCCTATGTCCCCGGTTAGTTTGATGACCTCGCCGACGAGCTTTTCCTCCCCGACCTGGACCACTTCGTACATCTTGGACGAGGACATCCCTGAGGCTTTGATGGCCGGCCCTGAGATCCATTCAATCTTCCCCTTGACAGGCAAAACGGAATCTTCTGGGGCGTCCGAAATCTCGGCCTAATAATGTTTTGAAGTGAGAAGTCAGCGCTTCCGGCTGAGCAGGGTGGCGACTTCCTTCCTGAGTACGGGCCTCATTCTCTCAAGCCTGGCCTCGAAAGTGTTGTCGAACCTCACGTTGCCGTCTGTGGACGTGAGGACCACGCCTCCGATTGTCTCCAAGTTCGACTGCCCTACTGTGAGGGCCACGGCTCCCTTGCTGAGTTTCCTGGCCGCTTCGGTGACCGCATCCCTGTCCCTTGAATTGCACGAAACGACTGCCTTTGGTCCAATCACGTCGATTCCCTCTTTGATCAGTCGGGAAACGCACTTCTCATAGCGAGAAGCCGAGACCTTGCGCATCCCCCTGATGGCGTCGCCGAATGCGCCGCTCACGGCCTCCTCCATGGCCTCGAGTTGGGCGTTCCGAACCTTCAGCTCGGCTGCCCCGATCATCTGCCTCCTCAAGGACTCTGCCTGCTTGGTCCCTGACTGGAGAATCTTGGCGACGGCTTCCGTTGCCTCTCTCTTCGCTGATTCGATGAGCGCTAGCGCCTGGTCCCGACCCTCCTGTAGGTCGGCTAGGACATCTCCCTCGAATTCGTTGGAGACCTTTTCGAGCGTGTCGGCGGCCGCCTTGCTCACGAAGTCATACCCCCAGAATCGCTCTGAGCATCGCTCTGTATTCGATCTTCTCGGGTTTGCTCCCAGGGCCCGGGACCTCATAGATCAGTGGTACCGCCCTCTTCGCCTTGACCGCCATCAGCTCTCCCCTGATTGGCTTGGCCACTTCATCGCTGACCATTATCAGGCCGACTTCGGGATTCTCTACTAGTTCCTGTATCCTGACGAGAGCAGCCTCGGATCTGTCGACGTACTCTCCCTCGACTCCAGAGAGGACGAAACCTGTGACGAACGCCTTCCCTCCGACCGCGACGACCTTCAACTTCGCTCACCGAGCAGTGTCTTTTCCACCAAATCCGACGCCTTCGACCTCTGAGTCGAGAGCGCCTTCTTGAATCGCTCGACGTCGGCCTGACCCTTCTTCGCTATTGATTCTGCCTCCCTCTCTGCTTCCGCCTTGGCCTTGGCAACTGTGTCGGACGCAATCTTCTGCGCTTCTGCGGTGGCAGTCCCCTTCGCCGCTTCGGCCCACTCTGCGGCCATCCTGAGCATCTGCCGCTTCGCCTCGGCAGCCTCCCCCTTCGCGCTGTCGAGCCGAGATTCGAAGTCCGTGAGGGCCTTCAACGTCTCTTCAATGGCGGTGCTCATGAACGCGACTTTTCGGTCTGGCCCTGAGTTCTGTAATTAAACGTTCGGCTCAGGATGTGAGCTTGAGAATCGCTCTCGCGACCTCGCCGTCGGCTTCGGTGAGAGCGGCCACGGCCCTCTCCCTATTCACCCCTGCCTGCTGCTGGACAAGGACGATGTCCTCCTCGTTGAAGGCCTTCTTCTCGACCTCGGATTCCTCGACCTCCCCAGCCACTTGGAAGACCCTGCTGCCCTGGGCGTTTACTTCGGAGACCGTCGCATTGGTTATGTGGAGTTCCCTATCGGCGGTCCTAATGATCACTTCCTGAACATCCGGAATCTCCTTCATGTTGATTCCCATGCGTTCCATCGCCCTTCTGGCCTGCCTGTTGTCCATCTTCATCTTTCTGCGCCTGCCCTTACCTTGACAGCTATCCCGGACCTGAACTGCTTGATGAACTTTCCATTGAGCACGGCGGTCCCGACACCAAGGACAGTACCGGTTTCGTCGATGACGGCCACCTCGCTCCTGGGGAGGACGTTGCGGCCGGCTCGGGTGACGAACTTGCAGAAGACAGACTTCCCTCCGTGCACGAACTCGGCGGCCTCGTCTGCCACCGTAACGCAGCTCTCTCTGAACTTCGGGCTCTTGTAAAGCAGGCCAGCGCCATAGACGGTGAGGGCCATGGAACCGTTCGGCTTGACTGTGGCCAGGAGCCTCCCTTCGTGGAAGACCAGCTTGACCCTCCCTGACCTTCTGGAATACACGAGTCTGACTCCTTCCTTGGGGAGAACCCTGCCTACCCCTCTGCCGAAGAGATAGTCCACCATGAGAGACAGCCTCCGGCGCTCGTCTAGGATCCGCATCCAGCGGCCGCAGCTTTGTCGGCCGATAAAAGGTCTGGCTAAATAGCGATGGGCTTCACGCCCTGCCGCCTTGCCGACCCCGAGGGCGCTCCTCATTCACTATCCTGAGAAGTACGAAGCAGAAGAGGCGATGGCTCTCACGGAAGCTGCTGGTTACGAGATCGGCGGAACTCTGACTCAGCGCTATCTCTCGAGGTCGAAGTTCGGCGTGGGAGAGGGGAAGGCCGAAGAGGCAGCCGAGATGGTCAGGGAGAGGAAGATTGACGTCATCGTGTTCGACTCTTCCCTCAACGCGGCCCAGTCCTACAACCTAGCGAAGCTGTGCAAGGTGGAAGTGAAAGACAGGGAAAAACTAATCCTTGAGATATTCGCAAAGAGGGCCACCACCGCGGAGGCGAAGCTGCAGGTCGAACTCGCTGAGCTCGGGTACGAGCTTCCGAGAGCCCGAGAGAAGGTCAAGAGGGCAAAGCTCGGGGAGCAGCCTGGGTTCTTCGGGCTCGGGAAGTACCAGGTAGATGTGTACGTCCGCATGATGAAGAGGAGGATGGCTACGCTGAAAGCGAAGGTGACCGAAGTGAGGGAGCGGAGGGAGATCTTCAGGTATAGGAGGGGGCGAATGGGACGCCAGACCGTGGCCATTACTGGATATACCGGGGCGGGGAAGACGACCCTCTTCAACCGGCTCACGGGAGAGACAAAGGAAGTGGACGCGGGGGTGTTCACGACACTGAGCCCCACTACGCGCGGGGTGGACCTGGGAAGGAAGCGAGTTCTGTTCTCGGACACCGTGGGCTTCATCAACCGTCTCCCGACCTACATGATTGAAGCCTTCAAGTCGACCCTCGAGGAGGTCTCCTTCTCCGACCTTGCCCTCCTTCTCGTCGACGCGAGCACCCCGGCGGACCGGTTGGAAGTCAACTACAGGAGCTGTGCGGCGACCCTCGCCGAACTCGACGTCCCCGAGTCCAAGATTCTGAAGGTGGTGAACAAGGTGGACCTACTGGGAGCCGAAGAGCTGGGCGAAAGGATATGGAGGCTTGGAATCAAGGACGCAGTCTGCGTTTCCGCGAAGACAGGGGCGGGGCTCCCCGAGCTCCTTCAGCAGATCTCGGAACGTCTGGATGTCGCCAGCGACGGGGCGGGGTGAACAAAGGCGAAGAGCATCAGGGTGCTGAGGGTCGGTCAGAGGTACGTCAGAGACGACAGGACGCTGACGCATCTTTGTCTGGTCTCGAGGGCGCTTGGAGCCGAGTCGATCTATCTCGAAGATGCCGAGAAGGACGTCTTGGGCACCCTAGAAGGGGTGAACAGGTCGTGGGGCGGAAACTTCGGCGCCGTCTTGGGAGAACCTTGGAGGAAGGTGATTAGGGAGGCCAAGAAAGAAGGGAGGGCGGTGGTCCACCTGACGATGTACGGCATGCCGCTTCAGGAGAAGGTGGAGGAGCTCAGAAGACAGGACAGGATGCTCATCGTGGTCGGGGGGCCGAAGGTTCCCGGCAAAGTGTATCACGAAGCCGATTACAACATTGCCGTGACTTCGCAGCCTCATTCCGAAATCGCCGCGCTGGCAATTGTGCTACACGAGATTCAGGGCGGAGAAGAGCTTAAGAGGAGCTTTGGGAAAAGCAGGCTCAGAATCCTGCCCTCTGAGACGGGCAAGAGAGTCGTAGAATCATGAAGATAGAATACGAGGACACTTTTGTAAAGGTGGCGGGCCTAATCGGGGGCCCCGACTACGTGAGAGTTGCAAGGGCGCTACTCAACAACGAGAACGCTACCGACGAGGAGATAGCCTCTGCCACGGGTCTCAAGATCAAGACAGTACGGAAGGCCCTGTACGACCTCTTCGGCAGGAGCCTGATAACCGGGGTGAGAGTGAGAGACCCCAAGAGGGGATGGTTCGTGTACAGGTGGAAAGCTCAGCGAGATCAGACCGACGGGTTCATCCAGACACAGAGGCGGAAGGTGCTGAACAGATTGAAGCAGAGGTTAGAATACGAAGACATGCATGAATTCTACCATTGCGGGACCGCGACGTGTCAGACGAGAACCTTCGAGGACGCCATGGAGAACTTCTTCAAATGCCCGACCTGCTCGAAGCCGCTCAACAGGTTGGACAATGCGGAGCTGAAGTCCGCCCTGAAGTGGAAGATCAACCAGCTCGAAGAGGAACTGGCCAAGTGATTCCTTCCGAGGAAGAGGCGCTGGCTCTTCATCGGAAGTACGGCAGCAACGACATCATGGTCAGACACTGTCTGACCGTCGCGAGAGTGGCTGAGGTCATTACGAGCAAACTGCTGAGCATTGGCAAGCCCGTGGACGCTGCGGCTGTGGCAGCCGGAGCCCGCCTTCATGACATCGGAAGGAACCGGACCCGGACGGTCAGGCATGGCCTCGAGGGGGCGGACATGCTCGCCAGCGAGGGGGTCAGTGACGTCGTTGTCCAAATCGTGAGGCGGCATGTAGGAGCTGGGCTGTCGTCCGAAGAAGCAAGGAAGCTTGGTCTTCCCGACCTGGACTATATCCCACGGACTCTAGAGGAGCGAATCGTCTGCTTCGCGGACAAGCTGGTAGACTCCGACAAGGTGAGGCCGTTCGCCGGGGAGGTGGAGAGGTTCGTTAGGAAAGGGCACGACGTGGGGAGACTCGTAGCGCTGAAGAAGGGCATACAGGACGAGATCGGAGTAGACCCCGAAAAGCTCGTGCTGGACAACGTTAAAGAATCTGGGTAAGGGGCGCTCCTTTCGTGGCCGCATGCATCTGCCGTGTGTGCAAGCATAAGGACTACGAGAGCTGCGGGAAGTGCACCTGCTGCAGCTACCACAGATGCGCGTGCATGCCGAAGCCAGTTTCTACCGGGTGAGATTGCTAAGCGGCTGTCAAGTACATGATACAGGCGAGCGTTCACGCCCCCCTTCAACACGCGGGAACGTGATGCTTTCGAAACTGGATGGCCCTCGGGCTTGGTTGATGGCGGGGCATTCATCCACATACGGTGCAGAAGCGATCGAGATTCAATGTATCCCCGGCTGAGGATCTACGGGACTCGAGACCCGTAATCGACGAAGCAGCTCGGGTGATGGGAGTGAAGCCTTACCCAAGTCGTGGACATGTGCATCTGGTGGGATGGTACGCGTCTGCCTCCCACGGAAAGGCCCAAAGGTGCTGATTACGACTTCGCCGTATCCGAAGGACCCTTCCAAGAAGTGCCGCGCTCGAAGAATTCTCTCTAGGTTCGGTGAAGCAGGAACGGTCCATGGCGGAGTGAAGATCGCTGAATTCTTCAGGGGATGCCCTTCTCCGACGAGAATCAGGTACGCGGCAAATGCTTTAAACGCCAAAAAAGGTGACTCCGCTTCAGCGAGGTGGGGAAGCCAGGATCATCCCGGCGGGCTCATACGCGCAAGCCGAGAGACCCGCAGATCGGTGACTTGGTGAGAACCAAGCCGAAGGTTCAAAGGGGGTGAAACCCCTGAAACTCCACCCCTCGCTACTCTTTGAGCAGACTTCAGTGATTCGTGCGGTCACTAGCTTATCTACGTCGCTCCCTCTCTCCGTTGGTATCTTGAGCGGGGATTCCACTAGGTCGGTGCACGAGGCTGAACCCTACGACGAGGAGACGGGAGCGCTGGTCACCCCAATCTTCGAGACGTCGACCTTCGGCTTTACGAAGGCTGCAGAGGTTGCGCCTGCAATGGCAGGCGAGAAGGGGTACGTCTATTCCAGATGGGACAATCCCACCGTCGTGAGACTGGAAAAGAAACTTGCGGCCTTCGAAAAAGGAGGAGATGGAGCCGCCTTTGGGTCAGGGATGGCAGCCATTTCAACGACGGTCTTCTCACTGATCGAGAAGCGAAGCCACGTTGTCGGAATAAGAGATCTTTACGGTGGGACCTTCGCCCTGCTGAGTTCGCTTCTTCCCCGCCTCGGAATAGAGACAACTCTAGTAGACACAACCGACTTTGACGAGATGGCGAGGGCGGTCAAGAAGAACACCAAGGCGATACTGATTGAAACCCCCACGAACCCGACCCTGAAGATAGTTGACATCATTAAGGTCGCCAAGCTCGCTCACGGCGTCGGGGCAGCGCTGCTGGTGGACAACACCTTCGCGTCGCCAATCAACCAAACCCCGATGACGATGGGAGCGGACGTCGTCTTGCACAGCGCGACGAAGTACCTTAACGGTCACGCAGATGTCGTTGCCGGACTGGCGGTCGGCAGCAAGGAGAAGGCGCACGCCATCAAGATGATGAGGCGCGAGTTCGGCGGGACACTGGACCCCCTGCCGGCATGGCTAGTCCTGAGGGGAATGAAGACGATGGCAGTCAGAGTAAGGCAGCAGAACGTGAACGCGCAAGCAGTCGCCGAATTCCTCTCAACGCACAGGAAGGTAAGAGTGGTCAACTATCCGGGACTGAAGTCGCACCCGCAGCACGCCCTTGCAAAGAAGCAGATGAAGGGGTTCGGAGGGATGCTCAGCTTCGACATCAACGGGAACATGCGCGATGCCATGAGGTTTACCGAATCGCTGAAGGTCGCCAGCCTTGCCGCCAGCCTGGGAGGGGTGGAGACACTGGTGTCGCAGCCCGCGCTAATGACTCACACGCAGATGTCAGCAAAGGAAAGGGCGGAAACAGGCATTCCGGAGACGCTGGTGAGGGTTTCGGTCGGAATAGAAGACGCTGACGACCTTGTGAGTGACTTCAAGCAGGCGCTTTCGTCGCTGTAGCCGGCCCTTCAAGCCACGCTGCTTCCCTCGCCAGGACGACGCCTAGTGCTTCGGCCCCGTACCTTGTCAGCGGCTTGGTCAGATGCCTGTTGGCCCGCGGAGAGGCGATGTACGTCCCCCTTGCGAGTGTTCTCTTCTGAGGAGTCCGCGACAGGAGCAGAACCTCCATCCTCTCCACGTTCAGAATCTTCTCGTGCGCTGACGTGGCGCGCCTGACCCCGCCCGAGAGCCTCACCCTGTCCCCAGGTGCGAGTTGTTTGGCCGCCCTTCTGAGGTCGCCTGTGGGTTCGTAGAAGGCGCAGAGACGCCTGCGCCCACCGCTTTTCAAAGCCAGATAGACGTGCCCACCGCGTCCTGTCACGACGCTCTCCACTTTTCCAGTCGCCCAGCCCGAGGAGTAGACCTTCCAATCGAGCGGGTTCCTCAGATGCGCATCGGTGTGCTGGTTGGACACGTAGACCATGTGCCCCTCCAGGCCCTCTTCCAAGTCAAGCTGCGAGAAGGCCTTGACCACCGCGGAAGGAGAATCTCCTCGTATCCCGGCGAATACCGGATCGGGGCCGTGCGGGGCGACAAGGACCTTCCTCTTCTGGTAATCATAATTGTTGAAGGTGTGGGGGAAGGTCCGTCGGTCCATCTCGCGCACTGATGAGGGGTTGATGGAGCGCCTGAGGCCCCAAGATTCGCGACGACGATAGGAGATGAGCTCGAAGGTGTGGTCGTCTGAGTCGCTGAAGCCCAGTGAGGCGGCAGCCCCCACCAGGCCCATCCCGTTGCCTAGGGAGGCGAATCGGACCCCCTCCTCCTTCAGGAACGCGCGAACGCTGGCCTGGTTCACGACTTGCGAGAGTGCCCTGTTGTAGATCGGTCTGAAGGCACCGGCAGAATCAGGGTCCTCGAGGAATACGAGCCCTGAGTTCGCACCGCCGTCCACGTCGGCAAGCTCCTTGAGCTTCCTATGCAGCGCGTTGAACGCTGAGTCTGGGTCATTTGTTTCAATCTTCAGGCAGACGGCCGCGTTCCCCCTCGTCTTGAACGGGATGTTGGGATTGAGTCTCACTAGCCTTGGGTATGGGACGACGGAAAGGTGCTCCCCGAGGTCGACGGCGATGCGGAAGGCTAGGTAGGTTGTGCAATACCCCCTGGAAGAGTCCGTATCATCAATCCCGACCAGACAGCGCATCTAGGGAATTTGGTATGCTGTGACTATTTCAACATAGGCAGGCGAGCAGTGACTACGCCTCGACGACAATCATGGTGAGAGTGCTTCTCACCTTGTCGAGCCTTCGAATGTTCCAAGTTATCGTTTCCTTGACCTTCTCCATCGTGTCCGCTTCCACGCGCGCCACAACGTCGTATACGCCGTAGACGACGTACACGTCCTTCACGTTCTGTATGTCCTTCAGCTTCTTCAGAAGGTCCTCCTCGGCCCCTAGGTCGGCGTTGATGAGTACGAAGGCCATCGGCATTGGATATCGTTACTAATCTGACCGCGTCGGTATAAAAGAGTTGTGAGAATTGAGACGCGCAAGTCGAAGAATTAATACAGCCTCTGGAGGCCTACGGTCTCCCCAGGCAATCCACCTTGAACATCTTCGCACTCGAGATGAGGCAGGACGATCCTGCGAAGTGCACAGCAAGAAAGATGATTCAGATGGACCTGGCAAAGGGGGTCGGGAGGAAGTTCCACGCCTCCGATAGCATCCTGGTGCTCAACCCTTACGCCCACCGGACCATCTCGCCTCTGGACCGCAACGCCAAGGGGATTCTCGTGGTAGACTGCTCCTGGAACCTTGCGCAGGAGATCTTCTTCAAGAGGTTGGGCGGGAAGCACAGGAGGTTGCCCACGCTGCTGGCCGCCAATCCGACCAACTATTCGCGACCGGGGATGCTCAGCTCCCTGGAAGCACTGGCTGGAACGCTGTACATCCTGGGGCAGGTCGAAGAGGCAGAGAAGTACCTGAACATCTACAAATGGGGCCCCACCTTCCTGACGCTGAACCACGACCCTCTCGAGGAATACAGAAGGTGCAGGACCGAGGGCAAGGTGCTGCAACGGGAGAGGGAGTTCTTTCCAGGCCTCTTCGCGGAATGAGAAGCGGTTATCTGCCAATCCACCCGCGTCGGACCAGACGTGAGTCGGCGGACGGGCCACGGGGACCTCCTGGGGAAGTT
>Ga0187780_10000748_pt1 | contig 24117 bp, 15 predicted proteins | sample 1015_Q2_SP10_20__FD_132429 | JGI IMG/M metagenome (GOLD analysis project Ga0187780, IMG submission 132429) | Tropical peat soil microbial communities from peatlands in Department of Meta, Colombia - 1015_Q2_SP10_20_MG | ecosystem: Environmental > Terrestrial > Soil > Wetlands > Peat | place... | reverse complement strand
GCAGCGAGTAGAGCTATCGCTGCAGCGGCAAGCATCCATCTTGGGAAACGCTTCATTTCGTCTTGTGGCGAATGCGAAGAAGTTCCGGCTTTCCGATACTATGCATCATCAAATGGCGAAAGCGCCGCGGCAGATCGATGAAAATGCGCTATTTCCCTCGATGCGCGCGTCTATCGAAATTTCAGTTTGCGCGAATGCGCTATACTCTACGGGATTGGAACCTGGAAAACTAGAGTCTCTCGGATCGCCCTTCGCAAGGTGTCGGCGCCGGTGGAGGCAGGACATGTTCAAGAATCACGTCAAGATTGATGATGAGCTGTACACGAAAGCGAAGCAGTGCGCCGAGCTCGCAGGCTATTCCTCCGTTGAGGAATTTATTCGACATATTGTAGAGAAAGAAATTCGCCAAATCTTGGGAGGCGATTCGATGGAGGATGCCACGCCGGAAGAGATCAAGAAGCGCCTACAGGGCCTTGGCTACATTGAGTGAAGCCGTTCGGCGCATTTCATCCTTTGTCTGCCCGCTGCGTATGACGGTATGTTGAATTGAATGACGAGTCTGTTGCATGGGGTCGACCGACTCTTTGATCTTGCCTTTCGGCTAATGAAGCCCCTCCCTGCGCTAGGGGTGTTGGCGCTATTCGCGATTCTAACTGCTGTGTTTTCGCTCCTCGTAGTTCGATGGACGTCCAATCAAAAAGCGATTCGGAGAATGAAGGACTTGATCGGTGCGCATGTCCTCGAGGTGCGCTTGTTTTCTGACCAGCCACGCGTGGTTCTTCGCGCGTATCTTAGCTTGTTGGTGAGTTTGTTCGGCTATCTTGCCTACGCGATGGTTCCCTTGTTGGTGCTCGGTTTGCCGCTGTTATTGATATACGGGCAGTTGGAAGATCGCTTCGCGCACATGCCCGTGAGACCAGGTTGCGATTTTCTCCTAAGTGCGAATTTCGCCAATGAAGATTCACTTGCGGACGTGGTGCTGCGTCTTCCCCCTGAATTGGTACAAACCGCACCGCCAGTGCAGATTGGCGCGGAACGTGAGATTGAATGGAGGATACAAGGGAAACGCTCGGGAATTTTTGACCTCGATCTGGTCTTACATGGGCAGGAACTGTCAAAACGTGTCGTGATCGGGCCCGAGTCGGCCCGTATTGTTCCCGGACGCATAGCGGGAAGCTTTTGGCAGCAGTTCATGAGCCCGGGCGAGCCTCCCCTTCCGCGTGGAGGATTAGTAGAACAGATTCGAATCCAATATCCGCTGCGGTTATTTGGCGTGGGTCCATGGAAAGTTGGCTGGCTTGTGCCCTACGCAGCCTTGACAGTCATTGCGGTGGTGCTTCTCCGGACGCCGTTGAGGACTGAGATATGACGTCGGCGCAGCAGCGAGGTCGACGCGATCCGCATGGAGTGCGAAAGCTTTTTCTGCTCTTGCTCGTTGCGGTAGCGTCGTTGTTGATCTTTGCTCCTCCGGCACACGCCTACGTTGGTCCAGGTGCGGGATTCGCAGTGGTTTCGTCATTGCTCACATGGCTGCTAGCCACGCTACAAGCGATTTTCGCCTTTCTGACATGGCCCATCCGACATTTCTTCCGCTTCTTGCGGCACAGACGGGCATATCGCAAGGCCCAGACGAGGCGAACCATCATTCTCGGATTCGACGGCATGGATCCTGTGCTTACAGAGAGATTCATGAAACAGGGCAAGCTGCCGAATCTGGCGCGCCTCCGCGAAAGCGGCACGTTTCAGACGCTCGCGACAACTCTGCCTCCGATCTCTCCTGTTGCATGGTCCTCGTTCTTGACCGGCGTGAACCCCGGCAAACACAATATCTACGATTTCGTGATGCCAGATCGTCAACGCTACCTTCCGGAGCTCTCCTCCGCGCGAATACGCGGCCCCAGGCGCTGCCTGAGGATGGGGCGCTACAAGATTCCGCTGAGTCGCGCTCGGATTTCACCGCTTCGGAAGAGCACTCCTTTCTGGCACTACCTCGCGAAGGCCGGCGTTTCGTGCTCGATTATTCGCGTGCCCGTCACGTTTCCTCCAGAGAAGTTCCCGGGACTGTTGCTATCAGGAATGTGCGTGCCGGACATACAGGGGACTCAAGGCACATTCTCATTTCACACGACGCACAATTCCAGCGAAGAATCTGGCAGCAATCATGTCGTCGTGCCCTTCACGAAGCACAAAGAATGGTTTCACTCTCACATTCCGGGCCCGCCGGATCCCCTGCGTACAGATTCAGGGGTGGAGCTTCGCGCGCCGTTCAGCGTCAAGGCGGCCGCGTCCAAGCGAGAAGCGTCGATTCGTATCGACGGACAGCGGATATCGATCTCCGAGGGCAAATACTCAGAATGGGTGGAGTTGAAGTTTCGCGCTGGCATTGGACCCAGCGTCAAAGGAATCTGCCGTTTCTATCTGAAGTCCGTCGAACCTCATTTGGAACTGTATGTAACGCCCGTGAACATTCATCCCATGCATCCCGCTCTGCCGATTTCCCACCCGCTAACGTATTCGGTTTATCTCGCAAAGCTGAATGGCCTCTACGCCACACTCGGTCTCGCCGAAGATACCTGGGCTTTGAATGACGGTTTCTTGACCGAAGATGCGTTCCTGGATCAGTGTTACCTGATTCACGAGGAACGCGAACGAATGTTCTTTGATTCTCTCGAAAAGACGCCGCTGGGCGTGTGCGTATGTGTTTTTGATATCACCGACCGTGTACAGCACATGTTTTGGCGTCACCTACCCAAGGCTGGCGATCCTCAAGCCGAAACCGAGTCCAGGGCGACCAATGCAATCGAGGCCCTCTACATTCGGATGGATCAATTGATCGGTCGAACGATAGACGCGATGTCCCGCGACGATCTTCTGCTGATCGTGTCGGATCACGGCTTCAAAGGATTCGAACGGGGAGTCAACCTGAATAGCTGGTTGCGCCAGCACGGCTACTTGGAGCTTAGAGAGGGCGCACCGTCCGGCGATTGGTTTCAGGATGTCGATTGGACGAGGACTCGCGCATACTCTTTGGGACTCAACGGAATCTATCTCAACGTGAAGGGGCGGGAGAGCATGGGCACTGTCGAGCCAGGTACCGAAGCCGCTGGACTTCGCGCGGAGCTATGCGAAAAACTCCAAGGGCTGACCGATCCCGAAAACTCGCGTGTGGCCATCCTACGAACCTTCGACGCCATGAAAGCATACCGCGGGCCTTACCGTGAGAACGCCCCTGATGTCATTGTGGGCTTTGGAGAGGGTTATCGGGCATCTTGGGACTCCGCGCAGGGCAGGGTCACTTCCGCGGTTTTCGATGTCAATTCCAAGGCTTGGAGCGGAGATCATTGCATAGATCCCGGTCTTGTTCCCGGCATCCTTTTTTCGAACTGGAAGATCGCTGGTGAACGGCATGCGATTATAGACATCGCTCCGACACTGCTGAGCGTTTTTGGCGTGAAGGTTCCGTTGCACATGGATGGCAAGACTTGGACTATGACGCCAAATGTATCAGGGCCAACCCTTCAAGAGTCATGAGCCCATTGAGAGTATCGCCAAAGTATGTTCTCAACTGCTTCGCATTGGTGATCGCGCCACCTCTCCTCTTGTTCTCGTCATTGTTTCCGCCTTCGCTTTCGGCGTCGGGTGATACTCCAAGCGTGATTCTGATCACTCTGGACACGACACGGGCCGATCGGATGGGATTCCTGGGTTCTAAGAGAGGCTTGACACCAAATCTCGATCAAGTGGCGCAACAAGCGATTGTTTTCGAGAGAGCTTACACGCAAGCGCCGCTCACCACTGTCTCGCACGCTACGATCTTGACGGGAACCTATCCCCAATTCCACCGCGTCAACGATTTCGGTACGCGTTTACCTTCGCGGATCCCCTACTTGCCGGACCTGCTTCGACAGCACGGTTACCGCACGGCTGCATTTGTTGGCTCGATCATTCTGGACCCACGCAACGGCCTGGCTCCGGGGTTTGACCGAGGGTTTGATGTTTATGACGCCGGCTACACGTTGGAGCAGGGAGGTAAGGATCGCTTCGAGACGGTAGAGCGCAGAGCGGCTGAGGTTGTGGCTCGCGCGATAAGCTGGCTCGATGAGAATTCGGCGCATCCCTTTTTCTTGTGGGTTCACCTATACGATCCGCATCAGCCATATGATCCTCCTGCGCCGTACGCCGCTCGATTCGCCTCAGCTCCATACGATGGAGAAATTGCATCGATGGACGGAGCCCTAGGTGAGTTGTTCTCCTACTTGCAAAAACACTCGCTCTATCACGAGTCCTTAATCGCCGTCATGGCAGACCACGGCGAAGCGCTTGGCCAGCATGGAGAGGAAGGCCACGGCATATTCCTGTACGACGAGACTGTTCGCGTACCTCTGTTCTTAAAACTCCCGGGGGGCCTTTATGCCGGACGGCGGATCAGTTCGCCTGTCCGTCTCGTGGATGTGGCCCCCACGATAGCCGAGGTGATTGGGATTCCGGCACCCCAAGAGATGCAAGGAGAATCACTGCTTCACACTCTTGCTTCGGGCGCGCCGGAGCGACCCGTATATTCCCAGACCGATTATCCGCGGCAGGGTTTTGGTTGGAGCGCAATCAGCTCGCTCCGTGAAGGGAACTATCTCTTCGTTCAGGCTCCGCGCCGCGAACTCTACGACATCCGTGCCGATCCTTCCGCAAACCACAACATCGCGGACAAGAATGTGGCCATCGCCAACACCCTCGCCTCCCAGCTCGCGGGAATCCAGACTCAGTACAGCAGCTCGACAACTGCGAACTCGGCATCCAGCATGACCGCGAGCCAAAAGGCCGCCGTGGCGGCCTTGTCGAGTTTGGGGTATGTCGCCCACGGCCGCGGGGACCAGAGATCGAGCACAATGCTCGCCGATCCGAAGGATAAGATCGCGGTGGCAAACGAGCTGCAAGACGCTACGCTAATGGTCGACAGTGGGCGTTCCAGGGAAGCAATTCCGCTGCTTCAGAAGGTCGTCGCAAGCGATCCGGGCATCTACTTCGCGCAATTGGAGCTCGGACTTGCAGAAACGAACCAGAAGAACTACGCGGCGGCGATTGGACCTCTCAATCGCGCCACAGAACTGATGGCAGATTCAGGCCTCGCTCAATATGAATTGGGCGTCGTTCTGTTTGAAACCGGAGATGGGAAGGGCGCAGCCGCACATCTCGAAACGGCCGTGGCGCTCATGCCTGAAGCCGCCGACGCGCACTTTTCTCTCGGTTCCGTATACGCGCGAATCGATCGGGTACCGGACGCAATTCGCGAGTTGCACTCCGCTCTTGATATTGCCCCCGCACACTATCGAGCGAACCTCCTGACGGGCCGGATCTTGTACCTTCAGGGCAATCCCAAAGCTGCGCTTCCATTTCTTGAACAGGCAGCCAAATCTCAGCCTTCGTCACGCGAAGCACACCTTTTTCTCGCCGATGCAGAAGCTCAGCTAGGGAATGACGCCGACGCGAAGGCCGAACGAGAAAAGGCAGATCACCTAACTCCCCCCAGTCGGTAGTTTCAGTATCTCGCCTCTTTCCAATGGGAGCTCTTCTTTGCCTTGCACCCGATGTCCGTGAATCGAGTTATCCACGCTTCAAATGGTTCTCATCGGCCATTTCTACTTGACAGAGCAGAACACTAGGACTATATACAGAACGCCCTGGAATTACATCGACCATCCTGCGTGAAGACATCGACGCCGGTCTTCAAACCTGTGTCCACAGGAGGCAAGTATGTCGACGCTTTGTAGCCGTCGGTCGTTGGCGGCTTTGCTGGTGTTGCTGGCCATCATAGCTGCCCCGGCGATGGCTCAAAAGTTCACGGGCGACATTGAAGGCAACGTGACTGACTCCTCAGGTGCCGCGCTGCCTGGAGCGTCGGTTTCAGTGCGAAGCGTCGCCACAGGAACGATCCACACGACGACAACGAGCGATATTGGAGCATATCGAGTTCCCAACTTGGATGTCGGCGCGTATGAAGTGTCTGTGTCAGCGCCGGGATTCAAAACGCAGGTTGGTCACGCCGAAATTGCGTCGAACGGCGTGGCCAGTCTCAACTTTTCCATGGAAATCGGCGAGGCTACGGAAAAGGTCACGGTGACGGCAGAGGCGCCGTTGATCGACCTCTCCGTTACGCAGAACACAACTCTAGAAAGCCAGGAAATCGAGAACATCCCTCTCGATGGCCGCGACTATAATTCGCTCGTCGCATTAACGCCAGGCGTGCAAAGAGCTCCAGGAGGCGGATTTCTTGCGATCAACATTAACGGCACGCGCGCAACCTCACAAAACAATCTCGTCGACGGGCTTTACAACAACGACCGATTCTACGGCCAGCCAGTTATTGGGCAGACCGGCGTGCTCGGGGTCCCTGCCACGCTGATACCGATGGAAGCGCTGCAAGAAGTGAATATCCAGGAGACTCCGTCTGCACAGTTCGCAGTCAAGGGAGGCGCTCCGGTTAGTCTGGTTCTTAAGAACGGCACAAACGAGTGGCATGGTTCCGGTCTGTTCTTACGCCATACGTCCTTTGCGGATGCGGATAACTACTTTTCAAAGGTGGTACAGCCCTGCCAGCCATTCTGTTCGACTCCTTTTCGCGATATGCAGGGCACGGGCACAATTGGCGGACCAATTGCTAAAGATAAGACGTTCTTTTTCGGCTACTATGATGGACAAGGCTATTCTGCGACCATCCCTCATCTCGCCACCGTGCCCACTCCGGCCGAGATTACCCAAGCGATGAATGCCATCACGACGGCGGGTCTAACCCCGACCATAGCTGGGCAAAACTTGCTGTCGTTCTATCCCGCCCCGTCAGATCCCGCGACCGGGGTGATCAGCGTACGCATTCCGGCTTTGGTGAATATGACGAATTTCGGCGTCGTAGTGGATCAGAAGATCGGCCAAAGGAATACTCTTACAGGCCGTTACGTTTTCGGTGATAGCACACAATCTGCGCCACCCACGGAAGTCAACAGCACGGCCGTACAGCCCGCCTCAAAGTACAGCCCCGCACTTTTCAACTCCGTGGCGCCAACGAGAGGACAGTTAGTAGGCTTGAGCGAGACTTGGGCAATCAGCAACAACAAGTCGCTCGAGAGCCGGCTGGGCTGGACCCGATTTTCACAGATCATTAAGACAAACAACAGCATCGATCCTAAGAGCTTGGGTGTTGATACAGGTCCAATCCCAGCAACGCAGGACTTGGGCATGCCATACGTGCACTTGTCGGCCTTCTTCTCCAGCATCGGCGGGGGCGGCGCGCTCAACTATCCGATCGTGACGCGTCCCGACCAGACCGTCGATTGGTCCGAGCACTTCAGCTGGGTTCGGGGCGACCACGCCATCGAGATCGGCGGGAATTTTCAGCACGCCTACACAAATTTCGCGCATGATCAAGCCCGCGTCCAACTCCAGATTTCGGCGGACCCCAACCCTGTTGACCAAATCGAGGAACTCTTACTCGGCGAAGCCGACACGGCGTCACGATATTTCGGGAATACGCACCGGCACTTCACTCAGAATACCTACGGTATGTATGTCCAAGACGCATGGAGAGTTCGGCCGCGGGTAACGCTGACGCTCGGCTTGCGCTATGACATCAGTGGCGTTGTGCGCGAAAAGAACAATCTAGCTTCGAATTTCTTGCCGGGCGTTGGACTGGTTCAGGTGGGTCAGGGAATCAGTAGTCTCTACAACGTAGACTTCACGAATTTGGGTCCGCGAGTCGGACTTGCCTGGGACGTTCTCGGCAACGGCAAGACCGCCGTTCGAGGCGGTTACACACTTTCGTATGATACGCCTGAGATTGCGACCCTCGCGCTGCCGTTCCTCGGCTTCAACAACAATCCCGGTGCGTTCCTTCAGCCTGACTTAGGAGTCACGCAGGAGATTCTTGGCCCCGGCGCACTAGCGCCCCTTACCTTCGTGCCACCGCCAACAGGGGAAACTTGTTCCGACCAAGGCGTCTATGCGTGCTTTGACAACGCTACGTCAGGTCCTGTCTTTGGAGCAAACCCAGGTGGCGCGCCGCCATTCGCTGCCTATGCAATTCAGCGAAACTTGAAGACGCCGAAGTACCACCAGTTCAATTTGGGCATTCAGCAAGAATTTTGGCACGAAAACGTGCTGACCGTCAGCTACTCGGGCCAGCGCGGCTACGACCTGATATTCCCAGTCGACATCAATGCCTTTCCTCTCGGTTGCGGCATAACCATTCTTGTGTGCAATCGGCCGTTTGCCAGCGTCGCTCCCAATCTTTCGGACATCGTCGAAGACACGAACCTCGGCTGGTCCCGATACGACAGCCTGCAGGCTTCGCTGCGGCAGCGAAAGTGGCATGGCCTTAACATGCAGTACAACCTTACCTGGGGCAAGTGTTTCGACTACAACTCGAGCGACCGTGTGGCGGGGCCACAGTTGAGCAATCCGTTGGATGTTCAGGGCCAGCGCGGCCTGTGTGATTCGGATGTGCGCGTGAATTTCAATGTCGCCGGCACCTATGCGTTCCCGGCGATTCCGCATTCCGGGCGCTTCGGGAGCGGATGGCAAATCGCTTCCGTTTACGCTGCCGAGAGTGGGCGCCCCTTCAGCGCAGTAGTTCCCTTCGACCCCTCCGGGCAAGGCTTGCCTTTCGCCGCTGTGCGCGCGGATTGGGATCGAACGCCGATCCACATCAACCCGCGCAATCCGACCGACTATGTGGAGGAAACCTACACAGCGGTCGGCCAGGCGGACCCTTGCGGGTACAGCAATGCCGGTGGGTGGCCGCTGTCGCCTTTTTACATCCCTTGCCCAGGAACGGTGGGTAATTCCCGGCGCAATCAACTGATCGGGCCGGGCCTGAGTCAATGGGACGTGTCGCTCGTCAAGAACACAAGGATCACAGAAGCCACTTCCTTGCAGTTCCGGTGGGAGGTTTACAACGTACTTAACCGCGCCAATTTTGGCGCCGTGACGAACTTCCTCATCCCGGGAGCCCCGATCTTTGGCACGATTACCGGCACACCAGACGTCGCGTTGGGGAACCCCGTGCTCGGGCAGGGAGCCTCGCGCAACATGGATTTTGTGCTGAAGTTCAATTTCTGAGCCTGCAGCGAACTGGGCCATTGCCGAACTGGCCGCCTCATGACGGCTGCTTTCTGGCCGGTGGATGGCCGACCACGGTGTCGAAACTTATTCTAAAGGTGAAAGAATGAAGCAAGCGAGCAGCGTCACGGGAGCTCTGCAGAAACCTTCAGTCATCTGGTCGCTAGGCGTCTTGATGGGCACGTTGGCTCTGATTCTCGGTGAGTTGCCAGCTCCGCCTGCCGCTGCGTCTCCAGCCGCCGGTGCGCAGGCTTCCAATCAAGAGCCAGCCGACCTCGTGCTTAGGAACGGCAAGATCTACACAGAGGATAGTTTTCACCAAACGGTTGAAGCTCTCGCCGTTCGCAATGGAAAGATTATCTTCACAGGAAGCGACGCGGAGGCGGCGAAATACATCGGCTCCAAGACCAAGGTAGAGGACGCTGGCGGGAAGCTGGTTCTGCCAGGACTCGTCGACATCCACATTCATCCAATGGGCATCGTCGACTTCGGAGGCTGCGATCTGGAATCGAAAGCGAGAACTCTGGCGGAGATCGCCGCATTCGTTCGCGGGTGTGTCGAGCGCATGCATGTTCCCCCGGGGCATTGGCTTGCGGTGTCGGACTGGGAGTACGGCGGCGGCAACCAGGCCGATCCCCAGCACCCAACTTTGAGAGCCGCCCTCGATGCTGGGTCTACGCAGAATCCCATCGTTATGACCGGATGGGATGGGCACCACGGGGCATATAACAGCGCGGCTTTGGCGCTCGCCAAGAATGCAAAAGGAGAGGTAGTCGGTTATTCCAAGAAGACTCTCGCGACAGATTTTGCGAAATACAAGACATACGTGGGCGTCGATGCGAACGGCGAGCCGACTGGCGACATCACCGACCAGGGAAAACTGCCGATCGACTCGAGCGAAATCAATCGGGACAACTACGAAAAGCTCGTGCAGTCACCCGAGCGCCTGGCGGAGCGCATTAGCAGCGCAGGCATTACGGCCGTGCAGGATGCGGCGGCTGGTTCGGCCGGGAGGGCGATCACCGGCGGCAGTGGCTATGAAGTTTATGACGAATTGATTCAGAAGAACGAGCTGACGTTCCGGATCAATATGGCCCAATACTTCCTTCCGGAAAATTTCCGGGATGCGAGTGAGCGCATCGACTACGATCGATTGTTCGCGCAGGCCGATGCGATCCGCAAGAAGTACGCCTCGAATCCACTTACTCGCGCCGACGCCGTCAAGGTCTTCGCGGATGGCGTGCCGGAGGCGAATCCCAACAATATTCCGCCGACGCTGGGCAATTCACCGCGGCCGGTACCCTACCTTCAGCCGATTTTTGAAAAGGACGCGAACGGGAACTTGTCTGTAAAGGGCTATGTGGATCTGGCGTCGCCCGTTTGTTCATACGTGCGGGCCAAACCTGAAGAATACGCTACGGACGATCAAATATCGGATTTCATCAAAACGTACGGATACCATCCGGGGCAGTGCACCATTTCCTACGGAATTCCCGAGCATGCGCCTGCCATATTCAATGAGTATGTGAAACGCGCTCATCTGGCAGGCTATACCGTCCATATCCACTCGATTAGCGACGAGGCCGTTCACATGGCCATCGACGCGCTCGAGGCGGCACGCGCGGCCGACGGGATTAGTTCGCAACCGGACACTCTTGCCCATATTCAATTCGCAACTCCCGAGGACGTTGCCCGCATGGGACGCGATCACCTCTATTTGGCGTTCACGTATAGCTGGATCTATGCTGAGCCTGTGGGATACGACCTGAGCGTCGTGCCCTTCTTCGACAAAGTCCTCGGCAACAGCTACGAAGCCTTTCACAATCCCAATAGCTACTACGAGCGAAACAACTATCCAGCCAAAACCGCAAAGGAAGCGGGGGCTATTGTAGCGGCAGGGTCGGACGCCCCCGTCCTTACAAAGGATCCCCAGCCGTTCGTAAACATCGAATTCGGAATTACCCGCGCGAGACATGGTCTTCCGCCCGTGGCGCCCCAGCAGCGACTCAATGTTCGTGACATGATCGATGCATACACGATTAACGGAGCTCGCGCGCTGAACCGTGCATCCGAAATAGGATCGCTTGAAGTTGGAAAGTCAGCCGACTTTATCATCGTCGATCAGAATATTCTTGCTCTGGCAGACGAAGGCCGGCCAGAGAAGATAGGAGATACGAAGGTACTCGAAACGTGGTTCATGGGCAAAAAAGTGTACTCGGCGCCGAAGCCCTAGGTCGCAGCTCTACCAAGACTGCATTGTTTCCCAAACCCAACAGAGGATCTGGCCGCGTGTCGGCTAACGAGAACTTTGAAGTGTTCGTTTGAGCTGGGATTCCTTTTGTTGCCGAGCGATTGGTTCCGATGCGCCTAGAGACGTTAGCGGGGGATTTCTAGAAATGAGAACACGGACGATCATCGGTTTCTTGCTTCTTGCAGCTGCTCTGGCGAAATCAGGATTGGCGCAGCAGCAGTCTGCTTCAGCAGACACAGTTGTGATCCACGCCAGAGTCTATACCGTGAATCCGCATCAGCCTTGGGCGCAGGCCTTAGCGATTCGCGACGGAAAAATCGTCGCCGTGGGCTCCGACAAGGAAATCGCTGCATATCGCGGCCAGTCCACAGAGGTGGTGGATGCTAAAGATCACATGGTGCTTCCGGGCTTTGTCGATACTCACGGCCACTTCATGGCAGGCGCCGGCAGCCTTCCGAATGTGGCGTTAGACGACGCCAAGACCGTCCCCGAGTTCCAGAAGATGATCGCCGACTACGCTGCCGCCCATCCCGGCCTCAAGTGGATCCAAGGCATGGGTTGGTACTACGACATCTTCGGAAAGACGGGGCTGCCCGATAAGAAGCTCGTGGACGCAGTCGTTTCTGACCGGCCCGTCTTCTTGCGCGCATACGATGGGCACAGCTCTCTGGCCAATAGTAGGGCGCTTGCGATAGCCGGAATCACCCGCGACACCCAGGATCCGCCGAACGGCGTCGTCGTGCGCGATCCCGCGACGGGCGAACCGACCGGCGTCTTGAAGGAGGCGGCCGGTGATCTGGTGCAAAAATTCATCCCGCAACCGACTCACGAAGAGCAACTGGATCTATTGGCCAAGGCGATTCGTTATGCGAATTCATTGGGGCTCACTCGCATCATCAGTTGCGGCGGAGATGCGGAGAATGTTGGGCTTTTCGACGAACTTCGCCAGAGAGGGAATCTGACGCTGCGCTTCTATATGGCGCCGTTCGCTCCCACTCCCGGCATTACCCCGGAATTCATCGAGACGCTGAATCGGAATCGAGAGAAGTATCATGACGACTGGATCGACATCGGCGCCGTGAAGTTCCTGCTCGATGGCGTGATCGAAGCGCATACCGCCGCGATGCTGGAACCGTATGCCAACGACCCGACATCGGGCCAACTCTATTTTTCACCCGAAAAGTACAAGGAAGGCGTCATGGAGCTTGACCGCTTGGGTTACCAGATTTTCACCCATGCCATCGGCGATCGCGCCATTCGCCTGGCTCTTGACGCGTACGAGGAAGCGAACAAAGCCAACGGCCACAGTGACGCGCGCGACAAGATAGAGCATATCGAAGATCCGAGCGCGCAGGACATCCCGCGATTCGGGAAACTCGGCGTAATTGCCAGCATGCAGCCGCTGCACGCCACTCCCAACCGCGATATTTTGGATGTTTGGGCAGTCAACGTGGGTCCGGAGCGCGCTCAGCGCGCCTGGCCATGGCACGACATTCTGGCCGGAGGAGCGCACCTGAGTTTCGGCAGCGACTGGCCCGTAGTTACGCTGAACCCTTGGCCGGGCGTTCAGATACTGCTGACAAGGCAGACTCCGGAAGGGACGCCGGCAGGTGGGTGGCATCCCAACGAGAGCCTCACTCTGCCTCAGGCGATCGAGGGATACACTATGGGGGGAGCGTTTGCCGCGCGGCGAGACAAAACGGAAGGCTCCCTTGAGGCGGGTAAGCTGGCGGATCTGATCATCATTTCGCAAGACCTCTTCAAGGTCGAGCCGAATCAGATTGGGAAAACCCAGGTGATGATGACGATGGTTGGAGGAAAGGTCGTGTACCAGAACGCGTCGTGGGAAAGCGGCAAGACGTCAGCCTCAAGATGAAGCGAAGCTTGTGTTTCGCTGGTTCGTTTCGCGAGCATCTGCCATGCATTGCGTTCACACGCAGTTGATTCGCGGATGCCGGCGAGGTTCCCAACTGGTGTTGGAGAACAATCTCGAAATTCATAGGGGTGGGAAATGCATGACGCTCTCAAGAAGGAAATTGCGCTCTACGAACGCCGGACGCCGAAATCCGCCGCGGCACACCGCCGCGCCGAGAAGCGGATCCCGCTCGGCGTCGCGAGTAACTACCGTGGTTACGAGCCTTATCCGATCTTTATCCAGAAGGGACAGGCGGGCAAGGTCCGCGACATCGACGGTAATGAATACGTCGATCACAATCTGTGTTTCGGCGTACTGATGGCGGGGCACAATCATCCGGCAGTCGTTAAGGCCGTAGAGCACGCGTTTCAAATAGGGACGACGTTTGGCATGCCCCACGAGATGGAGTGGGAGCTTGCGGAAGAGATTTGCGCGCGCTACCCCGTCGATATGGTTCGCTTCGGCTCTACCGGCACAGAGGTGACGATGCACGCATGCCGCTTGGCTCGCGCGGCTACGAAGCGAGACAAAATCCTGAAGTTTGAAGGCGGGTACCATGGGTTGCATGACACGGCGCTCGTCAGTGTGAAACCGAAGGCTGAAGAAGTGGGCGACGCCAGCGAGCCCAATGCCGTTCCCGGTGGTTTGGGCATCCCGCAAGGAACTCTCGACAATGTCATTATCGCAAGCTTTAACGATCTCGAGGGCGTCGAGCGCCGGTTTGGGCAGTATCCCAGTCAGATCGCCGCAGTCATTCTTGAACCAATCATGATGAATGTTGGTATGTGCATGCCTCGGCCTGGTTTCTTGGAAGGACTCCGCGAGATCACCAGAAAGAACGGCGCGCTGCTCATTTTCGACGAAGTCAAGACGGGAGCCAAGCTCGCATGGGGCGGCGCGAGCGAATACTTCGGCGTAAAGCCGGACATAATCGCGCTCGCGAAGGCGATCGGCGGTGGTGTGCCTCTGGGAGCCTTCGGCGCCAGCCGCGCGATCATGGATCTCATCTCAAGCCATAAGGTCTTTCACGGGGGCACTTACAACGCGAACCGAATATCGATCGCGGCGGGGCTGGCGATGTTTCGTGAAATACTGACACGCGAGAACTACGCGCACGTCGCGAGACTCAACGAAAAGCTGTCGGATGGTTACCGCAAGATCATCGCCAAAGTTGATCTCCAGGCATATGTCGCCAGTGCCGGGGCGAATGGTGCGTTGATGCTGTTCCCAGGAGAGATTCGCAATTACCGGGATTGGCTAAGAATCGATCAGGATCTGTGGCGCCAGTACTGGTTTGGAATGGTCAACCGTGGCGTGATTCCCCAGCCCTTCTGGTGGGATGAGCAGTGGACAGTTTCTGTGCAGCACACTGATGCCGACATCGACAAGCACCTGGCAGCCTTCGAGGATGTAGCCCCAGGCCTAGCGAAGGTACAGCAAGAACGTCGTTCGGCGTTCGTGGACGCTGGTCAGTAATCCGATGCACCGCAACGGCCAAAGGTGAACCGAAGTTGCCGAATGAGATCGTCACATCACGCGACGAAGAAGCGCGCCAGGGAACTGCAACGCTGCGGCGCGTTTTGGGCCGTGGGGACCTCGTTCTGCTTTTTGTCGTGGCTGTCTTCAACCTGAATGTTCTTCCGTCCATTGCAGCGAACGGGGGAGTAACGATATGGCTGTGGATCGTTGCCCTTTTTCTGTTCTTCTGGCCTCAGGGGATCGCAGTGATCGAACTCGCGCATCGGTTTCCTGGCGAAGGTGGAGTCTATCTTTGGGCCAAGGAAGTGTTCGGCGATTTCCACGGCTTTCTTTCCGGCTGGTGCTACTGGACGAACAACATGATGTACGTCCCGACGGTGATGCTTTACTTTGTCGGGGTTTCGGTGTTCGTGCTTGGCCCTGGGCACCAGTCCTTGGCTGACAACAAGCCTTTTGCTTTGACTGTTTCGGTCGTTCTGTTGGCGCTGCTGGTAGTCCTCAACATCATTGGTCTCCGCGTGGGCAAGTGGATTAACAACCTGGGTGGAGCGGGCACGGTGATTGCGGCAACTCTGCTGATCGGCCTGGGGATATTTGCCGCGATACGGTTCGGCACGACAATTACAGTCTCCGACTTCAGCTTGCCCTCGAACCCGCGTTTCATCCTGAATTCCTTCGGTGTAGTTTGCTACGCGCTCGTCGGCTTGGAGCTCGCGTCGGTGATGGGGGATGAGATTCAAAATCCTCAGAAGAACCTTCCCGTGGCCGTGGCTTGGGGCGGAGTCTTGTCGGGACTACTCTACGTCGGCGCAACTCTGACGCTTCTGATTGCGGTCAAGAGAGAAGATCTCAACATTCTGCAGGGAATCGTGCAGGCGGTCGATCACATAGCGGGGCGCGTCGGCATCGGCTGGATCGTAATTCCGTTCGCCTTCCTTCTGAGTCTTGCAATTGCCGGTATCGGCTCCGCGTGGCTGGGTGGCTCGGCCCGCATACCTTTCGTGGCCGGCCTCGATTCCTACATGCCCTCATGGCTCGGAAGGGTTCATCCAAGGTACGGCACTCCCTACGCGGCGCTAATCGTACATGCTGTCGTTTCTTTGATCCTCGTGGTGCTGAACTTTGTCCTCACTGGCGCCACGGTGCAGGAATCGTTTCAACGGTTGTTGTCCCTATCCGTCGTTCTGCAGTTGGTGCCATTCGTCTATATGTTTTGTGCGCTGCTTAGGATTGCGTTTCGCGAACCCTTTGTGAGAGGTCCATACAGTCGCGCCACCGTGATTTGGGCAGGGTTGAGCGGATTCCTTACGACGGTTTTGGGGATCGTGCTCGTGTTCTTTCCCGCGCAGCAGATCAGGTCACTCTGGTCGTACGAGATGTGGATGTTTGGCGGGACGCTCTGCTTCATCGGTATGGCCGCATTTTTCTTCTTCGTTTATGGCAGGCGCAAGATCGGCAAGAAGCTTCCAGCGACAGCTTCAGCAGTTTGATTCATGGAGGGCGCCGTGATCGGGGTTGCGAAGAGTAGCGTAGACACCTCTAAGAACTACATCAACGGCCGGTGGGTGGGCAGTGTTTCGGGCGAGACATTTCCTGTCTATGACCCATCGACCGAAGTGGAGATCGCTCGTGTTGCCTCGTCGGGTCCGGCCGATATCGATTTCGCCGTGCAAGCCGCGCGCGCCGCATTCGATTCAGGTCCGTGGGCCGTGTCCACCGCACAAGACCGAGGCCGCGTTCTCTTCAAACTCGCCGAGAAGGTGCGGCAGAATGCCCAGTATCTTAGCGAAATCGAGTGCCGCAACTCGGGCAAGCCCATTGTCGAAGCGGAAGCTGACATTGTCGACGTGGCGACCTGCTTCGAATACTACGGCGGCCTTGCGACGAAGGTTTTGGGGCACGTCAATCCGGTGCCCGCGAATGCGCTGAGTCTCACGATGCGAGAGCCCGTCGGCGTAGCGGGGCAGATCATCCCTTGGAACTATCCCTTGCTTATGGCTGCGTGGAAGCTGGCTCCAGCCATCGCTGCGGGCTGCACTTGTGTGCTGAAGCCCGCAGAGCAAACGCCAATCACGGCCTTGGAACTGGCGAACTGGTTTGAGGAGGCAGGGTTGCCGCCCGGCGTCGTCAACATCGTCAATGGCTACGGTGAAACCGCCGGGGCCGCCCTCGTCTCCAACGCCGGTGTCGACAAGATCGCATTCACCGGCAGCGCCGCGGTCGGCAAGAGCATCGCCAAGACGGCGGCGGACTCGCTCAAACGTGTCACCTTGGAACTGGGTGGAAAGTCTCCCAATATCTTCTTTGAAAGTGCGGACTGGGAGGCTGCGGTGGACGGCGCGCTTTTCGGCATCTTCATCAATCAAGGAGAAGTTTGCGCCGCTGGCAGCCGCATCTTAGTTGAAAAGAAGATCTACCCCAAATTCCTGGAAGCTATGACGGACAAAGCAAAACGCATTCGGCTCGGCCCGCCTTTGGACCGAGAAACGAAGATGGGTCCACTGGTGAGCAAGGAACAGTACGACCGCGTGAGCACCTATCTGGATCTCGGCAAGAAAGAAGCCAAGATGGCGACAGGAGGCGGTCGGCCTCGGCAGTTTGGTAAGGGCTACTACATTGAGCCCACGATTTTCTACGATGTAGACAATAGCGCGCGCATCGCCCGCGAAGAAATCTTTGGCCCCGTGGCTTGCGTCATCCCTTTCGAGGGAGAGTCTGAGGCGATTCGCATCGCAAATGACACGCCTTACGGACTCGCTGCAGCCGTTTGGACGCGGGACATCTACAAGGCCTTTCGCATCGTCAAGGCGCTGCGTGCTGGGATCGTATGGGTCAATCACATGCAGCCCACCTACGTTGAGGCGCCATGGGGCGGCTTCAAACAGTCGGGTTACGGGCGTGAACTTGGGCCCTGGGGGCTTGAAGAATACCTCGAGGCCAAACAGGTTTACGTGAATCTCGATGAGGCACCGATCGCTTGGTATTAGGCTTCGGGGCTTGACCCGTTGGCCGTGGCCGCGAGTCCACGGCGGGTAGGAGTCAATTGAAAGCGATTCAGATTCGCACCGATCTTCCTGGGCCGAAATCGCGCGCCTTGGTGGCACGCCGCGAAAACGCGATTCCACGCGGGCTGAGCCACGCGACGCCGCTATTTGTCGCTAAGGCAGAGGGCGCGGTGATAGAGGACGTCGACGGGAACTGTTTTCTTGATTTTGCCGGCGGCATCGGCTGCCTGAACGTTGGTCATCGGCCGCCTGCGATCCTTGGTGCCGTTGAGGATCAACTGAAGAGACATCTTCACCTCTGCTTCATGGTGACCCCATATGAGAGCTACGTTCGTCTCGCCGAAAAGCTGAATTCACTCGCGCCGGGGAGCTTCCCCAAGAAGACGCTCATCTTGAACACCGGAGCCGAGGCTGTGGAGAACGCTGTCAAAATCGCCCGCGCATACACGAAGCGCCCAGCCATCATCTGCTTCGAGGACGCTTTCCACGGCCGAACGCTGTTGACAATGTCGTTGACGAGCAAAACCCACCCCTACAAGGCGGGGTTCGGGCCTTTCGCAAGCGAGGTCTATAGGATTCCATACGCGTATCCGTATCGCGGGGGGAACAGCGCGACCGCAGAGAGTGTCGCACATTCTTTGGAAGACGCATTCAAACGTGTTGTGGCTCCGGAATCTGTCGCGGCGGTAATTGCAGAACCAGTGCTCGGCGAGGGCGGGTTTGTCGTGCCACCGCGAGACTATTTCCGCACGATTCACGAGATCTGCCGGAGGCACGGCATCCTTTTCGTCGCGGATGAAGTCCAGTCAGGAATCGCCCGCACTGGGAGGTGGTTTGCCTCGGAACACTTTGGCATCGAACCCGATTTGATCACCACGGCGAAATCGCTTGGCGGAGGACTGCCGATCGCTGCCGTGACAGGCCGCGCGGAGATCATGGACGCGCCAGCGGTGGGTGGCCTCGGCAGCACATTTGCCGGCAACCCGCTCTCTTGCGTTGCGGCTCTCGCCACGATCGACCTGATCGAAAAAGAGGGCTTGCTTCGCCGTGCCATCGAGATCGGCGACCGATTCGAAGCGCGCGCGCGACGCTGGCAGAGCAAGTGGCCTTTGGTTGGTGACGTTCGCGGCTTGGGCGGCATGTGCGCGATCGAACTCGTCCGGAGTCGGGAGACGCGTGAACCAGCTGACGGCGAGACCAAAGAAATCGCGGCTTATTGCTGGAAGCACGGTCTTGTGACCATCACCGCCGGTACCTACAACAACGTGCTGCGGATTCTCGTGCCGCTCGTCATTCGAGATGAGCAGTTTGACGAAGGCCTTGATGTCATCGAAGCAGCGCTGGCATCTGTGGCAGAGTCCGGAAACCCGGCACATTCACACGCATCACACTCCCATTGAGCGCGACCCAGGCGAGAAGCTGCACCTGCCAGATTCGTGCAACGACTTCATTCGGCAGCTTCGATTCGCCTTTGCAATCCTCGGTGGGTGGTTCGAAAAAAGAATATCGACTGAGAGACGTGCTAGGGCGCATGGCGACAAAGCGAACAATGAGAATAGTTCTACGCATTCCTTTAGCGATAGTTCTGTTCGCAAGTGTGGGCGCTGCACAACAGAATCCAACGCCGGCACCGACTGTAATGCCTTGCGCACCAACTCCCTGTTCAAGCCAGCCCATCACCTTCGGTTCGGCTATCGACGGAAACCAGCAAATCCGCGATTCGCTGTCGCTGGCAAAGAGCCTAGCCGCGCCTGGCAATCCGCAGTGGCGGGCCAAGGGCGATCAACATCGAAGCTATCGATTCTCCGCTGCCGGAACGGACATGCCCTATCGCCTTTACGTCCCAACCACGTGGGACGGTCATTCGAAGCTTCCCCTCATCGTAATGCTCCACGGCGCCGGTTCCGACGAAAACCGCTATCTGGACAGCAACGGTCAGCAACTTCTGCGTTTGGCTGAGCAGCACGGCTACATCCTCGTGTCGCCTCGAGGCTATAGCCCATTAGGAGCCTATGGAACACCGCTGAGACTTCCAGCAGTGTTCGGACAGCCAGAAGTCGCTGCAAAGCAAAAAGCAGCTGTGACACCAGAACAGGAGCGGACGCTGGAGCTCAGCGAAGAGGATGTCTTGAACGTTCTCGAGATAGTTCTCAACGAGTATCCCGTAGACCAAACGTCGATGTTCCTGATGGGGCACTCGATGGGCAGCGGTGGGACTTGGTATCTCGGGGCAAAATACTCTCAGCTATGGAGGGCCATCGCGCCAATGTCAGGTCCGTTTGTTGATGAAGTGAGTTATCCCTGGGAGCGCATCCGGCCCATGCCCATCATGATGTCTGAGGGTACGAAGGCGTTGCCTTCGGTGAAGGGTAGCTATCTGATGCGGGACTGGATGATTGCCCGCGGCTTCGATTTGGAATATCTCGAAGTCGACGCCGACCACAGTGGCATGGTGCCGCTAGTGCTTCCTGCGGTTTTCGATTTTTTCGATCGCTATCGGAGCAAATAGCATGAATCCTCGAAAGTGCAGGTTGATTACACGATGATTTCAAATTGGGTCCTCTTTAGGGCATGGCAGTTTCGAAAAGCAGGAGGTTATGGAAAAAGATCGGCGCCCAAAGCGATGCATTCTTCTATGAGTCGAAAAACCAGCCGGACAGATGCGCGTTTACTTGCTTCAATTCGACGGTGCGAGACTACGCGCGAGTCGGCCTTATGATGCTCGGAGGAGGCGCCCGGCTCAGCAGTACAAGCCCGCATGTGACGACAATCAATCCGAGCCAGAGGACGATCTTTTCACCGAAGCGCTTCGCGAGGACTCCTCCGGGAATGCTGAAGATGATGGCAGTCAATCCGTAAATGCCGCTGAACAGTCCCACTTGGGAGTAGTTAATCCCGAAATCTTGCTGAATGTCTGGCAAGAGAGGGGTAAACCCAAGGCTGGACATCTGCAGCGTCATCATTGCGAACACCGTCGCGGTAAAGGGCACGATCCAATGTCTAGCCTGGGTTTGGGCGAGATTCGATTTAGACATTTAGCTGACGGCCTAGTGGGCGTGGCGAATTCGGTGAGTATATCACCCTTATTTTGCGCTTTACGGGGACTGAAGCGGAGAAATCGTTTGATCACGCTAGGAACCCGGATGGAGAATCCGTAATCCTCCGCGTCCTTGCCAAGGTCCGTGCGCGGCCCCGTATTTTCTCTACTTCACTTGATAGAATCGAATGTGTACGGCTGGTTTTCCCTCGACTGTGGCGAGCTCGAGCGTTCCAACGAACACGCCGCCATTCAACCACGCGTGTGGCCCCAGGGGCGCCTCGAACGTAGGCGTCGTAAACAGCCGCATGTTGGAAACCGGACTGGCACAGGACGTCCCTTTGTTGAAGACGTTGATGATTGCGCCGTCATCGGTTTGAATCATGTAGTCGGCTTGAATCGAATGGCACCCAGTCTTTGTGGCCAGCTGCCAGTCCCAGCCACCGGACAAAACTTTGCCTCGGATATTGGGGCCGGAGAAGGTTCCTCCAGTAATCGGCACAATATTTCGATCCCCGAATGGAGTCTCACCAGGGTGAATGCTGGCGCCCAGCGTTACGAATTCCTCAAAGACAAACTCCAAATGAGGAATATCCGAAGCCTCCTTTTGCGAACCACTTGAGCTGGAGCTCGCTTGTTGGGCATGCACCGCGCCAGCGCACAAGACCGCGATCAAAACGACGGCGTTCAATCTATTCATCCCATTTAGTCTCTTAATCATAGAAGTACCCACTCCTTTCGATCAGGCGTAGCTTCGAAACGATTCGGAACCGCAACCACGGCGGCGTGATCTGTTCGAGATTCAGCGGGTTGGAGAAAAATGGAAACACTTCGTCCCTCGGGCTTTCCAGCCACAGCCGGGACCGAAAATTAGACATGTCCATCGGCAACCTCGCGTTTATAACTCATACTGTCTCAGTTGTAGCCACGCTCTCCTCATTCGAATCACGCCACGGACTTGCTAAAGAGACTCCTCCCCTTTCCGGAGTCTTCTACGGCTAGCAAGCTCTCCGGGAACGGCCTAAAAAAGACCTGCTCTTGAAGGTACGCAGAGTCAAAGCGAAGAGCCCAGGACGACAACACGCTGGTAACACTCTGCAGAGGCCACGGCCATGACGGTAAGCACCTAGAACTTCTAGAAAGTGATGCTTTTCCCGGCCAGAGAAACCTTTCGAGAAAAATCCGAGGGCGTGCATGAGCACATTGATCTGCGAAGTTGTCCGCGGGAGCGGTTGAAGTGCTTCTTGGAATGTGGTTGTGTACGACTCGAGAACTCGTCTTGCCGACTCCGGGTGTCCCAAAGGATGTGGTTTCGTACAGCGAACCGAGTTGCTCCGTGCCCAATCTAACTTCGGAGTACCCTCCACCAAACTCCGGGACAGGTGCCCGGGTCTGCCTGTTGAAGTTTAGGATTCGCACGATTGCGAAATCATCCACGCGGAAACTGTAGCGCGGCGGCAATCGAACAAGGAAAGTGTTGAAACCATAGTGCACCTAGTTTCGAACCAGGCGGTTTGGGCCTGGACTAGACCTCCCCACCATCCTCGTGCGCGATTCCTGGGCTGACTCTCGATGGAGACTCTTGATCGGACTCACGCGTACGGTGGGGTGTCCTAGTCATCGTTAATGCGTATGGTAATTCTGTATGTCACACTATATTTACTTGCATTTACATTCTGGCTGGAGTATAAGCCGATTCATTTTGGCGGGCCAGCAGGGTCGCGTGCGTAGCAAGTAGTACACCCAGTGAATTCATAGGGAGAACGATATGCGGGACAGCGCTCCGCGTCGAACTGCTCTTCTATCCGAGTTCTTCACTTGTTCGGCCCCACGACTGCTGCGAGAAGTCATCGCTCTGGTTCTTATCTACTGCTTGCCGATTGCCACGATAGTCCCCCTCGACGCACGTACTGGGTTGCCAACTCGAAGCGGCAGTTCCCACAAGTCAGAGGGAGAAACGCTAGGTCGTGAAAAACACTTCGAGTCTTCGCCGGGCCTTTCATCCGCAGGCAGAGCAGTGTCTGGAAGGACACCTCCAATAAGTTCGCGTCTCATACGCCATTCGCTGTCCGCCAACAACCTTGCGACAGGACCGCATGCGTCTGAGATGCCAACGCATTCCTTCCCACTCCTGGCTGGCAGGCCCGAACCGAAAGCGGCTCCGCGTCCACAATCCAATCCTCCGAACGGTCTAGCGGTGTCCGTCGGCTATGCAGACAACTCGACGGCTTCGGCAAATTTTCCCGATCCCTGGCAGGGTTCGCCGAACGTGGTTTTTGCCGGCGGAGGCACGACGTTCAACGCGGGCGCCATTCGGCTCGATAACACCACTTCGTTTCCGATCAACGTCGATAGCGTTGCAGTGGATCTGCAGCGCCCCGGACCGCAGTTCAATCTCTGGGGTAGCTTCACAATTCCCGCCAACGGCTCAGCGATCTTGACGCAAACGCAGGCCAACAGTTTCGTCACCAGCGGGTATCCAATTATCAGTTGCGGCCAGCCGATTCCGCAGGGCAATGCTCAGATTCCGAAGATTACGGTCACAATCGGTGGCACCGAGACTGCCTACCTGGATAATGCGCACGTTCTCGATACGGGAGGCTTTGACCTTGGCTGTCGCGGAAATCGCTCGCTTGAGTGGCGTCCGATCGGCACAACAGGAATCGAGTCACCGAGCGCGAGCGTGACGCTCGCCCCAGATGGATCCGTTTCCGAAACCGGAACGCAAGTAGCTTTTACTGCTCAGGTCTTCGACGCAGGCGGGCAGCCTCTGGCGAATGCGAGCGTAGAGTTCAATGCTGTTTCCGGGCCAAATGCAAGCACAACTGGAAATGGCACAACCAACGCGAGCGGAAACGCGCAATTCAGCTACTCGAGCAGCGCGACCGGCGCGGACCAAATCCAGGCTCAGCTCGCAAATTTCACGGGTGCGAGCGTCGCGTCAAACCGGATCACGGCGAACTGGTCGGTGGCTGGAGCTTGCCCAGCTCCAGCGAAAACAACACAAGGCTCCACAAATCTGATTTATCTTGGGCAGACGTCAATAGAAGCCGGCGATGCCTTGCAGGCCGCCGCGATTCTCACAGACAGCACCGGGACCGGGCTAGCGGGCAAAACACTTGCCTTCAACTTCGAAAGCCAGACGCTCTCGGCGACCACCGGCTCAGATGGCACTGCCCAAGTGACCTTCGCTGGGGGCAACACGGGCTCTACGACTCTGACCGTCACTTTCGCCGGAGACTCGACCTCTCAGCCGGCTGGCACGACCGTTGGCATCACCATAATCCGAGAGGACACTGCGCTGCTCTACACGGGTCCGACAATT
>Ga0187780_10000747_pt1 | contig 24149 bp, 20 predicted proteins | sample 1015_Q2_SP10_20__FD_132429 | JGI IMG/M metagenome (GOLD analysis project Ga0187780, IMG submission 132429) | Tropical peat soil microbial communities from peatlands in Department of Meta, Colombia - 1015_Q2_SP10_20_MG | ecosystem: Environmental > Terrestrial > Soil > Wetlands > Peat | place... | reverse complement strand
TCGGCCGGGCTCGTGGCTAGTTTGATTTTGCGATGGAAGGCCTTCGATTGGGAAATAAGAACGTTTCCATTTGCGTAATTCCGGACGTCATTTTGGGCCGCGCGTGAAGCTCCTCGGATCGTCGTGAGCACGGCGGACCGGCAAGTTGCGATCGGCTAGCTGCTGCTCTTACCGTGATACGGTTGTCTGCGGCGGCGCGGCAGGAGTGGCGTTCACGAACTTCCCGTCGCGCAGCAGATAGTCCACGCCGCGCCAGCGGATCGTCTTGCGTCCGAAGCTGGCGAGCCAGATTCCGAACGCGATCGCGTCCCATACGGGGATGAGCGGCAATTTCTTCCACACGCCGTGCTGCTTCATGCCCCACGCGGCGATCAGCAGCGTCATCGCGATGCGAGCAATCGTATAGCCCCCGAGGTACGCGAACACCACTGCGGCTGTCGGATGCGTGGCCACCGCGACCAGCGACCACGGCAATCCCCAGGTAAAGACCAAGCCCACGTGTCCCCACGGCCGCATCATACGCTGCACCGTGGCCCAGCGCGCTCGTTTGTGTATCAGTTCGCCGAGCGAATGAAAGTCCGCCACCGATTGCACGACGTAGGGCAGCAGTTTCACTTCGTAGCCCTGGTCGGCCACCAGCCGCCCGGCGTACACATCGTCTGCGGGGCGGTCTTCGATCACTTGGTAACCGCCGTAGCCCTCCACGCACTTGCGGCGGGTCACGATCGTCTGGCCGAACGTAAACTTCACGCCATCGAGTTTCCAGGCTACCATCACGCTGGCGAAGAAATCCGAGAGCATTCCGATCGACTGCAGCTCCTGGACGAGCGTGGTTTCCTTGGTCGCCACGTAGAGGCAAGTGGCTGCACCCACCTTGGGATCGCGGAACGGCGCGACCACGTTGCGCAGATAGTCTGGCTGCACGCGGACATCGCCGTCCGTGACGATGAAGAGGTCGTGCCGCGCTTCGCGGGTCAGCCGCACGAGCCGGGCGACCTTGTCATTGATCGCATTTCTTCCGGAGCCCAGGAGCACCCGAATTTGGCGCTCGGGAAAATCGGTCTTGAGTTTCTCGATCACCGGAAGCGCCGGATCGTCTGCGTCGACGCAAAACACGATTTCATAATCCGGATAGTCCTGCCTGCAGAAGCTCGCATAGTTTTCATATGCGTCCGGATCGAGACCCTTGATGGGCTTCAGACAACTTACCGGAGGCGTGAATTCACCGGTTTCGCGTTTTTCGCGTTGCGCGGTTCGGAAGAATCGGACGGTGCTGTAAAGCACCAGGCCGTAGTAGATGAAGGGAATTGCGGCTACGAAGAGCAGGATGTGTTCAACGACGGCCAAAATATTTGGAGCTCGCTCTTAGTGGATTGCAGGGGTAAAAATCCGATCGCCCTTCGGCAGTGTAGCACGAAAGCCGCCGAATCCTTCGCCGTGTCTCAGAGAGTCGCTCCGTTCAGGCGGAGGTGCTGATTCGCATCGCGTGGAAAAGCATGTAGGATAGGAACCGATGGTTTGGCGCCCTCTCGCAAGTATTGTAACGCTCATCCTGCTTGCTTCCTTCGCCGCTCGCGCTTGCACCTGTTCGCAGCAGGCACCCGGAAAATGTCCCGGCCTGCAGAGCGGCGATGTCGTTTTTCTCGGCACTGTCACCGCCGCCGAAGACATCGCTTACGCCGCTCCGCATTCTGCTGATTCGGCTGGCGCGCAAGTGGATATCGTTGCCGCTCGCTTCACCCGATATCGTTTCCGCATCGACGAGCGCTTCGCCTCCGGCGACACTCCAGAGAACGCCTCGACCGTCGACATTTTTTCCGGCGGCGAGGACGGAGATTGCGGCTACCGCTTCAAGACAAACGAGCAATACGTCGTCTTCACTCATCAGGGGACCGAAGGCCGTCTCTTCGCCACAATCTGCAGCGGCACGCGCCCCGCAAGCGAGGCTCGCGCCCTGCTGCCCCAGTTGCGCGCCATGCGGAATGGCGAGCGCGTAGCCTCGGTTTTCGGAGTCCTGCGCCGGGCCGATCCGCCGTTCCTCGCGCCGGCGGATGACCCCGACCAACCGTTGTCAGATATTTCCCTCAAGCTGCGCTCGCGCTACGACCGCTTTCAGACCAACACGGACGCGGACGGCGTGTTCACTTTTTACGACGTGCATGCTGGAGAGTACGTCTTTACGGCCGATCTCCCGCCCCGAACCGAGCTAACGCAAAAGCCGGGCGCGGGCGGGCTCTCGCCGTTCAAGATTCCCAACGGCGCGTGCTACGAATACGACGTCGATGCGCTGCCGACCGGCCACATCCGCGGCAGCGTACTTGGCCCGGCGGGCAAGCCGCTTCCGGTCGCGTCGGTCGAGCTGTACCGCGCCGGCAGCTACTCCGATTCGCGGCCCGGTCTGTGGGGTTTTCAGGGCGCCACGGGCGTTTTCGATTTCGATCATGTTGGCCCAGGCGATTACATCCTCGTTTTCAATCGCACGGACCGTGTGGATCCCAATTCGCCTTTTCGCCGCACGTTCTATTCCGGCGTGGCCGATGTGGGCGACGCAAAGTCGATCCGGATCAAAGAGGGACAGCAGATTTCGAACATCGCTCTTCGCGTGAAAGACGCATACCCGAACCACCCGCTGCGCGTGCGCGTGAAATGGGAGGGAGCGAGGCCGCCGGGCAAAGTCACAGTCATGGCCAAGGCGGATGCTGGTGACAATCCGGCGGCGGAAAAGGTAGCGGACGGGCTATACCGGCTCACGGTGCTGGAGTCGACGAACTACACGATTTCGGCGTGGGAGGATTTGGCGCCCCAAAGGCCTGTCGTGCGTCGCGGCAGTGCGGCGTGTTCGGCTCCCGCGCGTCTCGATGCGCCGCCAGTCAGCGTCCAAGGATCCGATTCCGATACCAAGGAGATCACGCTCGAGTTTCCCAAGCCAGGCTGCGGTCCTCAGGCTCAGTGACGAATTGCCTGACGGGCTTCACAGAAATTGAAAGCTGGCAGGCCTTCGTTCTTCCGGCCTGCCACGGGCCGTGCTAGGCTGACCGCTATGTTGCCTGCGAAGCAATCTAGAGGGCCGTTTCCCCTGCGGCCGCACCCACACCTCTATGAAATCAACACTTGGGCGTGGCTCGAAAATCTCTCGGCGCGCACAGGCCGGCTGATCAAACTGGAAGATGTTCCGGATTCGGAGTGGGACGCGCTGGCGCGCCGCGGCTTCGACATCATCTGGCTGATGGGCGTTTGGCAGCGCAGTTCCGAGGCGCAGCGCATTGCGCTCGCGGCTCCAGAAAACGTCGCCCAATATGACGTTGCGCTGCCGGGATGGAAGTCCAGTGACGTGGTTGGCTCTCCCTATTCGGTTGCGGCCTACGTCCCCGATCTGCGGATTGGCACGTTTGCTTCGCTCGACGCGGTACGCAAAAAGCTCCACGCCCGTGGCATGGCGCTATTTCTGGACTTCGTGGGAAATCACACGGCTCTCGATCATCCCTGGACCCGCGAACACCCGGAGTATTACGTGCAGGGCACCGAGGAGGATTTTCAGAAGGATCCGCTCAGCTTCTATGAGATCGCCACTCCGAAAGGCACTCGCTTCCTCGCTTTTGGGCGAGATCCTTACTTTCCGCCCTGGCGAGACGTCGCCCAGCTCAATCATTTTTCGCCGGACATGCGCGAGGCGCAGCTTGCCGATCTCCGCAGGATCGCGAGCCACTGCGATGGCGTGCGCTGCGACATGGCGATGTTGCACCTGAACGAGATCTTCGAAAGAGTCTGGAACCACCTGCTCGGAGGATTTCGCCCGAGGACAAACGAATTCTGGACGGTAGCTCACGCAACCGTACCCAACCTGATCCTGCTTGCCGAGGCTTATTGGGGAACGGAGCAGCAGCTGCTGAACCTCGGTTTTTCGTTTGTGTACGACAAGGGCCTGTACGATTCCGTGCGCGACATCGACATGGCCGGCGTTCACGCACGGCTGGCCGAGAGCGTCGACTACCAGAGCCATTTGGCGCGTTTCCTCGAGAATCACGACGAAGGGCGCTGCGCTTCCGTCTTTCGCCCGGAGCGCCTCGCCTCGGCGGGAACTTTGATGACGACTCTTCCGGGCTTGCGCTTTTATCATCAAGGCGAACTGGAGGGCTGCCCGATCCACCTCCCGATCACGCTGCGAATGGGCGCTGATCAGCCGACTGATCCGGTGAGTGCGGCATTCTTCGAGAAAATTCTTCGGATTACCAACGAGGATGTCTTTCACAAGGGCGCGTGGAGTTTGCTGCAGGTGACGCCCGAAGGCGACAGCACGTCCGGCAACCTGGTCGTGTATGAGTGGCGTTCCGATAAGTCGTGGAAGATCGTTTCAGTGAACCTTGCTGACTACGCATCGCAAGGGCGCGTCCATCTTGGCGACCGGCCTTTGCCGGCGAACGAATACGTTTTCTATGACGAGCTGCACGATGTCCGCTACGTCCGCGCCGCTGACGAGCTTCGCAGTCCCGGCCTGTATGTGCGCCGCGACGGATTCGACGCACACCTCTTCGATGTCAGCCCGATCTGAAACCTGCGTGTGTCAACAGGTTGATTTTTCGTCGCGTTTTCGAGAGAGTTCCGTGCTTCAGCGCCGCGCGTTGCGGCATTTCTGATATCCTTTGCGCCGTGCGAAATTCGGTGTTTTTCCTACTCGCTTTTCTCGCCGCAGGTTTGACCGGATTTCTATTCTTGGTTCGGCCCGCCCTTTCGCTGATGCAGGAGGGCGATTCGCAAGCGGCGCCGCAGCAGGCGCCGCCACCCGTGGCTCCGATGCCACCTACTCCGAGCGGTCCCGTGATCGTCATCGACCCGGCGCATGGCGGCACGGACACCGGTGCAAGGGGCGAAAATGGTGTCGCCGAAAAGGACGTTGTCCTGAACATGGCGCGGGCGGTTCGCGAACAGTTGGCGCGCGAGGGCTATCGTGTACTGATGACTCGCAATGACGACTCGAATCCCTCGTACGACGAACGTGCCGCGATTCCGAACGCCTATCGCGACGCAATCTTCGTCAGCCTTCACGTGTCATCGACCGGCACGCCGGGCACCGTGCGTGCCTATTACGATCAGCTCGCCTCGCCGATTCCGCCGGCCGTCACTCCAGCGGCTGCTGGAGCGAAGGCGGCGTCTCCCGTGCCAAGCGGCCTCACGGTGTGGGAAGAGGCGCAGCGGCCCTACATCGACGCCAGCCATCGCCTGGCCGATCTCATTCAAAGCGATCTTTTGCAGAGCTTCGCGGGGTCTTCGCCAGCATCGATGGGTGTGCCGGTCCGCGCGCTGCGCTCGGTGACCGCGCCCGCCGTGGCGATTGAGATTTCGAGCGTCTCTGGTTGGACGCCGGATCAGCTCGCCGCTGCGTCGGGGCCGCTCGCTAGCGCCATCGCGCATGGCGTGACAGAGCTCCGGCAAGGAATCTCTGCGGGTACGAAGTGATGCCGCGTAATTTGAAGATCATTCTCGGCCTCCTTGCGCTCGCCGTCATCGTTGGGCTGATCAGCCTGCGCAGCCTGCATCGGCGAATGCAGCGCATGGCGGCATCGCGCGCTGCCGAGGAACAGGCGCGGCACGCCGTCCTCGCGCCTCCGATATCGACGCCGACCGATGTGACGGTCAAAGCGAAAATCTTCTGGGCCGCGGGTCCCGACAGAATCGCGCCGGTCGAAGTCGAGATGCCGCTTTCGGCCGATCCTGTTGAGCGGTCGCGTCAATTGCTGCAGGCTCTGATCACGAATCCACCGACTGCCGGCCAGCGGACGCTGCCGGAGGACACGACTCTTTCCAGCTTTTACATTCTTCCCGACGGCACCGCCGTCGCCGATTTCTCCGATGCGATTTCATCGGAAATGCCCTCTGGAATCTTGAGCGAAGAGATGGCTGTGAACTCGATTGCCCGAACGCTCGAAAGTAACGTGCCCGGCCTGCATCGCCTGAAAATTCTGATTCGCGGACAGGAAGCGGAAACGCTCGCGGGCAACGTCGACCTCACGGGCTTTTTCGATTTGAATAGCCCTGCTGCTCCGGCCGCCATCCGAAGCGCACCTCCGGCGACGGCCGCCGCGCCGAGACCCGCTCATTAGCCCAGGGGGACGTTCGGGGTTCAGTTGACACTTGTGGCTGCAGTCGTCAAACTGACGCGTAAGATCAAGGTAGAAAAGAACAGGGGGACTTGTTGAGATCAGACGGACGCGCGCCTAATGCCTTGCGGCCGGTGAAGATTACGCCGGATTTCATCCGGAGCGCGGAAGGCAGCGTGCTCATCGAGCTGGGCCGTACGCGCGTGATCGCGACGGCGACGGTGGAAGACGGCGTTCCGACGTTCTTGAAGGGCACCGGCAAAGGCTGGGTCACGGGCGAATATGGAATGCTGCCGCGCTCCACCGAAGAGCGCACTCCGCGCGAATCCGTGCGCGGGCGGCAGTCCGGGCGAACGCTAGAGATTCAGCGGATGATCGGGCGGACGCTGCGCGCCGCGACCGATCTGAAGGCGCTCGGCGAGCGCACCGTGTGGATCGATTGCGATGTGATCGAAGCGGACGGGGGCACGCGGACCGCGTCCGTCACCGGCGCGTTCGTGGCGCTAGCGCTCGCGATGGAGCGCATGGTGGCGGCGGGGATTCTTCGCGCACTGCCGCTGATCGATTCGGTGGCGGCGACGAGTGTGGGCATCGTGGACGACGAACTCCTGCTCGATCTCGCCTACGACGAAGATTCCCGGGCGCAGGTGGACATGAACGTGGTGATGACGGGCGCCGGCGAGTTCGTCGAAGTGCAGGCGAGCGCGGAAGCGCGGCCTTATACGAGCCGCGAGTTGGAACAGCTGCTTGACCTGGCGGCCAGCGGCATTCACCATCTCACAAAGGTTCAGCGCGAATTGCTGCCCTCGAACTTCCGTGTGCATGCCCGGTAGCGCGGCAAAGCCCGCCCTCAATCCGTGAAGATCCTGCTTGCATCGTCAAACGCCGGAAAGCTGCGCGAGTATCGCGAAATGGCGGAGGGAACAGCACTCGATATCGAGCTGCTGCCGGGCATCCGGGAAATCGCGCCTTTTGATGAGTCCGCGCCGACCTTTGCTGAAAATGCGGCCGGAAAGGCGCTGTACTACAGCCGTCACACGGCCGAACTCGTTCTTGCCGACGATTCGGGTCTCGTGGTTCCCGCGCTCGGCGGGGCGCCGGGTGTGCGTTCCGCGCGTTACGCCGGACCGAGTGCGACCGATGCGGACAACGTCCGCAAGCTACTGCGCGAAATGGAAAGCAGGGAAGGTGACGAAAGGCACGCCCGTTTTGTCTGCGTGATTGCAATTGCCCGCGCGGGCCGCGCTCTTGTGATTGCATCCGATTGTGCGGAAGGAACCCTCGGAAAGGAACCACGCGGCGAAAACGGCTTCGGCTACGATCCCGTATTCTGTTTTTCGGATGGTAGTCGTACGTATGCGGAAGTGCCGTCGGATCAAAAGAATCGCCACAGCCATCGGGGAAGGGCATTCCGGAAGGTCGTCGGGTATCTTGCTCCGCTGAATTTCTAGACTCCTCCCTCTCCGTAGCCGCATCCAATTCGGGGAACAAAATTGCTTGCTCAAACGCTCCGGGCGGGAGTACAAAAGACACCCCCGGCGGAGGTGACCTATGGCGACCTACCGCGCAGCACCGCAGCTTCACCCAGCCCTGATGTCCCGTATGGAAGAGGCTCGCGCGCGCACCGACGCGCTGTTCGATCTGCTTCCGCCCAATTCCTTTTACGACCGGCCGATTCCGGAGCGTCATCGGATGATTTTTTATCTCGGCCACCTGGAGGCCTTCGACTGGAACCTGCTTGCTCCAGCGCTGGGGCTGGAGTCCTTCGATCCCGGATTTGACAAGCTCTTCGCGTTCGGAATCGATCCCGTTGACGGCGGCCTCCCCACGGACATACCCGCAGACTGGCCGGCGATCGCCCAGGTGGAGAACTACAATCGGCGCGTGCGCGGCGCCCTGGATGAAGCACTGCAGGGTTCGCGTGCTTTGCATTCTTCGAGCGCGGATCTTGCGGACGGGACACTTCTTCACGTCGCCATCGAGCACCGGCTGATGCACGCGGAAACGCTGGCCTATCTGCTTCACAACCTGCCGGTCGACCGCAAGATTCCGCAACCCGCCCCGCTCGCGGACACCCGGTCCGCGCCGCGTCCTCGCCGGGTGGCGATCCCGGCCGGCGTGGCAACGCTGGGCCAGCCGCGCGGCGATTCTTTCGGTTGGGACAATGAATTCGAAGAGCAGAGAGTTGAAGTGCCAAGCTTTTCAATCGATGCGTTTCCGGTCACCAATGGTGAATACTTGAAGTTCGTTCAAGCAGGCGGATACGAAGACTTGCGTTACTGGAGCGCCGACGATTGGAACTGGAAATCGAGCGCGAAGCTAGATCATCCGCATTTTTGGGTGCGCCGATCCGATGGCCAAGACGGCCAGGCGAACGAGCAGTGGCAATACCGGGTTATGTTCGGGCGAATTCCGCTGCCGCTTTCGTGGCCGGCGTACGTAAGCCACGCTGAGGCTTCCGCCTTTGCGCGCTGGGCCGGCAAGAAACTGCCGACGGAAGCGCAATGGCATCGCGCGGCTTACGGGGCCTACGACGGAACCGAAAGCCGCTATCCCTGGGGCGACGCGCCGCCCAACGTAACGCGCGGGAATTTCCATTTCGTGTCCTGGGACGCCACTTCGGTTGACGCGTATCCGGCGGGCGCGAGCGCGTTCGGCGTTTTCGATCTGCTCGGCAATGGATGGGAGTGGACGTCCACAGTTTTCGGCCCGCTGCCGGGATTCAAGGCGTTTTCGTTTTATCCCGGTTACTCCGCGAACTTTTTCGACGGCAAGCATTTCGTGATGAAGGGCGGGTCGCCACAGACCGACGCATGCATGCTGCGGCGGTCGTTCCGCAACTGGTTTCAGCCGCACTACCCGTATGTATACGCAAAGTTCCGCTGCGTGGAGGAGTAGCCCATGGCAACCGCTCCGCGATTGGCAACGACGATTTCGGCAGCTCGCGCTCTCGCCGAATTCTCCTCCGACGTCGTGGTGGGACTGAGCCTCCCGGGACAGAAAGAGCTCCCGTCGAAGTATTTGTATGACGAGGTCGGCTCGGCCCTTTTCGAAGCCATCTGTACTCTGCCCGAGTACGGCTTGAGCCGCGCCGGACGGCGCATGCTCGAGCGCTATTCGGGCGAAATCGTGGACCGCGTGCCCGGCCCGATGATCGTGGCCGAACTGGGCAGCGGAAGCGGGCAGCAGACGCGCTGGCTGCTCGAGGCGCTCGCCCGGCGCCAGCGGGTGAATTACTATCCCATCGATATTTCCGGCAGCGCGCTCTTCCGGTGCCAGCGCGAACTGGGCCACATCGAAATGGTCAGCGTTGTAGGATTCGAACGCGCTTATCTCGACGGCCTTCAGGAAGTGGCCAGGCGCCGCAGGGATGGCGAGCGGCTGCTCGTCCTCTTTCTCGGCAGCACGATTGGAAACTTCGATCGCCCGGCAGGCGAGCAGTTTCTGCGCGACGTGCGCTCGATTCTGCGGGCCGACGATGCGCTGCTGCTCGCGACGGATCTCGTAAAGCCGATTCCGACTCTGGTCCTGGCGTACGACGATCCGGCGGGCGTGACGGCTGCGTTCAACAAGAACCTGCTCGGGCGCATCAATCGCGAGCTCGGCGGCGACTTCGACGTGCGCCATTTCGAGCACGTCGTGCGCTACGATGAGACCGAGCAGCGCGTTGAGATGCATCTGCGGTCGACGATCTGGCAGCGCGTAACCATCCGCAAGGCCGGCTTCCGCTTCTATCTGCGCGAGGGCGAAACGATCTGGACGGAAAGCTCGCACAAGTATCAGCCGAGCCAGGTGATCGAGATGGGCGAGCGATCGGGCTACTGCTGCGCGGGGCAGTGGTTCGATACAGAATGGCCGCTTGCGCAGAGCCTGTTTTTCGCGGTTTAGCTTTTGGGCGAGAAGAAAATGGCGAAAGCAATCTGGAGAGGCGCGGTACTCGCCGAAAGCGATCGTACCGTTGTCGTGGAAGGCAATCATTACTTTCCGCGGACCTCAGTCCACGCGGAGTATCTGCGTCCGAGCGAAACGCAAACTGTTTGCCCGTGGAAAGGAACCGCGAGCTATCACCACGTTGAAGTAAACGGCGAGCGCAACGCCGATGCCGCGTGGTTCTACCCCGATCCGAAACCTGCGGCGGCCGAGATCAAAGACCACGTCGCATTTTGGAAAGGCGTCCGCGTCGAGCCGTAACCCACTGTGCTATAGTTCCCGCTCCATGGCTTCGAAAAAAGCGAGGACGACAGCGCTGAGACCAGCCGCTGTTCGTGCGAAGAAACCTGCTGCTTCCAAAAGTACGACGGGGCGGGGAACCGACCCGTCGCGGGTGCGCGCGATCCTGAAAGGGCTTGACGAAGCGTATCCTGCAGCGACCTGCGCGCTGGTTCACGAAAACGCGTTCCAGTTATTGGTCTCGACGATCCTTTCCGCGCAGTGCACCGACGAGCGCGTGAACCAGGTGACCGCGACACTCTTCAAGAAGTATCCGAATCCCAAAGCCTTTGCGTACGCGAATCCCGCTGAACTCGAACAGGAAATTCGCCCGACCGGGTTCTTCCGCAACAAGACCAAATCGGTCATGGGCGCGAGCAAGAAAATCGTCGAAGAATTTCATGGGCAAGTGCCGCAGTCGATGGAGCAACTACTGACGCTGCCCGGTGTGGCGCGAAAGACGGCGAATGTCGTGCTCGGCACCGCGTTTGGCATTGCATCGGGAGTAGTGGTCGATACCCACGTGACGCGGCTCGCGCAAAGGCTCGACCTGACGAAGAATGACGATCCCAAGAAGATCGAGCAGGACCTCATGGCGGTGATTCCCAAAGACCGCTGGATTCTCTTCTCGCACCAGTTGATCTGGCATGGGCGGCGCGTCTGCCAGGCACGCAAGCCGAAGTGCATCGAGTGCAATCTGGAAAAACTCTGCTACTCCAAGGACAAGACGGTCTGAGACGCGCGTCCCGCGTGTGCTAACATTTCCCGTATCGGGGCGTAGCGCAGCCTGGTAGCGCGCCTGCCTTGGGCGCAGGAGGTCTGGAGTTCAAATCTCCACGCCCCGACCATTCACTTCCAAATCAGCCTTCCGCTACGGGCCGAGATCCTTAAGCCCACGCTAGAACTTCGGATGATAGTTCGGGTACTCCGGGCGCTGATATGTAGGCAGCGGATGATCCTTGAGAGATTGCATCAAAACCTCGACCGCTTTTTCAAGCTGCGGATCGTGGCCCTCGCGCACAAGTTTGGGGTCGAGGTCGATTTCGACATCGGGGTCGATGCCGTGGTTTTCGACTTCCCATTGTCCCTTCGTGCCGTAAATCGCCCAGCGCGGAGCGGTCACTTCGCCGCCATCCATTAGCTCCGGGTAGAGGCCGATGCCGACGAGGCCGCCCCATGTGCGCATGCCGACTAGGGGGCCGATTCCCGCTTTGCGAAAATACCAGGGCATCGCGTCGCCGCCTGAGCCGGCAAATTCGTTGATGATCATCGTCTTCGGGCCGTAGATCGCTTCCTGCGGCTCGGCGTAGGTTTCGCCTTCGCGCGTTTCGACGAAAGCTAGTATCGGGCGCCGCAGATAGTCGATGATGTAGTCCGCCAACTGGCCTCCGCCGTTGTAGCGCTCGTCCAGCACCGCGCCTTCTTTTCCAACCTGCGCGAAATAGTAGCGATTGAAGTTGGTGTAGCCACCGCCCGCCGTGTCCGGCAGCCAGACGTAGGCCAGCTTGCCGCCACTCAGCTCGTCCACTTTGCGTCGATTTCCTTCGATCCATGCGAGATTGCGCAGCGCGTTTTCGCTTTCGACTGGGACGACGGTGACGTCGCGCGAGCCGCTGCCATCCGGATTCGGTCCGACCTTCAGAACGGTCTGCTTGTCCGCGGTTTCCTCAAAGAAGCTATATACCTCGTCATTGCCGTGGAGATCGCGGCCGTTGACCGCGAGCAGGTATTCACCTTCCTTCACGTTGACGCCCGGCTGCGTGAGTGGCGCATGAAGCTGGGGGTTCCAATTCTCGCCGTTATAGATGCGCGAGAAGCGGTAGCGGCCATTCTCAACTGTGTAGTCGGCGCCCAGCAGGCCCACTTTGACCTTTTTCGTTTCCGGCATCGTTCCGCCGCCTACGTACATGTGCTGGACGGTTATGTTGCCGAGCATATCGTCGAAAAGATAGCTGAGATCAGCGCGGCTGGTGATTCCCGCCAGAAAGGGCTCATACGCTTTTTCGGCTGCACTCAAGTTGAGGCCGTGAAAATGCGGGTCGTAGAAAAAGTCACGCTCGATGCGCCAAACCTCGTGGAACATCTGTTTCCACTCGGCGCGCGGATCGACGTAAACCTCCATCTCCGCCATCTTCAGCTGGCCATCGCCGGGCTTGACGAGTTTGTCTGCGGCCGTGATGAACCAGTTTTCGCCCTGGTGGTAAAGCATTTTTTCGCCGTCGTCCGAGAGCGCAAAGTCGCGTAGGCCCTCGACAAGCCTTTCCGTTTTGCGGGTCTTCAAGTCGAAACGCTGCACGGCGAATTGGGAGGGGCCTCCGGCGATATCAACGAGCGGAGCTTCGAGCAGGTAGAGGACGCCTTCCTTGCCCGCGAACATTCCGACGTAATTCTGCGGAGCAACGGGCAGCGCCAGGATGCGCTGGCTCAGACCGTCAAAGTCGATGGTCACTTTGACCTCTGTTTTCTCTTTGTTTTTCGCCTGATCTTTGTTCTTGTCTTCGGCCTTTTCCTTGCTCTGGTCCGCGGATGTGTCGGACTTGTCGTCCTTTTTTCCTGCGGCTTTTTCGTCGTCGCTTTCAGGCGCGATGGGCGAAGGCAGGTCCTTGCGCAGGACGGTGACATAGGCTGCGCGCGTGACGGGATGAGCTTCGCTGGTCATATCGAGCCAACCCGTCGATAGGCCGCGATTCGTGCTGACGGTGAAGTAGAGATACTTTCCGTTCTTGTCGAAGTTGGGATAGAGCGCGTCGCTCATGCCATCGGTGAGCTGGGTCACCTTCTTGTCATCGAGCGAATAGACGAAAACGGCGCGCATGTGATTCTCAAGCTGCTTGGTGTAGGCGAGCCATTTGTTATCGGGCGACCAGTCGACGTCGAATTCATGGAGAGGCGTGTCGAAGAGATCGGTATCGACCTTTACGGGTGTTGGATGATCGAGATCGACGTACCAGAGATTCAGGCGTTTGTCGCTATACGCGATTTTCTTACTGTCGGGCGACCAAGTCGGCGTATAGAAGAACGACGGCGGCTGCCCGAGATCGACTTTGCGGACGGGTGCCAGCCCGTCCTGGCTGCTGATGTGGAGTGCGTATTCGCCGGATTCATCAGAGAAATACGCGATCGATTTGCCGTCGGGCGACCAGGCCGGATTGCGATCAGCGACGCCAGGGCTGCGCGTGATATTGCGGATGTCGCCCTTTTCGGCGGGGACCGTGAGGATTTCGCCGTGCGCTTCGAAAACGGCGCGCTGCCCCGTAGGCGAGATGCCGGCGTTGACAATATGCTCGGCGACTTTTTCGAAGTGCGGCGCGACCTGCGGCAAATCGCCAGCGACCCGGACGTCGATCCTCGTTGATTTGCCGGTCGCGAGATCGTAGATGTTGAGCGACCCAAGCTTTTCGTACACGATGCCGCCGGGCCCGGCGGAGGCGGACTTGATGTCAAAGCCCTCGTTCTTTAGGAGTTCTTTCACCTCTTTGGTTTTCACGTCGTACGAGAACATGCCAACTGGGCCATTCCGATCGGAGAGGAAATAGATTTTGTCGCCGATCCATATTGGATCCGAATCGTTGGAATTGTCGCGCGGCACCTTGACAATGCTCGAATCCGAAAGATTGGCGATCCAGATGGGAGAGGTGAGACCGCCGCGATAATGTTTGATGGCTCTGTAGGCAGGGGCCGCGCCCAATCTGCGATTCCAGCGCGGCACATAGGCGATTTGCGAGCCGTCACCAGAAAACGATCCTTGCACGCCCATAGGCAGAGGCAGTTCCGTGGGGAAACCGCCGTCGACCGAAACCGTAAACAAGCGCTCAAAACGCGAAAAGCTGTTGCGTGTGGAGCGGAAGAGGACGCGCTTGCCGTCCGGCGACCAGCCGAGGGCGACATCCGATCCCGGATGATGCGTCAGACGACGGGGTTCCCCGCCTGTCGCTGGAACGACGTACACATCTTCGTTGGCGTCGTAGTCGCCGGTGTAGGCGACCATCGTGCCGTCAGGCGAGAAGATTGGACCGCTCTCAATCCCGCTGCCCGTGACCAGGCGCTTGGCGTCGCCGCCATTGCGGTCCACGATCCATATCTCGCCGCCATACGCAAACACGATCTGCGTCTTGCTCATGCTCGGGCTTTGCATTAGAAGCGGTTTGGATTCCTGAGCGGGACAAGCAAACGCGCATACGAAAACGAAGGCAAGCGCCAACCCAATCTTCCGCATAGCTCCCCTTTCGGCTGAGGAAAAGGCTCCAAGCCCCTGTCCAGCCTCCGATTTGCCCCCAAACCGGCCTGGGCATTATCTGAATTTAGAACATGCGAAACAAGGCGCGGATGCGCGCCAGCTTGCCCGAAACCGGCGAAGTGCCTACGATGGTCGTTAGTGAAAGAGTTCAAACCACACGCGGCGCTGCGCAACCGGCACTTGATGACAATTGCGGGCGCGTTTTGGCGGCGGAAATTTCCGGCACTGCCTGCGAGCTCCGCTCGATTTTTCGAGGTCGAGCCGGGAACGCAGCTTCGCGGCGATGCGCACTGGCAGAGCGACTCGCGGGAGCGTCCCACTCTCTTGCTGCTGCATGGACTCGAGGGATCGAGCGAATCGGGATACATGCTCGGCACGGCGGAGAAGGCCTTCGCGGCCGGGTTCAACGTCATCCGCCTGAACCAACGAAATTGCGGCGGGACCGAACGCTTGACTCCGACGCTCTACCATTCCGGACGAAGCCCGGATTTTCGTGCGGTCGTCCAGGAATTGATCGGGCGCGACGGGCTGCCGGAGATTTTCATCGCGGGATTTTCGATGGGCGGTAACCTCGTCCTGAAAATGGCCGGAGAGTTTGCGGGTTCTGCTCCGGCCGAGCTGCGCGGGATCATCGCGGTTGCGCCATGCCTCGATCTTGCGGCGTGCTGCGACGCGCTGTGCGCGCCGCGCAATTTCGTCTACAACCGGCATTTCGTCAAAAGCTTGAAGCGGCGGATGCGGCACAAGGCTGGACTTTTTCCCGAGATTTACTCGGTGAACGGGCTGATGCGCGATCTCGCGCGCGTACGGAACGTGCGGGATTTCGATGAATCAATCACCGCGCGCTTTTGCGGTTTCGAGGGCGCCGATGATTACTACGCGCGCTCAAGCGCAATACGTTTTCTGGACACGATCCACAAGCCCACGCTGATCCTGACCGCTCAGGATGATCCGTTCGTGCCGTATTGGACGTTTGACACAGCGGCGCTGCGCGAGAATCCGAACATTCGACTGGTCGCGCCGCCGCACGGCGGTCACTGCGCGTTTGTCTCGCAGGAAGGCGGCCCTGAGAGGTTTTGGGCCGAGTCCCGGATCGTCGAGTTCTGCAAACGATCTGCAAAAAGCTTCGTCTAGGGCCGATCAAGTTAGGGTCGGCCCGCCTGCTACCGCGGCCGTGCGTGCCATGCTGAAACACTAGCATTTCGCGACCCAAGATCGGGCCGACGCCGGGCGCGGAAGCGCTTGGACGCTGGTGCCCGCTATGGCAAAATTATCGCCGGAGGAACGGATGGCTATCCCATCGAAGAGCCGCCTGACGCAGCCGCTCATCCGCGCAAACGGGTCGCATCGCCCCGCCACCTGGGACGAAGCGCTCGATCTGGTCGCCCGTAGCTTCAAGGCGCAGGTCGAGAAGCACGGCCCGCACGCGTTCGGGATGTTCAGTTGTTCGAAGACGACCAACGAGCTGAATTTCGCAGCACAGAAATTCGTCCGCTCGGTGATCGGCACGAACAACATCGACAGCTGCAACCGGACTTGACACGCCCCGAGCGTCGTCGGTCTGGCGACGGTTTTCGGGGCAGGCGGCGGCACGAGTTCGTACCGCGCCATTGAAGACACGGACGTCATCCTGCTGTGGGGTTCCAATGCGCGGGAGACGCACCCGATCTTCTTTCACCATGTGCTGAAGGGTGTGCGGAACGGAGCGAAGCTGTACGTGATCGATCCGCGGCGCACGAGCTCGGCGCAGTGGGCGGACGTGTGGCTCGGCATCGACGTCGGCAGCGACATCACGTTGGCCAACGCGATGGGCAACGAGATTATCCAGGCAGGCCTCGCGCATCAGTGGTTCATCGAAAACGCGACGAGCGGATTCGAATGCTACCGCGAGCACGTGAAGAAGTATCCGCTTGAACGAGCGGAGCGCGAAACGGGCGTTCCCGTTGACGTGATCCGGGAAATGGCGCATACGTACGCGAAGGCGGAGCACGCCGAGTTTTGCTGGACGCTGGGAATTACCGAGCATCACAACGCCGTCGACAACGTCCTCTCGCTGATCAATCTTGCGCTGCTGACCGGGCACGTGGGTCGCTACGCAAGCGGTCTCAATCCGCTGCGCGGTCAGAACAACGTGCAGGGCGGCGGCGATATGGGCGCCATTCCCGACCGTCTGCCGGGATTCCAGCACGTGGAAAACGACGAGCTGCGCGCGAAATTCGAAAAGGCTTGGGGCGTGAAGCTCCATGCGAAGCGGGGGTTGCATTTGAGCGGCATGTTCGAGGCGATGGAGCACGGAAAAATGACGTGCGCCTACGTCCTCGGCGAAAACCCGGTCGATTCGGAAGCAGACCGCCATCGCGCGAAGAAGCTCCTCGGTGGACTCGAATTCATGGTCGTCCAGGATCTCTTCTATACGGAAACGGCCAAGCTTGCCGACGTGGTGCTGCCCGCGGCGGCGGGATGGTGCGAGACCGAAGGCACGGTGACCTCCAGCGAGCGGCGCGTGCAGCGCGTCCGCGCGGCGGTTCCTCCTCCGCCCGGAGTGCGCGATGATATGGAGATTATTTTCGAACTTGCGCGGCGGCTGGGACACAACTGGGGCGAGCCGAAGTCCGAATGCCTCTGGGAGGAAGTGAGAAAGCTCAGCCCGATGCACGCCGGCATGAGCTACAAGCGGCTCGAAGAAATGGGCGGCATCCAGTGGCCCTGCTACGACGAATCGCATCCGGGCGAAATCTATCTCCACAGCCGGTTGTGGCAAACGCCGCTGATCGGGCCGCGCGCGCCTTTCAGCTCTGTAGAAAATGAGGCCCCGATCGATACGCTCGACGAGCAATACCCGCTCCGGCTGACGACCGGCCGGCGCCTGGATTCGTACAACACGAACGTGCAATCGGGCCGTTATGCTTCCCCGCTGCGTCTGCAAGAGGCGCTGGAGCTCAGCCCTGAGGACGGTAGCCGCTACCAGGTGCGGGAGGGGGAAAAGGTCCGCGTAAGTTCGCGGCGCGGATCGGTGATTGCTCCCGTTCGCTTCGATCCCGGGCTGCGACCGGGCCTCGCATTTCTGACCACGCATTTCCACGATCAAGTAGCCACGAACGACCTCACCATCGACGCAGTCGATCCGAAGTCAGGAGTTTCGGAGTTCAAGGCGACCGCCATCCGCATCGACAAGTGCCGGGAGAACTAGTTGGACATCCATCTGACCCAGGCCCAGGCCACAGCCGAAGAGCGCAGTGCGGTCGATAACCTGCTAGGCAAACCGGAATCGGGTTGGGACGGCGGCGAGCGGCGCATCGAAATCGATAGCCGCGCGGCTTTTGGCGGCCACGAGATGCGCGAGCGGCGCCACCTGCTGCTGCCGGTCCTGCACGCCGTGCAGGAGCGCGTCGGTTGGATCAGCCCCGGCGCTCTGAACTACATCTCTCTGCGACTCGATATCGCGCCCGCGGAGGTTCACGGAGTCGCGTCCTTCTACGGAATGTTTTCGCTGACGGAGCGGCCGCCGGTGGTGGCGCACGTCTGCAACGATATCGCCTGCATGACGCGCGGCGCCGACGCCCTTTGCCTCGAAATGGAGAAAAAGCTCGGGCCGGCCGGAAAGCCGTGCCTCGGCGGACGCGCGACGTGGATTCACAGCACGTGCCTGGGCCTCTGCGAACGCGCTCCCGCCGCTCTCGTGGCGGCTGCGGGTGAGAAAGCGCGCGACCGTGTCTTGGCGCCAGCCAATGCCGGAGCGTTGCAGTCTCTGATGGGCGATGCGGTGGACGGCAAGCTTCCGGCGGAACCCGACGGGCTCGATACGAAAGTCTCAGTTCCGCAGGCGGGGAAGCCCGAGCTGCATCTGCTGAAGCGCGTGGGGAAAGTGGACGCGACGAGCGTGGATGCGTACAAGCGCGCAGGCGGCTACGAAGCGCTGCGCAAGGCTATCGATTTGGGTCCCGAGGGCGTCGTCCGGGAGATGATCGAATCGAAGCTGCTGGGGCGCGGCGGCGCAGCGTTCCCGACGGGCAAGAAGTGGGAAGCACTCCTCACGCAGCGGGGGCAGGGCCGCTCGCACTACGTCGTCTGCAATGCGGACGAATCCGAGCCCGGTACGTTCAAGGACCGCATCGTAATGGAGGGCGATCCCTTCGCCGTGCTCGAAGGGATGACGATCGCCGGACTCGCCACCGGTGCAAATAAGGGTTTCCTTTATCTGCGCGGCGAGTATCCGTATGCGGCGGAGCGCCTGCGGCGCGCCATCGGCGCGGCGCGCTCGGCCGGGATGCTGGGCGAGAACATTCTCGGACGCGGCCTGCGCTTCGATATTGAGCTTCGTCGAGGCGCCGGCGCTTACATTTGCGGCGAAGAGACGGCGCTTTTCAATTCGATCGAGGGGTACCGCGGCGAACCGCGCAACAAGCCGCCGTTTCCGACGCAGGCGGGCCTCTTCCGGCAGCCGACCGTCGTCAACAACGTCGAGACGCTCATCAACGTTCCGCACGTGATTCTGCAGGGCGGCGCAGCCTATTCGAAGATCGGCACCACGAATTCGGCTGGCTACAGACTCTTCTGTCTGTCAGGTCACGTCGCGCGACCAGGTGTCTATGAAGTGACGCACGGCGCGACGCTGCGCAACTTGATCGACTTGGCAGGCGGCGTGGGAGGAAACGGACGACTGCAGGCGGTCCTCCTGGGCGGCGCGGCAGGCGCGTTTGTCTCGCCGAAGGAGCTGGATACGCCGCTCACGTTTGAAGGCACGCGCGCGATCGGCGCGACACTCGGTTCTGGCGTCGTCATGCTTTTCGATGACTCCGTCGATTTGAAGAAGGTCCTGCTGCGCATTGCAGGATTCTTCAGGCACGAAACCTGCGGGCAGTGCGTACCGTGCCGCGTCGGCGTCGTGCGGCAACAAGAAACTCTGGAACGCTTGGTGAAACAGCGGCCCATTGGTGCTGCCGCCGAGGAAGTGAAGATGCTGCGCGAGATGGGTCAAGCCATGCGCGACGCGTCGATTTGTGGGTTAGGTCAGACCGCTTCGAGCGCGATCGAGTCTGCCCTGAACCGATGGAGCCTGTTTTCGTGAGCGAACCCGCCCAAGCTCCCGTACCGCAAATACCGATCCCGCGCGGACCCGTCCCGCAGGCTCCTCCACCGCGGCAGCGCGCAATGGTCGAGCTGACAATCGACGGCCAGACGGTTTCCGTGCCGGAGGGCTCGACGATTCTCGATGCCGCGCGAAAACTCGGGATAGAGACTCCCACACTCTGCTATCTCGAGAGCCTGACTCCGGTAAACGTCTGCCGCGTATGCGTGGTCGAACTGGAAGGTTCCCGCACGCTCGTTCCGGCCTGCTCGCGCAAAGCGGAAAAGGGAATGTCGATCAAGACCGATTCCGAGCGCGTGCGGCTGAGCCGGCGGACCGTCCTCGAATTCCTCGCCTCTTCGGTTGACGTGTCGACCGCACCGGCGTTCAAGGGCTATATGGAACGCTACGGAGCGAAGCCCGACCGCTTCGGCAAGGCCGCTGCCAGCGTGGCGCAGCCCGCGAAAATCGACAACGAACTGTATGTACGCGACTATTCGAAATGCATCCTCTGCTACAAGTGCGTAGAAGCCTGCGGCGTGGATGCGCAGAATACGTTCGCGATCGCCGTGGCCGGGCGCGGTTTTTCGGCGCACATTTCGACCGAGTTCGACGTGCCGCTGCCGGATTCAGCGTGCGTGTATTGCGGGAATTGCATCGGTGTTTGCCCCACTGGCGCATTGATGTTCAAAAGCGAATACGATATGCGGCGTGCCGGCGCCTGGGACGAGTCGCGGCAGTCGAAGACAGACACGATCTGCCCGTATTGCGGAGTAGGCTGTGACTTGACGGTCCACTCTCAGGACGGCAAGATCGTCCGGGTGACGTCGCCCCTTGATCACAGCGTCACCCACGGAAACCTGTGTATCAAGGGCCGGTTTGGCTGGCAGTTCGTCGAGATCGAGCCGGCGGGCAAGAAGTAAGCGATCCGGTCTCAGCCGAGCATTTTCGCGACCTCCGGCTGGAGTTGATGCGACACGGGTAATGCAGCCCACCCCACTCCGCGCCGAAGGAAGCCAGAATACATTTCCGCTGCACAGCCCAGGCAACCGATAGTTAACTCGTTCTCTCTCATAATTGAATTTTGAATAGACACGTTGGCCCGCTCTCGTTCAAATTAGGGATGCGGGTCAGAGGCAGGGAAAGCACAGGGGGATAGGCGATGAGATTTCGTGTCATTCTGCTGGGGGCCATCCTTGTTTTCGCGTCCAACCTTCACGCTCAAGCAAATCCAAACTACTCGCTGCCGGAGGTGTCATTGGTGCAGGGAGGGTTGTCGACTGCATCCGCGCCCGACGCGCAGCCCCTGTTTGCCCTCGCTATTGATCCGGCAATAGCGGCGCTGGAATCGCCGCGTGTCGCGCCACCGAATTCTTCAGCGGCCGATGCGCCTGCCCAGCAGCAGCCTACCGTATACGGTGTCTTTCAGAACTATAACTGGCAGATCTACGGCGGCTACTCGTTCATGCGCCTTTACGTTGCCTCGAAGCCCAGCCTCGTCGAGGACATGAGCGGATTGGACCTCGGAATCGCTTATTTTCTCCCGAAGGCAAGCTGGTTCGGCGTCGAAGGTCAGTTTGTCGGCGAGTTCGGGTCACTCTATGGATACGAATCGCACTTCGCCCTCGGAGCGGGAGGTGCTCGCTTTCGGTGGTCGATTCCTCGCGGCCTCGTGATTTGGGCCCACGGTATGGGAGGATTTTCCCACCTGACCCCGCAGACGGCGTTCGGCGGGCAGACTTCGTGGGCTTATGAGGTCGGGGGCGGACTTGATATAGGCGCGCATCATCGCCGCCTAGCCTACCGGGTAGAGGCCGATATGGTCGGGACGCGTTATTTCGGAACCTATCAGGATAGCCCGCGGATTTCGGCCGGAATCGTATTCAAGTACTAACGGCGGCCCCACGCTTCTTCTACTTGGAGGGTTTCAGTCTCGGGAAGAAGCGGGTGAAATACGCGCTGGCCTCCGTCAGTCCCAGCAGCCACGTCGTGCCGAAGTACACCAGCCCGTACGGCACCAGGACCACGATTGCGACCAGAATCGGCGAATGACGGCCCACGTAATGGTTGATTGCCCAGCCGAGTGCCCCTCCGGCGATCGCTGCAAGCCACAGTTTAGCGAGGTACTCTCGCGGAAGTCCCGTGCGGCCGATGCGCCGATTCAGTGTGACGCGTAGCAGCGTGAACTCAACCCACGAGGCGACGCCTGCCGATATGGTCAGGCCGGCGACACCCCAGCGCGGATCGATGCCGAGCGCGCGGGGCAGCGGAAGAGCGCCAAGGTATCCCAGAATCGTCGTGAGGATCACGCGCAATACGGCAAAGAGGAGCGGCGTGCGTGTGTCACGCAGGGCGTAGTACGTCGAGGAATAGAGTCTCCCGAGGGTGGAGGCGAGCAGTCCGACTGTCGAACCCGCGAGAATGCCCCACACGTACGTCGTGTCCGACTGCTTGAACCTCCCCGTTTGATAGATTGCGCCCACAACGACATTCCCCAGAAAGAGAAACGCCGCCACGGAAGGCACGACGAAAAAGGCGATCTGGCGGAGGCCGGCGTTGAGCCGTTTGCGCAAAGCCTCAGCGATCTCGCTGTCGGTGCCGAGCGCGCCCGACATCTGCGGCAGTTCAGCGGCTGAAACAGACATGCCGAACAGACTGACAGGAAGCAAGTACAGCGTCTGCGCGTTGGCGAGCGCAGCGACCGCACCATTTGGAAGAAAGCTGGCTAGGAACGCGTCCACGTAGGCGCTGATCTGGACGACGCCGCGGCTTACGAAAACGGGGAAGAAGTTTCTGATGATCGTTCTGACGTTTACGGCATGGAAGTGAAGAGAAAGGCGCAAGCCGCCGAGCAAACGCAGGACGATCGGCAGTTGCGCCGCCACCTGTAACACGCTGCCGGCCACCGAACCCCAGGCGAGAATCACGGAGAGATCGTATTGATCGCGGCGTCCCCAGATCCACATCGTGGCGATCATCGCCACGTTCCAGATCACTCCGGCGGCATACGAGAGAAAGAACTTCCGGTGGCTGTTCAAAATTCCCAGGCACCACGCAGAAAGAACGAGCATTCCCACACCGGGGAAGAGAATTCGCACGAGCCGGATCGAAAGTTCGCGCTTCTCCCCGTGGAAACCAGGCGCAATGGCGTCGATCAGGTAGGGCGTGGCGATAACGCCGATCAGAACGATGATCGCCGTACTCAGCGCCAGCAAGGCCGCCACGGCACCTGCTGTGCGGCGTGCCTCTTCGTCGTCCTTCCGCGCGAGCAAGTGGGCGTACACGGGAATGAACGACGCGGAGAGAACGCCTTCGCCGAACAGGTTCTGCAGGAAATTCGGGATGCGGAGCGCCACGCGAAATGCATCCGCATATTCGGAGAGCCCAAAGTAGTGCGCGAAGACGCGGTCGCGAATCAATCCCGCAATTCGGCTCGAAAGAATCCCGGCTGCGACGAGAAACGCAAAGCGTCCAGTTCTGTCCTGCGGCGGCCCATTCGTGTTGGAGTCGGTCACAGCGAGAATGAGAGAAGAGCAGACATCGGTCCGGAGCAATTCATTACATGGGTTGCGCGCGGAGATGTCAACTTCGATTCGGGCGGATGTGCGGTGTTGATAGCTTCGGCAGCGCTGGAGCGGCGAAAGCCGGGTTATGGGAGCGGTTCGAGGCTGGGGTGCAGTGTGAGCTGACTGTCCTTCATCACGTCGAGCTCACGCTGCCAGGCTTTCCTGCCCTGCGATTTCAGTTCGATTCGATGCAAACCGCTCGCCAAGCGAAGTGTTGACGGCGTTTGACCGGCAAAATTCCCGTCTACGTAGATGTCCGCGCCTGACGGATCGGATTCGACCTTGACGATCGCAGTCTGGGCGTCATCTGGCCTTCTATCTTCCTGAAACGCTGCGGCGGGCGGTGGGCGCAGCGGCCCGTCGCGTCCGATCGTTTCAACCGGTCGGCCTGTCCCGTAGGAGATCGGATCGAGCTTGATGTGGAACTCGTTCGATTTCAAAAGAAAGTAATTCCCGCGATGGCGGCCCGTCACGGCGACCCATTCGAACGGCCCCTCGGTTAACGTGACCTGCTGCGAAAGGTATCCGTCCATGGAAACTTTCAGCACCATGGCGTGTTCGAGGCGCGAACCGAACGCGGTGTGCGTCTTGTGAAAGTACCCGCCGGGATAGTCCGTCTTGTAAGGAGTCGTGCCAGCCCTGAGTCCGTTGATTTCGAGCATGGCACCCGCAGGCGTGCTGGTGATGGTCAGCGTTTCGGCGGAGACGCGCGAAGCGAGCGGCGCAAAGGCCAGAACCGAGAGCAATCCAACTGATGCATAGAGACAGTGCCGCCTCGATGGCTGCATCGGAGCGCTCCGAGGGAATTAGAGGCCAGCACCATCCCATTTTCAGCGCGGAGGTGTCAATCCGAAGAAATACGGAGAAGCGACATCCCGTAGCAAATCAACGTTGGCCCTACAAAATAGCAGGTTCAGCCGAGCAGCAACTTTTAGGGTTTCCGGCTGCCGAGAAGGACCATCGCTGCGCCTCCG
>Ga0187780_10000745_pt1 | contig 24176 bp, 17 predicted proteins | sample 1015_Q2_SP10_20__FD_132429 | JGI IMG/M metagenome (GOLD analysis project Ga0187780, IMG submission 132429) | Tropical peat soil microbial communities from peatlands in Department of Meta, Colombia - 1015_Q2_SP10_20_MG | ecosystem: Environmental > Terrestrial > Soil > Wetlands > Peat | place... | reverse complement strand
CTGGGCGAGCTCCAGATCTCCGCGTACCAGCGCATTCAGGCTGTCGCGCACCATTCCCTCGGCGAGTTCGCTCATGCGCGGCAGATCCACGTACGGTTTCACCTGGGGATGACGCAGGATGCGCGTGGCCGAGTGCGCGACGTTTACGGCCTGGTCGCCGATGCGCTCCAGATCGCCATTGATGCGCGCGACGGCGAGAAGAAAACGAAGGTCGGCGGCCATGGGCGCCTGGAGCGCCAGCAGGCGCTGGACGCGCTCGTCAATTTCAATCTGCATCTCGTTGATGGCGTCTTCTTCGGAGAGCACCACGCCGGCGAGTTGCTCGTCGGCGTCGAGCACGGCGTGAACCGCCTGATGGACGGCGCGCTCGACGAGGCTTCCCATCCACAGCAGGCGCTGCTTCAACTCTTCCAGATCGTGTTCAAAATGGCGTTCCATGTTTTCTCAGTCGCGCGGAAGTTCCGCGGCGGACCTCATCCGAACCGGCCCGTGATATAGGCTTCGGTGCGTGGGTCGGACGGCGTGGTGAACAGCTTGGAAGTCTCCGCATGTTCGATCAGCCGGCCATCCAGCATGAACGCGGTGTAATCGCTGACCCGGGCCGCCTGCTGCATGTTGTGCGTGACGATTACGATAGTGCAACTCTCCTTGAGATGAAAAGCCAATTCTTCGATTTTCGCCGTGGTCACGGGATCGAGCGCCGAACACGGTTCGTCCAGCAAAAGGACTTCGGGATCCACAGCGAGGGCCCGGGCAATGCACAGCCGCTGCTGCTGGCCGCCGGATAGCGCCAGGGCCGACTTGCGGAGCTGGTCTTTTACTTCTTCCCAGAGAGCAGCGCGCCGCAGGCTGTGCTCCACCAGGTCGTCCAGGCGCCCCTGGTATCCATTGATGCGCAGGCCATAGGCCACGTTGTCGTAAATGGACTTGGGGAAGGGATTGGGCCGCTGGAAAACCATGCCGACCCGGTGCCGCAGCCCTACCACGTCCATGCGGAGGATGTCCTGGCCATCGAGGAGTATTTCGCCGGCGAACCGCGCGTTGCGGACGGTCTCGTTCATACGGTTCAGCGTCCGGAGGAAGGTGGATTTTCCGCAGCCGGAAGGGCCAATCAGGGCGGTGATCTTGTTGGCCGGGATCTTCAGGCTCAGACCGAAGACGGCTTGCTTCGGGCCGTAGAAGAAGTTGAAGCCGGAGACTTGAAAGCGCACCGGCGGGTCCTGAGGCGAACGAACGGGTGTGGAATCCATCTTAGGCACCTGCGGCGCAAGTTTTGCAGCCATAGCACTTTCCCCACGTGTAGCGGAAGCCATGTCAGACACTCCGGATATCCCCCCGGCGGCTCAATACCAGGCGGCAACCTAAATTAGCAACTAAAACCAGCGTCAACAGCACGAGTCCAGCGGCCCAGGCCTGGCGGTGCCAGTCATCATAAGGCGCAATCGCGTAGGTGAAAATCATCACCGGGAGCGAAGCGATGGGCTGGTGCCAGCCCGGGCTCCAGAAGCGGTTGCTGAAGGCAGTAAAGAGCAAGGGGGCTGTTTCACCGGCCACGCGGGCCAGAGATAGCAGCATTCCTGTGATGATGCCGCCGCTGGCCGCGGGCAGTACCACCGTCGCAATCGTCCGCCACTTGTTGGCACCCAGGGCCATGGCTCCTTCGCGCAGACTGCCCGGCACGGCGCGCAAGAACTCTTCCGTGCTGCGAACCGTGATAGGAATCACCATGATTCCCAAGGCCACGCCGCCGGCCAGCGTCGAGAAGTGCTTCACCGGCAGTACGGCAAGGGCATACGCGAAAATGCCGATCACAATCGAGGGGACGCCGTTGAGCAGGTCCGTGGTGTAGCGGATCACGAAGCTAAAGGCTTTTCCACCGAATTCCGCCAGATAAACTCCCGCCATCAAGCCCACGGGCAGCCCCATCAACGCCGCCAGCAACAACAGCTTCATGCTGCCCACAATGGCGTTGGCCATGCCCCCGCCGGTTTCGCCTACAGGTTTCGGCAGCCTGGTGAAGAAGTCCCAATTAAGGGACCTGCCTCCGTTGTAGACGAGGTAGCCGAGGATGAGGAACAGGATCGAAACCACGGCCAGCGCGGCCACTCCCGTCAGCGTGAGCATCACGACGTTCACCGATTTTCGCCACAGCAAGTGGAGGGATTTCATGAGGGACGCCCTCCTCCGCGTTCGGTGGCGAGGATAAGCAACCGGGCCATGCCGTTCAGGATAAAGGTTACAAGGAAAAGTACCAAGCCGAGCTCGATGAGGGCGCTGAGGTAGAGGTCGCCGGTGGCTTCGGTGAATTCGTTGGCGATGACGGCAGCAATGGTGTAACCGGGAGCGAAGAGCGAGGCTTTGATCTTAGGGTCGTTGCCGATCACCATGGTGACGGCCATGGTCTCACCCAACGCGCGGGCCAGCGCCAGGAAAATGGAGCCCATGATTCCAGTGCGCGCCCAAGGCACGACCACCTGCCAGGTAGCCTCCCAGCGCGTGGCCCCGAGCGCCAAGGCGGCCTCGCGCTGATCGCGCGGTACCGTCAGCAGCACCTCCCGGGAGACGGAGATGATGAAAGGAACGACCATGATGGCCAGAACCAGTCCCGCCGTCAGAAAACCCACGCCGTAGTTAGGACCAGAGAACAACGGTAGGAACCCGAGAACATGCTTGAGCGCAGGCCCCAGGGTCGTGCGCATGAGGGGCACGACAATAAAAATTCCGAGGAGACCGTAGATGACGCTGGGAACGGCGGCAAGCAAGTCAATCAGGAACGCCACGGTATCGCTGAGTTTGCGCGGGGCCAACTCGGCGAGGAAGATCGCGGCGGCCAATCCCAGCGGGACGGCGATGATGAGCGCGACGATCGAGGTCACCAGCGTGCCGTAGATGAAGGGCGCCGCGCCGAAATTCTCGAAGATGGGGTCCCAGGTTCGCGTCCAGAGGAACATCCAGCCGAACTTGGCCCGCGACAGACCGGAGTTCGCCCAGAGGTCGTACACCAATAGGGAGGTGATCAGGACGATGGAGGCGGCAAAAACGAGAGTCAGGACGTGCGCCACCTCATCGCCGCTGCGCAGCCGGTTGAGAAAGGCGCGCGGCCCAGCCGAAGGCTGGGCCGCCGGTCCGATCGTGGTTGCGGTTGTGGACACTCTATTGAATCTGCGCTACGGCCTTGAGCTCTTTATCCACCACGGGCTTCGGCAGCTTTGCGTACGACAGGCCTTCATTGTAGCTCTGCCCGTCCTTCAACATCCATTTGAGGAAGTCCTTGATGACGTCGCGCTTGGTGGCGTCGTCAAGGTGCTGCGGGATGAGCAGCCAAGTGAAGCTGGAAATCGGATAGGTCGCCGCGCCCGATGAGTTCGTAATGGAGACGCGAAAGTCCTCCGGCATATCCTTCGCCGCGCCGCTGGCCGCTGCCGTCACGCCGGCAAGATCAGCCTTCACAAACTTCCCAGAGGCGTTCTGCACCTTGCCGAAGGAGATGTTGTTTTGTAGGGCGTAGATCAGCTCGACGTAACCGATGGAACCGGGAGTCTGCTTTACCAGGCCGGAGACGCCCTCGTTCCCCTTCCCGCCCAGGCCCACGGGCCAGTTTACCGAGGTGCCTTTGCCCACCTTGTTCTTCCAGTCATCGCTTACCTTCGAGAGGAAGTCGGTCCAGATATAGCTGGTGCCGCTGCCATCCGAGCGATGGACCACAACGATGTCGGCGCTGGGCAACTGAACGCCAGGATTGGACTTAGCGATTTCCGGGTCGTTCCATTTGGTGATCGTGCCCAGGTAGATTCCAACCAACGCCTTCTGCGTGAAATTCAATTCAGCGGAGACCCCTTCGATGTTGTAGGTAGGTACGACCGCGCCCAGCACCGTGGGGAAATGCAGGATTTTGACTTTGGACTGGGACAGTTGCTCATCGGTCATGGGGCCGTCGGAGGCGCCGAAATCAACCGTGCCGGCCAGAAGCTGGCGAATACCGCCGCCGGAGCCGATGGACTGGTAGTTGATTTGCACATTGGGGTGTTGGGTGTGGTACACGTCAAACCATTTCGAATAGATGGGATAGGGGAATGTCGCTCCAGCAGCGTTCACCAGCACATTGCCACTAGACTGGGCGCCGGCCGTGGCCGCCAAGGCCCCGAGAAGGAGCAGGAAAGGCAAAGTCTTTTTCATGATTTTGAAATTCTCCTCTGTTTTTCATTATCCCTTCACGATTGTTACAACTGGGTTACACGGGCGAGAATTCCAGATGAACACGCTTCACTCGCCCATAAAACTGGAGGCGCGATTCCGGGGGCGGACCGCGCCTCCAAGGTGTGGGCGAAACGAGGGTGTGCCCTTCCGGCACCGTCTGCTAGGGTGCCGGAACCGTGCATTCCTTGCCCTGCGGATCGGGTCGGCCGCCGGACAAGTGAGTAGGGTTGTACCCTAACGGCGTCTGTTGAAGCGGGAATGAAGTACATGTGAAAAGTCGGTGACTACGCGCCCGCGCTGGCCGTACCTTCTGCCGTAGTTTCCGGTGCGGTCGCGCGTCCGTGGCGTACGTCGAGGCCGCGCACCCAGAACAGGATGTCCTCGGCGATATTGGTGGCGTGGTCGGCAATGCGTTCCAGATGGCGGGAGGCCAGCACGAATTGCAGGCTAGGAGCTGTTTCCGCAGGGTCTGCCGCCATGGAGGCCAGGAGGGAATCGAAGATGCGGTCGCGGTACTGGTCCACGGCGTCGTCGCTTTCTAGGACCTGTGAGGCCAAGTCCACGTTGCGATAGATGAGCGCCCCGAGGCACTTCGAGACCATGGCACGGACCGCGGCGGCCATCGGCTCCAGCTCCTCCGGGGCCTGAGCCTGTCCCAGGGCGGCCAGCGAAACCGCCCGTTCACCTAGATTTACGGCCAGATCCCCCATGCGCTCCAGGTCGTTATTGATTTTAAGCGTCGCGACGACCTGGCGAATCTCCTGCTCCCGCAGGTTCCCCAGCCGCAGCACGCGAACGGCAAACTCGTCAATCACGATCTCCATCTCGTTGACACGAGGCTCGGCGAGGAACACTTCGCCCGCCAACCGGTCGTTCCTTTCGAGCAAGGCGGCGATGGCGCGGTTGACGGAGGATTCCACGGTGCGCGCCTGGGAAACGAGGTAGTTCACGAGCGAGGTCTGAAGAAACCCTTCCACGTTTGCGGGTTTGGTTGCCATGGTGCTCATGCCCCGAGCTGGCCTCGTTTGACCGCGGTCAAGGTATCCCTTTCTAGACTCGGTTGGGCATATGGCGAGCGCATCACACGGAGGTAAATCTTCAAGGACAAGGGAAGAACCTAGCGAGCCAGGGGGATGGAGAAGGAAAACTTGGAACCATGCCCGACTTCGCTTTCTACCCACAGGCGGCCTTGGTGTGCCTCCACGATGTGCTTGGCAATCGCAAGGCCCAGGCCGGTGCCTCCGGCCTCGCGGGAGCGCGCGGCATCCACGCGATAGAAGCGCTCGAAGATTCTCTCCTGCTCCGCCAGGGGAATACCGATTCCCGTATCCGCGACGGTGACGACCGCTTCGCGATCGCCCGCGGCGGCGCGGACTTGGATGTATCCGCCCTCCGGCGTGTACTGAATGGCGTTGTCGAGCAGATTCTGAAGAACCTCGCGCAACAGCAGGGCGTCTCCGCGCACCGTGGGCAATCCAGGCGGAAGGTCGAGCTCGAGCGCAAGTTGTTTTCTAGTGGCTTTCAGCCGCGTGATTTCCGCACAGCGCTCGATCAAATCCCGGAGGTCCACGTCGGAAAATTGCAGTTCGAGCTTTCCCGCCTCGATGCGCGCGAGCTTTAACAGGTCGTCGGTCAGTCGAGCCAGCCGCGTGGCGTGCTCGCGGATGATTTCAAGAAACCGGCGGTTACTGCGGGCGTCTTCCAGGGCGCCGGCGAGTAGCGTCTCGGCGAATCCCTGAATGGCGGTCAACGGCGTTTTGAATTCGTGCGACACATTGGCGACGAAATCTTGCCGTACGCGCTCGAGCCGGCGAAGTTCGGTCACGTCGTGCAACACCACCACGGCGCCGGACGGCTTCGCGCCGCCCACTGCCTCCGCTTCTACCTCGCGCACCGGTGCGGCTGTCACCGTGAAGCTGCGGGGGTGAATGATGCCGAGGGTGATGTCGCCCTCCACGCCCTCCTCGCCCGCCAACGCCCGCCGAATCAATTCCAGCAGGTCGGGGTTGCGTATCACCTCGAGCACTGGGCGACCCTCTATGGCGGCGGGGTCAGAGTTCAGGATGTCGGAAAAGGCGCGATTGGAAAACACGACCTTTTCAGTAGCGTCAACAACGGCGACACCCTCCAACATGCTGCGCAGGATGGCGCTCGAACGATTGCGCTCGCTGCGGAGCGAACGAATCGTGCCGTCCAACCGGCGCGCCGTTTCGTTGAGGGTGTCGGCCAGGTCGGCGAGTTCGTCGCGCGGCGCTTCCCCTGGCAAGGCACGGAAATCTCCCTCGGCCACGCGGCGGGAAAAGTCCTTAAGCCGCTCCACGCGCGCCGCAAACACGCGGAAATACAACAAAGATGCCGCCCCGCCCAGCAACAGGATGACCAGCGAAGCGCCGAACAACCGGCGTCGCATTTCCCCCAGAGCCTGGTCAATTTGCGCCAGCGGCAGGGCTAGGCGAATTACCGCCGGTGGGCCCGTCGCCGGCTGGTAGCGCACCGCGTGATAAACCAGATCTCGGCCAAGCGTGGCGCTGCGGCGAACGGATTCACCCTCTCCGGAAGCAAAGGCCTGCCGGATTTCCGGGCGGTTCGCGTGATTCTCCATCGTCTCTGGATCGTGCGCGGAATCGGCGAGCACCCGCCCGGTTTGGTCAATGACTGTGACGCGGGCCCCGCTCGCCGCCAGCGATTCAGCCCAGGCGCGCAGCGCGTCCGGTTCTTCGAGGTTGGGCGGGCGCGCTTGCGCGAGGTTCGTGAGGGAGGCGAGCGTTTCGTTGGCCGCGCGGAGGTAATCACGCCGCAGAACGCGCGCGAAGTAGAAATCAACGGCCAGCAGGACGCCGAGCAGCAGGGCGAGGTACGTCAGCCCCAGTTTCCAGAAAAGTCTAGCTCGCACGAGTTTCAAAGAGATAGCCGGCGCCGCGAATGGTCTTCATGTACACCGGCCGCTGCGGATCGGATTCCACCTTTTCCCGCAGCCGCCGGACATACACGTCCACACTGCGCGGCGTGACGAAGCGGTCGGTACCCCACACTCCGTCGAGCAACTGGTCCCGCGTGAACACCCGGTTGGGTCGGGAAGCCAGAAAGTAAAGCAGGCGGAACTCGAGCGTGCTCATGGGTATGGGTTGTCCGTCGCGCGTGACCCGATAGGCAGTAGGATCAATTCGCAGCGCACCGATCTCGATGGGTTTCTCGGAAACGCCTCCCGGTTCCGCGCGGCGCAGCAGCGCCTTGACGCGGGCCACCAGCTCGCGCGGGCTGAAGGGCTTGGTCACGTAGTCGTCCGCACCGAGCTCCAGTCCCACGACGCGATCCGCCTCTTCTCCCTTGGCGGTAAGAATCAGGATGGGCAGACGATTCAGGCTGGTGTCTTTTCTAATTTCCTTGCAAATTTCGAGGCCCGACAATTTCGGCAGCATGAGATCCAGAACCAAGAGGTCGGGAGGCGTCTTTCGTATCTGTGCCAGGCCCGTGCCGCCGTCGGTGCTGGCGGTTACCAGGAAGCCGTCTTTTTCCAGGTTGTAGCGGACCAGCTCGACGATATCTTTGTCATCTTCAATTACGTGAACGCGTCGCATCAGTTGTCTTTACCGCTCTCATCTCCAACATACGAGAAACGTCGCCCATAGCGCAAGCGCCAGCGACTCGACCCGCGCAGTTTTAACACGCCATTAACACCATTTCAGAGCGGCTCAAACCATCCCTTATGGAACAGGCCTCCGCGCCAAACCCGCTCGATGTTTCACGGGTCGTCATTCAAGCGGCTGAATTAGCAGGAGTTGAACTGGGGCCTTGGGGCCGTCTTTGGTGACACGTCTGCTTGGTTGAGACCTCGGGGGCCGAGTTCCGGTAACGCCAGGGGTGCCGATTGCCGATACCGCCGACAGGGGGTAATGCGATGGCCACTCAATTGTCGCCGACTGGGCGATCCGGACGATGGGAGACCCGTCTCCGGCCGACTCGACCTTTTCACTCTGTGCTTTCGCTTGCCCGAGGCACTCGGAGCTCCGGAAGCAGTCGCCGGAGGGAATCTAGGTCTCTGGAAAAAACGAACTTCGCAGGCGCTGGCCGCGGTCATGAAGCGAGTTCTGGCTTTGCGACAGTTTGCCGGGAGGCGGGCACGATGATTCAGAAGGCGGGGATGGGGGCGTCTGCCGCGCCGTCGAGCGAGCTGCGGCCGAGTCCGAAGCGGCGCGCGCGACGCTGGTGGAAGCGAGCGCCCAGTGCAATTGGGTGGCTGGCGGTCTTCGCAGGCTTCGGCCTCTCGACGGTCGCTCAACAACTCGCGGAGGACCTGACCAGCAAGAGCCTCGAAGATTTGATGAACACGCGGGTCGTCTCGGTTTCGAAGAAAGAAGAGCAGCTTTCCCGCACAGCCTCAGCGGTGTTTGTCATCACACAAGATGACGTGGCACGCTCCGGCGCCACAAATATTCCCGACCTGCTGCGCATAGTGCCTGGGTTGAGTGTGGCCCAAATTGACGCCAACAATTGGGCCATCAGCGTGCGCGGACTCACGGGAAGGCTCGCCAACAAGCTGCTGGTGCTGATTGACGGGAGAACGGTCTATGTGCCGACGTTCGGCGGCGTGTTTTGGGACGTTGTGGATCTGCCGCTGGAGGACATCGAACGGATCGAAGTGATCCGCGGTCCTGGCGGCTCGATATGGGGCGCGAACGCGGTCAATGGCGTCATTAACATCATCACGAAGAAGGCTGCACAAACGCGCGGAGCCATGCTCGTAGCCGGCGGAGGAAATGTTGACCAGGGGTTCGGGATGGCGCAATACGGTGGCAGCGCAAGCAAGGATACGGAATATCGCGTTTATGCCAAGTATTTCAACCTCGGTCATCTGCCGGACCCGGCAGGCCTGAATGGAGGAGACGCCTGGCACGTCCTGCGAGGCGGCTTTCGGGCGGATAGCGCTTTCTCTGCGAAAGATACGCTGACACTCCTCGGCGACTTATACAGCGGCCGGGAGGGCCTCCCAACCACGTTGGTTGCCTCAGTCACGTCACCGGTACCTCAGGACGTCATCGCGCGGGTGAACCTGTCCGGAGGTTATCTCCAGTCCGTCTGGAATCATGTCTATTCCAATCGGTCGGATACTAGTCTCCAGCTCTCGTACGACCATTACGGACGCGGCGACGTATTCGGGGAGCGGCGTGGCTCATTCAGTGCCGATTTCCAACATCACTTTGTATGGCGTGAGCGCCAGGACGTCGTCTGGGGAGTTGGCTACCGCTATTCGGACTCCCATTCCACCGGGAGTTTTCCAGCCTCCTTGAATCCCGCGAACCTCGACACGCACCTGTTTAGCGCCTTTCTCTCAGACGAAATCACAGTGGTCCCCGAACGTCTCTACCTGACCGTGGGCACGAAGTTGGAACACAACTACTACACCGGTTTCAGTGCGATGCCCAGCGGGCGGGTGGCATGGACGCCGAATAAGCGACACATGTTCTGGGCGGCCGTCTCCCAAGCGCACCGAACGCCCGCTAGAACCGACGCCGAGCTACGCGCCAATCTGGGAGGATTCCCGGGGCCGGGCGGCGTCCCCGTGCTCCTGTCTCTTTTCGGCAATCCCCACTTTCAAGACGAGCAGTTGATTGCCTACGAAGCGGGCTACCGGATCATGCTGCGCAAGCAATTCTCCTTTGATTTCGCCGCCTACTACAACAGCTACACCCACCTGCAAACACTAGAACCTGCCGTGCCGTTCTTTGAAGACGCGCCCCCGCCGCCGCACTTGGTTCTCCCGCTCGTCTTCGGCAACTTGATGCACGGCGAGACGCATGGGCTGGAAGCCGCCACGAACTGGAAAGTCACGAGCCGCTGGACATTGAGCCCCGGCTACGCCTTCGAGCGGATTCATATGCACCTCGCGCCCACGAGCCAGGATACCGGATCAGTTGGCCAGGCGGAGGGAAGCACTCCCACACATTCCGCGCAGCTTCGTTCGCATGTAGCCTTGCCGCACGCCCTTTTCTGGGATACGTCCGCCTATTTTGTGGACCGCCTCGCTGATCTGGGCGTTCCTTCCTACACCAGAGTTGACACCGCGCTGTCGTGGAAATTCGGGGAGAAGGTCAGTCTCAGTGTCGTGGGCCAGAACCTCCTGAAGGGTCAGCACGAGGAGTTCGTGGACGTTACTCAGACCGCGAGGAGCACGCTGGTCAAGCGAAGCGGCTACGCCAAATTGATGTGGTCTTTTTGACGCGAGAGCAGCCAGACGTGAACGGCAGGGCGGCAATGCGGCGCGCAGTGCGGTTCGAAGAACCGCGTGTGCCGGATTGTAGGCGACACGGGCGCGAACGGCGGTTGCTTGCTGCATTCCTGGCTTTCACCGTGTGGCCCGCGGCACCTTCAGCTCGCGCGCAGGCCGAACCGCCGACGGAGTATCAATTGAAAGCGGCGTTCCTGTTCAACTTTGCAAAGTTCACGGACTGGCCGGGCGAAGGCTTCGCCAGCGCGGAGTCTCCGTTTCTAGTCTGCGTCCTCGGGAAGGATCCGTTTGGAAGGATGCTGGATGACACGCTGCAGGGAAAATTGATCGCGCAGCGGCCGGTGGTCATCGAGCGTCTGCGGGACGTGGCCGCAGGGCGGCGCTGCCAGGTTGTCTTCGTGAGCAGGTCAGAGTCCTCGCGCCTAGCCGCCATTTTCCAGGCGCTGCGCCGAAGCAGCACACTACTGGTGGGAGAGACGGATGGTTTCGCGCGGGCCGGCGGCGCTATCGAGCTGACCCTGGAAGAAGATCGCGTCGGATTCATCATCAATCCCGATGCCGCCGGGCGCGCCGGCCTGCGCTTCAGCTCGAAGCTGCTCGCCTTGGCCAGGATTGTGCATGACGATTCCGGGAACGGGAAAAGTTGAAATGTATTCCGATCGCCATCATTCCATCCGCCAAAAACTCACGTACATCATTTTGCTGACGAGCGGCGTGGCGATCGTGATTGCCTGCGGCGCCGCAGCGGTCTACGACTTCTTCACCACTCGCCGGGCTCTGGCGAGAGAACTGGCCTCGGTGACCGCGATCACCGGAGCAAACGCGACCGCCGCGCTGGCCTTCGGCGATGCGCGAGCGGGGCGCGAGATTCTGGGCTCGCTGAGCGCGCATCCCCTGGTCCTCGAGGCGTGCCTTTACCGATCCGACGGCACGGTGCTCGCTGAATACTCGCGCCAGACTTCGGGGCCCGGATTCGCGCCGCCCGCTCCTCGCCGGGACGGGGTCGAGATCCGGGACCGCGAAGAACGAATACTGGTGTTTCGCGGGATTGATTGGCAGGGAGAACACATCGGCACGATTTACGTGGGCTCTGCCGTGGGAAACTTGCGGGCCCGCACCGCGCGCTTCGCCGGGTTCGCTTTGGCCGCCATACTGGCGTCTTTCGGAGTGGCCTACGTTCTCGCGTTGCGTCTCCAGCGGTCTGTTTCCGAGCCGATTTTGGAGTTAGCGCGGGCGGCCTTTTCCGTGTCTGCGGCGAAGGATTATTCCCTGCGGGTCACTCGGAAGGGGCCGGATGAGATTGGATTTCTCTTCGACCGCTTCAATGAAATGCTCGAGCAGATCGAGCATCGCGACGCCGCTCTCCAATCCGCCCACGACCAGCTCGAAGCCCGCGTGGACGAGCGGACGCGCGAACTGCAGAAGGAGATCGCCGAACGCAAACAGGCGGAGCAGGCGCTGGCCGAGCAGAAGTCCTTTCTCAAGGCCCTGATCGACAATTGCCCACTCGGCATTGTGGCAGTAACTCCCAACGATATGGTGCAGATGTGTAACCCCGCATTTGAACGACTGTATCGTTATCGCCAGGAGGACATCATCGGCCGGTCAATCCTCGACCTCCTGGCCCCGGAGGGCCTTCGCCCGGAAATGGAAGACACCGAAAACGCACTGGCCGGAGGCCATACGGTTCATCGGATCACGCGGCGAAGGACGAGCGATGGAAACCTGGTGGACGTGGAAATGTTCTGCGCCCCGATCATAGTCGGCAAGGAAAGGATGGGAGCCCTGGGGCTCTATCAGGACATCACGGAGCGTAAACAGGCTGAAGATGTCCGGCAGCGGCTCGCCGCCATTGTGCAGAACACCACGGATCTGGTGGGCCAGGCGGACGCCGAGGGCCGGGTCAATTACCTCAATCCGGCGGGTCTGCGTATGGTGGGCGCGGATCGCATCGAGGATATCCCCGGACGCCGAATACAGGACTTCCATACTCCAGAGTCCGCTGCGCTTGTTCTTGCCGAAGCCATACCCACAGCTCTGCGCGACGGCGTGTGGAGCGGCGAGACGGAGTTGCGGGCGCTCGACGGTCGAATCATTCCCGTTTCCCAGATCGTCATCGTGGAACGGACCGCTGCGGGCGCCGCGAAACGCATCACGACGATTATGCGCGACCTCACCGAGCGCAAACGGGTGGAACGAGAGCTGCAGGAGCAAAGAAACTTCTTGAACTCTCTGATCGAGAACGCCCCCGTCGGAATCGTGGCCATCAACGCTGATGACACAGTGCAAATGTGCAATCCCGCATTCGAGAAGTTATTTGGTTATCGCCAGCAGGACATCCTCGGCCATTCGTTAGTGGAGGCCGTGACGCCCAAGGAGCTGCGCAACGAAGTGAATGCCCACCGCGACAGGCTGCGGAAGCAGCAGGTAGTCCACACGGTTACGCAGCGGAGGCGCAGCGACGGAACTCTGGTGGACGTTGAAACCCACGCTGTCCCGTTGGGTGAGGAAGCAAGCGACAACGGGGCATTGGTGTTATACCAGGACATCACCGAACGCAAGCGTGCGGAACGGGCGCTCGAGGAGCGGACGAATTTTCTCAACTCCCTAATTGAGAACCTTCCTGTGGGCGTTGTGGCGACTGACGCGAACGATGCCATGCTGATGTGCAATCCGGCATTCGAGAGACTGTTCGGCTACCGCCAGCCAGACATCCTGGGCCATTCTCTGATCGACCTGATGTCCTCAGGTGACTTTCGCACGGAGATACTCGCCGCCAAGACCCAAATGATGGAGGGCAAGTTGGTACACATGGTGACGCGCCGGAAACGCCGCGATGGCTCCCTCCTGGACGTCGAAGTACTTGCCGTGCCCGGCGACCAAAAAGGGGAAACCTTCGGCAATCTGGTCATTTATCAGGACGTCACCGAACGCAAGAGGGCCGAGGAGGCCCTGCAGCGGGCCAAGGAGGCCGCCGAAGCCGCCAGCCGCGCGAAGAGCGAGTTCCTGGCCAACATCAGCCATGAGATCCGCACGCCCATGAACGGCATTATCGGCATGACCGAGCTGGCCCTCGATTCCGACTTGGCCCCGGAACAACGTGAGTATCTCGGCATGGTCAAGAATTCTGCCGACTATCTGCTCGCCCTGATAAACGATATTCTCGATTTCTCGAAAATCGAAGCCGGCAAGCTCCACATCGAGCAAGCCGACTTTCCCTTCCAGCAGAACTTGGGAGAGACGCTCAAGATTTTAGCGTTGCGCGCCCACCAGAAGGGCCTGGAACTGGCTTGGCGCGTAGGCCCGGGCGTGCCACAACGCTTGCGGGGGGACGCCGCGAGGCTGCGGCAGATTGTCGTCAACCTGGCGGGGAACGCCATCAAATTCACCGAGCGGGGCGAGATTGTCGTGGACGTGCAAAAGGAAGCGGAAGATGAAACCGGGATTATTCTGCACTTCCGCGTGCAGGACACGGGGATCGGGATTCCCAAAGAGAAGCAAGGACTGATCTTTGACGCCTTCACCCAAGTAGACAGCTCCGCGACACGCCAGTACGGCGGTACAGGTCTCGGACTGGCCATTACGACGCGGCTGGTAACGCTGATGGGCGGGAAAGTCTGGCTTGAAAGCGAGCCCGGCCGCGGCAGTACATTTCACTTCACGCTCCGCTTCAGCTTCCCGAATGCCCTAGCCCCCGCCCTCGCTCCCGCCGATCCTGACATCTTGCAGGACCTTCGCGTGTTAGTTGTGGACGATAACCAGACCAACCGGGCGATCCTGGTCGAGCAGTTGTCTTCGTGGGGGATGCGTCCGCTATCCGTCCCAAGTGGCCAGGCTGCTTTGGAGGCGTTGGAACTGGCCCATCGCGAGCACCGGGCGTTCTCTCTGGTGATCACGGACATGCAGATGCCAGACATGAACGGTCTGCAACTGTGCGAACACATTCGAAAGCAGAAGCGTTTCAAGAGACTTCCTCTCGTGATTTTGAGCTCGATCACGCCCGCGGACCATGCGCAGAAGGCTCGCCAGTTAGCCATCACCGCTTATCTAACCAAACCCGCGCAGCCTAGCGAATTGTTCGACGCTCTCCTGGCCGCGCTGGCCAAGCCGGCGCAAGCTGCAGATGCCGAGCCTGCCTGGCAGACGAAGGCCGCAGAGCAAGCTTCGGGATGGAGAGTGCTGCTCGCGGAGGACAACGAAATCAACCGCAAGCTGGCCCATGCGCTCCTTCAAAAGCGGGGTCATTCTGTGGTGCTGGCGGAGAACGGCCAGGACGCGCTGGAGGCGCTCAAGCGGGAACAAGTGGATATGGTCCTTATGGACATTCAAATGCCCGTGATGGATGGTTTCGACGCCATCCGGGCCATCCGAGCCCAAGAGGCAAGCTCGGGAGGCCATTTGCCGATTATTGCTTTGACGGCCCACGCCATGAAAGGCGACCGGGAACGCTGCCTCGAGGTCGGCGCGGACGAATACGTGACCAAGCCCATTCGAACGCCGGAATTGCTGGCGGCCATGGAGCGAGTGATGACCCAGAAGACCGATGCCAATTCGTTTGATACATCCGCGGCAAAAGACCCTGTCTCAGGCGTCTTGGATGGCGCTGCCGCCTTGAAAGGGGTGGACGGGGATCGCGAGCTTTTCGAAGAGCTGGCGCAGCTCTTCACGGAGGAAAGTGCGAAGACCCTGCGCGAGATTGAAGAGGCTCTGAGCGCGCAAAATGCCCAACGGCTGGCGCAACTGGCTCATACGCTGAAGGGATCTGCCAGTAATCTCGGCGCCCTGGCGGTTCCCGAGACTGCGCGGAAGCTGGAGGAGCAGGTGCAGGCCAAGAACTGGGAACGCGCCGCAGCACTGGTTCGCGGCCTGCGGAGCGAAATCGAGCGGTTGCTGCCGGAGTTGGCGAGTTTTTGTCGCAAAGTGACGCCGTGAGCGGTTCGAAGAAAGAGCATCGCAGCGTCGGGAGGGTGATGCGGTGAATACCGAAGCGCACAAGTCGAGAAACAAGATCCTCATCGCCGAGGACGATCCCGTCTCCCGCCGGCGGCTGGAGGCTCTCCTCAAGAAATGGGGATATGAGGTCGTCTCCGTCGGCGATGGCCTCGACGCGCTTCACGTCCTGGAGGCGGAAGACCCTCCCGCCCTGGCCATCCTGGACTGGATGATGCCGGGTCTCGAAGGACCGCAAATCTGCCTGCGCGTGCGCGAGCTTCAGAACCGGCCCTACACGTACATCGTGCTGCTTACGGCGCGGACGCAACAGGGAGACCTGTTGCGGGGGCTGGAGTCGGGCGCCGACGGCTACTTGACCAAGCCCTACGATGCCGAGGAACTGCGCGCCCGGCTTCACGTTGGGGGACGCATTCTCGATTTGCACGATCGCCTGGTAGCCGCGCGCGAAGAGCTTCGCTTTCGCGCCACTCATGATGAATTGACGGGCCTGCGCAATCGCAGCACCGTGCTCCGCGCGCTGCAGCGGGAATGCGCCCGCCAATCGCGCGAGGGCGGCTCCCTCAGCGTAATCCTGATGGACCTGGACCACTTCAAGCAGGTCAACGACACCTATGGCCACTTGTGCGGCGACGCGGTGATGAAGGAGACGGCGCAGCGCATCAGCAGTTGCGTCCGCCCCTACGACACGGTCGGCCGCTACGGAGGCGAGGAATTCCTGATCGTGGTGCCGTCTTCGGACGCCCTGGGAGCGATGGCCATGGCAGAGCGCATCCGCCTGGCCATCGAATCCGCCCCGATGAAGACGGACGAGGCGACAGTGGCCATGACAGCCAGCTTCGGACTTATCGCCAGCTCTGGCCACAACCCGTTGTCTCCGCAAATGCTGGTTCGTCTGGCCGACGAGGCTATGTATCGCGCGAAAAGCCAGGGCCGCAACCGTTGCGAGCTGGCCAGCGTGCCTGAGCCGACAAGCACAAGCTGCGCGGAAGCTGTGTCCGCGCCCGTGCGAACCGAATCCCACTAGGCCGTGAATTTCCGCCCCGACCCGATGCATCCGTGCCGGCGTGGCTTCGGGTGTCTGCTGGCGATGGCCTTCGCTCTTCCGTGTTCGCCGTGGCCCGCAGCAACCTGGTGCCTATTCAGGCAGTTCTGTTGTAAAGTATAGGGCTTGTGTTCGGTACTTTTTAAGAGTTGTCTGCCATTATCAGAGAGGTTTGACCCATGAGCGAAGCTAAGCCGGGACCCGCGGCCCCCAGCAACCGTCGAGACACGCTGACCATCGTTGACAATCGCACCGGGCGGCAATACGAAGTGCCAATCGCGCATGACACCATCCGCGCCATGGACTTGCGCAAGATTAAGGTGAACGAGGCCGATTTTGGCTTGATGACTTACGACCCCGCATTCACGAATACGGCGTCTTGTATCAGCAAGGTCGGATTCATTGATGGGGATAAGGGTATCCTCCGCTATCGCGGCTACCCCATTGAGGAGCTCGCCGAAAAAAGCACTTATCTCGAAACGGCCTATCTAGTTCTCTACGGCGAGCTTCCCACGAAGCCGCAACTGGCGGACTGGACCCACAACATCACGCACCATACTTTCATTCATGAGAGCATCAAGAAATTCCTGGACGGCTTTCATTACGATGCCCATCCCATGGGCATGCTCATTTCCACCGTGGCGGCTCTGTCGACCTTCTACCCGGACGCGAAGGATATCTTCAACCCGGAGTCGCGGCGCAAACAGACCTACCGCTTGATCGGCAAGATGCCTACGCTCGCCGCTTTCGCCTACCGCCACAGTCTGGGAATGCCTTTCGCCTATCCCGACAATGAACTGAGCTATCCCGGAAATTTCCTGAACATGCTTTTCCGGACCACCGAGCTGCAGTACCGCCCGAACCCCACCCTCGAGCGGGCGCTCGACATCCTCTTCATTCTGCACGCCGACCACGAGCAGAATTGCTCCTCTACAGCGATGCGCGGCGTCGGCAGTTCGCACGTAGATCCCTATTCCGCTATCGCCGCGGCCACGGCGGCACTCTACGGCCCGCTGCACGGCGGCGCCAACGAGCAGGTGCTGCGCATGCTGGTGGAGATCGGCTCGGTGAACAATGTCCCCGCGTACATCAAGAGGGTAAAGGCCGGCGAAAAACTGCTGATGGGCTTCGGCCATAGGGTCTACAAGAACTACGACCCGCGCGCGAAAATCGTCAAGCGCATCGCTTACGAAGTCTTCGACGTGCTGGGCCGCAATCCGCTGATTGATATCGCCCTGGAATGCGAGCGCATCGCGCTGGAGGACGATTACTTCGTCAGCCGCCGCCTCTATCCCAATGTGGACTTCTACACGGGCCTGATCTATCAGGCTATGGGATTCCCGATGACCATGTTCCCGGTGCTGTTCGCCATTCCCCGCACGTCGGGCTGGATTGCGCAGTGGGAAGAGATGCTGCTGGATTCGGAGCAGAAGATTGCGCGTCCCCGCCAGATCTACATGGGCTACGACCAGCGCAGCTATATCCCGCTCGAACACCGCAGCTGAATTTTCTTCACCGTTCTTTCTCACACGAGCGCAACAGCGGCTGGCCCATGCGCCAGCCGCTCCTGGCGCCTTCCTGAAGTCTGTTCGTTCCCGGTGATTGTTCGACTGCCCGGCGGATAAGATTAGCCCTTTCTAACGATCAGAATTTCCGGCAACGGCTTGGGCGCCGGTTTTCCGGCCCGGTGCGAACGCCCCGAACAGGCGCGCCAGAAGCCTTGTCTCCGGGCCTGTCCCTTCTGGGGCGATCAATCGGCTTCCGCACAAAAATGCCGATAGGTTCTATGGAGTGTTTGCGCGCTAAAAGGAACATGTCCGAGGACCCTGCAAAGCCCCCAGCGCTCCGCACCGGGGCGCTGCGATTGCTGATTGCCGGCGACGACCCGGCGCGCCTGCGCGCCTTCCTTGGCGCGCTCGCGCATTCCGAAATCACTTTCCAGCCGCGCATTGCATTGTCGCAAAGCGACTTCGTTCGCGAGTTACGCGAGACCGGCGCGGACGTCGTGCTTTCCGATTACTGCATGAATGGGTGGACTGCGATCGAGGTCCTCTCCCTGATCCACGAAATTTCCCCCGGTGTCCCCTTGATCATTGTGAGCGACACTCCGGGCGACGATCTGGCGGCGGAGTGCTGGGAGCGCGGCCTGGCCGACTACGTCTGCCGGGACGACCTCTCGCGCCTGCCTATAGCCTTGCGCCGCGCCCAGAGAGAGATTGCCCTGCGAGAAACCCAACTACGGGCGTTCGAGGCCCTGGGCGAAAGTGAAGCCCGCTACCGCCGTCTGGTGGATCACGTCACGTGCGGCATGGGCGCCGTTTCCTGGGATGGAAAAATTTTGAACGCCAACCCGGCTCTGGCCCGGATGCTCGGTTACCAGTCTCCCGATGAATTGCTGGCGGTGGGAAACAGCATGGCGCTTTATTGCGAGCCCCCCGCGTGGGAGGAAATCGCCGCCAAGAATGGGACCGACGACTGCCCGGAGAAATCCAGCAACGCCGCCGTAAAGTGGAAGCGCAAGGATGGAAGGACAATCAACGTGCGCATCACCAGTTGGCGCGGCCGTGACCCGCAACGCGAAGACGGCTGTGTGGAAATGATGGTCGAGGACATGACCGAGCGCGTGGCGTTGGAAAAACAACTCATTCAGGCGCAGAAGTTCGAGGCCATCGGGCAACTGGCCGGAGGCATCGCACACGATTTCAACAACCTCATCGGCGCCATGCGCGGCTGGGCTGACCTGGGCGTGGAAGAAACTGAGCCAGGCTCGCGCCTCCGCCGCCACTTCGAGAAAGTGCGTGACCAGGCCGACCGCGCGGCCGCCCTTACGCGCCGCCTGCTCACCTTCGCGCGCCGCCGGATCCTCGAGCCGTCCAATATTGATCTGAATCAGGCGGTCATCGAAACGCTGAGCCTGCTCGAAAAGGTAATGGGCGCCCATATCCGCATTACGGCCAAGCTCTCGCCGTACCTTGCCGTGGTCCGCGCCGATCCCGTGCAGGTCGAGCAAGTGCTGATGAATTTATGCCTCAACGCGCGCGACGCCATGCCCGACGGCGGCTCGCTGGTGGTGGAAACGTCGAATATTTCGCTGAGCGAGGAGGAGTGCGCTTCACAACCTTTGGCGCGGCCGGGCGCCTACGCCATCATCTCCGTAAAGGATACCGGCACAGGTATGGATGCGGCGACGCTCGAGCGCATCTTCGAACCCTTTTTCACCACTAAGGAGCAGGGCAAAGGAACGGGGCTGGGCCTTGCCACTGTGTACGACATTGTGCGGCAGCATGGCGGCTTTGTGCAGGCCGAAAGCGAACTGGGGGCGGGCACGACCTTTCGGGCTTACTTCCCGGCCAGCACGCCGGGGGAGCGAAATGCCACGGCAGCCCCGGTCGCAACGCCTGCCTCGGCCAGTCCCAAGCGCTCGCCCTAGCCCCTGAATCCGGCGTGGCCTCGATCCTGCAGGTCAGGGACGTTCACCAAGTCAGCAAGCGCTCGCGGTTCGGCGCGCTGTGGACCATGCCGGTGATTGGCGGGACCTCGGATTCAGATTGACACCTAATCGGGACGTATGATAATCGTGAAGCATACGTGGCACCGGCTCAAAAGCCGGTTTGCTTGCGTGCTCGATCACGGGAACACCCAAAGTCCCGCCGGGCGCGCGGCAACAAACCCCACCCACCCCGGGAGGTGGACGCCTCTGGCTTTCACCTCCCGTATTTATTTGGTGGCGTGTCGTCGGCCTTGCTCCCCCCGCTTCACAGCCTCCACAAAATGATCAGCCTCGCGCGTGGGCTTGGGGATGCGAAAGCCATCACTGACGGCTCGGGCGAGTTCAATGGCCCGTTCCAGCGAGACGCGATGCCCCTGCGAGATATACACGGGCTTGACCGCGTCGCGAGTTCGCAACACGGCGCCGATGATCTCTCCTTTATCAATCAGGGGCTTCCAGGAGCCAGCCTTCGTCGAGGGTTCATCCGCCGCGCCCACCAGGATGGATTTGGCGCAGCCGACGGTGGGGCAATCGAGCAGCACGCCCAGGTGGCAGGCGATGCCGAAGCGCCGCGGATGGGCGTAGCCCTGCCCGTCATAGAAAATCACGTCCGGCCGGTGGCGGAGCCGCGCAAACACCTTGAGCAACACCGGAATCTCGCGAAAGCTCAGTAGGCCAGGAACGTAGGGAAAGGTCAGTGGGCGCTCGGCCCAGACGCGCTCCAACTCGATCATTTCCGGTAAGCGATAAACAATCGCGCCACCAATGGCGCGACGTCGGTGCAGATCGAGCGCTACGTCTGCGCCGGCCACCGTTTCGACGCGGGGCAAACGGTCTTCGAGTTCGACGCGCCCGCGCAGGCGCAATTGAATACGCGCCGCCTCGCGCGGCGTCACGTTCCAGCGATGCAGCCGCAGCGCTTTCATGGCCGCCACGCTACTGTTGGCCGGTTGGGGTGTCAAGCGATGTTGGGCTAAGTGCTTTGGCTGAAATCGCTGCTTGGAGCGTTCAGTTCAGGCGTTCTTTTTCAGGTTGGTGAGGACGAGCTTGGCGAGTTCCTTGAGGGTATCAAAGACGCCCTCGCCGCGGCAGGCCACGGCTTCGACCACCGGCTCGCCCTTCACGGCCAGGTGCTTGACCAGTTCATCCGATGGCAGGACGTTCGGCAGGTCGCGTTTGTTGAGCTGCAAGATGTAGGGGATGGTCTCGAAATCTAGCTTGTGATCCTTCAGGTGCTCGCGCAGGTTGTCGAGCGTTTCGAGGTTGGCGTCCAACCGCTCTTCCTGCGAGTCGGCCACGAACACGACGCCGTCCGCCCCCTTTAGAATCAGCCGCCGGCTCGCCTCGTAAAAGACCTGGCCGGGAACTGTATAGAGGTGGAAGCGGGTGCGGAAGCCCCGCACGGTGCCGAGGTCCAGGGGAAGAAAATCGAAGAAGAGCGTGCGGTCGGTCTCCGTGGCCAGCGAAACCATCTTGCCCTTCTGGCCTGCGCCGGTGTGATCGTAAATCCACTGCAAATTGGTGGTCTTGCCGCCCAGTCCGGGGCCATAGTAGACAAGTTTGCAGTTGATTTCCCGAGCGGGAAAGTTGATAAACGGCACGATTTCCTCAAATTGTGGCGACCTGACTACTTATAGCACAGCGCTTGTCGAGCGGCCAAAGCGGCGGCGTGGCGTTGTTCGCAATTGACAATGCGGGGCCTAACCGATTGAGGAGAAAAAGCCTTAGCGACGCGGTGCGGGCCCAGGCCCGCGGCGAAGCTGCAACGGACATAGGGTACCAGTGCGCGAGGACCAGCGTGATCATCCGGTTCATCGTGGGCGGGATTGATTTTAGCGGCAGGATGTGGGAAGTACCCTTAGTATGACCCCATCGCTTGAAACCACTCGGCTCTTACTCCGTCCACTGGAGCTCTCCGATTCCGAGCAGATACAAATACTCTTTCCGCACTGGGAGATCGTGCGGTACTTGGCCAAGCGCGTTCCCTGGCCTTATCCGCCAGATGGAGCGTACACGTTTTGCAAGGATGTGGCCCTTCCGGCAGTCGAGCGGGGCGAGGCGTGGCATTGGACGCTGAGGTTCAGGGTCGACCCGGCTCGGCTAATCGGGACCATCAGTTTGATGAGGCAGGACAACAACAACCGAGGTTTCTGGATTGGTCTGCCCTGGCAGAGACGCGGATTGATGAGTGAGGCCTGCGAGGCGGCCACAGACTACTGGTTCGATGTGCTGAAATTCCCTGTAATGCGGGTGTCGAAGGCCATTGCCAATACGGGGTCGCGCCGACTCTCAGAAAAAATGGGTATGCGCATGGTTGGAACGGAAGAGCGAGAATTTGTTTCCGGCCGTCTGCCAGCGGAGATCTGGGAGATCACCGCCGACGAGTGGCACGCGCGCAAACGCCCGATGTGATCCCACCGTTTTCCAGCGAGGTACTAGCCACCGGATAATTTCCTAAAAAAAGAATTCCAAGACTTTTTATCGGAAATAGGGTATTTACGCTGATACAGGATGGGGTGAAGGCCTCTTGCTGGCGCCCAGGCTCTGAAAAGAAGGGCGCCTTCCCCAGCGGGGTGTTGGGGAAATGGCCGGTGTCATCGGGACGAGGCGACCGACGAAGGTGACGCGTCGGCGCGCAAAAGGAGCAAGCCCATGGCAGAACAATCCGCGTTAGCGGCGGCGGTCAGTCCGACTCCGGCGAGTTGCGACCCCGCAGACCTGGAGAAGTATTCGGCGGACATCAGCTTCGTGAATCCGGTGCGGCCTGCGTCGGTGGTGAGGCCGAGGACTGCGAGCGACGTCCAGAAGATCGTGAAGTTTGCGAACGAGACGAAAACTCCGCTCGTGCCGGTCAGTTCAGGCCCGCCGCATTTCCGGGGCGACACAGTCCCGAGCGTGGGCGGTGCGGTGATCGTGGATTTGAGCGCCATGAAGAAGGTGATGGTGGTGGACCGCGCGAGGCGCGTGGCCATGTGCGAGCCAGGCGTAACCTTCGCCGAACTTATTCCCCTGGCGGAAAAAGAAGGACTCCGGCTCAACATGCCGTTGCTGCCACGGGAATCCAAGTCTGTGGTCGGAAGCGTTCTTGAGAGAGAGCCGGTAGTGATGCCCAAGTATCAGTGGGACATTTCGGACCCCCTGGCTTGCGCCGGGATTTTTTTCGGGAGCGGCGACGAGTTTCGAACCGGTCAGGCGGCCGGGCCGGGCACGATCGAGGAGCAGTGGGCTGTGGGCGGCGTGCAAAAGGCTCCGTATGGGCCCGGTACGGCTTCCTACCACCGGCTGATCCAGGGCGCTCAGGGAACCATGGGCATCGTGACATGGATGTCCATGCGGTGCGAAATACTGCCGAGTCTGGAAGAGCCTTTCGTGGTGGGCTCCTCGAAGCTGGATGTTGTGCTGGAGCTGGCGTACTGGCTTATCCGGCTGAGGGCGGTGAACGAATGTTTCATCCTGAACAGCACTAACCTGGCGACGATCTTTGCGAAGAAATGGCCCAACGATTATCAGAACCTTAAGGCGAGCCTGCCGGCGTGGACTTTGTTTTATGCCGTAGCCGGCTATGAATATTTCCCGGAAGAAAGAGTCAGCTCTCAAATCAAGGACATCACGGAGATCACGCAGCGACTGGGAGTGGAGGCCGTAAAGGCGGTCGGCGGAGTTTCCGCAAATGAAATTCTGAAAGCAGTGCAGCGGCCTTCCGCAAATCCGTATTGGAAGCTCCGAGCGAAGGGGGCATGCCAGGACGTCTTCTACTTGACCCAGTGCGAAAAGCTCGAGGGCCAAGTGGAGGCCATGGATGATCTGGCGGAGAAGGCGGGCTACGGTGCGTCGAACGTAGGTGTTTACATCCAGCCGGTCGTGCAGGGCACGAGTTATCACTGCGAATTCAACATTTTCTACGATCCGGCCAATCGCCGGGAGCGCAATCGAGTTCAGGAGCTGTCCAATTCAGCCGTCAAGCACTTGATAGCCAAAGGCGCGTTTTTCTCGAGGCCGTACGGCGAAAGCGCTAGGATGATTTTGAATCGCGACGCGGCAACCGTGGCCGTGTTGGATACTTTCAAGAAGATTTTCGATCCGAACAACGTCATGAATCCGGGAAAAGTGTGCTTCTAAGACGCGTGGGAAGAATGCGCCGATTCTCGGGAAGGAAGAGGAGATAGCCGCCATGGGATTGGAACAGTACAAGGGCGATATGGAGATGTGCTGCCGGTGTTCGGCGTGCAAGTGGGTGCCCATGCAAAAGGTGGCCGGATATCAGTTCG
>Ga0187780_10000744_pt1 | contig 24178 bp, 20 predicted proteins | sample 1015_Q2_SP10_20__FD_132429 | JGI IMG/M metagenome (GOLD analysis project Ga0187780, IMG submission 132429) | Tropical peat soil microbial communities from peatlands in Department of Meta, Colombia - 1015_Q2_SP10_20_MG | ecosystem: Environmental > Terrestrial > Soil > Wetlands > Peat | place... | reverse complement strand
GCTGCTCTACTACTTTGTGCCCGAGTCCTCGGGGCTGCATTTATCTGGGTACACGGTCACGCTCCTGGCCAAATACATGAGCTACGCGATGTTGGCTATCGCGGTCGATCTCATCTGGGGCTATTGCGGAATATTGAGCTTGGGCCACGGCGCGTTTTTCGCTCTTGGCGGATACGCCATGGGAATGTATTTGATGCGCGCGATCGGAACTCGCGGGGTGTACGGCGATCCCGTGTTGCCAGATTTCATGGTGTTCCTCAACTGGAAGGAGTTACCCTGGTTCTGGCACGGTTTCGATCAGTTTTGGTTTGCGCTGTTGATGGTACTGCTCATTCCGGGACTGTTGGCTTTGGTTTTCGGTTACTTTGCCTTTCGCTCCCGTGTATCCGGCGTTTATCTTTCGATTATCACGCAGGCCCTGACTTATGCCTTGATGCTGGCGTTTTTTCGCAATGACATGGGGTTTGGGGGCAATAATGGTTTCACCGACTTCAAAGACATTGCGGGATTTTCGCTACAAAATCCGGCAACGCGCATTGTGTTGTTCTTGTGCACGGCCTTTGCGCTGGGCGCAAGTTATTGGTTATGCCGACGTGTGGTTTCGTCGCGTTTTGGCCGCGTTATTCAGGCCGTGCGCGACGCGGAGAGTCGCGCACGGTTTCTAGGCTACAAAGTTGAATCCTACAAGCTGTGGGTCTTCGTATTCTCGGCAGTACTGGCGGGAATCGCGGGGGCTTTATACGTGCCGCAGATCGGGATCATCAACCCGAGCGAATTTTCGCCCGCAAACTCCATCGAAATTGTCATTTGGGTCGCCATTGGAGGGCGTGGGACGCTGTACGGTGCAGCGGCCGGGGCAATTTTTGTGAACTACGCCAAAACCTACTTTACGGCCGCGCTACCGAGCTTCTGGCTATACGTGCTCGGGGCGTTATTCATCGTCGTCACGCTGTTTCTGCCGGGCGGCATTGTTGGTGCAATCAGTTCGGTCCACCGGCGCGGTTCCAAATCATGACGCGCTCCAAGTCGACAAAGTCGGCGGGCCCCTTGCTTGGAGTCGAGAAGGGCGTCGTCTTGTATCTTGAGGGAATCACGGTGCGTTTTGATGGATTCAAGGCACTCGATGCACTGACGCTGTATATCGAGGTAGGAGAGTTGCGATGCATCATTGGTCCGAACGGTGCCGGTAAAACGACGATGATGGACGTGATTACCGGCAAGACGCGCCCGGACTCCGGGTCGGCCTGGTTTGGTCAAACGATCGATCTGCTGTCCCGGACGGAGCCCGAAATTGCTCAAGCAGGCATCGGGCGGAAGTTTCAAAAACCCACGGTATTTGAGCAGCACACCGTTTTTGAGAACTTGGAGCTGGCGGTTGCGGGTAATAAGTCGGCTTGGAGGGCTCTGTTGACACGGTTGACGTCGGCTCAAATCGAGAAAATTGAGACAACGCTTGACACCATTCGGCTACGCGATCGTCGCAACGATCTGGCGGGAGCACTGTCTCATGGGCAAAAACAATGGCTTGAAATTGGCATGTTGCTCATGCAGGAGCCGCAGTTGCTGTTGATCGATGAACCCGTTGCCGGGATGACTCCTCAGGAAACCGAGCGCACTGCGGAGCTGCTGCTCTCGCTCGCGGGCAAGCATTCGATCGTCGTGGTCGAACACGATATGGATTTCGTGCGATCCATTGCGCGTCGAGTAACGGTTTTGCACGAGGGCAAAGTCCTGGCCGACGGCAACATCGACGCCGTGCAAGGCGATCCAAAAGTGATCGAAGTCTATCTGGGGCAGTGATCGTGTTGCAGCTTCGTGGTTTGAACCAGTTTTACGGTGGAAGCCATACGCTCTGGGACATCGACCTGTCGGTACCGCCCGGCTCCTGCACGTCGCTGATGGGGCGCAATGGCATGGGCAAGACGACGCTGCTTCGCTGCATTATGGGTTTGCTGCCTATAAATTCAGGTCAGATTTTGTTTGAGGGCGAGGATCTTTCGCGGGTTCCCGCAGAGCAAAGAGCGCGATTGGGCATCGGTTATGTCCCTCAGGGGCGGGAGATTTTCTCGCAGTTGACCGTTGAGGAAAATCTGCAGGTTGGACTTACTGTGCGGCCTCGAGGCGCGCGTTCCTTGCCGGAGCAGATTTTCGAAACGTTTCCAGCGCTGCGACAGATGCTGCGACGCAGGGGAGGTGACCTCTCCGGAGGACAGCAACAGCAATTGGCAATTGCTCGTGCGCTAGTGCTTGAACCCCGACTGCTGATCTTGGACGAACCAACGGAAGGCATACAACCAGGAATCGTGCATCAGATTGGAGACGTCATCTTGCGCCTGAACCGCGAGATGGGTCTTACGGTTTTACTGGTGGAACAAAAGCTACCGTTTGCGCGCCGCGTTGCAAACCAGGTTTGTATCCTGGACAAAGGCCGGCTTGTCGTGTCGGGTGGAGTTGAGATTTTGGCCGACGAACTGGTACTGCAACATTTGAGCGTGTAATGTGCGGCCATGAGCTACGTCGAGCAAAACCGCCTGGGTCCTTCCTCGGCGCGAAAGGCTAATGCCGGCCAGGGGTGGCAAGCGCAGCTCGATCTTTCGTTTGAAAGTCGTGGAGGCAACACAGTGCTAACGGGGCGGCGACATATTGGTCCGTTGGTCGTACAGCGCCCGTTTTACCCCGAAGCCGGTGCCTGCCATGTCTATGTCGTCCATCCGCCCGGAGGAATCGTGGCGGGTGACGAGCTGTCGCTTAGGGCGACAGTGCAACCGGGAGCGCATGCACTGATAACTACGCCGGCAGCGGGTAAGTTTTATAGAAGCGAGGGCCCGACTGCGAGGCTGGTGCAGGAGTTCACGGTGCAAGGGGGTCGGCTGGAATGGCTACCTCAAGAAAATATTTACTATCCGGAAGCCTTGGCAGAGGTTGGCACCCATGTGCACCTGAAAGACACCGCACGCTTTGTAGGGTGGGAAATAAGTTGCTTTGGTCTCACCGCACGAGCGCAACCCTTTTGCGCAGGAGAGCTTCGTCAAGGTCTGGAGCTACGAGTCGATGGCGAGATAGTGCTGTGCGAGCACCAAACCGTCAATTGCGATGTCATTGAAGCACGTTGGGGAACTGCGGGCAATGTGTCGCTAGGGACCTTAGTAGCGTTTCCGGCGGGGGCGCTAGATCTGCGCGCAGCGCGCTCGGTCGAACAGGATGAGGTTTTGCTCAGTTGCACCTTGGTTGACGGATCGATGATATGTCGGGCGATCGCTCCGCGCGCAGATCGACTGCGCCGCGCCTTTGTGGCGGTTTGGACAGCTATACGCCCGCTGTTAATGGGTCGCGCAGCCGTGCTGCCGCGAGTTTGGGCAACGTAGGACCACGTACCTCGGGCCGAGGAAAGAAGTTTGGGGGCTAAGGAAACATGGAACTTACGCCACGGGAGAAGGACAAGTTGTTGCTCTTTACGGCGGCCCTCTTAGCAGAACGCCGGAAGGCACGTGGACTTAAGCTCAATTACCCAGAGGCGGTAGCCTATATCTCTGCGGCCATCCTCGAAGGTGCGCGCGATGGACGATCGGTAGCAGACTTGATGAGTTGGGGCGCAACAATTTTGCAGCGCTCAGACGTAATGGACGGAATCGCAGAGATGATCTCGGAAGTGCAAGTAGAAGCGACCTTTCCGGACGGCACGAAGCTTGTGACTGTCCACCAGCCAATCCGTTGAGCGTCGCGTGACGACGAGGAAGGATCGCATCCCATGATTCCGGGTGAAATCATTGCCAGTGATGAGGGCGAAATTCCTCTTAATGCGGGGCGGCAGACGTTGCGAGTCGTTGTTGCCAATTCAGGCGATCGTCCCATTCAGGTCGGATCGCACTACCACTTTTTCGAGACCAACAGTGCCCTGCGTTTTGATCGGCAGGCCACACGCGGTTATCGGCTCAACATCGCTGCTGGTAGCGCCGTGCGATTTGAGCCGGGTCAGGAACGAGAAGTGGAGCTAGTGGCCTTGGGAGGGGACCGCATCGTATTCGGATTCCAGGGAAAGGTTATGGGGGCGCTAGCATGACGACGATCTCGCGGCGTGCCTATATAGAAATGTTTGGCCCTACCACCGGTGATCGCATTCGCCTGGGCGATACCGAGCTCTTCATCGAAGTGGAACGCGATCACGCGATTTACGGTGAAGAAGTGAAATTTGGCGGCGGCAAGGTAATACGCGATGGTATGGGCCAGAGTCAGCGACCGGCTGCGGAAGTGGTCGACACGGTTATCACGAATGTCGTCATCCTGGACCACTGGGGGATTGTCAAAGCCGATGTCGGTATCAAGGCAGGGCGGATTGCAGCAATTGGCAAGGCGGGAAATCCGGACGTTCAGCCTGGTGTTGACATCGTCATAGGCGCGGGCACTGAGGCGATCGCAGGGGAGGGTCTGATCCTGACCGCGGGGGCAATTGACGCGCACATTCACTTTATCTGCCCGCAACAGGTCGAGGACGCACTCATGAGCGGCGTCACGACGATGATCGGAGGTGGTACCGGGCCGGCGGCCGGTACGAACGCGACGACCTGTACGCCAGGACCATGGCATCTGTCGAGGATGTACCAGGCCCTTGATGGTCTGCCGATGAATTTTGGTCTTCTCGGGAAGGGCAACGCCAGCCTTCCCGCGGCGCTAGAAGAACAGATCCGGGCGGGAGCGATGGGGCTGAAGTTGCATGAGGATTGGGGCACAACGCCGGCGGCGATCGATAATTGTCTAGCGGTGGCCGATCAATTCGACATTCAGGTGGCGATTCACACGGATACGCTAAATGAGAGCGGGTTTGTTGAAGATACGATTGCCGCCTTCAAGGGACGCAGCATCCATACATTTCACACCGAGGGTGCGGGAGGAGGCCACGCACCGGACATCATCAGGGTCTGCGGCGCTCCCAACGTGCTTCCGTCATCGACCAACCCCACACGGCCCTATACTGTCAATACGGTCGATGAGCACCTCGACATGTTGATGGTCTGTCACCATCTGGATCCGGCTATCGCCGAAGACGTCGCCTTTGCCGAGTCTCGAATACGCCGCGAAACGATCGCCGCCGAAGATATCCTCCACGATCTCGGTGCCTTCTCGATGATTTCCTCCGATTCCCAAGCGATGGGACGAGTAGGCGAGGTCATCACCCGCACGTGGCAAACGGCCCACAAAATGAAGGTGCAGCGCGGGGCGCTTCCCCCAGATACTTCGGGTCGCGACAATTTTCGGGCTCGACGCTACGTCGCCAAGTACACCATAAACCCAGCGATTACACACGGCATTGCGCATGAGGTGGGATCGGTCGAAGTAGGAAAAATTGCAGACCTGGTGCTGTGGAGACCGGCGTTTTTTGGCGCAAAACCCGCGATGGTGATTAAAGGCGGAATGATCGTTGCTGCGCCGATGGGCGATCCGAACGCCTCGATACCAACACCTCAACCTGTGCATTACCGTCCAATGTTTGCTGCTTTCGGGGGCGCGAGGGCTGCCGTTTCAGTCCATTTCGTGTCCGGTGCCGCGTATGAAGAGGGTATGGCTGAGCGGTTGGGACTGGAAAAGCGACTTGTGCCAGTCGTCGGTACACGGCTCGTTCGCAAGACCGATATGAAATTAAACGCGTATCTGCCTCGTATTGAGGTCGACGCGCAGACCTACGAGGTGCGCGCCGACGGCGAGTTGCTCACCTGCGAGGCAGCTGCATCCTTGCCGCTGGCCCAACGTTACTTTCTGTTCTGAGTGCCCGGCATGTTGACAATCTCGCAACGGCTACAAGAGCTCCGAAAGCCCGATGGACAGCTGATACTTCCCTACGAGGTGCGGTGCCGTAGCCGGCTGCGCGCGACACTCGCCGATGGCGAGGAGGTGGCGGTTTTTTTGGCACGGGGCCAAGTTTTGAGGGGAGGCGAGTTGCTGCTGGCCGACGACGGACGCGTCATCGAAGTTTGCGCCGCACCCGAAGTTGTGTCGACGGTGCATAGTTCTGAGTCGCTGCAACTGCTTCGTGCGGCCTACCACTTGGGTAATCGTCATGTATTGCTGCAAATCGGCGCTAACTGGTTACGCTACCTCCATGATCACGTTCTGGATGACATGGTGCGTGGTCTAGGATTGTCCGTGACGGTGCATGAGGCACCGTTTGAACCAGAGGCCGGGGCGTATGCGGCGCACGAACCTCATCAGGCTGTCGGCGGAGTCTCGCACCAGCACGTGCCATGAATCGCGAGCCCCTTGTGGGGCAGGTGCCCGTCGACTCCTCGGCGCTGCCGGCACCTGTGTTGCTACGGTTGCTTCATTTGGTCAGCCCCGCTTTACCCGTGGGTGCGTACGCATACTCTCAAGGACTCGAATGCGCAGTCAGCAAGTCCTGGGTGCACGATGAAGAAAGTGCGGCGCATTGGTTGCATGGCATTGCGCGGCATGCAGTTGGAACTTTGGACCTGCCGCTGTTGCTGCGACTGCACCGTGCCTGGGTTCAACGGGACATGGAAAAAGTCCAACAGTGGAACACTCGCATGATCGCGTCTCGAGAAACGCAGGAGTCGCGTGCCGAGGAATTGCATCTGGGTCGCGCTCTCGCCCGTGTTTTGGTGGCACTTGACGTTGCGGAAGCTGGCGCATGGGAGACGGCGCGGCCCGCGTTCGCTACGCTTTTTGCCCTGGCCTGCGTGCAATGGAATATTCCCGTCGCGCAGACCTTAATTGGCTACTTGTGGGCGTGGACGGAGAACCAGGTGCTGGCGGCCGTCAAGCTCGTCCCGCTCGGTCAGTCGGCGGGTCAACGTCTTTTGCATCGGATGATTGGCGGCATGCCTGCATTGGTCGAGCGCGCCGCGGCAATCCGTGATGAAGAAATCGGTACCTCGGCGATCTCGCAGTTGCTGGCAAGCGCGATGCATGAGACGCAGTACACCAGGCTATTTCGGTCCTAGCTTCGACGCGAAGCGGGACGAGAGCAAGAGGTACGTAAACAAGGCCGGACGCGCCCACAATTGGAGTCCTTCACACGAAAACCTCAATTGGCACAATGCTCGAATCGCATGGCGGCAAATCGCGAGTGATGTCGGCAGGAAGTGTCGCCACCGATCTTTGGACGAGGTGCGCTGGTTTGGCGCAACCGTTCAAATGGGCCGCTGCAAGGCGCACCAAAAAGCTAAAGATGAAAAACAGAAAACCAAGTGTCGCGAGACCCTAGCGTTACGCAGCTTCGTTGGCAGGATCCGCGCGCGCAGCGCGTTTTTTTGCTTGCGATGGCACGTGAGGCTGCAATGTCGGCTCAACGCTATGGCCAATGTTGCAATCGTGCCCGGCAATTGGTCAACTTTCGCCGTTAGGCATTCGCGTGCCGAAGACGAGGGACCGCTGCCAGCAAGGTTCGCGTGTACTCGTGGTGCGGGCTGTTCAAAATCTGTTCTGCCGGACCGCTTTCGACAACGCGCCCGTCTTTCATGACGGCAATTTCGTGGGCCAGGTATTCGACGACCCCGAAGTTGTGTGTAATGAAAAGGTAGGCAACGCCAAGGTCATGCTGCAATTCCTTGAGCAAATTAAGAATCTGCGCCTGGACCGACACATCGAGCGCTGAAGTCGGCTCGTCGGCGATAATCAGATTGGGCTCTACGGCCAAGGCCCGTGCGATTGCTAATCGCTGTCGCTGACCACCCGAAAATTCGTGGGGGTAGCGCGTGAGCACATCGGAACGAAGCCCAACGCGTTCGAGCAACGCAACGATTCGTTGGGTCCGCTGCTCTTGGGAATATTCGGGGCATAGGGAAATTACGCCTTCCTCGAGTATCTCGCTCACGCGCATGCGCGGATCGAGCGAAGCAAACGGGTCTTGAAATACGATTTGTATGGCGCGCCGCACCTTGCGAAGCGCTTCGCCGCCAAGTTGCTCGAGTGGCTGACCTGCCAAAAGGGCAGAGCCGCTGATCCGCGCGGTGCCACGTAGGAGCTGAAGGATCCCCTTACCGACCGTAGTCTTTCCACTGCCAGATTCGCCGACAAGCGCCAAGGTGCCTGCGGCAGGTATCGAGAAGGTGACGCCATCAACCGCTTTGACGTATCCGACGATTCGTTTGAAAAGCCCTTTGCGGATGGGAAACCAGACTTTGTAATCTCGAACCTCCAAAAGCAGCTGCCCTACAGGTCGATCGACTGGTAGGGTTGAGTCCTTGGCACCTTTTCGTTGAACGCCTTCAGCGAACGTTTTGTCTTGATACAAGATGCAACGCACCGAATGATTGGGTCGAAAGGCAAGCAGCGACGGTGGCGCGGCATGGCAGCGCTCCATGACCAGGGAGCACCGATCGGCGAAGCGACAACCCGTGAATCGATGATCGAGCGCTGGTACAGTACCCGGAATCGAAGCGAGGCGATGGCCGCGCTTGCTGGCGCCGGGCAATGCCTCGAAAAGATTTGCCGCGTAGGGGTGTAACGGACGCTCGAAAAATTCGTTCGCCTCGGCAACCTCGATTATCTGACCGGCGTACATCAGTGCCACGCGATTTGCCATTTGTGCAACGATTGCCAAATCGTGGGTAATCAAAAGTAACGCCATCTTTTGGGCACGTTGCAGCTCGGTTAGCAGTCCGAGAATCTGTGCTTGGATCGTTACATCAAGTGCGGTGGTCGGTTCGTCGGCGATCACGATTTCGGGGTCGGCGGCGAGTGCGATGGCGATCATCACCCGCTGCTTTTGGCCGCCGGAAAGCTGAAAGGGGTAATCTGTCGCGCGCCGTTCGGGCTCGGCAATGCCAATGCGCCGAAGCCAGTCCACTGCCTTGTTCTGAGCGGCCGCACCGCGCAGACCGGTATGCCGCTCAAGCACTTCGGTGATCTGTCGACCAACCGTCATAACGGGATTCAGACTTGTCGAGGGCTCCTGAAAGATGATGCTTACGCGACGACCCCGAAAGTCGCGCATGCGTGACTCCGGCAACTGAGTAATGTCGACGCCATCGATGTCGACTCGTCCGGCGCTAACACGGCCGCTGTCGGGTAACAGGCGAAGTATCGAAAGCGCCGTCATTGACTTGCCGCAACCGGATTCGCCAACGAGCGCGAACGTCTCCCCACGCTGAATTGTCAGATCGAGGGCCGCAACCGCGCGCACTAGGCCGCTGTCCGCGTCCAGATCGGTAGTAAGGTTCTCAATTCGCAGCATGGTTTAGCGTTTCTTAGGTGACACTGTCGCTGGCCGCCGCACGTGGCAACGGTCGGGCGCGATGGACCCGAAAAGCGCGGGCCCTCGGGTCAAAGGCTTCGCGTACGGTGCTTGCGAATAGTTGCAGTGAAAGCACTAGCGTCACCATGACCAGAAATGCTGTAAGCAGGTTCCACCAGACCGGCGGATCCCGCGACAGTTCCGTACGAGCGCTGTTGATCATGGTTCCAAAACTGTTGGTCGTCGGGTCGACCCCCACGCCTACGTAAGACAAAACGGCCTCGAGCAACACAAGTCCGGAGAAGTCGAGCACTGTGACGATTAGCACGACATGCATTACATTAGGAAGAATGTGATGGCGCATGATGCCGAAGTCCGATACACCGAAGGCACGCGCGGCTTGCACGAAATCAAGCTCCGTGAGCTTGAGTGTTTCGGCGCGCAGCAGACGCGCCAGCGTTGCCCATCCCGTAACGCCGAGAATGACCGAGAGCAGAAATAGACGCACGTCGGCTCGCTCGAGACCCGTTTCGAAGACCTGCGGATTTTTATCAATGAACACTTGGATCATTAGGACGAAAGCTGCAATTAGCAGCACGGAGGGAATCGACGAGAGCACGGTGTACAAGTATTGAATCGCATCGTCTACACGACCCTTGAAGTAGCCAGCCAGGATCCCGAATACGATCGCAAAGGGCAGCGTTGCGAGCGTGGCTAGGGAGCCGATCACGATTGCAGTGCGAATCGATTTGATCGCTTGAAATAAAATGTCGTTACCAGTCTGGTCCGTGCCAGCCACGTGATAGTACGGCCACAAGGCAGCAATCCAGCCAAAGACAATCATCAGGACGGATGCGGTACGCAGCATCGCGCGCCAGGGAACACCAGTTTCACCCTGTCGGATGGCGCGCATCGATTCACGAAGACTGTGTCCTACGAAGCGAGCGCGCAATACGGCCAGAGCAACCCAGAGCAGCGCAGCGGCAAGGGCGCCGCCCCCGACTCCAAGTGCCGAGCGCATCGCGATGTCGGGTGCCCAGTCGCGGTCCGTATCCTTCAGGTGTGCACCGCCAAATTGCAAGCGGGGAAAGTCGCGGATCGTTTTGCCATTAACCAGCATCGATTCTTTGGAGTACTGGTGCGTACCAAGCGGGACTGAATAGGTCTTTTCGACGGACTCACGCCGACCCTCGAGCAATACGTCGATGAGCGATAGCGTGCGCGGCGCGTAGGCGCGCGGCGTATCGGCGGGTGCGCCCGGAACGGGTGGCAAAAGAGGGCGGAAGTGCATGGAATCAAGGATCGAGATAGCGACAAACACGCAAAGTACGACTGCGGCCGACATTGCAGCGGGATCGCGAACAACCGTACGCCAGGTGCGGCGCAACGTCGCAGTGCGCCACGCGTGCCAGGCGTACAGGCCAATCGCCGCCAACAAAACGTATAGGACAAAGTCGGTGGCAAGAAAAACCAGCTTGGGCATCGTCGTATTAACTTAGGCGGATGCGTGGGTCGGCAACCGTGTAGGAGATATCGGTCAGAATAAGACCGATCGTATAAAGCGCCGAACCGACAAATACCATTGACCGTACGACAGCGAAATCCTGCGCGTTGATTGCGTCAATCGTGTAGCTTCCCAGGCCAGGGATTCCGAAGAAGGATTCCATGATCAGGGCACCGAGAAAAAGTAGAGGTAGTACCGCTACCGTGCTCGTCAAGATCGGTAAAAGGGCGTTGGGAAGCACATGGCGAAAGAGCACGACGGCTTCCGATAAGCCCTTCGCGCGCGCGGTGCGCACATAGTCCTTGCCAATTTCTTCAAGAAACATCGTTCGGTAAAAAAGCGCCTCGCCGCCGAGGCGCGAGACGACGCCGATGAGGACGGGCAAGATGAGAAACACGATCAGACCCCAACCGCCGGTATAACCCGAGATCGGCACAAGTTTTAGCACTTTGCTGAAAAAGAATTGGCCCAAAAGAATGTAAAACAACGCCGAGATCGACATGAGAAAGACGGCCAGAGCGAAGCCCCAAAATTCCAGGTAGGTATTTCGAAAGAACACCATCAGTAGCGAGTATGCGATTACAGCGAAAATGCCCAGAATGAAAGTCGGAATCGCTAGGGCGATTGAGGGACCTACGCGCTCGCGCAGCTCGTAACCGATGTCGCGTCCAGTATCGGACGAGCCAAAATCGAGCGCGAAAAGTTGCACTGAGCGCTCAAAAAAAATGGTTTTGGTGAGTTTTCCGGCACCCGGCGACGCGTCGTTCCAGAACAGTGGTTTGTTGTAGCCGTGTTCGACTTTCCATTTTTCAATTGCGTCTTGTGACACACGCTTGCCACCAATGTTCATGCGAGCCATGTCATCAGGGGTGTTGACCGTAAAGAAGAGCAAAAAAGTGAAAATATTGACCCCGACCAAAATGAGGACGCCGTACGCGAGCCGTCGCAGGATGTAATTAATCATGCCTTTGCGCCTTCCAGCGCAAGGGTGCGCGCGGCGGTCTCGCGCTCGCGTCGTCGCCAAGCAAACCCGGCCGGCACGATGGCGGCGCTCAGGGCAAGCACGATCAAGGGAATCGGCCACCAAATGGGACGATTCCACTCGGCGATCTTGCGGGCACGCAACGCGGGGTCAAGTCGCAGGTAACCGATGTGGTCACGCACGATCTGCGTTGGCTTGCCATTGGTGATCCACTGATGGTATGCAGCCGCCGATGTCGGAAAGTAGCCAAAACTCCATACCGCGTCGTTTTGGACAATTTGTATCATCCGATCAATTAGCTTTTGTTTTTGCGGACCGTCTTCTAAGAATTTCATTTGCACGAAGAGTTTGTCGAATTCGGGGTTGCGGTAATTGGCGTTGTTCTCGCCACTGCCCCCGGTTATCGCTTTGGCATTGGGGCCATAGAGCAAGAATAGGAAGTTTTCGGCATCCGGGTAGTCAGCAAGCCAACCCCAGAAGAAGATTTGAACGGACCCCGTATTCATTTTGTCCTGAAACCGGTTGTAGTCGGTTGCGCGTATCTCGAGCTGAACGCCGAGCTTTGCGAATTGCTTCACATACCAATCAAGCAGGGCCTTGTTTCCAGGCGTGGCCGCGCTTTGGTAGTCGAAATTCAGGACAAGCGGTTTGCCGGTTTTGACCTCTCGTCCGTCTGGATACCCTGCCTCGGCCAGTAGCCTTTTTGCGTCCTCTATGGGCCGGCGCACCGCTTTGCCGTCCGGGCCCCTTGTATAGACAATCGGATTAAACGCCGACGGTCCGTCCTCGCGGTAGCCGAACAGCGTCGGAGGCAGTGGTCCGTGCGCGGCCATGCCTTGTCCCCGCTCGAAGATCGCGATTTGCTCCTCCCAGTCGATTGCGATCGACAGCGCTTGGCGCAGCTTGCGGTTTCGCTCGGACTGCTCCGGGGTGTCACCTTTGCCCACAATGGGATCCAGCCAGTTAAATCCGATATACCAGTTGCTTGCCTCAATCGTGGTAGGTAGGCGCAAGCCCTTTTCGCGATACTCCTTCTCCTTTGCCTTGTCGTCGGACATGGCAACAAGCAGGCTCGTGCCGTAATCGAGCCGTTCAATTGCTGGTGAATCGTAATAACCTTGCAAGAACTTTGCCTGCAAGGGAACCGCCTCCTTCTCGATGTCGAAGACGATCTTGTCGATAAATGGAATGGGTTTACCGCAGTCGGCGAGATAGCCATTTTCCCGATCCCCCGGTGCACCCTCGCAAGGATATGGTTCGCCACGGTAATTGGGATTGCGCACAAGTATGTGTTGGCGGTTTTCAATGTACTCGGTTAGCAGGTACGGGCCCGTACCAACCGGCCAGTAATTCAGGGTGAAATTGTTCTCCGCCATTCCGGGCTGCGAATAAAATTTCTCGGCTTCCCACGGAATCGGGGCAAAGAAGGTCATCGCCAACCAATACTTGAATTGCGGGTACTTGCCCTTCAAACGCACGCGTAACGTATAGCGATCAAGAGCTTCCGCGCCGGGGAACGAATACTGGCGAAAATCAAGAAACGGCAGATCGCGGTCGGTTGGAGCCAGGTCCTTTCGCAATTGTCGGTCGATCTGAACGATTTGGTCGCCGTACTTCCTTAAGCCGACGATGTAGTCGGTCATCGTCGAGTAAGCGGGTGACTTTATTCGCGGTGTCGCGAGTCTGCGAATTGCATATACGTAGTCGTCGGCAACAAGCTCGCGTGTTCCAGTTCGTGGGAAGTCGCCGATTTGGTGCTTATCGGCAACGTCGGCCCGGGTCAAGGCATGGTAGACATACTCGCCGTTGCCATTGCGGGCGAAAGCCGGGTGTGGTGCGTACAAGATTCCGGGTTTTATCTGAATGTCGAGCACGGTTTGCGCGACCGCGTCTCCCGGAGCGTCCTCCGGCAAATCGTTGCCGAACTTATCAAGATACTTTGGGCGGGCAACCTCCCGGGCCGTACGCCCGACGAGTTCATACGGCCGCTTTAGATAATGGTAACCATACAGCGGTTCGTATGTCTCGTAGGTAAACGGAGTCTCGTCGTTAGAGTAGGAGCTGGTTGGGTCGAGGTACTTCGGTGAACGTGTACGAAACGGGACAAACATTGTGTTCGTTGCTTCCGAACCCATCGGGTGGGGGTTGTTAAGTACGGGTTCGCAGCCAACTAACGAGGTCGCAACGATCAGCGCAAGCAGACTATTGCGCGCCGCCCGCGCTAAGGCGCTTGTAATAGGCATCAAGCGGGCAGCGCGCATAGATGTTCCCCGTCGCTTAAGAAAGTGGATATCTGGCCGCGAGGGGTCATTCGTCGCCTCACCCTCAGCGAAGGGATCGATTTTATAGACAGAAGCATGGCATTCAGGGTGTTCGCAAGGCGCCTGCACTCTAGCGCTTTTGCCAACCCGATGCGCGTAGCTCGTTTTATGCGAAAGCGAGCCGACGAAGGTCTTGCGACGTTACGCTGTGGGTTGCAATGGACTGGACGGCTATTGCGCAGATCGCGGCGCGGATCGTGCCCGCTTGGAGATTACATGAAGCTACCTCGCCAGGGGCAAAACTTTAGCAACAGCGACCGCAGAATCGTAATAGGAAATTTCCCTTGGTATGAAATGGTGTGGCGGTCACTGAGGGGCGACTTTCGTCCTTTGCGTGAACCCGTCGGCGGTTACGAGCAGTTTGCCAGCGACTGGAGCGTCGCGGTCGATCACGGCCGCATCGCGCGGCGCCAGATCGAGCCAGTCGTAACGTGGCTAGGGCACGTATCGATTTTGCTGCAAGTTGCAGAACGAAACGTTCTTATAGATCCAACCTTGGCGCAGTTCGCGGGCCCCTTCGGGCGCGTCGGCGCTCCACGCCGCGTGCCGGCGCCCCTGGCGGCCGAACAGCTGCCCCCCATTGACACCGTGCTGATATCCCACAATCACTACGATCACTTGTGCCATGACACCATCGCGCGTTTGGTGCGTAGCGGGCAGCGGCCGCACTTTTTCGTCCCGGCGGGCCTGAAACCGTGGTTTGACGCTCGCAACATTGGCCAAGTGACCGAACTGCATTGGTGGGGTCAGGCCACGCTGGGCAGCGGGCTTCAAGCGCACTTCACTCCTTCCCAGCATTGGAGCCGCCGAACCCCGTGGGATACCAACGCCTCCCTTTGGGGAGGCTACATGCTGGTGTGGGAACGCTCTGGTGCTCCGGCGTGGCGTTTTTTATTTCCGGGCGACACGGGCTATAGCCGGGACTTTGCGGTGATTCGCCAGCATCTGGGTGCCGTGGACTTCCTTGCTTTGCCTATTGGCGCATATCTTCCGCGCAATTTTATGAGAAACATGCACATCAATCCGGCCGACGCGGTTCAATTGATGCTTGATCTTGAGGCCAAGCAAGCGATGGCCGTCCACTGGGGCACCTTTGTGCTTACGCAGGAAGCCTTCGATCAACCGCCTCAAGACTTGGCCGTGGCTTTACGCGAACGTGGCCTTTCATCCGAAGCAGTTTGGCTGCTGCGCCACGGCGAAAGCCGCGCGATTCCAATGTGAGCCAGAGGCTTAGCAGGTTGCGCTGCTTGCTAGCCGCAGGATGCAAATTGCGCTTTGCGCAGCGGGCGAGGGCGTCTTGCCGGAGCGCGACGGCGCATACAAGCTTCAGGAATCGTGCCTCGCGAGTTTGCAAAAACCAGGTCGAGGCATCGGTTTACCGCGCATCGCGGATGGCCCCAAGAGTGTGTAGCATTTGACGCTACGCGAGGGTGCGTGGAGCACATCGGTGCGGCAAAGCCAATAGCAATATTTCAGCGCGAAACCTTGCAAACGAAGGCGACGAAAACGATGCTGGTGCAAAAAAAGACCTTTCGGGTTACCGACTTTGGCACACAAGGCGGGCGTCTCATTAAGGAGGTTCGTGTCGGTTACGAGACCTACGGTCGGCTCAACGCGAGCGGGGACAACGCAATATTGGTCTGCCATTACTTTTCGGGTAATTCGCATTGCGCCGGCAAGTACCACCCGGACGATCCGCTGCCGGGGTACTGGGACGCCGTCATCGGAGCGGGCAAAGCAATCGATACCGATCGCTACTTTGTCGTTAGCGTCGACACCCTGTGCAATGTCGGCGCAAAAGATCCGATGGTGATCACCACTGGACCGGCCAGTATCGACCCTGACACGGGACGCGCATACGGCGCGAGCTTTCCTATCGTCACGATGCGAGATTTTGTTCGCGTCCAAAAAGCGCTGGTAGATCACTTGGGCGTCAAGCGGCTCAAATGCGTTGCCGGCCCTTCGATGGGCGCCATGCAAACCTTCGAATGGGGCGCCCAATATCCTGGCATGGTCGAGAAGCTGATTCCGGCGATAGGTGCCGGGCTACATGCTGAGCCGTATTTCATCGCCGAAATCGACCTGTGGATCCTGCCAATTCTTTTGGATCCGAATTGGAAGGGCGGGAACTATTTTGGAGGCCCCGAGCCCGTTGAGGGTCTGCGGCAATGTCTGAGAACCATCACGTTGACCTCGCGCGCAGCCGGTTGGGCGCAGCGTTCGTTTGGCCGCAAGTGGGCAAGCCCCGACACCAACCCACTTGCGGCACCAGAGAATCTGTATGAGGTGGAGCGGTTTCTTGATGCGTATGCAATCGAACGCAGCCGATTCGCGGAGGCAGCCCACATAGTGCATCTCGTGCGCGGCTGTCGGATTTACGACATCGATGAAGGTGACAGTTCGATCAAGGCAATTGGTGCCCCCACGCTATTGATTTCAGTCACAAGCGACCGAATCATGCTTCCGTCCTATTCCCGGCGCGCCTACGAAGAACTACGCGCCCAGGGAACCCCCGTCCAATGGGCGGAGATCGATACTGACGGTGGCCACCTGGATGGTCTGTATGAGATTCAGAGGGTTGCGCCGCAAATCCAAGCGTTTCTGGAACATTCCAACGCCCGGCCCTAAGCGGTCAACCGGCGGGAGTGCCGCCGCAAAGTCAAAGCTCGTCGAGTCTTCGAGCTAGGAGCTGGCGAGTTTGCTCCAGCGGTGCCGGAAGGCGATCGTGCAGTCGGTCAAATAATTCGCGGTGCGACGCCAGTTCGCGCTGCCATTCGCTGCGTTCGATCGAAGTCAATTTTCCGTAGGTATCGCGATCAAATATCAGACCATCCCAACGCAAGTCTTCAAAACGTGGGCTAACGCCGAACAGATGCTCGGTGCCGTTGCCATGGCCTTCGATGCGCGCGATGATCCACTCGAGAACGCGCATGTTTTCGCTGTAACCGGGCCAGAGGAAGCGACCCCGCTCGTCCGTGCGAAACCAATTAACGCAAAATATCTTTGGGGCCGCAACGCCGCCGGCCGCGAGGCGCTCACCAAGTTGCAACCAGTGACCGAAGTAATCGCCCATGTGATAACCCGCAAAGGGCAACATGGCAAACGGATCGCGACGCAGCACGCCCGAGGCGCCGGCCTGCGCCGCAGTCGTCTCCGATCCCATCGTCGCCGCCATGTACACGCCTTCGACCCAGTTGCGTGCCTGGGTTATAAGCGGAACGGTCGTCGATCGTCGCCCGCCGAAGACAAAGGCATCAATCGGCACACCGGAGGGGTCCTCCCAATCCACGTCGATGGACGGACACTGAGCAGCAGCCACGGTGAACCGTGAGTTAGGATGCGCCGCTTTGCGCCCGCACTCTGGCGTCCAGTCCTTTCCCTGCCAATCAATGGCATGCGCCGGCGCTGCGCCAAGGCCTTCCCACCACACGTCGCCATTGTCCGTTAGCGCTACGTTAGTGAACAGCACGTTGGTGCGCAACATTGCGACTGCGTTCGGATTGGTTGTGGTGCCAGTGCCGGGTGCCACGCCGAAAAAACCCGCCTCCGGATTTATTGCCCGCAGTCGGCCGTCGGGCCCGGGTTTGATCCACGCGATGTCTTCTCCAATCGTGGTTACGGTCCACCCGGCAAACGAGGCGGGTGGAATCAGCATGGCGAAATTGGTCTTGCCACAAGCCGACGGAAATGCCGCAGCAATGTGGTATTTGCGACCCTGCGGCGACGTCACGCCAAGGATGAGCATGTGCTCGGCAAACCAGCCAACGGAGCCATCACGCGCGGCGTCGCGCCCCATACACGATGCGATGCGTAACGCAAGACATTTCTTGCCGAGCAACGCATTTCCACCGTAACCCGAACCAAAACTCCAAATTTCACGTGTTTCGGGGAAGTGCGCAATGTATTTGATGCGATTGCATGGCCAAGCGACGTCCTTTTCACCGCGCGCAAGTGGCCGGCCAACCGAGTGCAGACAAGGGACAAACGCGCCATCCGAACCAAGCGCTTCCAGCACAGCGTGCCCCATCCGCGTCATGATCCGCATGCTGGCGACGACGTACGGACTGTCGGTCAACTGGACCCCGATCTGTGCGATCGGGCTGCCCAACGGACCCATGGAAAAGGCAATCACGAACATTGTCCGACCACGCATGCAGCCAGAGAACAATTCGCGCAGGGTGGATCGCATTTGCTGCGGATCCATCCAATTGTTGGTCGGACCTGCGTCGGCCGCATTACGGGTGCAGATAAAGGTGCGATCTTCCACGCGTGCAACGTCGTCCGGGTCGGAACGGGCGAGATACGAGTTGGGCCGCAAAGTCGCGTTCAGTCGCATCAAGGTGCCGGTGCGCACCATTGTGTCGCAAAGTCCGTCGTATTCTTTTTGCGACCCGTCGCACCAGACGATTTGATCCGGCTGTGCCTGTCGCGCAACCTCGGCGACCCATGCGATCAGCTTGCGATGTTTCACAAACTGCGGCATTGCCGGATCGGGTTCGTCGAAAACAGCATGCATTTTGAAAAAACCTCCTGCGGATTCATTTCTCGACGCTATCGAAAGAACCGTCGTGGTGCGTGTGAATTCTGGTGCCGCGCCGGGTCGCGCACAGCCGTTGCCGAGACGCGGCAACCGGCGGCGAGCGGCCAGGCGGCGACATTTAGACAGATGTTAGTAACTTATTTATGGAAGCGAAAGCCCGATCGTTTCAACAAATCCGCACTCGGGTTCGCACCAGCGAGCTTTGCGCTTGAATTTCGAGCAGCATTGCTTCGTGCCGTGCCGGGAGTCAACCAAAAACCATCAGCTTATTACGGTTTTACTGATCGGTAGCGGACAGGTGGTAAATGAACGTTTTTTGCTGCTTGCGTACAAGTTGCTTGGCTGGGACAGTTGCTTGCAGGTGTGGCCGTGGAGCCCAAGGAAGGCCATTTGCGCGAGGGATCGCGCACGAGCGGGACAGTAGCACGCGGCCAATCTGGATCCTCAACCTTGCGTGGACGCGATGTGCTCGACAATTGCGATAGGCGCATGCGACTGGGCCATCTTGTTTGGTTTTCGTGCCACATTGCACGGCATTTGAAGAACCGACACGCCGCAAAACGACAAAATCGGATATTGGGCTTGGGTTAAAGCTAAAAGAGTAGAGACAAAAAGCTGCTCTTTGATCTTGCGACGTTCGAAAGTTGCAATTTTTCGTCCGAGTGCGCGCTCTGCATCGGCGCGTTGCTTTGCAGGGCCCTTTATCACTTGGAGAAGATCAGAACCATCTACTCTGTTGCGGCCGCCTTGCACCCTTGCTTTGGGGTGCCCGGCAGTAATATCGGGTAGAAATGTTTCGCGATTTATCAAGGAGACGTAATGGAGCAGCCAATTAGCCGCTACCCGGTACCCCGGTTGGAAGACCTGCCGGAGGACATACGAGCTCGCATCCGTGCCGTTCAGGAGAAATCGGGCTTTGTGCCGAACGTTTTTCTCGCGCTGGCTCACCGACCGGAGGAATTTCGCGCCTTTTTTGCCTATCACGATGCGCTGATGGAAAGGAAAAGCGGCCTCACCAAAGCGGAGCGCGAGATGATTGTCGTGGCGACCTCCAACGCTAATCAGTGCCAATACTGCGTGGTCGCGCACGGTGCAATATTGCGCATCCGCGCCAAAGATGCGCTAGTGTCCGACCAAGTGGCAATTAACTATCGCAAGGCCGACATTTTGCCTCGGCAAAAAGCGATGCTCGATTTCGCAATGAAAGTTGCGTTCGAGTCGTACGCCGTTGGCGATAGCGACTTTGCGGCTTTACGAAGCCATGGCTTTAGCGACGATGACATTTGGGATATCGGTGCCATTGCGGCATTTTTCGCTCTTTCCAATCGAATGGCAAACCTTACCGGTATGCGCCCAAACGAGGAGTTTTATTTGATGGGACGTCTGCCAACGTCCTAGGCGAACAATCAGGGCTTTGGACAACTTCGGTCGCCCAAACGAGACGTATGCGCTACGAAGCTGAGGAAAAGAGCGCCTCTGGATCGAAGTTTGCCAATGCCGTGCCGCCCTCACACACAATCCGGCCCAAGGACGGCACTTGGGTTGCGTTGTGGGTGAACCAAAAACGAGCAAGGTCGATGATTCCACGGTAATACGCTTCGTCGCTTACCGCGAGCTTTTTTCGTGCCGCAAGCGCGGCTTGGCCCATTTGCCAGCTGCCACACACCGTGCCAAGCAAATGCAAGAAGGGAACCGCACCAGCCAGCACCTCGGCAAGGTGCTCGCGTCCGTTGACGAGAATCCATCTTGTGGTGTTTTCGAGAATGTCAAGATCGGTGTTCAAACTGGCGCCGAGACTACGGATCTCGGGAGCAGACAGCAGTTCTTTGGCACTGTTACGCATCTCGCCAAGTAGCATTTTCAGCGTTTCGCCTCCTTCGCGCAGTAGCTTTCGTCCGATCAGGTCGTTGGCCTGGATTCCCGTTGTACCTTCATAGATCGTGATGATGCGGGCATCGCGGCGGACTTGCGCCACTCCCGTCTCCTCGACATAACCGGAGCCGCCGAAGACCTGAATGGCAATATCAGCGGCTTCATTTCCCAACTCGGTACCCCATCCCTTAATCACCGGCATCAGCAGCTCTAGGTAGCGTCCGCACTTATTGGCGACGGACCGATCGGGGTTGTAGTGCAGTTGATCGTGCCACCCGGCGGCGGCATAGGCGAGCATGCGCGGCGCCATGACACGCGAGCGCATCGCCAGCAGCATGCGCTTGACGTCAGGGTGGCAGATGATCGGTACGTTGCTGATGCCTGTCACCGCGTCACGCCCTTGTACGCGCTCCCGAGCGTAAGTCAATGCGTGCTGGTATGCGATTTCGCCCAGTGCAAAGCCCTGAACTCCCACCCCGAAACGAGCATCGTTCATCATGACGAACATGTATTCGAGGCCTCGGTTGGGTTCACCGACCAAAAAGCCCACGGCGCCGCCGCCTTCACCATAGCTCATCGTGCAAGTGGGGCTGCCGTGGATGCCCATTTTGTGCTCGATCGCAATGCATCGAACGTCGTTACGCGCGCCAAGCGATCCATCCGCGTTGATCAAGCGCTTGGGAACCACAAACAGCGAGATTCCCTTCACGCCGGGCGGGGCGTCAGGTAGCCGAGCCAATACGAGGTGAATGATGTTTTCCGTCAGGTCGTGATCGCCGTAGGAGATGAAGATTTTCTGACCGAAGAGCCGATAACTGCCGTCGGGATGCGTCTCGGCGCGCATACGAGTTGCGGCCAGATCCGATCCCGCTTGCGGTTCGGTCAGATTCATCGTGCCAGCCCATTGGCCGCTTACCACCTTTGGCAGGTAGGTCGCCTTTATCTCCTCGCTGGCCGCCAACAGCAGCGCGGCCGCCTGACCGTTATTTAACTGGGGTGCCATCGCGAAGGCCATGTTGGCCGAGAACCACATCTCCCAAACTGCGGTTGCGATGAGCTTTGGTAGGCCTTGGCCGCCAAATTCCTTGGGCAACGACAACCCAACCCACCCGGCCTGTTGGAAACGAAGATACGCATCGGCCCAGCCTGGAGCGGTTGTAACGCCGGCATCGGACCAGCGGCAACCTTGTCGGTCGCCGATTGCATTAAGCGGTGCCAGGACACCACTTGCGAATCTGTCAGCCTCGTGCAAGATTGCCCAGGCCAGCTCGGACGTCACTTCTTCGCGGCCCGGCAACCTTTCGATATTTCGCAGATCGGCCATTTCCTCAAGGATGAACTTCATGTCCTTGAGTGGGGCGTGGTACTGGGCCATATCCGCTAGCGTGGCGGCATTCGCAGTGCACCGTCCAGACGGATCGATGCACCGTTTAACATTTCGTTCTCGACAATGTGTCGAGCCATGGCGGCAAACTCCTCGGGACGGCCAAGGCGGGCGGGGAAGGGCACGGACCGGCCCAAGGATTCTTGCACTTCCGGGGGCAGGGAGCTCATCAACGGCGTCTGAAACAGACCCGGAGCAATGGTAACGACGCGAATACCGTTGCGCGCAAGCTCGCGTGCAATGGGAAGTGTCATGCCAACGATGCCGCCTTTGGAAGCCGAATATGCGGCCTGGCCGATTTGACCATCCCAGGCCGCAATCGATGCCGTATTGACAATTACTCCACGCTCACCCGAGGCCGAAGCGGGACCTAGACTCATCGCCTGGGCGGCGAACCGAATCATGTTAAAGGTACCAATCAGGTTGATCTGAATCGTTCGAGTAAAGCTCTCCAAGCGATGGGGGCCGTCCTTGCCAAGAATTTTTTCGCCAATTCCAATCCCAGCGCAGTTGACCAGAATTTGCAAACTGCCAAAGCGCGATAGCGTTAGGTCGCAACACGCCTTTGCGTCCGCTTCAACGCTCACGTCGGTGCGTTGAAACACTGCGCGCGCGCCCAATTCCGCTGCGAGTTGTTCGCCGGCGGCTACATTCAGATCAGCAATGACGACGCGGGCGCCGGCCTGGTGAAATAACCGGACCGTCCCGGCGCCTAGACCCGACGCGCCGCCCGTGACGATACAACTGAGATCATCGAGTTGCATGTGCTTACTCCTTCGTGCCAAGGTGAAGCAGCCGCATCGCATTTTGTTTGAGAATTAACGGCTGCACCTCGGGTTTAAATCCGGCCTCCGCAAAATCCTTTAACCAGCGGTCCGGGGCGATCAAGGGAAAATCGGATCCGAAAAGAACCCTGTCCTTCAGCAAAGTGTTGGCGTACTGAACTAACTGCGAAGGAAAGTACTTCGGCGACCAACCCGACAGATCAATCCAGACATTGGGCTTGTGCAGGCATAACGACAAGGCTTCATCCTGCCAGGGCCAGGAAGGATGGGCGACGATGATTTGCATGTCCGGAAAACCGATAGCGACATCATCTAGATGCATTGGGTTGGAATTCTCCAAACGCAACCCTCCGCCTGCCCGCATTCCGCTGCCGATTCCAGAGTGACCACTGTGAAAAATTGCCGGCATTCGGTACTCGGCGATGACTTCGTAGATTGGCCAGGCCATTTTGTCGTACGGGTGGAAACCCTGGACCGTTGGGTGAAACTTAAAACCTTTGACACCGTTTTCTTCGATCAGGCGTCGCGCCTCGCGCGCGCCCATTCGCCCCTTATGTGGATCAATGCTCGCGAAAGCAATCATGATGTCGCTGTTTCTTGCCGCGGCCTCGGCAACTTCCTCGTTTGGAATTCGCCGCCGACCGATCTGTGCCTCCGAATCCACGGTGAACATGACAAAGCCGATCTGGCGCTGCCGGTAATACGCGATCGTCTCTTCGATCGTCGGGCGCCGACTATTGCGAAAGTACTTGTCCGCCGCCCGGTCGTATTCCTCGCCGAAGTGATCTGGCGGCTGGCAGCATGAGACTTCGGCATGGGTGTGGGTGTCAATTGCGATGAGCGTGTCGACGTTCATGTTTGAGGCCCTTTGCGCTTTCGTTGCAGAAACTGCGCGATGCGCGCGCGCACCTCGGGGCCCGTCTGAGTGAGCGCAGCCGTAAGCGATTCCACGTACAGCCCCTGGTCGCTTGCCATCTGATGAATGCGGTCGATGGCCGTGACCATTGCCCAGTTGGCCAGCGGTGCGTTCTCCGCAATTCGCCGCGCAAGTTCGCGAGCCTTGTCGCGGCCCTGGTCGTCGCCAACCAGGTAATGAGACAGGCCCAAGCGTTGACCTTCCTCGGCATCAATGATGCGACCGGTTAGCATCATTTCGCACATCCGACCCGGTCCGATAATTTTTGAAACGCGCACCGATGCCCCACCGCCTACAAAGATCCCGTGACGGCCTTCTGGCAACTGATAGAAGGTACCAGGTTCGGCAACCCGCACATGCGTGGCGGCGGCTAATTCCAGACCTCCACCAATCACGGCGCCATGCAGCGCCGCTACAACGGGCACGCCACCGTGCTCAATACGGTGGAAAACCCGATGCCACCATTGTGAGTGCTGCGTCACCCCGTATGGGTCGCGGTGCTGGTGTTCGGACAGGTCTAAGCCCGCACAAAAATGCTCTCCTTCGGCCGTCAACACGATAACTCGCGTGCCTTCAGGTTGGCTGTTCAAAGCTGCTTCCAGTGCCGCGAGCAGGCGGTCGTTGACGGCATTTCGCTTGACCGGACGGGCAAGCGTGACGGTGTAGACGGAGTCTTGGAACGCAGTC
>Ga0187780_10000743_pt1 | contig 24180 bp, 21 predicted proteins | sample 1015_Q2_SP10_20__FD_132429 | JGI IMG/M metagenome (GOLD analysis project Ga0187780, IMG submission 132429) | Tropical peat soil microbial communities from peatlands in Department of Meta, Colombia - 1015_Q2_SP10_20_MG | ecosystem: Environmental > Terrestrial > Soil > Wetlands > Peat | place... | reverse complement strand
GATGGACAATGACAACCGCAACCGGGGGAAGCGCGAAACCGTTTGCTGGTTGCTCAGGCGGGCAAGCGCGACCCGCCCGCTCCTGGTCGAGATCGAAAACATCCAGTGGGCTGACAGCGTCACGCTCGCGCATCTGGCCGCCCTGGCTGCGACTGTGGCCGAGGTGCAGGCGCTGCTGCTCATGACCTCACGGCTAAGCGACGATCCTCTCGACCAGGCGTGGCGAGCCGCCAGCCAAGGCAGCCCCCTGTCTACGATCGATCTCGCACCACTGCGGACAGAGGAGGCCTTCGATCTAGCGCGGCACTACTTAGATGTCAGCGCAGAGGTCGCCCAGCGTTGCGTCGAACGAGCCGCGGGGAATCCCCTCTTTCTGGTGCAGCTGCTGCGAGCCGCCGCAGAGTCCTCCGGGGACAGCGTGCCCGGTTCTGTACAGAGCCTGGTGTTGGCGCGGGTAGATCGGCTCGCTGCTGAAGACCGGCAGGCGATCCAGGTAGCATCGGTTTTTGGTCAACAATTTTCGCTCTCCGCCTTGCGGGTTTTGCTCGGCAACCCCGCGTACCGATGCGATGGACTGGTTACCCATCAGCTCGTGCGCCCGGAGGGCGAGGGTTATCTGTTCGCGCACGCCCTTATCCAGGAGGGCGTTTATGGTTCGCTGCTCATCGCACGGCGCGCAGAATTGCATCGCCGGGCGGCTGAATGGTTCGCTTCACGCGACCTTCCCCTGCGCGCGGAGCATCTGGACAGAGCCAAAGACTCTGCGGCACCGCACGCATTCTTGGACGCAGCACAAGATCAAGCGGCAGCATTTCGCTACGAGCGAGCGCTAGCGCTTGCCGAGCGCGGACTTCAGGTGGCGGGCGAGTCCGCCGTGCGCTTCGCTTTGTCCTGTTACGTGGGAGAGTTGCGCCGCAGGCTCGGCCGTAATCCCGAGTCCATCGAGGCTTACCGCGAAGCCGAACGGGCAGCGGTCGATGATGTGCAACGTTGCCGGGCCTGGCTCGGTCAAGTCGAGGGCATGCGGCTGGTCGACCGTCACCAAGAAGCCCTGGCGCTGCTGGAGCAGACCGAGAAGGTAGCCAGCGAGAACCACTTGGCGGCCGAACTGGCGCAGCTCCACTATTTGCGGGGAAATATCTGCTTCCCGCTGGGTGACCTCGAGGGCTGTCTTCGAGAACACGGGGCCGCCTTGAAGTGGGCGCGCGAGGCGGGCGCGCCCGAGGCGGAGGCGCGTTCGCTTGGCGGGCTAGGGGACGCGCACTATCTGAGCGGCAGAATGCGGACCGCATACGAGAGTTTTCAGGGCTGTGTAGACCTTTGCCGCCAGCATGGCTTGGGGCAGGTCGAGGTCGCCAATCTGCCCATGGTCGGGTGGAGCGGGATGTACACCGACTTGAACCGCGCACTGAAGAACGCCGAAGGGGCCGCCGAAACTGCAGCGAAGGGCAGGCACTACCGCGCCGAATCGCAAGCTCGCAGTCTGGTCGGTTTCATCAAGACGGAGATGGGAGCGTTTCCGGCTGCGCAGGAGCAACTAAACCTGGCCCTAGCCCTAGCTCGGAAGTTGAGCCTAAGAAGATTCGAGGCGCACTTTTTGTGTGACCTCGCGCGGCTCGCGCAAGCAGAGGGAAACAACTCCGAAGCCTTAAAGCTGATAGAGCAGGCCTTAAGCATCTGTCGTGACGCCGGGATGAAGTACATCGGGCCCTCGGTTCTGGGATGCCACGCCCGCATCGCCGAAGACAGGGAGACCTGGAGCCGCGCCTTGAACGAAGGAGAGACCATCCTTCAGAAAGGATGCGTCAGCCACAACTACCTCTGGTTCTATCGCGACGCCATCGAGGTCTGTCTCACCGCAAGCGAGTGGGACATGGCAGAACGCTACGCAGTGGCGCTGGAGCGTTACACGCATCCCGAGCCGTTACCCTGGTCCGACTTTTTCATCGCGCGGGGGCGTACCCTGTCTGCACACGGCAAGGGGCGGCGCGACAATGCTCTCCCCTCGATACTGCGTGACCTGTCAAGTGAAGCGCAACGCTTTGGACTCAAGCTGGCGGGGCGGGCAATCGAGGATGCGCTTTGCGCCGGGTGATTTGCCTCCTGTGGCATCACGCCCCTGAGGAGCCTCCTCCAATAATAGATCGCTGAAATCCGTTAACGCCCCGCCGCCCGGCTCGCGGTTGCGTCCTGCTCACCACCGGCGGCCAGAAAAATCCCGGCCAGCAGCAGCGCGAAACCAGCGAGCTGCAGCGGCGCGAAGCCCTCATCAAAGATGAGCAGAGCCAGCAGCGCGGAACCGATCGGCTCGCCCAGGATCGACACCGCGACGAAGGTCGCTGACAGATGGCGCAGCGCCCAGTTGAAGGCCGTATGACCGAGCAACTGCGGCCCCAGCGCCAAGCCGATCATGGCGGCGTAGGCGAGGGCTGAGTAGCCGGCCAGCGGGTACCCGGCGATGCCCACGACCATCATCAGCACCAGGGCCGCGGTTCCGTAGGTGAGCCAGATGTAGACGAGCAAGCCGACGCGCGGCCGCAGCGCCCGCCCGATCAGCAGATAAGCCGACGCGGCCAGCGCGCCCAGCAATGCAAGCAGGTTCCCGCGCAGCGGATCGGGTTGCAGGCCGGCGCTGCCCGCGGAGCTGTCGCTGGCGAAGATGCACGCCCCGCCTGCCAGCGTCAGCGCAATCCCGCCGATGGTACGCGGCCCCATGCGCTCTCCGAGGATCAGCAGCGACGCGAGCCCGACCCACAGCGGATTGGTCGTGACCAGAGCGGTGCTGCTTGCCACCGAGGTGTACGCCAGCGATGCGATCCACGACCAAAAATGCACCGCAAGGGCAGTCCCGGACAGCAGCGCGAGGGCGAGATCGCGACGCCGCAGCGCTTGCAGCTCTCCCGACGCGCGCGCCCACACCAGCGGGGTGAGCAGAGCCGTTGCGAGCCCGAGCCGTACTGCGGCGATGGTGAGAGACGGCACCGCCTGCCCCTGCGCGTAGCGGATGAGAATGGACGCAGTGGACACTACGCCGACGCCGAGCGCGAGGACCGCGTAGGGAGTGAACGCCGTGGTGCGCATCATCGAGCTCTTATAGCACACGCCGAGCGGCATTCAGTGCATGGGTCCGCGCAACACGCTACCATCGGCTCGCCACGAACCGACGGAGAGGATGATGAGCAAGATCAACAAAGTGGAGGTGCACGCATTCGAGTTCGACGCCAGGAATCTACGGGCAGTCGGCGGCGGGGTCGGGGCTTTCGGTTTCGCGCGCGGCGCCAAGGCCCGCCTCATGCGCTATGCCGTCGCCATCATGACCGACAATGGCTTGCGGGGAGAGTACGTGACGCACTGGGTGGGCTCGTCCGCCGCCTTGGGACAAACGCTGATGCTGGCCCCGTCCTTGATCGGCCGCGAAGCGGAAGAGCGCGAGGGGATCTACGACGACTTGAAGCGCAGCGCGCGGCAGTTCGACCACATGGGACACGGACCTCTGGATATCGCGCTGTGGGATCTGGCCGGGAAGAAACTGAACGCCTCGGTGTCCGAGCTGCTAGGCGCGCACCGCAAGCGCCTGCCGGCCTACGCCAGCACCTACCACGGCGACCACAACGGCGGCCTGGACAGCAAGGAGGCCTTCGCGGACTTCGCGCAGCAGTGCAGCGAGATCGGCTACCGCGCTTTCAAGATCCACGGCTGGAACGAAGGCGATAGATACGTCGAAGCAGAGAACCTGCTCAATGTGCGCAAGCGCGTCGGCGACAAGATGGAGCTGATGATCGACCCCGCTTGCGAGCTCCGTACCTTCGCCGATGCCCTGTACGTGGGACGCGCCTGCGACGAAGCGCGTTACTTCTGGTACGAGGACCCGTTCCGCGACGCCGGCACTTCGGCTTTCGCGCACAGGAAGCTGCGGGAGATGATCACGACGCCGCTGCTGCAGACCGAGCATATCCGCGGAGTCGAACCGAAGGCCGATTTCATCGTCGCGGGCGGCACCGACTTCGTCCGCGTCGATCCGGAGTACGACATGGGCATCACCGGGGCCATGAAGATCGCGCACCTGGCCGAGGCGATGGGACTGGACGCCGAAGTCCACGCATGCGGCCCCGCGCACCGCCACTGCATGGCTGCGATGCGCAACAGCAACTATTACGAAGTCGCGCTGGTCGGACCAGATTGCCCGAACGCGGTGCCGCCGGTATATCAGTGTGGCTATAACGACCAGCTCGATTGCGTGGACCGCGAGGGCAAGGTGGGCGTGCCGCAGGGGCCGGGACTGGGCGTGCGGTACGACTGGGACTTCATCGCGCGCAATCGTGTCGCGTTACACGAGATCAAGTGACGGCGACGGCGCGAGCCGCCGCGTCAGTGGAGCTGTTCGGGCGGGATCGGCGCGACCGGCAGCGCGACGACTTCGATGCCTTCCTGGCGCAGCTCTTCGACTTCCTGCTTGGAGGCTTGGCCGCGGATCGCGCGCTCCGGCGCCTCTCCGCTGTGAATCAGCCGCGCTTCTTCGGGAAAGCGCTCGCCCACGTCCTCGGCGTGCTGGAGTGCATACTCGACCACTTTGGCGCGCAGCTTCGCCATGAAGTCGGGGCCGCCGGTGACGGCGGTCTCCTTGGACGCGCCGGCACGCGTCACGTTGACGTACGGCGCGCTCGGCAACCTGGCCACCGAAGATGAGCCGCACACCGGGCAGAACACCTGTCCGCCCTGATGCTGATGCTGGAACGCTTCGGGCGAAGCGAACCAGCCTTCGAACTCGTGCGCGTTATCGCAGGAAAGATTGTAAACGACCACGTTCGACCGGCGGATATTGGGGCGGGAGCGTCCCCACCCGCGAGTCTAGGTGCAGCTGGGCGGGGGCGCAAGGGCGCGGGAGAGTTGACAAGCAAGCTGGATTCCGGTTAGGCGCTCGCCGCTCCAGTGCAACGGTTGCTGCCGCTTCATTATTTCTAGTCGCGCATGTTGCTGGCTGATCTGACCGAGACGGTGCGCCGCGTAGCCGGCACCGCTCGACGCAAAGAGAAAGTCGACGCGCTCGCTCAATGCCTGCGCCGCTTCGAGGCCGCCGAAATCGAGATCGGGGTTGCTTTTCTTTCCGGCGAGACGCGTCAAGGCAAAACGGGCGTTGGCCCGTCGATCGTCACGCGCGCGCGTTCCGTCGCCGCAGCCGCCTCACCTTCTCTCACGCTCGCGCAGGTCGATGAAAGTCTCCAGCACATCGCGCGCGCCAGTGGCGCCGGTTCAATCGGCGCGCGCACACGACTGCTGTCCGAGCTGCTCGGTCGAGCAACGGACGCCGAGCAGCAATTCCTGGTTCGCCTGCTGTACGGCGAGCTGCGCCAGGGGGCGCTCGAGGGCGTGATGCTCGAGTCCATCGCGCAAGCATCGCAACTTGCGCTGTCCGACGTGCGCCGCGCCGCGATGCTGGCCGGCGGATTGAGACCGGTGGCGCGCGCGGTGCTGCTCGAAGGCAGCGCCGGGTTGCATCGCTTCTCGCTCGAGCTGTTCCGCCCGCTGCTGCCCATGCTGGCGCAGCCTGCGCTCGATGTGGAACAGGCGCTGGAACAGCTCGGAACGGCCGCCTTCGAGTGGAAGCTCGATGGCGCGCGCGTGCAGGTGCACAAAAGGCTCGACGAGGTGCGCGTGTACAGCCGCGGTTTGAACGATGTCAGCGCGGCCGTGCCCGAGCTCGTGGCGAGCGGGCGGGGATTGCGTTCGCGCGCGCTGATTCTCGACGGCGAAACCATCGCACTCAAGCTGGACGGGCGCCCGCATCCATTCCAGGTCACCATGCGCCGCTTCGGACGCAAGCTGGACGTCGAGGCGATGCAGCGGCAGCTGCCGCTCAGCGTGTTCTTTTTCGACTGCCTGCTGCGAGACGACGACGATCTGACCGGCAGCGCAGGCGCGGAGCGCTACGCAGCGCTCGCGCAGGCTGTTCCCGGCGAGCTCCTGGTCCCGCGTCTGGTGACGTCAGACAGCGCCCGTGCACAGCAGTATTTCGAGGCAGCCCTCGCCGAAGGACACGAGGGCCTCATGGCCAAGTCCCTGACGGCGCCGTACGAGGCCGGCGGCCGCGGCAGCAGCTGGCTCAAGATCAAGCAGGCGCACACGCTCGACTTGGTCGTCCTGGCGGCGGAGTGGGGTCACGGACGCCGGCGCGGCTGGCTGTCGAATCTGCATCTCGGTGCGCGCGATCCGCAGTCCCAAACTTTCGTCATGCTGGGCAAGACGTTCAAAGGGCTGACGGACGAAATGCTGGAGTGGCAGACGCAGGCGTTGCAGGCGCTCGAAGCAACACGGGATGCGCACACCGTGTACGTGCAGCCGGAATTGGTGGTGGAGATCGCAGTCAACGAGATTCAGGAGAGCCCGCAGTATCCGGGCGGACTGGCCTTGCGCTTTGCGCGTGTGAAGCGCTACCGCATGGACAAGCGGGCGCAGGAGGCCGACACGATCGATACGGTGCGTCGACTATTCCTGCGCACAGCTTCGCCGAGCTGACCGAACATTTCGCGCCGGGCCGCGGTGACTACCGCGGCAATGCTTCGAGCAGGCGGACGAGAAAGGCGTGATGGTTCCAGCCGTGATCGCGTCGGCTCAAGCCAAGCCGCACCACCACCAGCCGGCGGCTCGGGATCACGCTCACGAACTGACCTTCGTACCCCACGGCGTGAAACACGTCAGCCGGTAGCTGCGGAAGCGCTTTGGTGGGGTCGTCGAACGGCGGCGGGATCTTCAGCCACAGGTGCGCGCCGAAGTCCTGGCGTGTCGACTGCGGCGTGAGCGTCGCCATGTAGTGGACCCAGCCCGCCGGCAGGACGCGCTGGCCGCTCCATACGCCGTCTTGTAGGAGAAGCTGACCGAAGCGCGCCCAGTCGCGTGCGCTCGCGTACATGTAAGACGATGCGATGAAGTTGCCCGCTGCGTCCGTCTCGATCACGGCGCTCTCCATTCCGATGCGACCGAACAGCGCCCGCCGGGGAAACTCGAGGTAGTCCCTGGTGCTGCCGCCGACGGCGAGGCGCACTACCCGCGAAAGGATATTGCTGGTGCCACTGGAATAGCGCCAGCGTGCTCCCGGCGGGAACTCGAGCGGTTTGTCGATAGCGAACGCGGCACCATCGGCACGAGCGAACAGCATCTGAGCGACATCCGCGTCCGGGTCGCCGTAGTTTTCGGTAAAACGCAGCCCACTCGTCATGCGCAGGAGCTGGTCGAGCGTGATCTCTCCACGCTTATCACCCCCAACACCCCATTGCGGCAGCAGGCCTCTCTGCTCGGGCCTGAGCATGCCCGCCTGAACCAAGACGCCGATCAATACGCCGGTCACGCTCTTCGTCATGGACCAGCCCGGCAATGGGGTTTGCGCAGAAAAGCCGGGCGCGTACCGCTCGGCGATCACGTGGCCGTCGCGCAGCACGAGCAGCGCGCGCGTACGCTGCAGGCGGTCCGGGTCGGGTTCGCGAAAAGCCAAATCGACGACCGCGCTCAATCTCTGCTCGTCGATGCCTGACTCCGGCGCGCTCGGCAAGTCCGCCGACGTACGCAATGCCATCGCTGTCGACGGCGGGGCGGCAGCGGTCCATGCTTGCAGCTCGGCCACCGACACTCCGAGGGCCAGGGTACACCCGAGTCCGGGTCGATAGACGGCCGTGCGCGGAGCCAGACCCAGGAAACGGGCCGTCGCGGCTGGGCGTGTCGCGTCCACAGACATGGAGACCACTCGCAGCAGTGGGTGATTGTCGGCGACCACATCTTCGCGCATCACCTCTTCTGCTGGCCGCCCCATTACGAACACGCCCGAACAGAGCGTTTTCGCAGCGTATGCAGTTCCGATCGGAACGAGGCGCGATAGGAGATACGCGCCGTAGCCGAACCCCGTGGCGAGGAGCAGCGCGAAGGCCAGCAACGCGAACCTGACGTAACGCCGTGTCATCGGTAGCGCAAGCGGGCTTGGCTCCCCCCTGCCGCTGTCGGACGATTCATCGCGGACAGCGAGCGGACGCGCCGCTCGCTGTCGTGCGCACACAGCTCGCGGCTGTGTCGGAACCGTTTGAGCGTCGCCCCGTTAGCGGCCGACCTCGCCGCGGTGTGCGAGGCAGCAACCGAGATCGTGCGGACGGCTGAACGCAGGACTGCGCATCGTCATGCTGCCTTGACGGCTGGCAGCCCGGCAAGCGCCATCGCGAGCTCCTGCTCGTCGTAACGTTGGTCGACCAGCTTGCCGGCGAAGTAGTCCGTGTAGGCCTGCATGTCGAAATGCCCATGCCCGCACAGGTTGAACAGAATGGCACGCGAGACGCCGTCCTGCTTGCACTTGAGGGCCTCATCGATCGCGCCCTTGACCGCGTGATTCGCTTCGGGCGCGGGAACAATGCCTTCGGTGCGGGCGAAGAAGACACCGGCCTCGAAGCAGGTGGTCTGATGATAGGCCTTGGACTCGATCAGCCCGAGCTCCTGGACATGCGACACGAGCGGCGCCATGCCGTGATAGCGCAGTCCGCCGGCGTGGAAGCCAGGCGGAATGAAGGTGGAGCCCAGGGTGTGCATCTTCACGAGCGGAGTGAGATGGCCGGTGTCGCCGAAGTCGTACGCATACTTGCCACGGGTGAGGCTCGGACACGCAGCAGGTTCGACGGCGATCACCTTCACCTTCTTCCCGCCGCGCAGCTGCTGACCGATGAACGGGAAGGCGATGCCGGAGAAGTTGGACCCGCCCCCGGTGCAGCCGATGACCACATCCGGATAATCGTTGGCCATCTCCAATTGCTTGATGGCCTCCTGTCCGATCACCGTCTGGTGGAGCAGCACGTGGTTCAGGACCGATCCCAGCGCATACTTGGTGTCGTCGTTCTTGGCGGCGACCTCCACCGCTTCGGAGATGGCGATGCCGAGGCTGCCGGTGCTGTCGGGCGTCGCAGCCAGAATCCTGCGGCCCACCTCGGTTTCCATCGACGGGCTGGGAATGCAGCGCGCGCCATACGTTTCCATCAGCGCGCGGCGATAGGGCTTCTGGTTGTACGACACCTTGACCATGAACACCAGGACCTCGATGCCGAACAGTGCGCCGGCGAAGGAGAGCGCCGAGCCCCACTGACCCGCTCCGGTCTCGGTGCTGATCTTCCTGACGCCGGCCTCGCGGTTGAAAAATGCCTGCGGCACGGCGGTGTTGGGCTTGTGGCTGCCGGCCGGGCTCACGCCTTCGTACTTGTAGTAGATGCGCGCCGGCGTATCGAGCGCCTTTTCCAGGCGCCGCGCGCGGAACAGCGGACTTGGACGCCACTGGCGATAGACCTGACGCACCGGCTCCGGGATCTGCACCTCACGCTCGGTGGTGACCTCCTGCATGATGAGCGACATGGGAAACAGCGGCGCCAGGTCGTCCGGCCCGATCGGCTTGAGCGTGCCCGGGTGCAGCACCGGCGGCGGCGGCGAAGGCAGGTCCGCCATCAGGTTGTACCAGTACTGCGGGATCTGGTTCTCGTTCAGGACGTACTTGATGCTGTCGGTCATGGCTGTCTCCTCGTTCTTTTCGTTGCCGCGGCGTGCCCGCGGCTATTCCCATCGAGCCACAGCCATTATAAGGCCGGCGCGCGCGCGGGCAGTCCTCATTGCAGCACGCTCAGCGCGGGAGATGACGTCAGCCGAGCGGCCGCTCCAGGGAGAAAAGCTGAGCTACAGTCTCGCGGCTGCGGATCAGGTGCGGCAATCCTCCGTCCACCATGACCTCGGCCGGGCGCGGGCGAGTGTTGTAGTTCGAGCTCATCGACATGCCGTACGCCCCGGCGGACATGATGGCGAGCAGATCGCCCGGCTGCAGCGCCAGGTCACGCTCGTGGCCGAGGAAGTCGGCGCTCTCGCACACGGGACCCACCACCTCGTAGCGGCGCGGCGGTTCGGCGCGCGGCCGCAGCGGCCGGACGTCATGCCAGGCTTCGTACAAAGCCGGACGGATAAGGTCGTTCATGCCGGCGTCCACCACGGCGAAGTTGCGCTCGTCGCCGGGCTTTAAGTACTCGACGCGGGTCAGCAGGACGCCGGCGTTCCCGACCAGCGCTCGCCCAGGCTCGAGCAGAATGCGGTGCGGATAGCCTCGCAACCGCTCCAGGAGCGCGCCCACAAAAGCGCCAGGCGACGGCGGTTCTTCATCCCGATAGCGGATGCCGAAGCCTCCACCCAAGTCGAGGTGATGGATGGCAATGCCTCCAGCGGCGAGCCGGTCGACCAGCGTGAGCAGCCGTTCGAGGGCGTCGAGAAACGGCCGCACCTCGGTAATTTCGGAACCGATGTGACAATCGACGCCCGCGATCGCGAGTCCAGGCAGGCGGCTCGCCTCGCGATAAAGCTCGAACGCGTCCTCGAACGCCACGCCAAACTTGTCCTGCTTGCGCCCCGTGGAGATGTAAGGATGGGTTTGAGGGTCGACATCCGGATTCACGCGCAGGCTTACACGAGCCTTTTTGCCGGCGGCTTCGGCCAGTTGGCTGACGCGATGCAGCTCGGCTCGAGACTCGATGTTGAAGCTCAGAATGCCGGCATCGAGGGCCTGTCCGATTTCCTCCGCGCTCTTGCCGACGCCAGAAAATACGACCTTGCCTGGATCGGCTCCCGCCGCCAGCACGCGGGCGAGCTCGCCTCCCGACACGATGTCGAATCCGCTGCCGAGCCGAGCGAACAGATCCAGCACCGCGAGGTTGGGATTGGCCTTGACCGAGTAGCAGATGAGGTGTGGATGCGGCCCGAACGCGGCGTCGAAACCGGCGAAGGCAGAGGTCAGCGCAGCGCGCGAATAGACATAGCACGGCGTGCCGAACTCGCGCGCTACCGCGCTGAGCGCCACGCCCTCCATGCACAGCTCACCGCTGCGATAGGAGATGAAACTGGAAGAAGACTGGTCCAAAGTGTTCGGCATCGGCGGTGCGAGGCGCGCCCTCATCAGAGGAGCTGTACAGGCACGGTGTTCTATTGCTGCGGCTGCTGGGGTTGCTGCGCCTGTTGCGGCGGCTCCTGCTGTCCGGGCGGGCTCTCACGCTTCGAGGCATCACCCTGTTGCTGTTGTTGCTGCTGTTGCTGTTGTTCCTGCTGCTGCTTTTCGCGCTGCTCGCGCTCCTCCAGACGCTTCTTGCGCTCTGCCATCTCCTTCTCCTGCTGCGGAGTCGGCAGGTACAGCGGACCTTTCAGGCCGCAAGCGGGCAGCAGAGCAATTGCGAGCAGCAAGACCGCCAAGCAACGCATGAGCAGAGCAGAACGCGGAGCAGTCGAGTGTAGCACGGCACGCCGTGCGAGCCCGCAGCGCGCCGCTCACAGGGCCATGAGATGCTGGCTCACGGCGTCCAACTCGCTGCGCGCTGAGCTGTACTCCGGACACAAGCGCTCGACGATGTGCCAGAAGCGCGCCGAGTGGTTCATCTCCTTCAGATGAGCGAGCTCGTGCACGACCACGTAGTCCACGACGTGCGGGGCAGCCTGCATCAGACGCCAGCTCAACCGGACTTCGCGCTTCACGTTGCAGCTTCCCCAATGACGCCGGGCATTGGACAGAAACACGCGCGGGGTTTCGACAGCGAGCTTCGCGCTGAAGTGCTGGACGCGGGTGTGGAAGTAGTGCTGGGCCTGGCGCCGGTACCACTTCACCAGGCTGGCGCGCACCTTGGCGGAATCGTGCGGCGCGGGCAGAGACAGCGACAGGACGTCGCCGTCCTCGAGCTGCGCGAGCGAGTAGCCGTCTTGAGCCGCGAGAGCGACGCGCAGCTGTCGGCCGAGATAGTCCACCAGCTCGCCATCGCGCCATACGCGCTCTGTCGGCTGCTGCGATTCCCACGCCTCGAGCTTGCGCAGCACCCATGCCGCCGAGTCCTGCAGAAAGCGTGCGATGTAGCGCTCGGAGGTACGCCAGGGCACGCTGACGGTGAGACCGCGCTCGTCCACAGTCAGCACGGCGCGGCGCCGGTTGATACTGCGCTTCAAGACAAAGTCGACGTCGCGCTTGCCCAGGCGCGCAGTGCGTCGCTCGCTGCTCAGGCCGGCTGCGTCATGCGCGGAGCGGGCAGCCGCAGCGTTTCGTTCTCGATCCAGTCTTCCACTCTCCTGTTCAACTCTTCGGGCGTGAGGCCAGCCGGATCGATGGGCCGCCCGATGCTGACCGTGATCGTTCCGGGGAATTTCAGCACAGCGTTCTTGCGCCACAACTGCCCCGCATTGTGGGCGATCGGCACCACCGGCGCACCGGTGCGCACCGCCAGCCACGCGCCGCCCACCTGATATCTGCCGCGCTGGCCGGGCGCAATGCGGGTGCCTTCCGGAAAGATGACGATCCAGAAACCCTGGGCAAGGCGGTCGCGCCCTTGCTCCAGGGTCTGCTTCAGCGCTTGCCTCGCCGCTCCGCGATCGATGGCGATCGGGCTCATCATGGCCAGCCCCCAGCCGAAGAACGGCACGCGCAGCAGCGACCTGCGCAGGACCCACACCTGTGGCGGCAGGAACACTTCGAAGGCGATCGTCTCCCACGCCGACTGGTGCTTGGCCAGAACGATGCTGGGGCGGCGCGGCAGGTGCTCCAGCCCCCGTACCCGGTAATCGATGCCGCAGATCACTTTGGCGAGCCAGATGACCAGCCGCGACCACAGCGTGATCACGTGATAACGCGTGAGGGGCTTGAACGGGAAAGTCAACAGCGAGACCACGGACCACACCACGGTCAGCACCACTTGGACCAGGAGAAACGAGATCGAGCGCAGGATAACCAGCGCCGAGCTCATGCGATGATCGCCCGTACCGCCTCGGCCAGATCTCGGTACACCCGGGTGCCGCTCGGCAGGCCCCCTCCAGCCTGCGTTTTTGCCCCCTTGCCGGTCAGAACGAGCATCGGCTGCGCGCCTGCGGTGGCGGCGGCCTGCATGTCGCGCAGCGAGTCACCAATGCCAGGCACACCGCCGAGATCGGCGTTGAAGCGCCGGGCGATGTCCTCGAACATACCAGGCTTGGGCTTGCGGCAATCGCAGTTCGCTTCGGCCGGATGGGGACAGTAGAACAGCGCGTCGATGCGCCCTCCCAGCTGCGCTAGCACCTTGTACATCTTGGCGTTGATGGCGTTGAGTGCCGCCATGTCGAGCAGCCCGCGCCCGATCCCAGACTGATTGGACGCGATCACCACGCGATAGCCAGCGTGGTTCAGCTTCGCGATGGCCTCCAGGCTACCGGGGATGGCGGTCCACTCCTCCGGACTCTTGATGAACTGATCGCTGTCGACGTTGATGACGCCGTCGCGATCCAGAATGACGAGCTTCATGCTGCGCTGCCGGTCGAGACTCGACGCGCTAGATGTTACCGCAGACAGTGGACCTTGGCACCGAGTCGACCCAGCGCACGCCAAGGTGTGCGCGCTGCGATCGACTGCACATTGCTTACGCAAGAAGCGCTGGAACGGTTTCTGCTGCGCCCGCGTGAGCCCGAGCGTTGGGCGTTGGAACTTGTGAAGGGATTGTCACCCAGAGGCGCATGAGCGTAGACACCGATCTCAAGGCCGGGCTGATCCTCGAAGATCTCGGCCAACAGTTGTCCGACGCCGTCGTGGACTATCAGTTCGCCGGCGGCAGCCACAAGTTCCGAATCCGCCGCGGCGATGTGACGTACCAGGTGGATTTCCCCGAGCGGGTCCTGCTGGAGCGCCAGATCCGCGACCTGGAGAAGCTCGTCCCGCAGATCATCGACCAGCTCATGGCGGCTGGTGCACCGCGCCGGATCACGGTCGGGGACAGCACGCAGCTCGGGACGCGCGCATCGCCGGCGAGGTCCCTCGTCACGAGTGAGGCTCCCGAAGCCGACTGACCGCGGCATCCTCCTGGCCCTCATAGAGGGCCGTCGAAACACCAGAACGCCTTCCGCGCTGCTCCGGTCTGAACCTGTCCGCGAGAGCCGACACACAGTTTTTACAATGATTCGCTTCGCGCGCGCCTATCAATAGACTGGCGGCTCAAGAGCAATACGTGTCTGCCCGCGGCATGTGGCCATGTGGCCGTGTACGGAGGCGGACCGGATGACGACTCAAGGAGACCGACTCATGCGAAGCGCATCTCAGCGCAGCCATCGCGACGTCTGTGCCGTGCGCGCGCCCTCTAGTGCTGTCCTCTATTCGGGAGCCCAGCCATGCTGAGCTCCAGGATCGGTCAGAGGTGGATCTTCCGCTCCAACTCGGGATGGCTGGGCGGGAACAAGCTCACCGACATTTCGGTGCTCACCGCCTGTTCGTGTTTCATGCTGCTCGGCTTGCTCATGCTGGCGCGCGTGGGGGCCGACACCCTGCGCGCGGACACAGCAGCCAGCTGGCCCACTACCATCGGCACGGTCGTGTCGGTACAAGTCGATGAGCTGGACTACGCTGGCAGCACGTACTGGTACCCGAGGGTCGGATACCAGTACACGGTGCAGGGCCGAACCATGCTCAACACGCAGTTCACGCCCGGTCAGCAGCCGCATTGGCGCGACCGCGCCGACGCAGAGCATTTCCGGGAACGCTATGTGAATCGGACCGGGGTGGTGGTGTATTACAACCCGGACAACCCGAGCGAGGCCGTGCTGGAGCCTACGCCAGCCGGCCGCTCCGGGCCCATGCTGGGGCTGGGCCTGGCGCTGGTCGCATTGAGCCTCTGGGGCCTCGCGCTCTACGATTGGCTGCGCTGACCGGGTAAGTCGCGCGCGGACGGCGCGACCCGGGGCGGTTCCCTTCCCCGGGGGTCGCGGGGAAGGCGGCTCGTTGTTTGTTAGAATCCGCCGAACGATCGCAACCCCTGGCGATGACCCTCCCGCAGATCACGGCAGAAGGCGGCCGATTCTCCGAACTGGCCCGCAAGCTTCTCGCGGCCCAGCCGACCATCGAGCACTGGCTGCGCGGCCAATGGCTGGAGCATGCGGCGCCGTTCTATGCGTCCGTCGATCTGCGCAACAGCGGTTTCAAGCTGGCACCGGTCGATACGAACCTGTTCCCGGGCGGCTTCAACAACCTCAATTCCGATTTCCTGCCCTTGTGCGTGCAGGCCGCGATGGCTGCCCTGGAAAAGATCTGCCCCGACGCCCGCGGTGCGCTCATCATTCCGGAGAATCACACGCGCAACATGTTCTATCTGCAGAACGTCGCGGCGCTCCGGGACATCCTGCGCCGCGCGGGCATGAAGGTGCGCATCGGCACGCTGATCCCGGAGGTGACCTCACCGCTCGTGCTGCCCCTGTCCAGGGGAGGTGAGCTGACGTTGGAGCCGCTGGTGAGGAAGGGCAACCGCGTTGGCCTGAACGAGTTCGATCCGTGCGTGGTGCTCCTCAACAACGATCTTTCCGCCGGCATCCCGGCCATTCTCGAGAATCTGGAGCAGCCGGTCATCCCGCCGCTCTACGCTGGCTGGTCGACGCGCCTGAAATCCAATCATTTCGCCGCCTACCGGCAGGTCGCCCAGGAGTTCGGCGCGCTGCTCGGGCTGGACCCGTGGTTGATAGACCCGTACTTCGGCGCCTGCGGCGAGATCAACTTCCAGGAGCGCCAAGGCGAAGAATGCCTGGCCAGTCACGTGGACATGGTGCTGAGCCAGGTCCGGCGCAAGTACCAGGAATACAAGATCGACCTGGAGCCGTTCGTCATCGTCAAGGCCGACGCCGGCACCTACGGCATGGGCATCATGAGCGTGAAGGACCCAGCCGAAGTGCGCGATCTCAACCGCAAGCAGCGCAACAAGATGGCGGTGGTCAAAGAAGGTCTGCAGGTCACGCGCGTGATGGTGCAGGAGGGCGTGTACACGTTCGAGAGCGTGAACGACGCGTTCGCCGAGCCCGTCATCTATCTGATCGATCACTTCGTTGTGGGCGGCTTCTACCGGGTGCACACCGCGCGCGGTCGCGACGAAAGCCTGAACGCACCCGGCATGCAGTTCGTCCCGCTCGCCTTCGAGGACGCCTGCGTGCTGCCCGAGCCGGAGGCAATCCCGGAAAGCGGGCCAAACCGCTTCTACTGTTACGGCATCATCGCGCGGCTGGCCCTGCTCGCGGCCAGCCGCGAACTCGAGCAGGCTGCGTTGGCCTACGAAACCGGCGCGGGCGAACCAGGCTCAGCCCAGCCTCAGCCGCTCAAGGTCGCGCGCGGCTGAAGGCCGGGCCCGGCACGTCGTCGGCACAGCGCAGAGCCCGCGGATGAAGCTGGCCTTTATTCTCGATCCGCTGGACGACATCAAGACCTACAAGGACTCCTCCTACGCCATGATGCAGGAGGCGGCGCGGCGCGGACATGATCTGTTCGTGCTGCAGCAGGAAGATATCCTGTGCCGCAACGGTGTGGTGAGCGGACGCGGCGCGGCGATCCAGCTCACTGGCGCAAAAACAGACTGGTACGCGCTGGAGGCGAGGCGCGAGGCGCCGCTGGCAGCATTCGACGCCTTGCTTATGCGCAAGGATCCGCCGTTCGACATGGAGTACGTCTACAGCACGTACCTCTTGGAGCTGGCAGAAGGACAGGGGGCGCGCGTCATCAATCGCCCGCGGGCGCTGCGCGATTACAACGAGAAATTTTCCATCACGCGCTTCGTTTCCCTCACCGTTCCGACACTCGTCACCCGCCTGGAGAGCGAGCTGCGCGCCTTCCTCGAGGCGCAGGCCGACGTGGTCCTCAAACCTCTCGACGGCATGGGCGGGGCGTCCGTATTCCGTCTGCAGCGGCAGGATCCCAACATCGGAGTGGTGATCGAAACGCTCACTCACTACGGCCGCCGTACGATCATGGCGCAGCGCTACATTCCGGACATCGTCGATGGCGACAAGCGCATCCTGCTGATCGACGGCGAGCCAGTACCCTACGCGCTGGCGCGCATTCCGAAGGCGGGCGAAACGCGCGGGAACCTGGCGGCGGGTGCGCGCGGTGTCGTGCGTGAGCTGTCGGCGCGCGACCGCGAGATCGCGCAGACCATAGGGCCGGTGCTGGCGCGGGAAGGGATGCTGCTGGTCGGCCTGGACGTGATCGGCGACTACCTCACCGAGATCAATGTCACGAGCCCGACCGGGATGCGCGAGATCATGGACCAATCCGGGTTCGATGTGGCTGGCATGATGATCGATGCGGTGGAGCGGCGAAGCAAGAGTGACTAGCCGGCGCGCGGGGTAGAATCTCCTTTTCCTGGTCCGCCAACTCCTCGATGGTCGGAATCCTGATCGTTGCCCATGGTACGCTCGGCGAAAGCCTGATCCACTGCGCCAGTCACGTGTTGGGCAGCCGTCCGATGCAGCTCATGCAGATCGGCGTGACGGTACACGACGACCCGCAGCTGCTGCTCCCGCAGGCGATCAAGCTGGTGAAGCAACTCGATCATGGCGATGGCGTGCTGGTGTTGACGGATCTGTACGGCGCCACGCCGGCCAACCTGGCCGCCAAGCTCCTCGTCCCGGGTCAGGTGGAGGGCGTCGCGGGAGTCAACCTGCCGATGCTGGTGCGGGCGCTGACCTACCGCAAGGAGCCCCTGAAGGTTGTGGTGGGGAAGGCCATCTCCGGAGGGGTGGAAGGCGTGATGCAGATGCCGCCGGCAAGCCATGCAGCAACTGGAAGTTGAGATCGCCAACAAGCTCGGCCTGCACGCGCGCGCCTCGGCCAAGCTAACTCAGCTCGCTGGGCGTTATCAGAGCGAGGTCTGGCTGTCGCGCAACGGGCGCCGCGTCAACGCGAAGAGCATCATGGGCGTCATGATGCTGGCGGCCGCCCGGGGAACCACAGTCACCATCGAGACCAGCGGGCCCGACGAGCAGGAGGCGATGACCGCTCTGCTGGAATTGATCAAGGACAAGTTCGGCGAATCCGAGTGAACGGCGCCGCGAGCACCCGAACGCGCGCATCGGGCCGCTGAGCTCCTAAAGCTTCCTCGTCCCCTTCCATGTCCTTCACTATCCATGGTATCGGCGTCTCGGGCGGCATCGCCATCGGCCATGCCCACCTCCTGAGCCATGCCGAGCTCGAAGTCGAGCACTACACCATCGGCGAGGCGGAGGTCGCGGCTGAACAAGCCCGCTTCGATGCGGCGATCGGCAGCGCACGCGGCGAGCTGGCGGCGCTGGCGGAGCACATCCCGGCGAACGCTCCGCCCGAGGTCGAGGGGTTCCTGAACCTGCACCTGATGATCCTGGGCGACAGCATGCTGTCGGAGGCACCGCGTGCGCTGATCGCATCGCGCAAGTGCAACGCCGAGTGGGCGGTGTCGCAGCAGGCGGAAGCGCTGCTCGAGCAGTTCGAGCGCATCGAGGATGAATACCTGCGCGAGCGCAAGAGCGACGTGGTGCAGGTGGTGGAGCGGGTGCTCAAGGCGCTCACTGGCCAGCGGCGGAATATTCCGACGCCGCCGCACAAGGAAGAAGACAGCATCCTCGTTGCGCACGATCTGTCGCCGGCCGACGTGATCCTGTTCAAACAGCACCGCTACAGCAGCTTCGTTACCGACCTAGGCGGTGCGACGTCGCACACTGCGATCCTGGCCCGGAGCCTGAACATCCCCTCGATCGTCGCTCTGCATCACGCGCGCGCGCTCATCCGCGAGAGCGAGCTGCTGATCGTGGACGGCAGCAACGGGGTGGTGATCGTCAACCCCGACAAGCACGTGCTGGCCGAGTACAGGCTGCGCCAGGAGCAATGGCAGCTCGAGCGGCAGAAGTTGAAGCGGCTCAAGACCACCCGCGCCGCCACGCTGGATGGAACGCGCGTCGAGCTGCACGCGAACATTGAGCTGCCCGACGACGTCCCTGAGGCCAAGGAGAACGCTGCCGCTGGCATCGGCCTGTTCCGCAGCGAGTTCCTGTTCCTCAATCGCGACGAGCTGCCCTCGGAGGATGAGCAGTTCGAGGCTTACCGGAGAGTCGCGGTCGAGATGAACGGGCTGCCGGTGACGGTGCGTACGCTCGATCTGGGCGGGGACAAGAACCTGAACGATGCCGAGCGCGTCGCGCCCAATCCCGCGCTGGGGCTGCGCGCGATACGTCTGTGTTTGGCCGAGCCGCAGATGTTCCACCGCCAGCTGCGCGCCATTCTGCGCGCCTCGCACTACGGCAAGATGCGTCTGCTCATCCCCATGCTGTCCACTGTGCATGAGCTGAAGCAGACGCTCCACCTGCTGCAGGAGGCGAAGAACAGCCTGGATGCTGACGGCATCGCCTACGACCGGGATATCCCGGTGGGGGGCATGATCGAGATCCCGGCCGCCGCGCTGTCGCTCAACACCTTCACGCGTCGGCTGGATTTCCTGTCGATCGGCACCAACGATCTGATCCAGTACACCCTGGCGATCGACCGCACCGACGATGCGGTGGCGCATTTGTATGATCCTCTGCACCCGGCTGTGCTGCATCTGGTGGCGCATGTCATCCGCGGCGGCAACAAGGCCGGCATCCCGGTCACGGTGTGCGGTGAGATGGCCGGCGACGAGCGGCTGACGCGCGTCCTGCTGGGCTTCGGCCTGCGGCAATTCTCGATGCACCCGGCTCACCTCCTCACGGTCAAGCAGCAGGTTCTCAAATCCGACCTCGCGCAGGTCACGCAGCTCGCCGGACGCATGCTCAGGACGGAAGACCCGGACAAGGTGCGCGCGCTGCTGGAGCGCATGAACGCCTGACCAGCCGGTGCGAATCGACTCGGAACAGCTGGCGCAGCACCTGACGCGCGGCACGCGGCCGCTGTACACGGTGCATGGGGAAGAAGCTCTGCTTGCCCTCGAGGCCGGCGACCTGATCCGCCGGCACTGCCACGAACGCGGCTACAGCGAGCGCGAAGTGCTGAGCGCCGAATCGGGCTTCGACTGGTCACAGCTGTTCGCGTCTGCCGATAGTCTGTCGCTGTTCGCGACCAAACGCCTGCTGGAGCTGCGCATCCCTGGCGGCAAGCCGGGCAATGACGGCTCCGACGCGCTGCGCCGCTACGCGGCCCGCCTGCCGCCAGACACGGTAACGCTCATCTCGCTGCCCAAGCTGGACCGCACGCAGCTCGCGAGCGGCTGGTTCGAGGCGCTCGACACGGCCGGCGTCGTGGTCGCAGCCAACGCGGTGACGCTCGCGCGCCTGCCCGCGTGGATCGCCGGGCGCCTCGCCCGGCAGGACCAACAGATCGACGATGAGACGCTCGCATTCCTGGCGAGCCGCGTGGAAGGCAACCTGCTCGCAGCGCACCAGGAGGTGCAGAAGCTTGCGCTGCTCTTCCCGCCGGGCCGCCTGGATGCCACGCAGGTGAGATCGGCCGTGCTCGACGTTGCGCGCTACGACGTGTTCAAGCTGGGCGAGGCGCTGCTAGCCGGCGACGCAGCGCGCTTCGTCCGCATGCTCGACGGCCTGCGGGGAGAGGGCGCTGCCCCGGCGTTGGTCCTGTGGGCTCTGGCCGAGGAAGCGCGCGCGTTGCTGCATGTCGCTCGCGGGCTGAACGCCGGCAAACCTCTGCCGCAGCTCATGCGCGAGGCACGGGTGTGGGGCGCCCGCGCGGAGTTGCTGCCGGCATCGGTCCGGCGCTTCGGCTCGCGCGAGCTGGAGGACGCGCTGCTGCACGCTGCACGCGTCGACCGCATGGTCAAAGGACTCGACCCCGGCGAGCCGTGGGTGGAGCTTTTGCAGCTCGGCCTGCGTCTTGCGCTCCGGGCGGCGTCGCCCGGAAGCGACCCGGACGGCGGCCCGCGACGGAATCGCGGTAGAATTTCTGTTTGATCGTCGAACAGCCGATGGACATCCAATCGTACATGCACGGTGTCGGCCGTGAAGCCAGGAAGGCCTCTCAGGCCATGGCACGCGCCGACACGGCCGCCAAGAACCACGCGCTGACGGGCATGGCAACCGCCATCGAGCGCGAGGCAGAGCGGCTGCTCAACGCCAACGCACGTGATCTGGATGCGGCTCGCACGAAAGGGCTCGCGCCGGCTCTGCTCGATCGGCTTACGCTGAGCCGCAAGGGTGTGGCGTCCATAGCAGAGGGGTTGAGGCAGATCGCGCTCCTTCCCGATCCGGTCGGCGAAGTGAGCGAGCTTAAGTATCGGCCGGCGGGATTCCAGGTCGGGCGTATGCGCGTTCCGCTCGGCGTGGTGGGCATCATCTACGAAGCCCGGCCGAGCGTCACCGCCGACGCAGCGGGGCTGTGTCTCAAGGCGGGCAACGCCGCGATCCTGCGCGGCGGCTCGGAGGCGCTCGAATCCAACCAGGCGATAGCAGCGTGCGTGCACGAGGGCCTGCGCGCCGCGGACCTTCCGTCTGCTGCCGTGCAGGTCGTCGAGACGACCGACCGCGCGGCGGTTGGCGAGCTCCTCAGCATGAAGGAATACGTCGACATCATCGTGCCGCGCGGCGGCAAGGGGCTGATCGAGCGCGTGTCGGCGGAATCCCGCATTCCAGTCTTGAAGCATCTCGACGGCGTGTGCCACGTTTATATCGACCGGCTCGCCGATCCGGACAAAGCCATCCGCATCGCAGACAACGCCAAGACGCAGCGCCTCGGCACCTGCAACACGATGGAAACCCTGCTGGTGCACCGGGACATCGCCGTGCGAGTGTTGCCCGCGCTGTGCCGGATTTACTTCGACAAGGGCGTCGAGCTGCGCGGCGACCCGCGCGCCCGCGTCATCGTCCCGCAGATGCGCGAGGCCTCCGAGGAGGATTGGTATACGGAGTACCTGGCGGCGATCCTGGCGGTACGCGTCGTCGACGACCTCGATCAGGCTATCGAGCACATCCGCGTCTACGGCTCGCAGCACACCGATGCGATTGTGACCGAGGATTACGGTGCAGCTCGCCGCTTCCTGCGCGAGGTCGACTCCAGCTCGGTCATGGTGAACGCATCGACCCGGCTCGCCGACGGTTATGAGTACGGGCTGGGCGCGGAGATCGGCATTTCCACGGACAAGCTGCATGCGCGTGGGCCGGTGGGCCTCGAGGGCCTCACCTCGCAGAAATACATCGTGCTCGGAGACGGCCACATTCGCGAGTAGCGCTGACCGTGCAGCACTGGGCCGGCTGCCGCACAGAGCACCCCCTTCGACAGGCACCGCAGGAGCGGGATCGCAATGAGCAGCGTGATCGAAGTCAAGGTCCCCGACATCGGGGACTTCAAGGACGTGCCGGTGATCGAAGTCCTGGTCAAGCCGGGCGACAGCATCAAGCAAGAGGACTCGCTCGTGACGCTCGAGTCCGACAAGGCGACCATGGAAGTGCCAGCGCCCGAAGCTGGTGTGGTCAAGGAGCTGCGGGTCAAGCTGGGTGACAAGGTCTCGCAGGGTTCCGTGATCCTGCTACTGGAGTCCGACGGCGCTCGTGCGCCGGCGCCCAAGGCAGAAGCACCCGCTCCTGCGATTGCGCCGTCCACACCACCGGCAGCGCCGGCCCCGGTCTCCGCCGGGCCGCGTCCAAGCGGCGGCTACGATGCCGACGTCATCGTGCTCGGCTCCGGTCCGGGCGGCTATACCGCCGCCTTCCGCGCCGCGGATCTCGGCAAGAAAGTCGTCCTGATCGAGCGCTACACGGATCTCGGCGGCGTGTGCCTGAACGTGGGTTGCATCCCGTCCAAGGCGCTGCTGCACGCTGCGCGCGTGTTGACCGAGGCGCAGGAGATGTCTCACTTCGGCCTCAAGTTCGAAGCGCCCAAGATCGACCTGACTGCCCTGCGCGCCTGGAAGGACGGCGTGGTGGGGAAGGGCACAAAGGGCCTGGCGGGTCTCGCCAAGCAGCGCAAGGTTCAGGTCATCACGGGGTCTGCGAAGTTTGCCTCTGCGCACACGCTCGAGGTGCAGACCAGCGACGGAAAGAAGACGGTTTCTTTCGATCACGCCATCATCGCGGCGGGCTCGCAATCGGCCCGCCTTCCCGGGTTCCCCTACGACGACCCGCGTCTGCTCGACTCGACCAGCGCGCTCGAGCTGGAGAATATCCCCAAGCGGCTGCTCATCATCGGCGGCGGCATCATCGGCCTGGAAATGGCTACGGTGTACGACGCGCTCGGCTCCTCCATCAGTGTCGTCGAGCTGCTCGACGGCCTGATTCCGGGCGCGGATCGCGACATCATCCGGCCGCTGCACAAGCGCATCGAGAAACATTATGAAGCGATCTGGCTCAAGACCAAAGTGACCCGGCTCGAGGCGACTCCGCAAGGGCTCAAGGCCACGTTCGAAGGCGAAGCCGCGCCACAGCCGCAGGTCTACGACCGCGTTCTGCTCGCAGTCGGGCGGCGTCCCAATGGCAAGGCGATCGCCGCAGACGCAGCAGGCGTGCTGGTGAACGAGCGCGGCTATATTCCGGTGGATCGGCAGATGCGCACCAACGTGCCGCACATCTTCGCCATCGGCGACATCGTGGGCGAGCCCATGCTGGCGCACAAGGCCACCTACGAGGGCAAGCTCGCCGCCGAGGTCATCGCCGGCCACCGCACCGCGTTCGACGCACGTACGATCCCCTCGGTGGCATATACCGATCCCGAAGTCGCCTGGATGGGGCTCACGGAGACCATGGCCAAGGCGCAAGGCATCGAGATCGAGAAAGCGACGTTCCCCTGGGCTGCCAGCGGCCGCGCACGCGCCACAGCACGGGAAGAAGGACTGACCAAGCTGATCTTCGACAAGAGCTCGCGCCGGCTTCTGGGAGCGGGCATCGTCGGACCCAACGCCGGCGAGCTGATTGCCGAGACCGTGCTGGCGCTGGAGATGGGCGCCGATGCCGACGACATCGGGTTGACCATCCATCCGCATCCGACCCTGTCGGAGACTGTCTTCTTTTCGGCCGAGATCGCCGAGGGCAGCATCACCGATCTATATATGCCCAGGAAGTAAGCCCGGGCCGTCACATGCCTGAACTGTTCATAGCCTCGGTCACTCCACCCGGCGCGCTGAGCGAGCCTGCGCACTGGTTCCTGTTCCAGGGGAACCAGATCCTGGTGCGTCGCGACCAAAGCGGCGCGGCGATTCCCCTTGTCGCTCATCCCGAGGAGCTCGGACTGGAGGTCCTGCGCACGCAATACCTGGGCACCCTCGGGCGACGCCACTGCTTCGGTGGGGAGTGCGGAGCCGACGCTCCCGCTCCGCACGGCCTCACGTGGTCCGGGCTGCGCGCGCTGTTCGGCTCGCTCGACGACGTCACGTTCGGTCTCGCCGGGCGCGCGTTTCAGATCATGGACTGGGACCGTTCGCATCTGTACTGCGG
>Ga0187780_10000742_pt1 | contig 24191 bp, 22 predicted proteins | sample 1015_Q2_SP10_20__FD_132429 | JGI IMG/M metagenome (GOLD analysis project Ga0187780, IMG submission 132429) | Tropical peat soil microbial communities from peatlands in Department of Meta, Colombia - 1015_Q2_SP10_20_MG | ecosystem: Environmental > Terrestrial > Soil > Wetlands > Peat | place... | reverse complement strand
TCTTTGCGTCGCACTCGTCCCACGGGAGGTCTACGGGGCTCCAGTTCTGGGGGAACCAGAGCTCGTAGGTCCTGAGGAGCGTCTCGGATACAACATCCCAGTTCCCAGGGAAGACATTGCCCGGATCTTTCTCGTCCAATCAGTACACCTCTGCCACACATCTCTCGATGTCTAATAAAGCAGTCCCGAGGGCAGGTGAGTCTGGGATCTGGCCTGGACGGTTAGGAAGAGGGGCCATCATGTCGTGGCCGACGAAGTGCTTCCAGCGACGACCACGATCGTTCCTCGCATAGTGGTCGGGTGGATGGAGCAGTAGAAGTGGTACACGCCTGTGCTATTGAAGGTCACCTGAAACGCATTTCCGTGCGAGAGAATTGTGGACAGGGCCACTGCTTTGGTTGGGGAGCATATCTGTCCTCCTCCTACGGGGCACACAACGACGGTGTGTTGAATTGTGTCCTGGTTGGTCCATATGACGGTGTTGTTCACACCCATCATGAGTGTGGCATTAATGGGACTGAAATTGACCGAGGAGGCGTTTGCGGGCATAGCGATGCACGAAGTCCCCGATTGGCATGCCCCGCTTCCACCCAGTGCTGGCTGGAGGTTGAACACGAACAGGCTCACCAAGGCTACGGCGAGAATCAGCCCGATTATGCCAAGCCCAAGGAGGAGCCCACGGGGTGGTCCGGAACTTTCTTCGACTTCCATGACTTCACCCTAGTGACGCCAGCATGGCGATCAGCAGCGCGGAGAGGAACATGATGGGGATGACCGCGAACAAGCGGAGTGAACCGGGCTCGTCCTTCAGCTGCATGTAGAAGAGCACGACTGCCGCGGCTTGGCTTGTGGCAAGTATAGTCACAACCGTTGCCATCGTGGAGTAGTTGGCTATCCTGTAGAATGCGAAGACCTCGGTGAGAACCGCCAGCACCATGTAGGCCCAGACCCCGAGACCGACTGATGTTTTCATATCATTCTCCTATAGTAGGTAGAAGAGCGGGAACACGAAGCACCAGACTATGTCCACGAACGCCCAGTAGAGGCCGAAGTTCTCGATCGCCTCGTGAGAGTCCTTGGTGTAGTACCCCCCGGAAGTTTTCTTCATCAGGTAGATCATCATTATCAGCCCTGCGGTGACGTGGGCTCCGTGCAGCCCGACGATGATGTAGTAGGCGCTCGCAGCTAGCGAGGTGACCGGGTCGCCCCCCAGGACGAACCCTGAGTTCCCCAGGTTGGTCCACTCGGCGACCTTTACCCCCATGAACGTTGCACCAAGGACGAAGGTCACTACGAGCCATTGGAGCAGCCTTCTTTGATCTCCCTGCCGGATCGCCTGAATGGCGAGGAACATTGTCATGCCGCTGGTAACGAGCACTATGGTGTTGAAGGTGCCCAGTGGAATCTCATGTATGCTCCCGGCCAGAGGCCAGGACGAGGTCGCAGCGCGAATGAAGATATATGCGCCGAGGAAGCTCCCGAACAGGACCACTTCTGAGGATAGGAACACCCACATCCCCAACTTGATCTTGGGGACCGCCGAGAAGGGCCACCTGTCCCCGTCCTCCTCCGGGGGGCCCCTGAACTTGTCGTGAAGGTCGTCCATCCCCCACCCCCAGAAGGCGTGGATAGCGATGAGTGCTCCTACGACCATGAGGACTATGCCCCCGGCGCCCGGGTAGAACGCCGCACCTGCGAAGAATACGAGCGCGGCCATCGAAAGCTCCAGGGGCCTTGAGCTAAGGTGTGTTCCGTGCCCCTCGGTAGGTGGGGCGGGAGGTGGCGCACTTGAACCGGATGTCGTCGCGAGCTGCCCAATCCAACCTCCCGTGGGTGGGACCGTAGATGCGCCGAGCGCAGGGGACATGCCCTCTGCGTGCGAAGTCCACTCAAGATCGGGCGATCCCCAGGGGTTCAGGGGGGCGAGGGGTCCTCTGTACCAGGTGTGTATCACGTTGTATGCGAGAAGGATCTGGGCCAGGGCAAAGACGAAGGCCCCCACAGAGGCGAGGCCGTTCAGTATTCCCCAGTCACCCACGTTGGGGTAAGTGAAGATGCGGCGCGGCATGTCATAGAGTAGGTTCATCGGGAAATAGAGGATGTTGAATCCGACGAAGGAGATGGCGAAGTGAATCTTCCCAAGCTTTTCGTTGTACATCTTTCCTGTGAGCCTCGGGAGCCAGTAGTAGATCCCTGCAATGATGCTGAAGATTGCCGCGCCCACCATCACATAGTGGAAGTGTGAGACAACGAAGTATGACCCCCTAAAGACCCTGTCGAGGACCGGGGACGAAAGGAACACTCCCGTTATTCCCCCTATGATGAAGAGGACAACCGCGCCGAGGGCGAAGAGCATGGGTGTTGCGAATTTCACCCTCCCCCTGATCAGGGACTCTACGAAGGACAGCGTGATGACGTCGAAGGGTACAGAGATAGCAATCGTCGCCACGCTGAAGGCGCCCTGGAGCGAAACCGGAATCCCGGTCAGGAACATGTGGTGCATCCAGACCCCGAAGCTCAGGGGAACCACTATCAGACCAGTGGCGATGAGAATCGCGTTCCGGGCTGCCAAGGGCCTCCCGGTGAACTGTGGGAGTATGTTCGCTATAATCCCGAACCCCGGTAGCAGGACGATGTAGACTTCCGGATGACCGAAGAACCAAAACAGGTTGTCCCAGAGTATGGATGGCTGAATGCCCGGACTGGTGAAGAATGTAGTCCCGAGGATTCTGTCACTCGAGGCCAGAGCGAATGCGGCGATCAGGGTGGGAAAGGCGAAGAGCATCGCTATGATTGTGAATAACATGAACCAAGTGAACATCGGAAGCTTAGAGAGCGTCAGGCCGGGGGCACGCATCCAGATTATCGAAACAAGAAAGTTCACGCTGCCGAGCGTGACGGATGCGGCGAGCAGGACCATGCCAAGATAGGCAAGGGTCGGCCCATTCCCAGGGGTGAGCACAGCCAGCGGCTGGTAGGTTGTCCAGCCTGCACTTGCCGTCCCGCCGGGGACAAAAAAGCTGAGCACAGCCAGGACCCCGCCCGCCAGATAAAGCCAGTAACTCATGGCGTTCAGCCTCGGGAATGCCAGGTCCTTCGCCCCAATTTGCAGGGGCACGAAGTAGTTCGCGAGGCCTAGGGCGATGGGGGAGAGGAACCAGAAAATCATGATGAGGCCGTGCATGGTCACAGCTTGGTCGTAGTAGAACGCAGAAAGGAAGTTGTTGTTGGGGACCGAGAGCTGGACCCTCATGAGCAGAGCCAGGACAGCGCCAACGAACCCAAAGTAACACGACGTGAAGAAGTAGAGGAGCCCCACTTCCTTGTGGTTGGTCGTGAAGAGCCAGTGTTTGAGCCAGTCAACTGATCCCAAGCTACGCCCCTCCGTACGAAGCATCCCACAAGGCCTGGGTTTCGACAGTAAAGTTAGCCCACATGTACGCGTGCCCTACGCCGCAGAGCTCGAAACACTTGATGGCGTTCATGTACAGGCACGAGGTGCCGTTAGAGTTGCAATAGACCGGCACGTCTGCGGGCGCGCTCACCTGAACTGTGGGAAGAGAGAACCACAGCTGGTTCATCTTGCCGGGGATGGCGTCCTCCTTCTCGGCCAGCATGTCGAGGCCGAAAGAATGGAACACGTCCCTTGAAGTGAGATTGATGACGATATCTCTACCCGCAGGGACGTACAGGTGGTTCAGGACGAACTTGCCGTCCGGATAGGTGAAGTTCCACCCCCACTGGAAGGCGAGAAGTTGGATCTGTACGCACGGCATGCCTGTATTCTGCAAGCAGGTTGCGTTGTTCGGAATCTCGATGTTGCTGAAGCTTGCGAACGTCTGGTATTCAGCCGCAGTCAGCACCGAGACGCTGATGAGCGCTGTGACAAGGACTATCTTCCACCCTTCGACCTTGTGATGGGGCATCGGTGTCTTTTGACCGCGGTCGCGGTATCTGACCATGAAGATGACTAGAAGCGTGATAACGATTACTGCCGCTCCGACCCCAAAAGCGAGGTACCAGTTCAGCAGATTGTCATAGGTGCCAGTGGTAGGGGGCACCGAAAGAATACCCGAAAGCATTAGGCCGCGCTGTTTGCCGCCGCACTAATATGTGGTTATAAGCTTTGATAAGAGAATTTCTTTCCGGAGAGAAATCTGCACATCTCCGCATATACTCCTTATCTATCTTGGGTGATGAGGCGGCCTCGCGGTGGGGTGGCGGAGCGGTTACGCGTACGCCTGCAGTGACTGCCGTCAGTGAGCGTATTCACGTGGGTCCGAATGGGGTGACAACCCCCGGAGGTCCCACCCCCACCTCCAATGGGCGGTTCTAGTCGGCGAAGTTCCCTCCTAACGCTGCGAGCAATGCCAACTGCTTTCGCCCTAGTGAAAAGCCTACTCGAGTCGCGTACTGCTGTAGCGACTTTGCCCGGACATACAGGACATAGATGTTTTTGTTTGCGTGATAGATTTTGCCCTTGATGGTTACTAGACGTCCTCCCCTCTGGCTCAGCCTTGGTCCGGTAGTTAGGATTTGCTGCCGTTTGAGAAGTTTCTTCACCAGCATCATTATTCTGAGATTGCCGTTGGAGAGGGTAAGACTTCGTCGGCTCATCGAGGCCTCCGAATCGAAGAAGCCACGTAGGAATCCAGCAGCACAGTCATCGCAGTGGGACACGATCTCGACCAACCTGGAAAATGGTCCTTCAAGCATGCGAAGTAGCAATACGCTCAGAATCTCCACACACCATAGGTTCTGGCCTGGTATCCTGGTTATTGCATGTCGGGGACTTCCAAGGACAAGAGAGGCACACCTATCGAACTCCTCGGCGAAGTCCTTGTCAATGACTCGGAGACGTATTCTATGATTCCATTTCTGGACGCGAACGGTCCCGTCGCCCTTGGCCACTCCAATGAGGTACGCGAGTTCTGGGGATGGTGTTGGTTGGAATTCGTAAGTCGATCCGTAAGGATGGTGTCTGCCACTAACCCAATCTGAGATGTGAGATTTCCTTATGCGAGTTCGGTGTTTAGCCAGAATTGTCTTGATAATCTCACCATAAGTCATTCCATTCGCGCGCAGAGACATTACCAAGTCGTAGAGTTCTTTCCTTTCCCAGACGCGTCGAAGTGGTCTCTTGGCCAAAACAACAGATTGAATTTCCTATTTGGGATTTAAGGCCCAATATCCCCATCGAAAAAGTGTTCATGGCCTTAATCAGGGATTGATGGTAGCGCCCGTTTTTCGTGGCCGCTGGCCGCTGGACCCCAGAAAAGTCTTCTGATCATTACATTCGGTGATAGAGCAGGAACCCTGCGTGATGCTTCCCGGGCAAGTCCCTCCACTGGGGCAAAGGACATATGCGTGAAGCGATGGCCTTCCTCGCGTGTATCTGAGAAGCATCCTGGTCGTCATCCTTTGCTCTATCTTTGTAGTCGGCTTCGTGCTCGCAATAGCATACGCGACCAGCACAGTCGGAACCCCGACCTCACTCGCCACGACCCAGGAGACCTCGTGTACCGTCTCGTCAGCATGCCCCAGCCTATCGATTACTTCTGCCAGGCTGGCCACGGTGAATTACACGGACGAATTAGGCCCGGTGGACTATGCGATCTTAACCCTCAAATTGACTATGTCTGGCACGGGTCAGATAGGGAGCGTGACACTCTTCGTGGGCAATCTATCCGCAGGATCTGTGCAGGGGCCCTTTGAGCCGGGGACAACCAAGGCAATCAACATGACTCTTCCTTCGACGATCACAGTGACGGCAGGTAGGACCTATCTGGTGAATGTGGAGGGACATGTAGAGAACGGGTCTGAGGTCGTTTGGGAATCGGCCGAAGTCACAGCGACAGCGACTTATCAGACAAACAGCGCGTAGAGCACTATCGCCGAGATAAAGACTATCGAAATCGTGTTCAGGACCTTGATGAGGGAGTTGATCGCCGGGCCTGCAGTGTCCTTGAACGGGTCCCCGACCGTGTCCCCCATGACCGCCGCCTGATGCGCAGGAGACCTCTTTCCTCCTAGCTGTCCGGTCTCGATCCATTTCTTTGCGTTGTCCCAGGCCGCACCACTGTTGGTCATTAGGAATGCCATGAACACGCCCGACACGACGCTACCGATGAGGACACCCCCCAGGGCGATTGGGCCGAGTAGGAAGCCTACGGCCAATGGGGTGATGACCGCGAGAGCGGCTGGAGAGACGAGCTCCCTGATGGCAGCCTGCGTGCTGATGTCGACGCACTTTGCGTAGTCGGGCTTCGCGGTGCCCTCCATGATCCCAGGGATCTCTTTGAACTGCCTGCGGACCTCAAGCACCATCTTGAAGGCTGCCCTCTGGACTGCACCTATTAGGAAACTCGAGAAGAAGAATGGCAACAGGCCGCCGATGAAGAGGCCGACTACCAGGACGGGGTTCGAGAGAGAGAAGTTGAGCGTAAGGCTGCCGGAAGGACAGTTGGCCAGAGATGTATATGGAACCTGGCATATGAGGTTCTTCGAATAGACGTTGATCAAGGCAGCATGGGCCGGATCGGTGATTATCTTAGTTACCTCGTTCTGGAAGGCCATGAAGATAGAAACGGCGGCCAGGGCAGCAGACATCACCGCGAACGCTTTTGTGGTTGCTTTGGTCGTGTTTCCCACCGCGTCCAGCTCGTCGGTGACCTTCCTGACCGACTCGTCAAGCCCTGCCATCTCCACGATTCCGTTGGCATTGTCTGTGATCGGCCCGAATGAATCAATGGACATCACAATTCCCGTCAGAGAGAGCATTGACATTGTCGCAATCGCAGTGCTGTAGACTCCCATGAGGATGCTCCCTCCCGATCCCGAATACCCCAGATAGTAGGATGTCAGAATACCGACCACGAGGACCAGAGCCGACGGGGCAGTGCTTCGGAGGCCCGTCGCGTAACCCGCGAGGAAGTTCGTGGCAGCTCCTGTGTTGCTTGACTCGGCGATCTGCTTCACCGGGCCGTAATTATATGAAGTGAAGTAGTTCGCTACGTTCTCTATCACCACGACAATGATTATCCCGACAATCGCACTCGCCAGAAGATAATACCCCACCGAGGCGTTGCCGAACAGAGACTGGCCAAAGACGAAGTCCAAGACGATCGCGATGGCCGCAGCGATGATGAGCGCAATGTTCAACGCACCCAAGGGGTTTGATTTTATTGAAGAGCGGATGTAAAGTCCCCCTATGATTGCGCCAACGATACCAGCGGCTCCGAGCATTAGAGGATAGACAAGAAGTTGGTTGGATCCTATGAGAGCGACAATTGTCGCCGGGATGTCTGGCGATGGCGAACCATTGTTCCAGATGAGTGCCCCCAGTATCATGGCTGCTATCGCGGTGACGACGAAGGATTCGTAAACGTCGGCGCCCATGCCAGCGCAGTCCCCCACATTGTCCCCGACGTTGTCCGCAATCACCGCCGGATTTCGTGGGTCATCTTCGGGGATTCCCGCCTCAACTTTGCCCACTAGGTCCGCCCCGACGTCGGCGGCCTTGGTGTATATCCCACCCGAGACCCTCATGAACATGGCGATGAGTGACGCACCGAAACCAAGTCCAGCAAGAGTTGCAGGATTCTTCACAATGCTTCCGCCGAAGATGAGATAGAAAACGGTGAGACCAAGGAGGTCGAACCCGACAACTGTCATCCCCATGACCCCTCCTCCCCTGAAAGAGAGCGTAAGAGCCCTACCGAGCCCGCTCTTTGCAGCCTCCGCGGTTCTCGAGCTTGTCCTGACAGTCACCGCCATCCCGATGTAGCCTGCAAGTGCAGACAACGTTGCTCCGATGGCGAACCCCGCCGCCGTTGCCCCGCCCGTGCCGTTGGGGTAGTCAATCCCCCCGAAAATCAGGACGACTATGATCACAGCTATGGGTGCTATCACCCTGTACTCGCGGCTGAGGAAGGCACCGGCCCCCTCCCGTACTGCGTCGGAGATGGCCACCATCTTGTCAGTTCCACGGTTCTGGCGCCTAAGGTACGACCATAGGACGGCGGCATAGACAAGCGCAATCAGAGCAAGGCCAAGGGCCAGATAGGCGTAATCTAGGGCCAAGCAATGAGGCGCGTCAAAATTGGACTTATTAGCGTTCTCCCGAACAAGATTCTATCGGGGGCGCCGTCTCCGCTTCGTAATAGCGTAGGAGACAATGAACGGGAGGACCGTCGTTACGTCCGCATAGAGGCTGGCCTGCCTCGCTTTCTCTTTGACCTTCCCCCACGATATGGCCTCCCTGATGTGGGCGCCGCTCAGGGACCCGTCGTACTCCGAAGCGGTCGTGATGTAGCAAGCCCAGTCGAGCCCGCCTCTGAGCAAATTCCACCAGATTGTGTGGTGCTTCGAGATTCCCCCTCCCAGAACAAGGGCACCGGTCTCCTTCGCCTCTGAAGTGATGTCAGAGAGCCGCCTCTCGTCCCCTATGAGGTCTATCCTGAAGTCACGGTGGCTCTCGGCAAACAGCCAGATCTGACTCCCGACCGCCCCATCTGTTATGCCGGGAACGAAGACAGGGACATGCATCTTCTGGGACCAGTAAAGAAGCGATTTGCCCGACCCCAAGTCACTACCTATCTCCGCGCTCAGCTCTTCGGTCGTCATCGACCTGGTGCCGTTGTCATAGACCCTCGTCAGGATGGCCTGCATCCGCTTCTCTATCAGTGGGCCGTAGTTGTCAAGTGGGACCAGCACGTTCCCAAGGCGATGGTACCCCGAACGCCTGAGTTTTGCGTCGTCCATTTCGAAACTCCCTTCATAGTAATCGGCGAGCGTTCGTGAGATGTCGTGATCAAGGGTCCCACAGGTTGTAATTATCACGTCTACCATCCCGGCCCTAACCATGTCGATTATCACGCCCCTCGTTCCTGTCGCCATTATAGCAGCGGGGAATGAGAGGAATTTTGTGCACTCCTCGCGGTCGCACATCGAGGCTAGGGTGTCGGCCACTTCGAACAGATTCTTGGCCATGAACCCTCCGCCATTTCCCATATCTCTGACCATCGAGGAGATGTCCTCCGAGAGGGGAGCATGGAAATCCCGGACTTTGCGTAGCCCTGAGAGGCCTTTCAAGCGGGCCGGTTGTATCTCTGTCGTGCGCTTTTAACCATTCGCAGGCTAACAGTTTCGGGAGGAGGCCTCCCCCTCCGATAGCAAAAGACTCGCTCGCTGGCAAGCCCAACACTCCGCAAGGTATGCTCCCGCCCCATCTGGAAAATGAGCCAAGGACGAGTTCACGGTGGGCATGCAAACGCTCGATTTGGAGAGTTCATGCCCCGAGTGTCGCGTCCATTACGTTGACGGGGGCGACGAAATGGTCTGCCCAAAGTGTGGGCGAGTGAAATCGAAGTATTGCGAATACTTTTCCTCTTCTAATGCTGTGGAGCATTTCTCGCCCGGGAGGTCGCAGCTGGGGGGCTTCATGGGTACCATGCGGATAACACCACATGAAAGAGCGTCAAGAGGCATTGCTTGGCCCAATACAAGATATGAGTATCTGAAGTCACTTTCGGACTTCGCTGGAAGAGGCGAGGGACCAAGCGAAGCATGCGAGAGGATAATCGCCAGGGTTGGCGAAAAGCTCTTTCTCCCGAGAGTGGTGTTGGACCAAGCATCAGGGGTGGCGAGGACAATACTCTCCTCCAACCAATGCCACCGAAGAGTCACCATTGCGGCTCTGTCGGCGTTCTCACTGGTCACAGCCTGTAGGGTGGAGGGAGTCACCTCGGTGAGCGTGAGGGAGATAATCTCAGCCCATGCGGCTCTTGGCAGGCGAGTGAACACTTCATCCTTTATTCAGCTGGCGCTCGAGTCGCCAATCAAGATATTGCCCCGAAAGCCTGAGGACTACATCTCCCGGGTGCTTGCGCGCCTCTCCTGGAACCAGCGACTGACAGAGGAGTTAAGATCAGAGGGTGCCTCTCAGGCGAGCTACTTCAACGAGCTGAGGGAGATGGCAAAGGAACTCATCTTGAAGGTGAAGCCCGAGGAGTTGACCGGCAGGAGGCCGTGCGCCCTGGCAGCAGCAGCGATATATTCGGCTGAGGTGGCACTGGCTGCAAGGAAGTCGAGAGGAAAGAGACTTACCCAGAGGCTCATTTCCGAGTGCGGGGACGCCGCGGAATACACGATTCGGGAGCAGTGCGCGACCATATTCACCCCGGTTGCGAAGTCACTGCTCGAAAACAAATAGTCCTTCCCGTTGCAGCTCAACGCTGAAGACACCTGCGGGCCCAAGGACGTTAACTTGGCTGACCATCGCGACCACCCCCACTGAGCAGGGTGCCACTCTCACTATATTGGAGTGCACTGCGAGACGGAGACCTGAGAGCATGGCCATTGCACTTGAGCTACTAGAAGCGGCGGCAATCAAAGGAAAGATAGCGGAGGCTGTGCAATTTGGCGGGACAGTGGTAGAAATAACATGCCCGATGTCCGAGTACGCATTGTCGCAGTCTCTTGCCATGTCCCCGATTCTTAGTGGGAGGTTGGCGTAGTGCGTCTCGTTTCTGGCGTATGATACGCCGATCACGCTCTCGCCTCCCTTCTCTTCCTCGTGGAGAGCTGTGTCCAAGAAGCCATTAACATAACCTCCGAAGGGGACGAGCATCGAGAGGTTCTCGACTGCCGGACCACGCAGCGCGGGGCTGGCCGACGTGACGACTGTCAGGTTTGCGGACGTCTGGGTATCCGTCAGGCTCCTGATTTCTGCCGAAACTACGCCCAAGGCGGAGCTGCAGTCAAGGATGTGCGAACCGAGGAACGCCTGTTCCCTGAGGAGGATGTTTATGCCTCCTGCGCCTTCGGAGGCGGAGCTTTCGTCGGCGAGCGCGTCCGCGGCGTTTGACTCCGAATGAAGTCGAGCATCATCCTGGGCCGCGTAATAGACCGCGAAGTTCGAGGTCAGCACAATAGAGAAGATGACAGCCGCGGCTATGGTCGCCCCTATGCCTAGGCGTTTCGCCATGCCTCTAACAGGACCTGGTATGGGATCAAATCTAGGACCAGCGTCGCAACAGGGGACTCGCCGGGTGGATACGGTCCGCACCGATGCTGCCCGATCACCCCTGAGAAAGTGACCGAGGAGTTAGACAGTTCCTGCAGGTAGGCGCAGACTGCTTGAGGTGAAGACAGGATAAGCCACGTAACTCCCTGCCGCTGAATAATGGTGAGGAGTTCGTCTCTGAGCTGGGATTCGACCAGAAGACCACCAGAAGTGTAGTCCGCTTGCCTTGGAGAGAAGGTGGCCACCCCTGCGATGGCGGAGGTCCCAATAAGGGCAGCGATGGCCAAATCAAGGTACCTCATCCGGGAAAGAGCTCCGGAAGGAGGATTGCAAGCGCCAGCAGTGAGAGCCCGATTAGCAAGGCATACATTATCGCGACGTCGACATAGGCCTCCACCTCAGCCAGTTTCGCTGACACCTACCTGGTTTCCATTGAGCCAGACCCGATAGGAGACGCCAGGGCTTAGGGTGACGTTAGGAAGTTCGTATCGCGTTTGGAGGGCGACGGTCCCGTTGCCATACGTCAGGATGATTTCGCGCCCGACGAGACGAGCCGAGTCTTCCGTCGACCATGGACCGAAGGAGAAAGTGATAGCGGTACCGGTTCGGAGGGAGTCCAGTACCGAACGAATACCATCGGCGATCCTGTAGTCGGACCCCTCCCTGGAGTCCTGGGCCGTCTTCGCCAGCTGAGGAAGGAGCGCACCCATGAGGGCCGCAGACGCGATGAGGTACACCCCCCAGGCGTTCAGAGCCCCAATCGAAGAAGCAGGCAGACTACCTCACTGCCATTTCGAGGGTAGTGGATGTCGCATTGAAAGAGAGCAGATGAGGACCAGCGGAGACTCTTGCTTGGAAATGGCACCACACGGGGACGTACTGGGATATCGTCCCAGACCCCACGCTTACGTAGAGCGTACCTTGCTCGCATCCAATCGTAGATTCTGGGAGATTCACTGTCGATTGTGCGTTTCCGTTCAGAAGCGCGCTCTCGGCGACCTCTGCCACCGCGGAGAAGGCCCCCTTTAGCTGTAGCCCAACCTCGTATGAAGTGAAAGAGTTGTAAACAATCACGGAGCCGCCCACGAGAAGCGTGGACGCCATGAAGGCGACGGCGTATTCAACAAGCTCTACCATGACAACAGGAGCGTCATTTCCAATTTAAGCAGCCACCTTGGCTGTTTTATGGCGTCGGAGCGTTTTTGCTCGGAACCATTTGGGATTCGCACTCGGTCCCCTCCTCCTGAGGCTAGCGAGCAAGAGCAGGCACCCGGCCGACCCGCCCCCGCTACTCATCGAGCTCTTTCCCAGGAAGGATTCTCAGGGGGACTGGGACAGCGAGAGCTATCCCTTCTGTTACCGCGTCAGAGAACGGGGAGGCATCCCCCAATATGAGATAGGGTGCCACGTTTCGACAGACCTGGTTCTGAAGCTCAGGGGAGCCGTTAACGAGGCTTCTCTTGGCCTCGATCCCGAAGAGGTGGAGCCCCTGACCTTTGGTAGGCTAATCGAGGTGCTCCGGCAGCGGTCCACGGAGCGCCTAGCCAGTCGCGGGGTCAAGGGAATGATCAGGGAACTCTCCGAGCTGGCGGCGTTCGAGGCCGTCGGACTGTCGAGGGTCTATGCGTTCGCGAAGGACGAGAATGTGAGCGAGCTTTTCGTCGACTCGGAGGATACGCCGGTCTACCTTGATCATTCCGTCGCCGGGAGGTGCGAATCAGGAATCCTTCTCACCGAAAGGGAGAGGAACGCCCTTGAGACACACCTGGACACTTTCAGTGGCTACACTCTGGACTTTGAGACGCCTTCACTCAAGAATGACGTGGTTATTGGAGGTGCGCTACTCCGCGTCTCCCTTGACCTCGAGCCTGTCTCGGTAAGCCGCTTTGCCCTGGACGTTCGGAGGCTGAATCTGACTTCTCTCCCGATGCATCGGCTCATAGATCTGAATGTACTCTCGCAGGAAGCGGGTGCCACTCTGGTCGGATGGTTGGAGGTTGGCGGGAACGTCACCATCGTTGGAGAAACGAGCACGGGAAAGACAACGCTTCTAAATGCCCTCGACGAATTGGTGGAGAGACGGCTGCGCCGTGTCTACATCGAAGACGCGGTGGAGACAAGGGACATGCTTGAACGTGGCTTCCATCAGATGAAGGTGAAGGTGGACCCATTCGACCGTGGTTATGAGACAGGGCGGACAAAGGAATCAGAGATAGTCAAGGCGCTTCATCGCTCCCCGGACATTGTTATCCTCAGCGAGATCCAATCGGAGGAGCACAGCCGAGCGTTCTTTCAGGCCTTGGCTTCGGGAGCGAGGGGCTTGCAGACGTTCCATGCTTCAACCATTGAGCAGGCCATTCGTAGGTGGGTAAGCATGCACCACATTTCCGAGCAGAGTCTCCTAGATCTTGGCCTGATGGTGCAGATGGCCAGGCCAGACCGGCTCAAGCAGGCAAGGTTCGTTCAGAGAATCTGCCAGGTCATCCAGGATAGGGGGACACCGAAACTGAAGGAACTCTATCTAAGGGACCGCGATTTCAAGCTTCGGAGGATCGCAGGTGGGGGTTGGCCCGCTCCTCCCGAAGGCACCGACCCATCCGAATTCGGGTTGACAATCGAGCGCGCTCGCAGGAGAATCGAGAATTCGAGAGATGAGGGATGAGGTTCGAGTCCTTTGAGTTATTGGGTATCAGCATCGCGAAGATCGTAACCCTAGGCTTGGCCGCTTCAGCCGCAGTGGGAATCGCGACGGGGCTGGTCATAGGGGACGCACTCGGTCCGGCGAAGATGGCGACCCTTCTGGTCATCTCCTCACTGGTCTTTTACATCGCGCTTTCCTCGCCCCGACGGCTGCTCGACCAACAGCGCGTCGCCCAGGCTCGCGAGTCTCTCCTTGTTTCCGCCTCAGCACAAGCGTGCCTGTCAGTCACCGGCTCCCGGTCGAAGACGTTCATGCTCATCAGGCCGACGGAGCATGCCCTCGGCGCCGCGGTGAAGGAAGCAGGAAGGAAGATACTTCTCGGCACGAATGTAGGTGCCGCTGTCGCAGCGTCTTCTCGAGGGATTGCGTCCTACTCAGCCGCAGTGGCGCTACAGGGCGTCGCAAACACCAGCGCCAAGGAATTCCTAGGGGGAGACGAGGAATCCCGAGGCCTTGCGGCGGCATCAGAGCTGGGCATGGAAACTAAGCTCCCCCTGTTCATGACTGTCTGCTTCTTCACTCCCATAATGATCGTACTCTACGCCGTTTTCTCGAACACATTCCAACCAGATAGACTGGTTGGGCTTGGGGCCTTTGAATTCGCTGTCATCGATCTTGCTTACTACTTCTGTGCTTCGGAGCGGAACCCTTGGTGAACGCTGACTTGGCTAGAATTCTCGCCCTCAAGAAAATCCTCGAGTCGACGAGGGAGGGGATGGGGATGGCGCAGTCGGTGGCGAAGAGCCTCCGAAGTGGGGAGGCCCTTGGACGCGAGTCGGCCCGGCTCGTGCTTCTGGGCTACCCACTTGGTTTAGCCTTACGCCCTCTTATCGAATCTGAATGCGTAGAAATCTCGATGCTGGCATCCCTCATCGTATCTGCCCCGAGAAGCAGCACGACCCTGATTGGAAAGAGCGGTGGAGTCCTCGCAGGTACCCTCGAGAGGTGGGTCAAGGCAAGGGAAAGTGGCAGGCTCCAGCTAAAGGCACTCAGATTCAGGGGCATGATTACCTGCGGTGTCTTGGGAGCGGTGGCCGCCATGGTGGCCTCGCTTGGACCTTTGGTCGGGAACCTCGATTTTACGGGAACGTCAGTACCCTCGGGTTCAACCTCTCTCTTGTACGCTGCGGCGGGGCTCACGGGCATTAGTTCCAGCATGCTCGGGCTCTTCATGTCGGGGCGAGGATTCTATCTCAACGTGGCTGTGGCGCTGGGGGTTTTTGCCCTCGTCAGCGCGCTTGCTTCCCCACTTGCCAATGTCTCGAGTATATCGCTGTGGGGCATTAAATAGCAGAATCTGGTATTGTGACGATGCCGAACTTTCTCAAGCGACGGATGAGCCGGCGAGGAGCTCAGCTCATCGAGGAAGCACTGCTCCTCTCGGTAGCGCTCGTCGCTCTGTCACTTCTCGTGGGGGGCATCGAATCAATTCTGAAACAGAGCTCGGATTACACGTCAAACGTGTGGAACTCGATCACTGGCTCTCTCAACAGCATTTTCGGCACGCTCTTCCACTGGTGAACCGCATGCATACGGCACGGAAGCTCGTCTCCATGGCAGCGTGGCGAGTGTGGCCGATGGCTGGAATCGGACTCGATGGCATTCGGATCGTAGACGGGAAGTACGTGGCAGCCTCGGACGGGTCGAGGGTTCGATATTCCGTGCTGTACAGGGTCCGTGTCCCCGATCTCCCCGACGACCATAGGGGAGACTATTCCGCCGCGCTGCGGACGACGCTGCAGCACCAAAGAATGCGGGGCCTCTTCGAAGGTCTACGGAGGGCAGCCGTCCCTTTTGCTTACCTTATGCTGATGAACGAATCTGGCGCTGCTGACCAGGCGAATCAAGTACTAGAGTTCGACATCGTCATAGGAACCTGGGTCGACACCAAGAAGAAGGAGGACCCGACAGCTGCGCTCGAGCAGAGGGGGAGCGTCCTCTCGGCGACCCTTAGCGTCGCCCTGCCAACGGCGGGGGTAGACAGGCTTTCCAGGAGAGACCTCTCAGACTTCGTGAAATCTGCGCTACTCCCGGGGGACACACCCCTGCCGCAATCAGCTCCCCCCGACGTGGTCGGGGCCCTGTGTACCTTCGACGAAATGTCGCCCATCGCGGCAGGTCTCGCCCAGGCCCCAGAGTTCTACCTGCCGAACGCCGCCGAGTCGGGGAGCGAAGGGATCCTGCTAGGCCCGGTTGAGAGCGGAGGGCGGGAATACCATGATTTCCGGCTGCAGATGGAAGACATCAAGAGACACGCCTGCATACTCGGGATGACCGGATACGGGAAATCAACTACCGCGAGAGCAATCGTCAGGCAACTGGCGGAATCAGGCCTCCCTGCACTGGTCCTCGACTGGCACAATGAATATGGTCAGATGGTTTCAAGCGTAGGCGGGAAGGTCCTGGCGCCAGGGCGGGACGAGTTTTCGATCAATCCCCTAGAAGTGGGACCGGGGTCTGATCCCGTTGAGCACGTGGCGATGGTGTCAGACATATTCTCTGACATCTATCATTTCACGCACCCCCAGGCGTACATGTTCAGGAACGCGCTTCAGAAACGCCTCAGCGAGACTTCCGGTGAGGAAGTCCCAACGATCACGTCCCTTGTCAGGACGATCGAAGCGTATCCCCTGAGGTCCGCCTATGACAACGAAACCAAGGTGGCGCTTCTTCGGAGGCTGGTCCCCCTTACACAGGGGCAGTCGGGGAAGGCATTATGTGGTTCGGGGCCGCTCAGGTTGGAAGAGCTCCTGGGCACCACCGTCTGCGTAGAGCTGGGGCACATGAGAGACGTCCAGTCTCGCGGCGTGTTCTCTGATGTGTTGTTGAAGATGGTCTACGAGGAGAAAGTAAGGCGCAAAGGAAACCTAGACCATCTCACCGTGGTCGAGGAAGCGAGAAACATAGCGCCTGCGAGGAGGCCCGAGGACCCCCCGACGGTCGGGGAGCGAATGATTTCTGAGCTAAGGAAGTTCGGGGAGGCCATGCTCTTTGTGGCCCAGTTCCCGACTCACGTTGCCTCCGAGATCGTAAAGAACTCTGGGACGAAGGTAATCCACCGCCTCGCATGGCCCGACGATGTCTTGTTAGTAGGGGATTCGCTCGGCCTGAACCAAAAGCAAAGAGAGTATGTCACTAGACTGAAAGTCGGTGAAGCGGTTGTGGGCCTGGGAAGGATCCAGAAGCCAATACTCGTGCAGGTGAGGGCGGAGAATCACCCTGCGGTCGATAGTAGGAGCCTTAGCTTCGCGCCGGAGTCATAGTCGAGGGTCCAGTCGATCCTTGGCGCATCTCGTCGTCTAGATGCGGCAACCTCGGTCACGGCGCTGGCCGCTTCAGTGGGGGACGAGTTCGTGGTGTCCACTTCCCGTGTCTTCGCCGCACCATAGACGTCAAACGCATCCGAGGAAACGACGCCAATTAGCTCAGCCTCGACGTTCTCGATAATCTTAGAGGGGCTGTACCCACGAAGTCGAAGCCTCTCCTTCAGCACCCCTGGTTCGCATCTTAGCACGACGACTTTGGACAGGGCGCTCGGAGGGACGGCATAGGGGAGTAGATGGCCAAAGACGACCGCATTCCGTGAGAAATCCTCCTTGAGCCTCGCCAGCAGCTTCTGGGTGTCGACGGCGCCTGACTTGGTCATCAGGCCATATGACCTGGCGATCTCGTTCAGGCTAAGGCATTCCGTCCCGAGTCTCTTTGCCACAATTGGAGCGATCGACTTCTTCCCTGTCCCTGGGGTCCCAGTAATTCCGAGCATTCTGAGCCCTACGCCCGTCAAAGAATCAGCTGCGCTGGGACCGTGGTTGAGCCCTTAGCTTTGCTTTCCAGTGTGCCCTGAACTTGGCCAGCTTGGGGGCGATGACGGCTTGGCAATAGGGCTGCGAAGGGTGCCTTTTGTAGTATTCACGATGGTAATCCTCCGCCGGATAAAAGGCTCCGAGCGGGACTACCTCGGTGACGATCGGATCCTGGAAGGTTCCATCTGCCGTAAGCTCCCGAATAATCGCTTCAGCCTGCATCTTCTGTTCCTGATCAGCGTAGAAGATGACCGAGCGGTACTGCGTACCCACGTCGGCGCCCTGCCTGTTAAGGGTCGTGGGGTCGTGGGTTGAAAAGAGGACCTCAAGAAGCTCCCTATAGCTGATCACGGTCGGGTCGAAGGTAACCTGCGCGACCTCCGCATGCCCTGTCTTGTCGGTGCAGACGTCCTCGTACGTTGGGTTCGGGAGTGTCCCTCCCGCATATCCCGGGATTACGCTTATGACTCCGTTTAACTCCGATAAAACGGCTTCTGAGCACCAGAAGCAGCCGCTGCCGAAAGTCGCTACATCCCTGCTTGGCAAGGTGGCTGACAGTTTCTCTCCTGAATTAAAACCTGGAGGTTAGTCCACCGGCGACCCTCAGGCTACCGGCATTGAGGTCGATTACAGCCCCTCTCATCCCTTCCCAAACGGGGACCTGCCATGGGAGCTGCGCAGTCACGGACCCCTCTCCCGAATAGGTTATTCTGGCCGGAACCATCTCTCCGGGAAGTTGAACGTGCAGGTCTCTCGAGGAAATCTCCTGCTTGTAGTAGGGTGACTTTGCCACCCCGAAGGTCGGTGAGTTGGAAAGCTGCAGGGTACCGTCGTCTAGCCAGTGGCTCTTCTCCAAGTCTTTTGGTTCCACACCTCTCAGGGAGAGCCCCACGCGGATTCCGCGCCCAGCAGAATCGAAGTCTACGTCACTCACCTGTATCCCCTTCACGTCTGCCCTAAGGTCTGCCGGGCCAGGAATCGGCCGCAGTTGGTCGTGAACTGAGACTTTTCCCGACAGGACAAACCCAAGGGCCACCGTCCCGACCCCTTTGACGGAGAAGACTCTGTCTACGTAGATCAATGCGCTGTCCCTTGGGAAATCGGGGCGAGGGGAGGCGTGCGAGAGATCTATGGCGGAAGAGCGGGGGTCGAGAATGACAGGCCTGTAGGCCGCCGCTGGAGTTCCCTTTAGCATCGCCCTCGCGACTTCTGGTGAAGGAGCGCCCTGGGTCAGTTCAATGGTCCCCTCAAGGCCGAAGGCGCCCAGGAGCACCGCGAGTTCTCCGTCAGGGGCCGCCAGTCTACCTGAGCTGGGAAAGAAGTAGAGCGAGTGATCTACGATGGACGCCACGCGGGAGTACCCCTGGATTCTTTCCGGGAAGTCGGAAGTGTCGAGGAACGAGATTCTCCTTCCTCCTTCCACTCTCGTGTAGACAATCATCCCCTCAGCCTCGCTCTTCTTCGCAACAGAGCCCTCGAAGGCGGACTTGGGCTGTGGGTCCGCACCAAAGACGCCGACGGTTATCCCCTCCATACCATTTCCCCTGTGAAGTGGCCCGCCTTCGGGACGCCAATCTTATGCTTTCTTGGCCGGGAACGGATAAATCGGTAGCCATGGGCCGCGGGGGGTGCCTTGACCAGCGAGGTCGTGATAATAGCCTCCTTCCTCCTCGCGTTCAAGGCGGTCCTTCTCGAAGGGAGCGAGGTCGCAATCCTGTCATTGGCCACAGTGAAACAGCTCGGGGAGAACAACGTCCTACTCGGGGTGCTCGCCGGCGGGGCAACATCGGTGGCTGTCTTCTTCGGCATAAGGCAGATCTTCCTGCTCTTCCCCGAGGGGTACGTCGACATCCTCACGGGGTGCGTCCTCCTTTACTTCTCGTACAGGTTCCTCAGGGGGTTCAAACGATACTACTTCGGCAAGCGCTCCTTCCGTGCCAAGATGGAGAAGATGGGTTCAGAGGTGGTAGAGAAGGACCTCGGCAGATACGGGGCAGAGAAGCCCACGGTCATGCCCTTCTCAGCACTGAACGCGCTCCCTGTATTCGTCATCACGCTCACAGAAGGATTTGAGGCGAGCCTTGTCCTCAGTGCGGCTGGCGCATTCAACTTGGAATGGACACTCATAGGGGCGGGAGTGAGCCTCCTGGTGCTGGTCGTGATATCTGCGATTTCTTACGATTACCTGATCAGGTTCCCCCGATGGGGGCTCGACCTTCTCGCTGGGTGCATTTTGCTGACGTTCGGATCCTTCTTCCTGGCTTCGGGCCTCTACACGCTCATCCTCGGCAGCTCGTAGGAGGGCTACTCTCCATATTCCCTGACTGCCGAGCGGAGCTCCCTGGCGATCCGACGCAGAGTCGCCGGCCCAAAGCCCCATTCGACCCCCACGGCCTCGAAGAGCTCAGGGAGAGGGCGGGTGCAACCTAGTGATAGAGCGCTCTTGTATGCCTCGATGGCGTCCTTCGGATCCTTTCTGTAACGAGACCAGACGCCCAGGGCTCCGGTGAGCGCTATGCCGTATTCAATGTAGTAGAAAGGAACTTCGAAAAGGTGGAGCTGACGCTGCCATCTGAATGCCCTGCTCCTCTCCAGTCCTTCATAGGACTCGAGACCGCAGAACCGATTGAAGGTAGCCACCCATGCCTTCGCCCTTTCGTCCTTCGTGTGCACAGGGTGTGTGTAGACCCAGTGCTGAAATGCGTCTATGGTGGCAACCCATGTGAAGAGCTTGACGTTGTCCACGACCTCCTTCCAATTCGAGCGCTTGGCGTCCTCCGTGTTGTAGAACACACCCTCGTAGTGCTCTCCGGTGATTATCTCCATCGACATGGAAGCGACCTCGGAGAACTCGTTCGGCATGTTCGCGCCCCCGTTGAAGAAGGGGAGCATCGCCTTCCGGATTAGGAAGGTGTGGAAGCTGTGGCCGCATTCGTGCAGCAGCGTTCTCACATCGTCCTCCTTTCCCACGGCGTTCATGAAGATCAGGGGGAGCCTCGCCTCGGAGAGCTCTTCCTGGTAGCCTCCGGGGGCCTTACCCTTCCTGCTTTCAAGGTCTAGGAGCTGGAGGTCCACCATCCGCTGGAAAAATGACGAGAGTTCTGTGTCTACCCTCGCCAGTACCCTCGCCGCGCCCGACACCAGACCGGTGACCTGATCGAAAGGCCGAAGTGCCTCCCGTCCCGCCGGGTCGACCTCCAGGTCCCAGGGCCTGAGTACATCGATTCCCATCCGCTCGGCCCTCGCCCTGTCGATGTCCCGGCTCAGAGGTACGATTACCTCTTCCACGCCTTTGTGGAATTCTTCACAGTCTTCAGGAGTGTAGTCGAACCTGTCCTTCTTCACGAAGATGTAGTCCCTGTAGTTGTCGAAGCCTGCGTTATGAGCCACCCTGTCGCGCAGGGAGACCATATCCGTGTATATCGTGTCGAGGGTTTCGCTGTCCGTGAGCGCTCTTTTGCTCGTAAGCCGCCACGCCTCTTCCCGAAGTGCCCTGTCCCGCGCTTCGTAGAACCTGGACATCTGTTGAAGGGTTCTCTCTTGACCTCGGAAGGTAACGGTCATTGCGCCTGTCATCCTGTAGTACTTCTGCGATAGGGAAGTATCATCCTTCTCCAGGGCAACATTCTCCTCTCTGAAGATCGAGTTGGCACTTCGCCGGCGTCTGTCTTCAAGGCCGTAGACCTGCTCCGGGAGCTGACCGTGGTACTGAGACGAAACGTACCGCTGGAGGAGCCTGAAGCCTGCTAGTTTGATCCTGGGCTCAAACAGCTCGGTATATTCTTCATACGCTTTGGTGTATCCGGGGTTGTCCGTCTGCCTCGTGCTGTTGAAGTACCTCACGGCCCTCTGCTCGTAGAGGTAGGCGTCGAACTCGGCGCCATCGAGGAGCCACTTCTCGAAGTCGGCCGCTGACTCCAGGGGGCGCCTGCCCAGCTCTTCATAGACTCGATTCAGATCATCCCATTCGAACTTCAGGTCCAGCGGAAGGTAGTGCCGCTTGAATTCACGGGGGAGGGTCGAATAGTCGAAGACCAACGAAAGATTGCCTATCCCCGCCAAAGTCATCGATACTTATGCTTCACTAGCTCCATAGGAGTGAGGCTCAGACGCTAGGGAGCCCTGAATTTGTCGTGTCCCTCCCCGCGCCACCCTGGCAGAACTTCATTGTGCACATCTTCACCCGTGATTTATACGGAGACGCAGTGGTAGGCAGCCGTTAGTCCGATGTCGACTGGGATCCTGCAATGCGAGTCGCTCACAAAGGTGTACAGCGACTCCAAGGGAAAGAAGGCCCTTGACACGGTCAGCCTTGAGGTGCCTTCGCATGGCATCTTCTCCCTGATAGGAATGAATGGCGCAGGGAAGACCACCCTGGTAAGGATCCTCGCGACCCAGTTAGCTCCGACCTCTGGGAGAGCGACCATCGATGGGCTTGATGTCGTGCCCGATGCGAAGAGGATCAGGGAGCACATCGCCTGCATCCCTCAGGAGGCAAGGACAATCCCCTGGATGACCCCCAAACAAACGGTGCTTTCGTATTTGTTATGGAGAGGAATCGGCTACAACGAAGCTGGTCAGAAAGCCTCTGAGGCTCTTGCCAAGGTGGGCCTAGAGACTCAGGAGAACCTCCTGAACAGGCACCTGTCTGGCGGGACAAAGAGGAAGGTGCTCGTCGCGACCGTCCTCTCGTCTGACGCGGACATCATCTTCCTGGACGAGCCTACCACAGGGCTCGACCCGATCTCGAGGCAGGAGCTTTGGACGTCCCTCACAAGGCTCGCCGAACATCGCTTCCTCATACTGACAACCCATTATCTCGAGGAGGCTGAAAGATTGGCGAACGTCATCGGAATACTCCATCGAGGGGAACTGGTGGGGATTGGAACCCTCGACCAGCTCAGGTCGACTCTGAAGTACCAGTACAGCCTGATGGTCACCTCAGAAACCACTCTGCCTGTCGTCAGGGATGGGCTTGTCACCAAGGCAAGGACTGGCCAGACACAGATACTCACTGACGAGTCAGAAGCGTACGATATCTCGCGGTCACTGTTGGAGAAGGGGGCGAAGTTTTCCATGAGCAAGGTCTCTCTCGAGGACATCTTCTTCCATCTCGTCTATAGGACGAGTAAGGAGGATTCCGATTGAAGACCTGGGGGAGGGAGGTGCTCGCCTCGGTGCTTGTCAACTCGATCTACGAGATGAAGAACTATCCTGTCGTCCTTCTGAACACGGTCCTTTCACCCCTGTCCTTCCTCATCGTAATCACATTTGTCAGCAAGGGCCAGCTCATTGGGGAAGCCATCGAGGGGGGCTTCATCATGAGCGTGTTCCAGAGCGGAATGTCCCTGCAGGGGGACCTTTCGCACCTTAAGAATGACTTTAAGCTCCAGGACATGGTCGTCAGCTCTCCGACCACTCCGAGCGCCTACGTGACAGGCATGGCTTTGGGAGAAATAATCTACTCCATACCCGCGCTCGCGGTGCTGACCATCCTTGCTGCAATCTACATTCAACCGGGGCTCGTTGAGTCCCTGGAACTCCTCGCGGTGTTCCTCCTGATGTTTCTCGGATCTGTCGCCATGGGGTTCACTCTCTCAACCTTTTCCAGCGACATAGTGCAGAGCTTCGCCTTTTCCAGGCTCATCTCGACCGTATTCGCCACTCTCCCTCCCGTCTACTATCCGATAACGTACATCCCATTGCCCTTCAGATATGCTGCCTACCTGTCGCCAACGACGTATGCGGGAGAGATAGCCCAAAGCTCGACCGGCCTGATCCAGCTTTCTGTCACGGACGTCTTCTTGGCGTGGACTATCCTCCTAGCTGTGAGCATAGCTCTGCTGTTGGTGGCCGTAAACAAAGCAAGGTGGAGGGACGTTTGAACTCGGGCGAGCATTCAGTCTGTCCGGCCATTCCCGTCCCGAGTGCGAGCAATGTGCTACTGGCCGATTGAACCACGAGTTGCCTCTAGAATCTTCGGGACGATGATGGCGTATGGGAAATAATCCAATGCCTTATAGGTCTCCGTCAATCCTTTGTTCTCGTGAGGGGGCCTCTCTCAACTGAACAGCTCTCTTCAATCTTCGGGTTCCATCCCAGCGTGCGCTTCGTCACGGTGGTGGACGAAAACGGTACTGTCCTAGATTCCGCAAAACGAGCTGGACTGAACCCGCTGGAACCACCGGAAGAAACCCGGAAGATGATGGAACGCTGGGCCGATGTCAGGAACCTGGCAGCTGTTTCGGACGAGTTTTATGGAAAGATGAAGACAATTATCATAAGGAGAGAAAAGTTGACCGAGCTACTCTTTCCTCTAACTGGTTTCATGGTCGTCGTAGTCGTTCATCCTGCTTTTCCCCTTGACAAGACATCTCACCTCGAGAATCTACTTAGAAACTTGAAAGTTGGCGGGGACGAATGGCGAGGGGCTTTAACGGCGTGATTCCACGCTCTTAGGTTGGACGAACTCGTTCGACAATGCCCCGAGCGAGATTGGAGCCTCGGAAACGAGGGTAAGGCCTGGGGCCCGCGATCGGTTCGATCTACCGGTTCTGATTCCAACACTTGGGCAGCTGGGGTCACTGCGAGTTGGACATGGCGCTCCGTCTTCCATGCGCATGCTGGTCACTAGACATAGGGCAAGAACTGCACCCCCGAC
>Ga0187780_10000741_pt1 | contig 24201 bp, 17 predicted proteins | sample 1015_Q2_SP10_20__FD_132429 | JGI IMG/M metagenome (GOLD analysis project Ga0187780, IMG submission 132429) | Tropical peat soil microbial communities from peatlands in Department of Meta, Colombia - 1015_Q2_SP10_20_MG | ecosystem: Environmental > Terrestrial > Soil > Wetlands > Peat | place... | reverse complement strand
TTCCGTGAGGTTGCGGAAGAGCGAGTACCTATCAGCCGCCGAATAGCAGCCAGCAAGCGTAGCGGTGCCGAACTCGCTGGAGGAAATATTCAGCGTATTTTCAATGACCGCTTCCTGCTCGTAAAGCAGCCAAAACAGATTAGTGAGCAGGTCTTCGGCGTCCCCGAACCACCACAGTCCGTGTTTTGCTATCCCCTGCAACTCTCGACGGGGCTCGGTCGACGACAGGTTCAGCAACACGTCCAGCTGCATTGCGCGCAGCCTGGCGAGCGTGTCTGTACTCCACCTGTCATTTTCCGATTGGGCGCAATGAGAAATGATGGCTGCGCCGTTTGCAGGCGTGAATCGCACCATCTCAAACGCGTCGTGGTGTGCGGATCGCCTGCAGAAAAAAGTTCTGTCAAGATCACGCCAAAACTGCAGGAGCCTGGGAGCAACTTGATCACTACAAACTGGCTTTACGGTCTTATCACCTGTAGTTACGATCACAACGAGGTCTGCGCCTTTTACCTTCTGAATCTCGTTAAGGATGTGATATGCCCAGTGCGGCATCAGAAATGAATTAATCAGGATGCCCACGCGCAGTGGAGCGGCTTCATCAGACGGTGTCGGAATCTCCGATTCCAATGTGTGAATCGTTGCCATGGTGCGGAAAAGTCGGAATCTAGGCGGCTAATGAATCGACACTGACTGCAGGCCGGAGCGCCCGTCTCCGGTTATCGCGCAAGGATCAGCCTGGCGAACCACGTTTTCGTAAACGTCAATCATCCTTCTCGCATTAGCCTCCCACGTTAGCGAGCGTTTCGCCATGTCCCGAGCGCGATTTGCGATGCGAGAAGCGAGTTGCTCGTCGGAGAGTATGTTGGCGAGACTCTTTGTAATCGCAGAAGAATCCCTGCTGGGTACGAGTAGTCCTGTTTCGCCATGCCAAATGGCTTCTGGGATGCCCCCAACAGCGGTTGCAATGATTGGAACACCACAGAGCATTACCTCAGGCAATATCGTGGGAAAACCCTCACTGAGGCTGGGAAGTACGACGCAATCTGAACCTGAAATCCACAGCGGAATCTCTGAATGGGGGCGTTTGCCGGCAAAAACACAATTGTCTGCGATCCCGAGTTGTTTCACTCTGGCAATTAGAGAATCCCGCAATGGCCCGTCGCCCACGACGCACAAACTGGTGTCGCGGCGCTGCAGGCCTGCAAACGCCTCCAGCAGGAATTCAATGCCTTTTTCTGGCCGCAGGTAACCGATAAACGTAACCATCCGACCCAAGGGATCCAGGTTCAGCCTGCTTCGTGCTTCAGCTCTGTCATAAGGATGAAAATTCGCCGTTGTTGCGCCATTGCGGACGGCACTAATATCTCGTGGCGTCGCGAGAGCGAGTGCTTCGGCTTTGAGATTCTCACTGACGGTGATCACATGATCAGCATGCCGGAGCGCCCATTGCGTAGCCCACCGCGTCGGCCTGCTGCGTGACGGATATACGTTTACGTCGGAGCCGTGAGCCGTACAGATGACAGGCACGCCGAATTCGCGCCCCAGCAATATGGCAGCAAAACCATCTGGCAAAAGCGTATGAGCGTGGATGACGTTGACTGGCTCTTTGCGAAGGAGCTTGGCAAGCAGGGAACGGCAGCTCAGGTAGAGCAACACGCCCGAGATAGAAAACCCGAGGTTTTTCGGGAGCGTCGGCACGCGTGGGTACTGCACGACGAAATCGTCGACCTCCCAGCAGGCTGGCACTACCGAATACTTCCGCACGCTGGGATAAAACCTCAGCACGCGCGGTGCCCAAGGCATCGGCGACACAACCTGAAGATTGATCCCGGATGCCCGCATTGCCTTGGCTTGTTCAAGCACGAAAATTCCAGCGCAGGGGTCCAGAGGGTTGGGGAACATGTGCGACAGCAATAGCACGTTCATGCCGCCACCGCCGGTTTCTTGCTTTCGTGCAAACGCGCAGCCATCGCGAGTATGATCCAGGCGAACCAGAACGATTTTCGCCACACGACATCGAGAGTAATTCCCATGACCACCATTGCCCAGCATGCGGCCGCGTAGGGCAGCAACTCACGTGTTTTGCCCTCGCGTAGCTGAGAACGAAATGCCAGCAGCAGAAACATGAGCCCAACTGCACCCACCTCAATGAGCATGCCGACATAAATACTGTGAGATCCACGAGTGAATCCTCGGAATGATGCCGCGTGTCCTGCGATGCCCGAATACGCGACGATGAAGTTGTTCCATCCAGCCCCAAATAATCCATAGCGAGGCACGAGGTCCATGCTCGCGGTCCAAATGTCCACGCGACCTGCACCGCGATCACTGAGACCCAGCCGGGCAAAGAAGGCTTGCGGCATCAACAAAAGCAGGGCGGCAAGGAGGACAATCGCCAGTGCGATCCTGCGGTTGAAACCTAATCGCCAGGTGTAAACAACGATGACGGTAAGGCCGGCTACCAGCGCTCCCCGCGACATGCTCAGAAGCAATGCAAGACTCAATGTCGCAATCGCAAGCATCGCGCACGCACGTAGTGTTCGGCCCCTTCCTTGCACCACGGCCCCGATGGTCAGGGACAGAGGCAAGAGCAAGCTGGCACCAAACTGGTTGGGATCAGTATCGCGATTTCCCAGCATGAGGGAGCTTCTCGTGCTCTGGAGGTAGAAAGTGCCGCTGTAGAATTCGTGCACTGACATGACGGCAGCTACACACCCCCCGAGTACCGCCAGAACCAGCACAACCCGCATTTCCTCCTCGTTGATTCGGAATGCAGTAGCGATCACGTAAAGCAGCCACAAGGAAAGTGCCGTCGGCAGCCGATCAAATGCGAACTGGGAGTTGGCGGCCCAGCCCAAAGTTGCAACACCCCAAAGTATGAATAAAGACCACCACAGGGCCGGCCGACGTGGAAGCGAGAGCCTCTTGGAGATGAGTCCCACAAACAAGAGCACCAAACCCGCGAATGCGCCCACAAACCGAGTTAGAGCCGCCCCGGTAGGTTCTCCACCGATCGCTGAGACGGAGTCAAAGGGCAATAGCAACGCAAAACTTCCTAAAGCCACCTGTACCGGCCAGCGCACTAACAATGCGCATACCACGAGCACGGCCGCACCCGTCCAGCCGGCATATGCAACAACAGCGCCGGAAATCGCACCCAATGCGAGTAAATGACCCGCGTACCAATGGGTCTTGTCTTGTTCAAGTTGGACATTTAACGAGGTGATCGACATACATTCGCAGAGAGACGGCAAAGAAACTCACTAGCTGCTGGCGACGGCCAGTACTTTCCGCAGCATGCCTGAAAGTATTTCCCGTCCGGTTGAGTCGCTCCGGACTACATGCGCGTAGTAGAGACCCAGCAAAGCAGTAGAGGTTACGACAATGATCATCGGGGCTGCATTGAGGTATTTCAAGCCGACGATGATGACTCCGGCAGGGACGAATATGGCTGTGTTTCTCACCATGGCGGAAGCCATTTTCACGATAGGAACAGCACAAAGGCGGAGCACGACGACGCAAAAATATCCGTAAACCAAAACTCCAACGATGGAAAACAGCGCGAGCGTTAAGCGCGCATTGCCTAACGTTCCTCCAACCCACAGCGCCACAACCCTGGTAAGCAGGATCATGATCACTAACCGCAACTCCATCGCTTGTTGTTCAAGAACATTCAATGCGATGCCCAGCGGAACTGCCATAAACCAGAACAACACATAAATGCTAAGGATCTCCGTGTACACCCCGGCCTCCGCCCAACGGCCGCCAAATGCGACCATAAACAGATCCTTACCGATCAGGCACAACATCAAGGACGGAAAGAGGAAAATTGCGATCAGGTAACGGAACATTCGCTCAACCGAGTCGCGCAGCGTTCCCTGATGATGAACCTCGCTGGCATGCTGGAAGAAAACGGTTGCAATATTGGCACCGACCAAATTCACAGGAATACGCAAGACTTTGTTTCCGAGCGCATAGTGACCCACCACGGTCGATGAAAAGTAACCCGACAGCATAAAGGTGGGCACCTGCCAGCCGAAATTATTCAACACAGCTGATGCGGTGCTGTAACGAGGAAAGTTGCTGTACCGTTTCACTGTCGCCCACATCCGGGCGAATCGCACGTTGTGAATGAAAAGCTGCCAGCACTCCAGCGATGTCTGCCACCCGAGAACAAGTGTGCTTACAAGAATCGAGAGCACCGTGGCAGTGATGATCACGCCGCCGGAAGAATGATGTAAGAGGCCCGCTATTACTTGCGCGGCGACGAAGAAGGTCGCGCCTGATACCTGGGCGATCGTCTGCCGCCCGAACTTCTTCTTCCTTGTATTCCAATAGCTGAGCGCCGCAAACACTCCATTCAGCAGCACCATCATGGGAGCGAGCCATAACAATGGTTGAAGTTCTGGCGCATGCAGATACCGCAGCAATCGACTGCCGCCAAAGAGTAGAAGGACGCCTGTGATGCCGCTGGTTAGCACGATGAAGCTGAGTGCTACGGCCATCGCGTTTGCCGCATCCTCGTCCTTCTCTGGCAAAACTACCGAGAGTTCATAACGCATTCCCACGATTGCGCTGATCACCCCAGTGATGGATACGAACACCGCCGCCATGCCAAAAGCTGCAGGTGCGAATAAGCGAGCGATAAGAGGAGCGGTGAGAATCGTCAGAACTTGGGCTGACGCTGATCCCGATACAAGTTTCAGGACGTCGCTGGCGAATGTGCTGCGCGCTTTTCGCGCCTTAGTCTGGACGGACGTCGTTTTGGCTGCCGACTGCAAGGCTGCCTGCGGGTCAGAACCCAGGCAGGACGCTGAAGCGCATTCTGCGATGTATTGAGCTGCCATTTGGGGGTCTTTGCGTGTCGATATTCAGAGAATGCCGGACGCTACAGCCGAGTGCTCGTTGGTCGAGGTTCGAGCGGGATCCCAGGCAAAGTCATTCGCCATGCGAAAAACCCAGCTAGCGTCCCCGCACCGTAAGCCATGTGATGCACGACAAATGACGCAATGAGAGGGATGAAGAATCTGCCGGCCCGCCGACGAGCGATGAGTCCCGCACTAATCGTGACCAAAATCGAATACAGAGCGAAGGCAAAAGCAGCTGGCAGAAAGAAAGGTTTGTGGAAGAAGCCGGATACGATCGAGAGCAATAACCCGCCCACGAACACTGCCGGAACAGCGTGGCGCAAACGGAAACTTTCCAATGATGCGACCCACATGCGAGGCAGCCAGCGTCCATTGTTGAATGCCTGTAGAACGAGGGCCCGCAGACTCGCAACGTTGTAATAACAAGAGTTGATTCTTGGAGAGAGAAATATTTTGCCGCCTGCTGTGCTGACGCGGGCATTGAATTCAAAATCCTGGTTGCGTACCAGTTGCTCGTTGAAGAAACCAACTTTGTCAAAGACTTCTCGCCTGTACGCCCCGTATGGCACTGTATCGACGACCCCACTCTTCTGCCGGGTACGAAACGCAGAGCCGCCAACGCCGAAGGGATGTTGGCTCATCAGGGCGATCGCCTGTGCGACATTGCTCTGTCCACCTGGCCTTGTCTCCAGCACTCCGCCGACCACATCTGCACCACTGGCACTCAGTTCTTGCAAGCATGCCTTGATATAGGTTCGCGAGTACTCAGCATGAGCGCCCATAATAATAATGATGTGTCCACGGGCATTACGAATACCAATATTCAAAGCTGCAGAGACGTTTCTCAAGGGATTATCCAAAATTCTGATGTTTTCGCAATCCGCAGCGTGCTCCATAACGATTGTTCGCGAGCGATCCGTCGAGCGTCCATCGAGCACGAGAATTTCAAGCTGACTATGATCGAAGTCGTTGTCGAGAATGCTGTCCAGGCAACGACCAATCCTTCGTTCTTCGTTGCGCATGGGAACGATGATGGTTACAGCGAGCGAAGCGGGTGTCATGGAAGTCAGCTCAGGCGACGGAGTGCCACTCATGCGGATACGTTGCAGTATTCATGACCTTCTCCACTGCATCGCAGGTCTGGCGGATATTTATTTCGCTCAGCGTCGGGTGAACCAGGAAAGCCAGGCTGGTTTCTCCTAGTCGCTTTGCGTTGAGCAGTCCCTCGCCAGGACGCGTTGAGCCCGGAAAAGCTTTTTCTAGATAGATTTCACTGCAACTGCCAACGCCGCCGGGAACGCCTTCCGCACAGATGGCCTCGAGAACACGATCTCGGTTCCAACCGGACGCCAACTGTTCCGGTTCGACAAATGCGTAGAACCGGTAATACGCGGGCTGAATATCAGGCGAAGGAACGGGTACGCGAAGGCCGGGAATATGCACGAACCTGCGGGTCAGGAGCCAGGCGTAATGTCGGCGAATTCGCAGTTGGTCATCAAGTTCTTGCAGTTGCATGCGGCCAATCGCCGATTGCATTTCGGTCAGACGGAAGTTGCTGCCAATCGTATTATGGATCCAGCGAAAGCCTGTTCCGGGTTTCATTTTCGATAAGGCAAAGTCGCGTCCGTGATCCTTGTAACTCCACATCTTTTCCCAGAGCGCAGCATCGTTTGTAGTCACCATGCCGCCCTCGCCACCGGTGGAAATAATCTTGTCCTGACAGAATGAAAACGCGGCTATGTCACCGATCGTGCCTACGCATCGTCCCTTGTAGCGTGCGCCGTGCGCCTGCGCGCAATCTTCAATCACATAAAGTGAGTGCTGAGCTGCCAGCTCCATGAGCTCATCCATAGCGCAGGGCCAGCCCGCCAGGTGTACCGCAATGATCGCCTTTGTGCGTGGCGAGATCAGGCGTCGGACAGAATCGATTTCCAGCGTTTGGCTCTCCAGATTTACATCTGCAAATATCGGAGTTGCGCCGCAGAGCATGACACATGTCGCTGATGCAATGAATGTGCGGCTGGGAACGATCACCTCGTCACCCGGACCAATGCCTAAGGCGCGCAGCGCCAGTTCCAAGGCCACGCTGCCGTTGGCCACGGCAACGGCGTATTTTGCTCCACAATAGGCCGCAAATTCTTTTTCGAACTTCTCTCCCTCTTCACCGGTCCAATAGTTCACTCGACCAGACCGCAAAACCTCAGCAACTGCAGCTATAACGGTTTGCGGGTAATATGGCCATCTGGCAAAAGGCTCCGTAGCAGTGCGCCGTCCGCCGTTTACAGCGAGAGCTTCAGCGGAACCGATGTACTCGTTGCTTAGCATCGCAGGCATAATGATCTACTCAAAAATGGCGCGGCAAGTTCGGCAGATGATCCACATGTCGGTGAGCAACGAGTGGCTCTGCACATATTGCAGCTGCAAACGCAACTTTTCCGGCCGGATCTTCTCGTGATACGCCAGATGGACATCCTTGCTGCCGCGAAGGATTTCCCCCTCATGGTGGAATGTCAGTGACGCCCAATCCGTAATTCCAGGGCGTACCCGTAGAATGTTCTGCTCTTGCCTGGTGTAGCAGGCCACCTCGTCCATCACTTCGGGACGTGGACCGACCAGGCTCATCTCTCCCATAAGAACATTTATGAGTTGAGGAAGTTCATCGAGCTTGTATTGCCGTAGGAATTTGCCAGCGCGAGTAATCCTCGAATCATCGCTGGACGTTTCTGCCCCGCCTAACTGCTCTGCGTTTTCCACCATGGTGCGTAATTTGAGAATCAGGAATGGCTGTCCCCATTTTCCAGCGCGCAATCCGCGATAGAAGATGGGACCTTTCGAGTCGAGCTTTATCCATAAAGCGAGCAGAGCTAGAAGTGGCCAGACGACTAAAAGGCCGACCGTCGAGAGACCGATGTCGAAAAGACGCTTCATCTCAGTTGAATTCAGCAGGACAACTAGGCTGCAGCCGGAGCGGCATCGGGAGAGAGGACTGCCCGTTCCTGCAAGTATTTCCACGAATAGTCATAGCGGTCGACGTCGGCGAGGGCTCGAACTTCTGCACTTGGACGATATTGCGGAACGATCGTGGTCAGTTTGGCGATGAGACCGTGTAGATTCCGCGATTCGACGAGCGCATTAAGTTCGTCGAGCCACTGCCGGACCTGGGCAAAATCTGTTCGTCCGCCATCCAGCACGCGAATTTTTTGGTGTGCTGTCGGCTTGAGACCTTCTGCAGCTAGGTTGAGTTCCTCGAAGAGCTTCTCACCGGGTCGCAACCCAGTGAACATGATCTGGATATCGCTGCCCGGAACCAGGCCCCACAGGCGGATTGCACTCTGTGCCAGGTCGAGAATGCGAACGGGTCTGCCCATGTCCAAAACAAAAATCTCGCCGCCCCGTCCCATCGATGAAGCTTGCAGTACGAGTTGCGCGGCCTCAGGAATGGTCATGAAATAACGCACCACTTCCGGGTGGGTAACCGTCACAGGTCCTCCACTTGCAATCTGCTGCTGGAACAACGGCAAGACACTGCCATTACTGCCCAGTACATTGCCGAATCGGACCGCGGTGAAACGCGTGTGCTGTTGCTGGAGTGAAAGAACGAGCAACTCTGCAATGCGTTTTGTCACTCCCATAATGTTGGTCGGGTTCACCGCCTTGTCGGTCGAGATCAAGATGAAGTCATCGGCATGGTGCTCGAGAGATACAAGCGCGACATTGTAGGTGCCGAAAATATTGTTGGTTACGGCCTGCCAGCAGTTGAGTTCCATCATCGGAACATGTTTATAGGCGGCGGCGTGAAAAACAGATTGTGGACGGTGCAACGCGAACAGGTCGCGCAAGGTGCGCACGTCCAGGATATCGCCAATACAAGATACAAAACGTAGTGCGGGGAAGTTCCGCGCGAGCTCGGTACCCAGTTTGAACAGATCGTTTTCAGAACGATCCAGCAGAACCAACCGCTCTGGGCTGAATCGTGCCACTTGCCTCGCCAGTTCTGAGCCGATCGATCCACCGGCGCCGGTGATCAACACCGTTTTATGCTCCAACTTGCGTCGAATAGGATCCATGTCGAGGACGATCGGCGTTCGGCCCAGCAGGTCCTCGGGGCTGACTGTACGCATCAGGTTGAATGCCGAACCGTTCATGCGTTCCGAAAGCGCAGGCGCTATCTTGAACTCCAGCTCACGGTCCCGGCAATGTTCAATAATTCTCTGCACCAATGCCGCGGGCGCACAGCGAACCGCGATAAATACTGCACCCACGTCATATGCCACAACCAGTCGGGCGAGATCCTGGGTGGTGCCCAGCACTCTAATGCCCTGAAACCTGACACCCAATTTTGTCGGGTCATCGTCAACAAATCCGATGGGCGCGTATTGCAGTTCACTATTGTTCATCTCACGCGCGATCGCGGTCCCGATGCGGCCAGCTCCTACTATCAAGGCCTTCTTCTTGCCGACGTAGGTTCTTGAAGCATTCTCCGTATAGGCGCGAACCGCAACTCTCGCCCCTGCAGTGGCCAGAACGGTCAGGCACATATCGATAACAATTAGGGTCAGGTGCAGTCCGGCCGGGCGCCAGAGCAACCAGAACACGGTCAGCATGATCCCGGAGCTTGCCGCCGTAGCGCGTGAGATATCCAGAACTTCGCTGATTCCTGCGTATCGCCACCACCCTGCGAATAGGCCGAAGCGACGGAAGCAAAACAGCTTGATCAACAAAACTAAGGGAAGTGTCTGGATCAGCGCCAGCATTCCTACTCGCGTGAGCTGGAATTCGAAAGCGATTTGGAATGCCAGCCAGTATGTCACGGCCATCAGAAACGCCTGCGACACCAGGATGATCCAGCGACGATGCTTCAAAAGCCGGTTCATTCGAACTCCTGCTAAATTTGGGGGAGGGAATCCAGTTTTGCTGAATTGGTTAAACTGGTTGCGATGCGAGTTCGGGTATAGGCGCAGAAGAGATTCCGGTTACGTCAGTTGCAGTGCCATGTTCAATAACGTATTCACGGTTGCAAGCTGGGCACTTCGGATGAGAACTACCGTCTTCAAGACGGATGCCGCAATTGCACATCCAGCCGATTCGCCTAGCGGGTACGCCGACCATCAACGCATAATCTGGCACATCGCGCGTCACCACAGCGCCGGCTCCAACGAAGCTGTAACGGCCGATGGTGATGCCGCACACGACGGTCGCATTCGCGCCAATCGACGCGCCTTCCCTGACCAGCGTTCGGCGGTACTCATGCCGGCGTACCACATGACTCCGTGGATTTACCACGTTGGTGAACACCATGGATGGTCCGCAAAAAACGTTATCTTCTAACTCAACCCCCGTGTAGATGGACACATTATTCTGGATTTTCACGTTGTCGCCGATTCTGCATTCCGGGCTGACAACGACATTCTGACCCAGGTTGCAACGTGCGCCAATTTTGCATCCGCCCATGATATGGCTGAAGTGCCAAATCTTGGTGCCAGCGCCGATCTCACATCCCGCATCGATGACAGCGGTGGGGTGAGCAGAGTATTTTTGTTCCGGCACCTGAACCTCGACTGGGAAACCATTTTGACCCAGCGAGCGACCGCACGCCTCCAACACCTGCAAGACCTGAAGACCATTTTCTCCATCTGTACGCGGAGTCGCTCCTGTGGCAACACACTGCAAGAAGTGTTCGCATTCGCGACGAAGGGGTTCTTCCGCCGGCAGCGGCACCACTTCTCCTCCATCCTTGTGTGCCACCGGCATTCGCGACACCCAATCAATTCGATGCGAATACAGAACCAATTTGCGTTCATGCTCAGTGTCATCGAAAACCGCCATCTTCCTTCCGCCCACGATGGCGAGCTTCTGTTCCTTGAAGGGGTGTAACCAGCTCACAAAGATGTGGGCTTTGACTCCGCTGCGAAACTCGCAGGTAGTCAGCGTGGTGTCGGCTATTTGAGGATTCAGATATGTGCCGCCCTGGCTCGCAACTTTTGCCGGCATTTCATCAAGCAAGAACAGGATCGCGGAAATGTCGTGCGGCGCGAAACTCCAGAGGATGTTCTCCTCAGTGCGCAGCTTTCCCAGATTCAGGCGTGACGAATAGATGTAATTAATCTTTCCCAGTTCTCCCTGGGTAATTAGCTCTTTCAATTTCAAAATCGCTGGATGGTATTGCAGGATGTGCCCAACCATCAGCAGCCGTTTCCGGCTATGAGCTAACTCAACCAGCCTGCGGCCATCTTCGAGATGCAGGGCCAGCGGTTTCTCCACAAAAACGTGTTTGTCAGCCAGCAGGCATTTTCTTGCGAGTTCATAATGTTCGCTTGCAGGCGCGGCAATCGCCACAGCTTCAACTTTGGGATCAGTCAATATCTCATTGGGATCGTTGCCGGTTCGAACTTTGTACTTCCGCCCAGCTTCGGCCGCGACTTCGGTGTTTACGTCGCATACCCAGCGTAAGGCGCCAAGCTCGTAGAAGTTCCGAACAATGTTTCTCCCCCAATAACCGCAGCCGATAACGGCGACATTTTGTTCACTTGCAATCATTGCCATTCTCCTTGATAGATTCGTGGACCTAGTTCCGCGTATAGAACTCCGCGATTGTGCTAACGACTCGCGTCTGTTGCGCCTCCGTCAGTTCCGGATAAATGGGCAAGGCCAGAACTTCGCGACTGGCGCGTTCAGCTTCGGGGAACACCCCACCCAAATGGGAGAAGGCCGGCTGGCGATGCAAGGGTTCGGGATAATAGACTTCGGTGGGAATGCCCGATTGCATTAAATGCTCACGTAACTCATCGCGTTCGAGAACGCGAATCACAAACTGGTTATAAACATGCCTGGTTCCGGCGGGTTCTGTGGGCAGGATCACGTGGTCATTCAATTTCATCTCGCTGAATAGCGCACGATAACGCTCGGCATTCGCGCGGCGGCGTTCGGTCCAGGTTTCCAGGTGAGGTAGTTTGACCCGAAGGATGGCCGCTTGGAGTGCATCGAGCCGGCTATTGACTCCCAGAATTTCGCAATGATACTTGCTTCTGCTGCCGTGTACGCGGAGAAGGCGCAGGCGATCGGCCAGATCGGCGTCATTGGTGGTCATGATCCCGCCATCGCCCGCGCCGCCGAGATTCTTCGATGGAAAGAAACTGAAGCAGCCCACTCGGCCGATATCCCCGGCTTTTTGTCCCTGCCAACTCGCTCCCAGCGCCTGAGCGGCATCCTCGATTATGTCGATGTCTTCTGCATTCGCGATTTCGAGCAGCGGTTTCATCTCGGCGGACAACCCGTATAAATGGACAGGAATCATTGCCCTGGTGTTCAGGGTTAGAGCCTTCGCCACTTCACGAGGATCCAGATTGTAGGTGACGGGATCGATGTCCACGAACACCGGAATCGCCCCCAACCGCGCAATCGATCCCGCCGTTGCGACAAAAGTAAATGGAGTAGTGATGACCTCATCTCCCGGGCCAACTCCAAGCGCCATCAGCGCAAGCAGCAGGGCATCCGATCCAGATGCGCAGGCGATCGCAAACTTGCAGCCGACGTACTTCGCAATCTCGGACTCCAGGTTCTGTACCTCCGGTCCGAAAATGAACCGTTGGCTCTGCATGGTCGTCGCGATCGCGTCCATCACCTCATCGCGAATGCTTTGGAATTGCGCCTGCAGATCTAGAAACGGGAAGACTGGTGCAATCGGTTTTGGTTTGGTTTCGGCTGGCGTAGAAAGTGCAACTGTAACCATAAATGGCTCCTGATAGACCTGAGTTTTCAGAATGAAATGAGGACTGAAATTGGTAGCTAAGAAGCTCGCTTATATTGGCGGCTGTATTTATATCCATACCCATAGCCATACGACTGGCGATGGGCATCACCACCGTTCAATACAATTTCCAGGACTGGCGCGCTGTGCACTTCTTGAAGAAGCTCTATGGATCGCGCCATGGCATCTCGGGTAACCACATCTGCGCGTCCGACGAAAACCACGCCGTCCACAAATGGCGCCAACGCTCTTCCATCCGCATAGGGAAGAATGGGCGGCGAATCGACCACCACAAAATCAAACCTCTCGCGCAGCGCTCGCAACAGATGCCTCATCGGCTCCGAGTTCATAAGCTTTCCAGGGTCCTTGTCCGGTGGTCCTGCGGGGATGATTGTTAAACCGGGTACGCCTCGGGCTACTGCAAGAATCGAGTCCAGGGGGACGGTTCCTCTGAGAAAGTCTCCCAGCCCGGCTTGGCCCTTTAGGTCAAAAGCCCCGGCGATACTGGAGCGACGCAGGTCGGCGTCTAAAATGCAGGTCTTCCCCTGCTGCGCAAGGGCAACCGCCAGGTTGATGGCCACTGTAGTCTTGCCTTCGCCTGGCAGCGACGATGCTACCAGCAGCGAACGTGGCGGACGACCGGGATTAGAGAGCATTACAGCCGTGTGAAGTCCGCGAATCGCTTCGGCTTGCTCGGAATCCGGTTGCTCCAGAAGGAACTTCACTGGTTTTTGCAATTCGTGTTCCTTCCGGCTGCCCATAAAGGCGCTGAGCGCCGCGGCGCCCCCATTGCCATTCGCAAGCGGCATCATGGCGATGGTGCCAATTCCTGTCGAGCGCATCACGTCTTCGGCGGTGCGAATGCGAGTATCCAGTGCTTCGCGGCCAAACACCAAGATGATGCCGCCAATCAGTGCCACCACCAACCCGATCCCCAGATTGACCAGAGGCTTGGGACTGGTGGGACTGGTAAGTACCGGCGCCTGGTCCACGATGCGAATGTTGCTGGACTTGGAAGCCGCCGTGATCCCGGCTTCCTTGATCCGCGCATAGAGGGCGTTGTAGAGATCAGCGTTGACTTGGGCATCTTTTCTGAGGGCGGCATACTGGGCCATCTGTCCCAGTTCTTTCGCAGTTCCACGCATTTGACTGTCAATCATGTGCTCACGAGTGAGAGCTGCGGCATAGCTGGTCTGCATCTGCCCCAGGATCGCGTTACGCTGAAGTCGCAGCTGTGATTCCAATTCGTCCGCCTGGTTTTGCAGCCGGATGGCGTTTGGGTGCTTGTCGCCATAAACAGCTAGAGTTTGCGCAAGTTCTGCGCGCGTTTCTCCCAGCTTTTGGTTCAACTGCTGGATCACGAGGCTGTTCTGTACCTGCGGCAGGTTTTCGAGCTCCCCGCTGTTTGCTTTGAGGAGAAAAGATTCGAGTTGAATGCGTTCTGCTTGTGCCTGCGTCTTTTGCCTACTCAATTCCGCCATTTGCTCGGAAAATGTGCTTTTGTTCTGGTCGACGTCGGCGATGCCGCTCGTACTCTGGAAGTCGGCCAACGCGCGATTCGATTGCTCCATTCGTGTGCGAATATCATCGAGCTGGCGGGAAAGCCATTCAGTCGATTGCATGATCGCTTCGTGCCGGATCTGGTAACTTCGATCAATAAACGAATGCAAAAGAGTATTGGTAATCTGTGCCGATAAGACAGGATCGTGGCTGCTGAAGCTGATGTTCACCAGGTGGCTGGCGGTATCACGTTTGACCATAAGTTGGGACTGTACGGAGCTCAACGTGGAAGCTTCGTCCGAGCTGAGAACCTGCAGGCCGGGAGGCAATTGAGCGTGCACTTCGGATCCTTTGTGTCGCCATAACCACATCGGCGCGCGATCAAACACTGAAAGAGTTGCGTTCAGCGCGCGCGAGGCGAAGCCTTTGTTCTTAAATTCCGGATTCTGATCCAGCTGAAGCTGCCGCATGACGCTGACTAGAAGCTCAGGGCTTTGCATGTTGCGTGCCTGCGTCTCGAGGTATTCGGGCGAGGTTTCGCTGCCCTCACGTCCCTCCAGGTTGAACAACTCGGCTCCGGGAGGATCGATCTCCACTCGCGCGGCAGGTTCGTACACCGGTTTGCTTAGAATCGTGACCAGCACGACCGCCGCCATGACGGACACGGCGAAAATCGCAACTCCCCGCCACTGCCGGCGCAAAGTGTTCCATGCACGCAGCCATTCCGTTTCTGCCGACGGACCCGACACGGGGCTCACCTCAGCCAAGTTACGCTTGGCTGGACGGCGCTCGGGTGTGTACAGATCCAACTCTGGATCCAATTGCTGAAGTAGTTCAAAGTGTTTGCTCATAGAGACCACCCTGGAACATGGTGAGGTTTAAGGGGTTCGCCTTTTACTCGTTTAGGCAGCCGCAAGATGTGGCACTGCAGTTCCCAGATACTCCACGTCCGCTGCCGCCACCTCGACCAGCATCGAACGTTGAATTAGATCGAGATTGATTACGATTCTGCACGTAGACTTGCGTCGTAAGATCAAACCCTCCATCCCTGCTAGCGGCCCGCATACAATTCGCACACGAGTCCCTTGGGTAAGGTAAGGATACGGTTCGACTGGAAGCCGACAGGACAGGTAGCTCTTGATGGCTTCAACTTCCTCACTCGAAAGCGGCTCGGGGTGCTTACTACCGACCAGCCGAATCACCCCGGGAATAGTCAATGCGCGCATTCGATCCTGAAGATCAAGGCGTACGAAAATGTAAGAAGGGAATAGCGGGAGCTGTACCCGCGCGTTGCGGTCCTTCCAACGATGCATCGCTTCATAAAGCGGAAGGTAGTATTCGACTTCGCGATATGTGAGCATGGCGGCCACCTGCTTTTCATAGCGAAAGCGGGTGTAGAGCGCATACCATTGCACCTGCTCCGGAAGGGTGAGAATTTGTGCTGCGGTTGTCCCGACTTCAAGACCCGGGGAAGGCGTCGACCATAGCTCTGCCATGCCAGTTACACTCTCTTTTTCGCTAAGTGCCTGGTTAGAGTCGATTTTTTATTCTGTTCAGTTCGTGCCGCTAAGATTTGGCTCTTAGCTCACCAGCCGCTCTGACCAGCATCTGGTTGAGTAGAAATAGGGGGGAACCGAAGCCGCTTTTGAACAACAACGAATCTTCAACCGGGGGAACCACCACGAGCGTCGCAGAATCATGTCTCATCGGTTTCTGCACTCTTTTACATTTCGTCAGATGCTTGTGAGAGCAATCCGGCAGAAAACACGCATTCGACTTACGATTCGCTTTGTGTCAGTGGAACGGAGTGCCTCGCGGTACTCGGGGCGCCACACCGAACCGGGGGAGACTGGCAGTAGCTCACACATTAATCTCGAATAGAGACGAAGTCAGTGACTCGTATCACGTTCTTGCGTGATTCGCTGCTCGCGCACTTGATAATCGCAGCATCTCGATGCCCGTCGCGCCAGTTACACTGGGACGCATGCCAGAACCGTCGATCGGAGAGCTTCTCGATTTTGCAGTATCGCTGTCTGAGGAAGCGGGTCGCTTCATCATGCCGCTTTGGAAGAAGGCCGCAGTAGACCACAAGGCGGACGGCTCAGAAGTTACCGAGGCTGACCGCGGCGCTGAGCAGTTGCTCCGAAAGCGAATCGCTGAGCGCTACCCGGGTCACGCAATCTGGGGAGAAGAGTTCGGCGGTGCGGAAAAATGCAAGGCCGAGCACCTGTGGCTCCTGGACCCGGTCGACGGTACCGCGTCCTTTGCTATCGGGCTGCCACTGTTTGGAACGCTGATCGGATATCTCCGCCGTGGTGTGCCGTGCGTGGGTGTGATTGGGGCGCACGCGCTTAACGAAATCGTATACGCAGCAACTGGTCATGGCTGCTGGTACCAGCGCGAGAGTGGCCAACCTAAGCGCGTGCGGACATCCGCGGTAACGAACCCGGCTGAGGCCTTCATTGTCTCAACGACTCTCGAACACACCGACATGGATCCACGTGATCAAGTGCCCTCAGTTTGTCTCTCTCAACTGTACCGGCAAGCTCGTCGATTTCGTTGGTCCGGCGACTGCATCAACTACGCTCTATTGTGCCAAGGATACGTTGACGTGGCGCTCGATTCGCGAATGCATCCCTGGGACGTGGCTGCCGTGGTTCCCTGCGTACGCGAAGCCGGCGGGGTCCTCACCTCGCTGGACGGCGCCGAGGATGTAATATGGCGACCTAACTTGGTCGCTTCTGCCAATTCAATCTTGCATGCTGAAGTTCTAAAGTCGCTCCGGCCGGTCTAACGGCCGGGGATTGCGTGATTCACCGGCAGCACGGACCATAGTGCTTCTTGAGCTTGGTTGACTCGGCGGAAGTGGATTGGGGGCCCCTGCGCGCTTTTTACAGAGGGTTTTTGTTTGATGCTATGATAGGGGGGTATGGTATACAGAACGCTGCGAATGTCGATGCATTCGTGGGTCGATAGCGCGTTCGCTTCTCGGTTACCCAACGAAGTCTAATCGCAGTCTACCGGGAATTTTTCTTAAGCCTTATCGTGGTCTAGCCTCGGCCGGTGCGCTGTAGACAGTACCGCGCCACCTTGGACAAGGCGAGGAGGGTTCATGGAGCGTGTCGTCAGACGCTTGTGCTTTGTGTGGGTGCTGATCGGCGTCTCAGCGGGAAGCGGCTTTGCTCAAAAAGCCCTGACGTGGCAGGAGGTGCGTGACAAATTTGAGGCAGCCAACCCGACTTTGCGGGCTGGACAAATCGGCATCGACGAAGCACACGCGCAAGAGATCACGGCGCACCTGCGTCCCAATCCGCAGTTCACCATTCTTGCAGACCAGATGGACCCCTTCAATGGCGGCCCGCCGCACGGACCCTTTGCGTACTTCCTGGCCTCGGGAACGGTGAACTATCTTTGGGAGCGTCAGCACAAACGTGGATTGCGACTGGAGAGCGCGCAAAACGCTACCGCTATTACAACATTAGGGCAGGCCGATCTCGAGCGAAACCTGCTATTCAATCTGCGCGGCGCCTTCGTGCAGACACTGCAGGAGAAAGCCATCCTGAATCTGGCGAAAGAGAATCTCGCTTACTACGATCACGTGCTGGAAGTGAATCGCGAGCGCTACAAGGCTGGCGCAATTGCCCAAGTGGACTTGAAGCGTCTGGAGTTGCAGCGAATTCAGTACCTGTCCGACCTGCAAACTGCGGAAGTGAGTCTGCGAATTGCGAAGATCGAGCTGCTCATGTTGTTAAACGATCACCAACCGGTTGATCAATTCGATGTGACGGGCCCATTCAATTTCACCGATCAAATCCCGGTTCTCGACGAGGTTCGCCAGATAGCCCTCGATGGCCGCCCGGACCTTCGAGCAGCGCTGAAGTCGGTGGACAAGGCAAGAACTGACCATCGGCTTGCAGTGGCGAATGGCTCCACTGATCCGATCCTTGGTTTCGATGTCGGGCGGAACCCACCGATCGACCAGTATTTTGGCGTCAGCGTCAGCGTTCCCTTAAGAATCTTTGATCGGAATCAGGGAGAGAAGCGCCGCACAGAGCTCGACATCGATCGTAACGACCGGCTCGCTGCAGCGGCGCGAGCACAGGTTTTCAATGACGTCGATTCGGCTTACGCGACCGTTAACAGTACGGTTGTTCTGCTGAAACCTTACAGGGACCAATACCTGGGCGAGGCTTCCAATATCCGCGACACAATTTCGTTTTCCTATCAGCACGGAGCGGCATCGCTTCTCGATTTCCTTAACGCTCAGGCGGACTACCGGGCGGTACAGGTTAATTATCTGAATTTGGTCGGTTCTTATCTCGATGCGGTCAGCCAATTGAATCTTGCCGTAGGACGCGAGGTGCTCCGATGAAGCGCAGGGATTTCGCGACCTTCTCCGTACCTCTTCTGTTCAGCCTGTCATTGATAGCCTGCAACGGGAAAAGCGACCCCCAAGCCGAAGCGCCGCCGCCTTTGAAGGTGGAGCGTGTCGAGGACCGCAATGTTTTTCGTGTCGATCGCCCCGAGCGCTTCCCCTTGACGAAGGCAGTAGAGCATATTGCTACACCACAATTGAGAGTCACGGGCACGGTAAACCCTGACATCTCCCGAGCTGTTCCCGTGATCTCGCTGGCGGTTGGCCGGGTGGTGGAAATCGATGCACGCCTGGGTGATACGGTGAAAAAGGGGCAGGTGCTGCTGAAGGTACAGAGCGCGGACATTTCCAGCGCCTACTCCGACTATCAAAAAGCAGTTGCAGATGAACAACTCTCGCGCACCCAGTTGGAACGCGCCAAGCTGCTCTATGACAAAGGGGCGATCGCGCTCAATGATCTCCAGATCGCGCAGGACACGGAGGACAAAGCCAAGGTTGATGTCCAGACGACCGCGGAGAGGCTGCGTGTGCTGGGCAGTCCCACGCTTGATCGACCGACCGGTATTGTCGAGATTCGGGCTCCGATCTCCGGTGTTATCACCGATCAACAAGTGACGAATGCCGCGGGTGTTGCCGGTCTCGGCTCGCCGAATCCGTTCACAATCTCTGACTTGGAATATGTCTGGATACTGTGCGACGTATACGAAAACGATCTGGAAAACGTGAGACTCGGGGAAAAAGCCGAGATTCGACTCAATGCATATCCCGATCAGGTGTTTCCCGGAACGATCGGCAACATTGGGCCGGTTCTGGATCCCAATATTCGAACCGCCAAAGTGCGCATCGAGATGCGCAACCCCGGCTTGATGCGTCCCGGCATGTTCGTGACTGCTACATTTCACGGCCGAAAGAAAGAAACACGCGCGGCAGTGCCAGCTACGGCGGTTCTGCACCTGCATGATCGGGATTGGGTCTACATTCCGTTGGATAACGATCGCTTTCGGCGGACAGAAGTCGTGGCTGGCGAAATGCTGCCCGACCGCATGCAGGAGGTCGTCTCAGGAGTTAAGCCAGGTCAACAACTCGTAGCCAATGCTCTTGAATTCCAGAATTCGGCGGAGCAGTGAATGATTCGCGTACTCGTCGATTTTGCGCTTAACAATCGGTTCGTGGTTCTGAGTGCGGCGCTGCTGCTCTTTGTTTGGGGCATGATTTCGTTTCACAACCTGCCTGTCGAAGCCTATCCTGACGTCGCAAATACCTGGGTGCAAATCATCACTCAGTGGCCGGGGCGCGCGGCTGAAGAAGTTGAGCAACAGGTGACCATCCCAATCGAGATCGAGGTGAACGGAATTCCACATCTTCAGCACGTGCGCTCCGCTTCACTGGCCGGGCTTTCGGTTGTAAATCTGATCTTCGATGATGACTCCGACAATGATTGGGATCGCCAGAAAGCGCTGGAGCGGCTCTCGCAGGTAACACTTCCTCCGGGAGTCAGCGGCGGAATTGGGCCAGATTTCAGTCCGATTGGTTCGGTGTATTGGTACACCCTGAAAAGCACCAACCCTTCCTATGACCTGATGGAACTCAAGTCTCTGCAGGATTGGGTTGTCGCCAAGTACATTCGATCGGTGCCGGATGTAGTTGACGATTCATCTTTCGGCGGTATTACTCGCGAATACCAGATACGAGTCGATCCCGATAAGCTGGTGTCTTATGGTTTGAGCCTGGCGCAGGTCGAGCAGCAGCTCGCGAATGCCAACTCCAACGCCGGGGGCAGCTTCATCGAGCAAGGGTCGCAGCAGGTGAATGTGCGGTCTGTGGGTTTAGTAACCGATGTCCGGGATATCGAAAGGACCGTACTCAAAACTCAGAGCGGAACCCCGCTGCGGATAAAAGACATCGCGGTGGTGACGCAGGGCCCTAAAATTCGCCTCGGGCAAATCGGGAGAGCATACCACCGCTCTGATGGAGTCGTTAAGGACGATAACGATGTTGTGGAAGGAATTGTGTTTCTGCGCAAAGGAGCAGACACCGCGACCATGCTGGAAAAGCTCCATGCGATGGTCGATCGTCTTAACACTCAAATACTGCCTCCCGGCGTCAAGATTGTTCCGTACCTCGACCGTGATGACCTGGTCCACTATACGACGCACACCGTTCTGCACAATCTCGCCGAAGGAATGTTCCTGGTAGTGATCATTCTTTTCATTTTTCTGGGCAACGTTCGCGGGGCAATCATCGTTTCTCTGACTATCCCTTTCGCGCTGCTCTTCGCCTCGATCTGTCTTAGCCTGCGGCACATATCGGCAAACCTGCTGAGCCTGGGTGCCTTGGATTTCGGCATGGTTGTGGATGGGGCGGTAGTGATGGTTGAGAACATCGTGCGGCATTTGAACCGTCCCGAGGAAGCTCCGCGCACGCTGGTCGACCGGATCCGCGGAGCAGCGCATGAAGTGCAACGGCCGGTCTTCTATGCCATCGCTATCATCATTACGGCGTATCTCCCGATTTTTACGCTGCAACGTGTCGAAGGAAAGTTGTTCAAGCCCATGGCGTGGACCGTTGCGTTCGCTCTTCTGGGCGCCTTGATTTTTTCTATGCTGGTTGCCCCGGCCCTGGCTAGCCTGTTCTTCCGAGGCGATGCGAAACAATGGCAAAACCCGGTTATGCATTGGTTGACAGTCCGCTACCGGCAGGATGTGCACTGGGCTGTGCGACATCGCTGGATCACGATTGGGGGCGCGGTTTTCCTATTTTTGACGGCGATCTACCTGGCATTCAGTGGGGTAATTGGGTCAGAGTTCTTGCCCCATTTGGACGAGGGTGCAATCTGGGTGCGTGGGACCATGGCCCCCAGTACCGGGCCCACCGAAAGTGCGAGAGTGGCAGATCGGGCGCGCGAAATTCTTTGTTCCTTTCCTGAAGTTCCGCAGGTTGTGAACCAGATCGGGCGACCCGACGACGGAACCGATACGACGGGCTTTTTCGATGCAGAATTCTTTGTCGACCTGCTCCCTAAAGAACAGTGGCGGCCCGTGTTTCATCAAGACAAGGAGCGCTTAATCGCCGCGATGGATCGTGAACTGGAAAAAATTCCCGGAGTGATTTGGGGTTTTTCCCAACCAATCTCTGACAATCTGGAAGAGGCCGTCAGCGGTGTTAAGGGTGCACTTGCAGTTAAGATCTATGGCGACGATCTGAAAACTCTGGAGGAGAAAGCCGACGAGATCGCAGCCGTCATGCGTCCTGTTCGGGGCATTGAAGACTTAGGGGTCTTCCGAGTTCGCGGCCAACCCAATCTCAACTTCGCAGTTGACCGCGATCAGGCCTCGCGCTACGGCATCAACGTCTCGGACGTTCAAGATGCGGTTCAGACTGCGGTAGGAGGCAACGCCCTGACTCAGGTGCTTATCGGCGAACAACGATACGATCTCGTTTTGCGTTACCTTCCTCAAAACAGGGATACGAAGGAGGCGATTGAGAAAATACGTTTGCTGGCGCCCACAGGCGAGCGCGTTTCTCTGGCGCAACTCACAAAAATCGGCGAGGTCGACGGTGGTTCGGAAATCTATCGCGAGGCGAATTCTCGTTATGTTGCCGTGAAATTTAGTGTTCGTGGCAGAGACCTGGGGAGTACCGTGGAAGAGGCGATCAAGAAGGTCAGCGCCAATGTCAAATTGCCCGTCGGCTACACCCTGGACTGGGCGGGGGAGTACGAAAGCGAGAAGCGTTCGCAGCACCGCCTCCTGGTGGTTCTGCCGCTTACGATTCTACTCATCTACATTATTCTCTACACCATGTTCAAGTCCGTGAAGTGGGCCCTGTTGATCCTGACAAACATAGCCATGGCACCCATCGGCGGACTGCTGGCGCTTCTGATCACTCATACGAACCTAAGTGTTTCCTCTGGAGTTGGCTTTCTGGCTCTTTTTGGAGTTTCAGTGCAGACCGGAGTCATTATGCTGGAGTACATCAACCAGCTTCGCGCCAGAGGTTACGACATCGAGGAAGCTGCCATTGAGGGTGCTGTTCTTCGGCTGCGACCGATCATGATGACGATGCTGGTCGCAACTTTGGGTTTGTTGCCTGCGGCCCTATCGCACGGGATCGGCTCCGATTCTCAGCGTCCTTTCGCAATCGTGATTGTTGGAGGTCTGATTTCTGACCTGCTAATCAGCATTATTTTGCTGCCAACTGTGTACACGCTAATCGCGCGTAGCGACGATAAGCTGCCGGTAGCTGATCCCAACGATGCTTTCTGAGTTTCCGGCTGGGTCGGGGTTCTCGCGGAGGAGTTTCGAATCATGAAAAAAGAGGATGTATGCAACCGTATCAAGGAAATCGCGATCATCCCAGCCGTTAAGGTGTCTTCTGGCGATGATGCCCATTTCGCCGCTGAGGCTGTCACGCATGGTGGCATACCGATCGTCGAAATCACCATGACGGTGCCCGGCGCTGCAGAATTAATCTCCCATCTCGTGCGATCTGACCCCAAACTCATCGTCGGCGGAGGTACGGTGCTTGACTGCGAAACGGCGCGCCGCTGCGTGGATGCAGGTGCGGTGTTCATCACAGCCCCTTCCTTCAATCCGAGTGTTGTTGGTTTCGCTGCCAAGGAAAGCATCGCGGTGTTGCCGGGAGCGCTGTCTCCCACTGAAGTCGTAACTGCATGGAGTGCGGGAGCTGACTTTGTCAAAGTCTTCCCCTGCGCCCAGGTAGGAGGCGATGGCTATATCAAGGCCTTGAGCGTAGCATTGCCCGAGATTTTGCTGATCGCAGCCGGCGGCGTGAATCAGCATACAGCCGGAAATTTTATTTTGTCCGGAGCAACGGCGATTGGGGTGGGAACGGAGCTGATTCCCACTGAGGCCATTGAAAGAAGGCAATCGCAGCGCATTCATGAGTTGGCACGCCGCTTCATCAGGCTTGTGAACGATGCGCGCAAACAGATCGAGACGTGGAAGCAGAGTCAGGTCGTGAAGAAATATACGGAATCACAAAAGTGTGAAACGTAGTGAAGGCTTTCGCTGCACGGGCTGATTAGCCTTCCTTTCTGTCAGAGTCACTTCAGGTAAGCCCGCACCAGACCGATCAGGTCTTCGGTCAACTCTTCTGGAGATTCTTTGGCACGGTCCGGATGAGTGATGTGCAGTCGGACGTGGTCCTCCAGAATCTTTGCCATCAAGCTGTTCACCCCGCCCCGGATTGCTGCGAGCAGCATGAGAATGTCTGCACACTCGTCACCATCGGTGACCGAGCGTTGAACTGCGTCAATCTGGCCCGCAAGTCGCCTGACGCGGGAGAGCAGCTTCTGTTTCTCCTTCGAGATTTCGGGAAGCTTTTCTTTCATAAATCTCCTCGTGACTTCGAATTTCAGGCTTTTCTTTTCTAGATACCGTAGGGGGGTATTATAAAAGTTGAAAGGACTCTAGCGCGAGCGGCCTCCCCGAAAATATCTTGCCGAAGAAGGTGGAACATTCAACTCCGGAGACGGAAGTCACAGGGAAGAGGATTTCGACCACCTGGTCGTTAATTTCGCTGGCTGCGCAAGGATATCGGCCTTCCTCAGCGAGTGGTAGCTGCAAAAAGCCTGAAGCTGCAATTCACCCATATATCGCGCAAGCAAGCTCCGATCTGACTTTCGCAGGTCGACCAGCACCAGGCCGTCGAGCACGTTCGAGAAATCGCGGTCTACGTTAAAGCCAAGC
>Ga0187780_10000740_pt1 | contig 24215 bp, 20 predicted proteins | sample 1015_Q2_SP10_20__FD_132429 | JGI IMG/M metagenome (GOLD analysis project Ga0187780, IMG submission 132429) | Tropical peat soil microbial communities from peatlands in Department of Meta, Colombia - 1015_Q2_SP10_20_MG | ecosystem: Environmental > Terrestrial > Soil > Wetlands > Peat | place... | reverse complement strand
GTGGCGGAGAGAGTGGGATTCGAACCCACGATAGGTTTGACCCTATACACACTTTCCAGGCGTGCGCCTTCGACCGCTCGGCCATCTCTCCGCATGCACGACAGGTGCCGGGTAATTCTACCGTTTCCCAGGTGTGAGCTCTTTTTCTTCACCCACACTGAATTCTGGCGCACGGACAAAATCGACGAACGCGTCACTTTGCGCGCCAGGCACGCGCGTGAAAAGGCTCACGGCTATTAGTGCTGCAAATCCAATCGGAATCGCAAAGACCCCAGAGGATATGGGCTCGATGCCAAACCAAAGCCGCCAGTCCGAAGGATCCAACCCCAGTGCGGTTTGAAAGAACGGATAGCGAGTCGCGATGTAATACAGACAGACCCCGAAGCCAGTAAGCATCCCGGCGATGGCACCCCATCGGTTGGCACGGCGCCAAAACACACCGAGCACCAACGCCGGAAACAGCGATGCAGCGGCGAGGGAAAACGCCAACCCGACCAGCGAGACGATATTGCCCGGCCTCATCAAGGTGACAAAAGCAGCAATCAAAGCAACCAGAAGCAACAAGATCTTTGCCATCGTCACGCGACGCGCAGGCGAGGCACTCCTATTGATCAACCGGAAATACAAATCATGGGACAGCGCGTTGGCGATCGTCAAAAGGAGCCCGTCGGCCGTCGAGAGCGCCGCTGCCAGTCCACCGGCTGCGACCAGACCCGTCATCACGTAGGGCATTCCAGCAATCTCCGGCATCGCCAGCACCACGATATCGGATCCCACCTGCATCTCAGCCAACTGCAACACACCGTCCTGGTTGACGTCCTCTATGCGCAGAAATGAAGGACCGATTCGGCTCCATGACGCTACCCAATCGGGCAGATCGCTAAAGTGTCTTCCTACCACGGCGGTATATAGGTCGTACTTCACCAGCGCTGCGAGGGCTGGCGCGGACAGGTACAAGAGCAAAATGAAAAACAACGCCCAAAATATGGATCTGCGCGCCTGATCTACGTTTGGCGTCGTGTAAGAACGCACCAAAATATGCGGTAGCGCAGCGGTGCCGGTCATCAGACAGAACACCAGAGCAAGGAAATTCCAGCGCTTCTCGGTTCGCTCGCGCGCGGCTCGGCTGGGGTCGGTCTCACCGCTCCAGAATGGCTCGGCATGCGGCATCAGCGGGCTGCCGCGCTGCGCGTATTCGACCGCTTCCTGTTGCCAGATGCGGCGCGCTTCCTCCGGACTCGTCGGATACGCGGCCAACTCGCGCTCGGCGCCGCGTACCTCCAGCAGCGGAGCCCGCTGGGCCTTCAGATCCTCGACCTTTGCGCGCGCCTCTGCGCGCCCTTTCTGCCACGAGCCAGGTAAAGCGGCAATGCGTGCGCTGGCATCGGCAGCGCGCCGCTCAAAGATCTCCCGCACGGCCCGCTCCTGCGGATCCTGTGCGAGCTGATGTTCGCGCGCAGACAACCGCTCCAGAACGGAGCTATACGCGAATTGCGGTATCGGCGAGTTGGTGTACTTAAGTCCCAGCCATCCCACGGGGATGAGATAGGCAAGCAGCAAGATGATGCATTGGGCCACTTGCGTCCAGGTGACGGCCCGCATTCCGCCCAAAAAGGAACAAACCAGTATTCCGGCCAAACCCAGAAATACCCCATAGCTAAAGTCGACGTTGGTCAGATACGTCGTGATGAGACCCACGCCATAGATTTGCGCCACAACATATACGAACGAGCAGGTGATCGCTGCGATCATGGCAATCGCGCGTGGCAAATCGCCGCCATACCGGGCCCCGATAAAGTCGGGGATCGTGAATTGGCCGAATTTGCGCAAGTACGGTGCGATCAGAAGCGCTACGAGGCAGTAGCCACCGGTCCACCCCAGCACAAAGGCCAGGCCGTCGTAGCCCAGCAGGTAGAGCGAGCCGCCAGACCGATAAAGGACGCCGCCGACATCCAGTCCGCACCCGTGGCCATGCCATTGAAGAATGCGGGGACGCGACGTCCGGCCACGTAGTATTCGGCCAGATCGGTCGTGCGGCTCATGACGCCAATACCGGCGTACAAGCCGATGGTCACAAACAAGAACGTGTAGCCGATCAGTATGCGAGGCAAACCGATTTGTTCGCCGAGTCCCAGCAGAAGGACAAAGGCGAGAAATCCCAGCGTGAACAGCCCGTAGTACCGGCACAACAGCCGGAACAGACTGCGTTCAGCCGTCGCCGAATTCGCGCTCGCGGAACGTCTGCGGGGATGGGAATCGGACAATGTCAGGTCTGTCCTGGGTCGTCGCGATCGTCGTGGTCGCCGACGCGGGCGCGGCCAAACGCCATGTCCCGGGCCCTTTGCCAGCGCGCGTAGAAGAAGGCGATGAGCAGGTAGATCAGCAAGGATCCCTGCGCCGCCATGTAGTAGGAAAAAGGCCAGCCGAAAAACGAAAAATTCAGCGTGCGCGCAAAATACGAACTAACGAAGGTGACGAGGAACCACACCAGGAGCATCGCGACGGTAAGGCGGCGCGTTTGCGCCCAATAGCGGCCTCGATGCAAGCCGCCCACCGTCAGGCTCCGCCCCTTCTTTCGCTCTCAGCGGTTGACTTTCAACTGTTCGAGTATGGCGGGATTTTCCAGCGTGGAGACGTCCTGCTGAATATCTTCCCCCTTTGCCAGCGAACGTAATAGTCGACGCATGATCTTGCCCGAGCGGGTCTTGGGCAAGTTATCGCCAAATCGTATGTCCTTGGGTTTGGCGATGGGTCCGATTTCCTTGGCGACCCAGTCGCGCAATTCGCTGGCGATTCGCAAGGCCTCATTGCCCTCGGGTCGGGCGCGCTTGAGCACGACGAAGGCGCACACGGCCTCCCCAGTGAGCTCGTCGGGCCTTCCAACCACCGCGGCTTCGGCCACCATCGGATTGGAAACGAGGGCCGATTCGATTTCCATCGTCCCCATCCGATGCCCGGACACATTCAGTACGTCATCGATTCGTCCTACGATCGTAAAGTAGCCGGTCTCCTTGTCCCGAATGGCGCCGTCACCGGCAAGATACAGTTGGCCGCCCAGCTCCGTTGGGTAATACGACTTCTTGAAGCGTTCCGGATCCCCCCAGATTGTGCGGATCATTGCCGGCCACGGTCGCTTGACGACCAGCAGGCCGCCCTGGCCATTGGGAACGTCGCGCCCCGTTTCATCGACGATCGCAGCCTCGATGCCCGGCAGCGGTAAGGTGCAAGAGCCGGGAACGAGTGGTGTTGCGCCGGGCAGCGGAGTGATCATGTGACCCCCGGTTTCGGTCTGCCAGAACGTGTCGACGACCGGACAGCGACTGTTGCCAACGTTCTTGTAGTACCAGATCCACGCCTCCGGGTTTATCGGCTCGCCGACCGTTCCCAAGATGCGTAATTTCGACAGATCAAACTTTGTCGGATGCGTCGCCGCATCCGCGTCGTTCGCCTTGATGAGCGCGCGGATCGCGGTCGGCGCCGTATAAAAGACGCTGACTTTGTGGTCCTGACACATCCGCCAGAAGCGCCCCGCGTTCGGATACGTGGGAACCCCCTCGAATATGATCTCGGTGGCTCCAACGGCGAGCGGCCCGTAGCAAACGTATGTGTGGCCGGTTACCCAACCGACATCAGCGGTACACCAAAACACGTCGCTGGGACGAATGTCGAACGTCCATTTCATGGTCAGGATGGCCCATAGCAGGTAGCCTCCGGTGGAGTGCTGGACGCCTTTGGGTTTGCCGGTCGAACCCGACGTGTAGAGTATGAACAGTGGGTGCTCCGCATCGACCCACTCGGGTTCACAAACCACCGACTGTCCCGCCGAAACATCGTCCATCCAGACGTCGCGATCGCCGTGCCAGGGAGTTTTTTCGCCCCTGCGCCGGTACACGATGACCTTGCGAACGGCATCACACCCTCCCATCACAAAGGCTTCGTCAATGGCCGCTTTGAGGGCGACCGGCTTGCCGCCGCGCATCTGTTCGTTAGCGCAAATCACCAAGGTCGCACCCGCATCGACGATGCGCTCTTGAACGGACTTTGCCGAGAACCCGCCAAAAACGACCGAGTGGATCACACCCAGACGCGCGCAGGCTTGCATCGCAACGACCGCCTCGATCGACATGGGCAAGTAAATGATCGCCCGGTCCCCCTTGCGGTAGCCGAGCGCGCGCAGGCCGTTGGCAAGCTGGCACACCCGGGAATGCAGTTCACGGTAGGTAACGCGCGTTACCGCGCCGTCGTCGGCCTCGAATATGATCGCGGTCTTGTCGGCATTGCCGTTTTCCAGGTTCCGATCAAGGCAGTTGAAGGAGGCGTTGAGCTTTCCGTCGGCGAACCACCGGTAAAAGGGCGCCTTGGACTCGTCCAGTACCTGCGTGAAGGGCTTTTGCCACAGCACGTTTTCCATGGCAAGACGCCGCCAAAAACCCTCCGGATCGCTCTGCGCCTGCGCGCACAACGCGCGATAGGCATCCATTCCCGAAATCGCGGCACCTCGCGTGGCGCGCTCATCGGGTGCAAACACGCGCTTCTCGAGCAATACGGATTCAATGCTTGGCATGTCCTGCTCCCCCTGCACATTGTTCGGCGTAAACCGTGATGTTACAACCGTAAGAATCTGCCCTTACGGCCACCTTACGGCCAATGGGGACACCCGAAAACGGCTCGCGCCGGCATAGGCCGGCGCGAGTTGTGCTGCATCAGCAAGGAGTCTGCTCCCCCGATCGGTCAACGCAATCCCGATCGCATCGGAGCGACTTGCGCTCAGCGCCGTTCCGCCTCCCAGCGCCCGGGGTGCTGGCGCCAACCGCCCCCTTCCTGGACCCAAGCGTGCGGAACGTAACGATAGCCCGGGCGCGGCGCCTCCCAGTGCCCTGGTGCCCATACGTACCGCTCTCCGGCCCAATTCCAGTATCCGCCGATCCAGAAATAGCCCGGCGCGGGAGCCACGCCAACGACTTCCACGTGGGCCGGCGGCGGCGCGACGGTCACGTACGGCCCCGGATAAGGCGCGGGTTGCACCACGCAGGCACCCAAAAGGCCGGCTGCGAGCGTTGCTGCTATCCATTGCACCCGCAAGAAATTTCGAAAATTAGTCATTTGCGCTTTCTCCTTCGGTTTGTGTCCTAACGCGCGTAGCAACACTCAGGGACTCTTTCACGATCAGTAACGATGGACTCGGATATGTCGATCGCGTTATCAATTCGCTCGACCGCGTGGTACTGCGCATCCCGCGGCCACAGGCTGCCCTCAGGCTGCTCGAGGTCTTCACGAGCCTTGCGCAGCAATCCGCAGACACGTCGCAAGCGCCCAGCCGGATCGGTGTAAATTTCCTCTCGAGGATGCTCGTAGACCTTTTTGCCATCCTAGTCGCCTCCACGCTCCGACTCCTCGATCGCCCGGTCGATCTCGTCAATCGTGTGGCGCTCGCGCTCCTCCAGCGGTCCGACCGGCGGGTGCTCCGAACGCCGGCGCGCGTCACGCAAACCGGTAAGCGCGTGGAGGTCTCCCGGGTGGCGACCCGGTACCGCGCCTCAGAGAGAGGCGACACGGCCATGGCGGCAATCTCCCTCATCAGAACTGCCCGAATTCCCATGACGAACCCTGTCCTTTTTTACGTAGCAAACCACGCCGCGCAACTCCTTCGCGCAGAAAAAAGCGCCCTTTTTGCTGGCTCACGCTCTCGGGGACGAGCGCATTGCAAGCAACGTGCTGGCAACGCCCAGCGTTTACGCGTCCATGTAAGCGGCGTGTGCCAGCTGTAACAATCGGCAAAGCCAGTATCGTCTGGCGAAACTAGCTTCATGATTTGAAAAGGATTTATAAAGGGCTCCATTTCGAGCGCGCGGTAATGGGAGGAGAGCGTCGACTCGAGAATTCAGCAAACCGCGACGCGACCGTGCGCTGGAATCCAAACGCGAAATTGGTCTCCCGGATGGCCCGGGTTTCCCGATTCAGAGCGGCCCACGCGCGCGCCCGCCCGCGCTTGGGCCAGTTTTCATAATGTGCCAAGCTCCGTGTGACGGCATGTGCATACCCGTATGATTTCTCCGTCGCCTTTGCCCGGCAAATGTCGCAGTCCGTGATGCCCCCCGACGAGACACAAGCAACCAGTAATCCCGCGCCCGCCTTCCTGCCCCGCGCGCGCATGCAGGAGCTTTTGCAGCACCTCGAGGACGCAGGCTTCGCGTGCATCGGGCCCACGGTGCGCGAGGGGGCAATCGCATATCAGCGCTTGCGCAGCGCCTCAGAACTGCCGGCCGGAATGTCTGACGAGCAGACGCCCGGGTCCTATCGGATTCGCGTCACGGGCAGCGCGCGGCAGTTCGCGTGGGCCAATGGGCCCCAGGCGCTCAAGCCGCTGTTGTTTGCGCCGCGTGAGACGCTATGGCGCGCCACTCGCCAAAGCGACGGAACTCTTTGTTTTGCATCGGCCATGACCGCACAAATGCCGCTTGCCGTCATCGGCGTGCGCGCCTGTGACCTCGCGGCGCTGGCTCTGCAGGACCGCCACTTTTTACTTGGCGCCCACCCCGACCCTTGTTATGCCGCCCGTCGAAAGGACCTGTTCGTAGTGGCGGTGCACTGTAGCCACCCGGCATCGACCTGCTTTTGTTCTTCGACGGGCGACGGCCCGCGCGCAGCCGGCGGATATGACATCGCGCTGGCAGAACTTGATGAGGGTTATGTTGCGACTGCGGGAAGCCCCCGTGGCGAGGCGATCCTCGCCGCATTGCGGCCGGCGCCGGCGAACGCAGAGCAACTCGCGGCTGTTGAAGTCCAATCCGAGCAGGCGATCGCCGCGCAAAGCCGTACGCTGCCCGGACGCGATCTGCGCGCCGCCTTATTTGCGAACCTGGAGCATGCTCGCTGGCAAGACGTCTCGCAGCGTTGCCTGTCTTGTGGCAACTGCACCAGCGTGTGCCCCACGTGCTTTTGTCACAGCGAAATGGACGTTCCCCAACTCGACGGGGGAAGCTCCGAGCACCTTCGCGAATGGGATTCGTGCTTCACCCGAGGACACAGCTACATTCACGGGTTGACGATTCGCCCCGATACGCGTACCCGCTATCGCCAGTGGCTCACACACAAACTCGGCTCGTGGCATGAGCAGTATGGTCGCAGTGGATGCGTCGGATGTGGACGCTGCATAAGCTGGTGCCCGGTGGGAATCGATATCACGGAAGAAGCAGGCGCGATCTGCTCCTCGCAGAAATGACCCCAGCCAAACTTCCCCTGGACGCGCAGATCGTTGGCCGCATCGAGGAGTCGCCAACGATCTTCACGCTGCGCTTGCGCCTGCGAGACGATCGGGCGCGGGAGGCATATCGATTCGCTCCCGGACAATTCAATATGGTGTACCTCTATGGCGTGGGCGAAATTCCGATTTCGATCGTCTCCGATCCGCGAGACCCCGCGCTGCTGGATCACACGATTCGCGCGGTGGGTCGCGTCACGCAGGGTCTTGCACGTCTGCGCGAAGGCGATCACATCGGGCTGCGTGGACCCTTTGGGCACGGCTGGCCGCTTCAGCGAGCCGAAGGTCATGACATTTTGGTGGTTACCGGCGGTCTGGGCTGCGCTCCCGTGGTGGCGGTAATCAATTTCATCCTCATGCGTCGGGAGCGCTTCGGACGCCTGACCATCATTCAGGGTGTCAAGCACGCCGAAGAACTGATTTGGCGCGAGCGCTACGCATACTGGAACACGTTGCCCGATACCCACGTATTGCTCGCGGCCGACCATGGCGGCCCGCTGTGGCCCTGGCACGTCGGACTGGTGACCGAGGTCTTCGATCAGGTGCAGATCATACCGGCGCGCACCATCGCAATGATGTGTGGTCCGGAAGGCATGATGCATGCGGGCATCAAGAACCTGACAGGCCGCGGCATTACCGAAGACCGCATTTACCTCAGCATGGAGCGCAGCATGCACTGCGCGGTTGGCCATTGCGGCCATTGCCAGTACGGGGCGAACTTCGTGTGTCGTGACGGCCCCGTCTTCGCCTATCCGCGCATCAAGGAACTCTTCAGTTCTAAGGGGTTTTAGTGAGCTCGTCGCTGCCAAAGGTCGCTGTTCATAAATTCAGTTCCTGCGACGGATGCCAGCTCGCGTTGCTGAATCTGGGCGAGACACTGCTGCAACTATCCCAAATGGTGGAGTTCACTCACTTCGCCGAGGCGGGCCCCGTGAACCCGGACGCACCAGTTGACATTGCCTTTGTTGAAGGCAGCGTCTCCACGCCCGAAGACAAGGAGCGCATCAAGCGCGTGCGTGGAAATTCCCGCATTTTGGTGACCATTGGCGCCTGCGCGACGGCGGGCGGAGTTCAGGCGTTGCGCAATTTCGTTGACTCCAAGCAGTGGGTGGGAGCGATCTACGCCAAACCCGAATACGTGCGTCTGCTGGACCACTCGACACCGATCGCAGAGCACGTCAAAGTGGACCTGGAACTCTGGGGTTGTCCCGTCAACGCGCGCCAAGTGACGGGGGCCCTGCGCGCGCTGCTCTTTGGCGTGAGACCCGTGGAAGAAAACGACAAGGTCTGCCTGGAATGCAAGCGGCGCCAGACCGTCTGCGTGATGGTTGCCAAGGGCTTGCCGTGCATGGGGCCGGTGACACGTACCGGCTGCGGAGCGCTGTGTCCCAGCTTTGGCCGCGACTGCTATGCGTGCTACGGGCCAGCGGAAAACCCGAACACCGACGCGCTTCGGCGACGATTCGTCGGTCTGGGATTGGAGCCCCAGCAAGCAGCCCAACGCTTTCGTTTCATAAATGGCGCGGCACCGGCTTTTCGCGACGCGGGTTCCGCAAAGGCGGAAACGGAAAATGGCTGATCCACCACCCCGCGCTTCGGCGCACGGCCAAGGGCGAACCGTGCAAATCGACGTACCCGCGCTCGCTCGCGTAGAGGGCGAGGGTGCGCTGCGTTTGCGCATTCGCGACGGCGAAATCGAAGAGCTGGCGCTGCGGATTTACGAACCCCCGCGCCTTTTTGAAAAAGCGCTCGAGGGACGCTCGTACGAGGAAGTGCCGGACATGGTCGCGCGCATCTGCGGCATCTGTCCGGTGGCCTATCAGATCAGCGCGGTCAATGCGCTCGAAAACGCCTTCGGTGTCGAAGTTGACCCGTGGGTCCAGACAATGCGGCGCGTGCTGTACTGCGGCGAGTGGATCGAGAGTCATTGCCTCCACATCCATCTGCTCGCTGCTCCGGATTATTTCGGCTACGAGAGCGCCATCGCGATGTCGCGGGAGCACCCCGAAGTTGTGCGTCGCGGCTTGCGCCTACAAGGGCTGGGCAACGACCTCATTCGCCTGCTCGGCGGGCGCTCGGTGCACCCGGTGAGCGTGCGGGTCGGCGGGTTCCACCGAGCCCCCGAGACAGCGGACGTAGTGGCGATGCGCAGGAGACTTCAGGACGCGCTATCCGACTCCGAGGCGTTGGTGCGTTGGACCGCCGCAATCGCCGTTCCCAGCGATCGGCAAAACTTCGTCAGCGTCGCCTTGCGACACGACCAGGAATACCCGATACACCAAGGCTATATCGGGGCCGACGACGGCCTCGCCGTGGGGCCAGAAGACTTCGAGCGCCAGTTCTCCGAACATCAGCTTGTCCATTCAACGGCCCTCGCGAGCCAGTATCGCGGAGCCGGCTACCTGGTGGGTCCCCTCGCGCGGCTGAATTTGAACCGCGAGCGGCTGCCGGCCCCCTTGCAAGGCCTGATCGGCGAGGTCGGGCCTTCGTTTCCGAGCAGCAACATGTTCAACAGTATGTTCGTTCGCGCCATCGAAGTGCACTTCGCCATCGCGGAGGCGAACCGCTTGCTGGAGCACTATGCGCCGCCCCGCGCGCCGGCCGTCGGCGTCACGCCTTGCGCGAGCATCGGATACGGCTGTTCCGAGGCGCCGCGAGGACTGCTCTGGCATCGATATCGCACGGACGCGCAGGGCCGGATTCTCGCAGCCCGCATTGTCCCTCCGACGAGCCAGAACCAGGCGCGGATCGAAGAGGACTTGCGTTTGTCGCTGCTCTCCTTTGGCCTGGAGCACAGTGACGAGGATCTGCGGCTGCACTGCGAGAAAGTCATTCGAAACTATGATCCCTGCATCTCTTGTGCGACGCATTTTCTTCGCCTTACCACCGAGCGACTGTGATCGTTTTGCGGATTATCGGCATCGGTTCGCCGTCGGGCGATGACCAGGCGGGTTGGCTGGTCGCTCGCGAGCTTCAGCGCATGCGGCTCATCGAGCGCCTGCCCTGCCGAACAAGCATAATCGCGCTGGATCGCCCTGGGGTCGGACTGCTTCAGCACCTGACAGGCGTCGATCTGCTGGTCTTGGTCGATGCCATGCACAGCGGTGCCCCGCCCGGCACGATCCACCGGATCGAAAACCTTCAATGCATCGAACCCGACCGCTCGGTCTCAAGCCACGGTATGGGTGTAGCCTCGGCACTGGAGTTGGGACGCGCGTTGGGTGCGCTTCCCCCGAGCGTGATCGTCTACGCGATCGAGTGCGATTCCATGATGGCCGATTCCGGCCCAACCGGCCTCGTGGTCGCGGCCGCAAGTGCGCTCGCCGGGACGATCGCTCGTGACCTCCAGCAAAAGTTTGCCGTGTCGGCTTGCCCTGGCCTCGCAAGCTAGAGCAGGGACAAAACGCCCCTTGGGCCAAGCGAAAGCTTCACGCTCTCTTAGCTCGACAAGGCCTCCTTCACGATCGTCTGCGCCTGCTGTTGGATGGAGCGCAAGTGATCGCGCCCGTAGAAGCTCTCGGCGTAGATCTTATAGATGTCCTCGGTGCCTGAGGGACGCGCAGCAAACCAGCCGTGCTCGGCGACGACCTTAAGACCGCCGATAGCCGCACCGTTGCCCGGCGCCTGCGTAAGGATGGATCGAATCGCTTCGCCCGCCAGTTCCTTGGAGCGCACGCGCTCAGGCGTAAGTCGCGCGAGCGCCTTTTTCTGCTCCGGCGTCGCCGGTGCGTCGATGCGCTCAAAGACCGGATCCCCAAATTGTCGGGCCAATTCTCCATAGAGCACCCCGGGGTCGCGCCCCGCGCGCGCCGTGATTTCGGCCGCGAGCAACGCCAGGGCAATGCCGTCCTTGTCCGTTGTCCAGACGCTTCCGTCCCGCCGTACAAAGGAGGCTCCCGCACTCTCCTCCCCGCCGAAACCCAGCGAACCGTCGAGCAGACCGTCGACGAACCATTTGAAGCCCACGGGGACCTCATAGAGCTTGCGTCCGCTCATCGCGGTCACATAATCGATCATCTGGCTGCTTACGATCGTCTTGCCGACCCCCGCATCGCGGCGCCAGCCTGGCCGGTGACCGAACAGGAAGTGAATCGCGACGGCGAGGAAATGGTTGGCCGGCATGAGACCCACGCTGCGCGTCACAATGCCGTGCCGATCGTGATCGGTGTCGCAGGCAAAGGCGATATCGAAGCGGTCTTTCAGACCAATTAGGCCGTGCATGGCATAGGGAGATGACGGATCCATTCGGATCTTGCCGTCCCAGTCCACCGTCATGAAGCGGAACGTCGGATCGATGGCGTCGTTCACGATCGTGAGGTTCAACCCGTACCGTTCCGCAATCGCCGGCCAATAATGGACGCCGGCGCCTCCCAGCGGGTCTACGCCCATGCGAATGTTTGCCGTGCGCACGCATTCCAAGTCCAGCACATTGCCAAGATCACCAACGTACGCGGCAACGTAGTCATGTTCGTGCGTCGAGGTTGCACGGAGCGCCTGTTCGTAGGAAACACGCCGTACGCCCTGCAGGTGCTGGCGTAGCAACTCATTGGCTCGCGCCTCGATGAGACTCGTGATCTGGGTATCAGCGGGTCCGCCGTTGGGCGGGTTGTACTTAAATCCGCCATCGGTGGGGGGATTGTGCGACGGAGTAACGATGATCCCATCGGCCAAGCCGCGCGCCCGGCCGCGGTTGTAAGTGAGGATCGCATGCGAGAGCACGGGCGTTGGCACGTATTCCCCTCCTGCGGCAATCATCACATTGACCTCGTTGGCGGCAAGCACTTCCAGCGCACTGGCGATGGCGGGTTCCGACAACGCATGCGTGTCGATCCCAAGAAACAGCGGCCCATCGATGCCCTGCTTGTCGCGGTACTCGCAGATGGCCTGCGTAATCGCAAGCACATGCCATTCGTTGAAACTCCCGTGAAAGGAGCATCCGCGGTGGCCAGATGTGCCAAACGCGACCCGCTGCTCGGGAATCTGCGGATCGGGTCGGTTCGCGTAGTACGCCGTTATCAAGCGGGGGACATTGACCAGCATATCCGCCGACGCCGGCTTACCTGCGCGGGGACTCAGATGTTCGGTGCTCATGGTTGTTCGAATCCAAGATTAGTGGGTTGACTCCATCTCGGGGCGGTACTGACCCCGACGAGCCGCCGTATTGAGCTTGCCGCGAAGACACAAGGCCCGTTGCGCGGCCTCAACATTCTCGCGTCTGCCACGCCACGTATCGAGTACCGGCTGCTGCAGCGCGCGCGCGTAGGAAAACGAAAGCTGCCACGGTGCTTTCGGGTAAAGAACATTCATGGCGTTGAGGTTCGCGGTGGCCTCTTGCGCCGTTTGCCCGCCCGACAGAAAGTTAATGCTGGGAACGGCTGCAGGAACGCTGCGCCGTAGTACCTTAATGGTCTCCCGGGCGATTTCCTCCGCTCCAGCCTTGCGAGCGCACTCCTTGCCCGGCAGAACCATGCTTGGTTTGAGCAGCATGAGCTCGAACACGACCTTGTGCTGTTCCAGCGCGTGAAAGACCGCCTGGAGCACGGTTTCGGTGACCTGCGAGCACCGCTCCATGCTGTGGTCCCCATCGAGCAAGACTTCGGGCTCGACGATCGGAACAAGGCCCTGTTCCTGGCAAACGGCGGCATACCGCGCGAGAACTTGTGCGTTGACCGCGGTGCCCAGTTCGGTCGGATTGCGGTCCGTGATCGGGTAGACCTCGCGCCACTTGGCAAAGCGGGCTCCTTGCGCCTTGTAGCCGCGAAGCCGCTCCGCCAGGCCGTCGAGCCCCTGCGTGACCAGGTCCCCGGCAGCGTTGGCCAGCGCCGTTGTTCCCTTATCCACCTTCACGCCCGGCACAATGCCCTGGCGGGCGGCCACCGCCGGCAGGGGCTCACCTTGGTCGCTATTCTGGGCGAGCGTCTCCTCGAAGAGAATTATGCCGCTTAGGTATTCGCCCACGCCGGGCGCCGTCAGCAGCAAGGATCGATAGGCGCGGCGATTTTCCTCGCTTGCTTCCAAACCGATGGCCTGAAAGCGCTTTGCAATCGTCGGCAGGCTCTCGTCGGCGGCCAGAATCCCTTTACCCTCCTGCACCAGCGCACCAATGGTGGCCTGCAGTTCTTGAACCATCGTCATATCAGCCTCGCGTCAAAGAATCGTCCGCCAAACACGCCTCTGCGCCCACGCGGCCCAACCATGCACACAGACTATGGGCTGTTCAGCGGTCCGGGTTGATGAACGTCAAGGTCCTGGGCCTGAGCAAGCAGTCTATTGCGTAGCGCCCGGAAAATCCGCCTGGCAGAGCACCCTGGTCCGGTCGTCTCGACCGGCGACGGGCGCCATGACCATGGCGCCGACAGGTCGGGGGCACACGGCCGTTGACCCCATGCCCAAACCGGCAAGCACATGAGCACACCGGGTTGGCGCGGCTCCGACGCCGATCGCTACTGCGCGCTAGGATCCGCTGTACAGACGGCGCAGCTCTGTCTTGAGCAATTTGCCGGTCGCCGTATGGGGCAAGTTCTCCACGATGATGACCTCGTCGGGTTCGCACCATTTGCCGACCTTGCCGCGGAAGAACGCCCGGATCTCGTCCGCGGTGGCCGTCGCACCGGGTTTGAGCACCGCAACAATGACAGGACGTTCGCCCCATTTTTCGTCAGGACGGGCAATGGCCGCGGCTTCTCGAACCGCCGGATGGGCAACGGCAATATTCTCCAGATCAATTGAACTGATCCACTCGCCGCCGGATTTGATCACGTCCTTGGTGCGATCGACAATTTTCACGAACCCGTCGGCGTCAATCGTGGCGACGTCACCGGTATCGAACCAACCCGGTTCGTCATGGGCAGCCACCGGATCTTGTCGAAAATAGCTGCCGCATACCCAATAGCCACGGACCTTCAAACTGCCGAAACTCGTCCCGTCGAAAGGCATTTCCTTGCCCGCTCCATCCGCGATTTTGATGTCGACGCCAAACAAAGGTCGGCCCTGCTTGAGCCCGACCGCAACTCTTTCCGCGGGCGCGAGCGCCTGTGAGTTTCGGGTCGGGCTGTTGATCACACCCAGCGGGCTCATTTCGGTCATTCCCCACGCATGAATCACCCGCACACCGAGCTTTTCGAACGCCTCCATCATCGCCGGCGGGCATGCGGATCCGCCAATGACGACGCGATTTAACCGAGACGGGCTCTTGCCGGTTTCCTTGATGTGCGCCAATAAACCGAGCCAGACCGTGGGCACGCCTGCGGAGGTCGTCACGCCCTCGCTTTCCATGAGCGCCGTCAAGCTGGGTCCATCCAGATGCGGGCCCGGCATCACCAGTTTGCACCCCGCAATCGGTGCAGCGTGAGGAATGCCCCATGCATTCACATGGAACATGGGGACGACAGGCAAAATCGCATCGCACGCCGTCAGCGCGAAGGCGTCGGCAAAAAGAACGGCCATCGAATGCAGCACGGTCGAGCGATGACTGTAGAGAACCCCACGCGGATTGCCCGTTGTTCCCGACGTGTAGCACAAACCCGCAGCGGTATTCTCGTCCGTAACGTGCCAGTCAAAAGTATCGGGCTGACCGGCAAGCAATTCCTCGTAGCAAATCACGTTGGGCAACGTCGTAGCCGGCATGTTGGAGCGATCCGTCATCACCACGAAACCGCGCACCTTTTTGAGTTTGTCGGCGAGACCCTCAAGGAGCTTGATGAACGTCAAGTCCGTGAAAACGTAGCGATCCTCGGCGTGGTTGATGATGTACGTGATCTGCTCGACAAACAGGCGCGGGTTGATGGTGTGGCAAATGGCACCAATGCCGCACACGCCGTAGTACAACTCCAGGTGCCGGTAGCCGTTCCAAGCCAGCGTGCCCACGATGTCGCCTTCGCCCAATCCGAGTGCCCGCAGCGCATTGGCCAACCGTTTGGCCCGGCGCGACAATTCGGCGTAGTTGTATCGATGGATGTGACCTTCCACCGTCTTGGAAACGATCTCGCCACTGCCGTGGTAGCGCGCAGCAAAATCCAGCAGCGCGGGAATCGTAAGCGGCACGTTCATCATCTGTCCCAGCATCGGCAATTCCCTCCAGTAGTTTCCGTTCCTGGCAACTTTGCAGTGCCACAGTATTTCATTAGGCCGCAGCAGCAGCAAGAGGTCAGTTCCGAGAGCATCGCCGTAGGAGCTGCCCACGGCACGGTGCCGTGCGCGCTGCGCGCCCGCAGGCACAGCTCGCAGCGCATCCGCCGCGGAGCGTCTTTGAATCGGAGGGAGCCGTCGCGCACTGCCTGCACGGCAACTCGCGGCACTTGGAGACCAAAACGCAAGTCGCAACGCCCTGAAGCCATGAAACCGGTAGCGGTATAGCCCGGAGGGTCTCGCCCGCTAGGCCTTCGTCGCTCCCGACCCCACCGTCTCGGCACAATGCCTCAAACAGACCCGCCCGCCGCCCCACCCGGGGCGCACACATCCCTCCGGTATGGCTTCGATACGCTGTCCCCCCAAATTCCTGGGTCTGATCAGCGATATCGCCTCGCTACGAGCTGCGCCACACAGGCGGGTTTGGTCGAACCTTCGCGCTCGATCGTAGCCTCGAGCGTGAGCTGCACGCCTCCTTCTATCGGTTCGCAGGCGAGCAGCTTGAAATGGCCGCGTAAACGGCTGCCGGCAGGCACAGGCGAGGGGAAACGCACCCGATTCAAGCCGTAGTTCACACCCATGCGACTATCGCGAAGAGCGAACGCCGACGCCGCCATCCAAGGGATTAGGGACAGGGTCAGGTAGCCGTGCGCGACGGTGCCGCCAAAGGGGCCAGTCGAGGCGCGCTTCACGTCCACGTGGATCCACTGATGGTCCCCGGTGGTCTGCGCAAACGCGTCGATGCGAGGCTGATCGACAGCCGTCCAGTCGCTCGTACCAAGCGAATGCCCAACAAGTTGCGGCAAATCGTCAATGCTGTACGTCTGAGTTGTCATGCTTGCATTTCGGGTAACACAACCAGTTTGCCCATAGCCTGGCGCGACGCCAAGCGCCCGATTGCCGCCACAGCCCCCGACAACGAAACGCGCTCGGTGACTGGCGGGTGGAGCTTGCCCGCCCGGTACCACTGGCCGAGCTGGCGCATGTCTGCCTGGCTTTGATCCCGATCGCGGCGCACGGCCTCACCCCAATACACGCCGAGCAGGGCGCGCTCCTTGAGCAGCGCGAGGTTGAGTGCCACTTTCGGAATCTCGCCCGAAGCAAAACCGACGATAAGGTAGCGGCCGCGCCATGCGGTCGAGCGCAGTGCGTTTTCAGTGTACGGACCGCCGACCGGATCGTAGACCACGTCAACGCCGCGTCCCGCCGTCAGCGACTCGATCTGGCGTCGCCATTCTGCCTGCGTGTAGTCCACGGTTTCATCCGCCCCGGCACGCCGGGCCATCGCAAGCTTCTCGGCGCTGGAGGCCGCGGCGATGACCCGCGCGCCCATTGCTTTCGCAATTTCGACACCGGCTATCCCTACACCGCCGGCGGCGCCCAGAACCAGCACGCACTCGCCCGCCTGCAGCCGGCCGACCGTCCCTAGGGCGTGCAGCGCGGTGCCGTACGCAAGCAGGAACGATGCACCCTGGGCAAAGTCCATTTCGGGCGGAAGCGCAACAGCTTGCGCGGCATCGGCGAGACACTGCTCGGCAAACGCCCCTGTGCCACACGTCGCCATCACGCGGTCACCCGACCGAAACGCCTCGACGCCTGTGCCGGCAGCAACGACGACACCCGCCAGCTCCGCCCCGGGCGTAAATGGCAGCGCCGGCTTGGTCTGATATCGCCCTTGCACCATGAGCGCGTCCGGAAAATTGATTGAGGCCGCTTTGACGGCGATCAGCAGCTGGCCGGGACCTGCGATCGGAGGAGCCACCTCCTCTACGCGCAGATTTTCGATCGGCCCAAAGCTATGGCAGACGAGTGCTTTCATCGGAATTGCTCTTTGGCCGCGCCCGACAATTAGCGGTCCGTGCGGTAGCGCGCCAGCTCCATTTTGGCGATCGCATCGCGGTGGACTTCATCCGGGCCGTCGGCAAAGCGCAAGGTTCGCACCGAGGAATAGGCGCGCGCCAGTCCAAAATCCTCACTGACACCGGCTCCGCCGTGCACCTGCATGGCCCAGTCGAAGACTTGGCAGGCCATCAGCGGCGCTGCGACTTTGATCATCGCGATCTCCTTGCGCGCCGCTTTGTTGCCCACGGTGTCCATTTTCCAGGCCGCGTGCAAGACGAGAAAGCGAGCCTGGTCGATCAAAATGCGTGCGTTGGCGATTCGTTCCCGCGTAACGCCCTGATCGGCGAGCTTTCGTCCGAATGCCACCCGTTGCGTGGCCCGAAGACACATGTCCTCCAGCGCCCGTTCGGCTCGACCGATTGTGCGCATGCAATGGTGGATGCGCCCCGGGCCGAGTCGGCCTTGCGCGATCTCAAAGCCCCGACCTTCCCCCAGCAAGATGTTGGACACGGGGACACGCACGTCGGTGAATTCGATTTCCGCGTGCCCGTGCGGCGCATCGTCGTAGCCGAACACGGGCAAGTGTCGCAATACCTTGACGCCGGGAGCGTCCATCGGCACCAGAATCATCGACTGCTGCTTGTGCCGCTCCGCATGCTGTGGATCGGTCTTGCCCATGAAGATCAGAATCTTGCATCGTGGGTCGTTGGCGCCCGATGTCCACCACTTGCGACCATTGATCACGTAGTGGTCGCCAACGCGTTCGATGCGCGCCTCGATGTTGGTCGCATCCGACGAGGCAACCGCGGGTTCCGTCATGGCAAAGCCCGAGCGGATGCGGCCCTCCAGAAGCGGAAGCAGCCAGCGTTCCTGTTGCTCGAGCGTGCCGTAGCGCACCAATGTCTCCATGTTGCCCGTGTCCGGTGCAGAGCAATTAAATGGCTCGGAGCCGATCTCGGAGCGGCCCATGATCTCCGCCAGCGGCGCGTACTCAAGGTTGGTGAGACCGGCGCCGTACTTCGACTCGGGCAAAAAAAGGTTCCACAGCCCGGCCGCCTTCGCCTTTTGCTTGAGCGTCTCCATGATGGGTGTGGCCTGCCAAGGGTTGCCGGCGGCACGAAAGGCTTGCATTTGGGCTTCAAACTGCGCCTCGGCCGGGTAGACATGTTCTGCCATGAACGAGAGCACACGCTGCTGCAGCTCCTTGACCTTGGGCGAGAATTCGAAGTCCACGGCAGTCCTTTCGGCGTTTGGTGTTCAATGCTGGACAAGGGCCGACTGAGCCAGCTCCCATGCTTGCTCCGCGAGGGGGCGGGTGCGCTTGCCGGTCTCGAGCGCCAAGGCGCTTGCGGCGTTGCCTTGTAAAGCGCGCGCCACAATGCCCTGCAAAATCCCGACGAGTCGAAACATGTTGAAAACGAGGTAGTAGGTCCAATCGGCGCGGGCGACCGATTGGCCCCCGACCCGCGATAGGTAGCGCTGTAGATACGCCTCTTCGGTTGGAATACCCAGCGCATCCAGATCGACGCCGCGCAAGCCGCGCAAAGTATCAAACGGCATGTGCCAGGCCATGCAATGGTATGCAAAATCGACCAACGGAGCACCGAGTGTCGAGAGTTCCCAATCGAGCACCGCCAGAATGCGCGGCTCGCTCGGGTGAAAAATTACGTTGTCTAAGCGGTAGTCGCCGTGCACGATCCGCGTTTGGCCCTCAAGCGGAATGTGTTCGGGCAGCCATTGAATCAATCGCTCGACGGCCTCGATGCGCTCGGTCTGCGCAGCACGGTACTGTTTGGTCCAGCGCGCGACTTGGCGCGCGATATAACCGCCGGGTTTGCCGTAGTCGGCCAGTCCCGCTGCGGCTGGGTCGACCCGGTGCAGCGCCGCGATCACGCGGTTGAGTTCGTCATAGATCGCCGCACGCTGCTCGCGCTGCATTCCCGGCAAGGCGGAGTCCCAGAAAACGCGGCCTTCCACGTAATCCATTATGTAAAAGGCGGTGCCGATAATCTGCTCGTCCTCGCACAACAGATGGGCACGCGCCACCGGTACCTCACTGTTTGCGAGCGCGCGAATTACGCGAAACTCCCGATCGACGGCGTGCGCCGACGCAAGTAGCACGCCAGGCGGTTTTCGGCGCAGCACATAGCGGTGCTCGCCGGCGGTAAGCAAAAAAGTCGGATTCGACTGGCCGCCCTTGAACTGCTGAACCTCGAGTACTCCACGGAAACCCTCGAGGTGTGCGCGCAGGTACTGCGACAGCCGCGCCTCGTCAAAGGCGTGCTGCGGGGCGACCGGCCGGGTTCCGGAGAAATTCTCTTGCGCCGTGGCGCTCATACGATCGACGAACCGCCGTCGACGGCGAGGTACTGGCCCGTAATGTGGCGGGAGGCGCGACTGGCGAGAAAAACAACCGCACCTTTGAGGTCCTCCTCGCCTCCCAGACGCCTGAGCGGGGTGCGCGCAAGCACCGCAGCGCCGACCTGCGCGAGCAACCCGGCAGACATCTTCGTCGGAAAAAACCCCGGGCAAATCGCGTTGACGTTGATGTCGAAACGTCCCCACTCCGCAGCCAGCGCACGGGTAAAGTGAATCGCTGCCGCCTTCGACGTGTTGTAGGCGATTGTCCGCATCCCTTCCTCGGCAGTCGCCTTGAGTCCCGCGATGGATGCGACGTTGATGATTTTGCCCCGGCGGCGTGGAATCATGCAGCGGCGCCCGACCTCGCGCGCGAGAAAAAACGGCGCACTCACGTTCAGGTTCATCACCTTGTGCCACGCTTCGTCCGGATACTCCTCGGCCGGAGCACCCCACGTCGCGCCTGCGTTGTTCACCAGAATATCGATGTCGCCTAACCCGGCAACGACTTCGTCGACAAGCGCGGGGATGCGGTCGAACTTCTGCAAATCACTGACGCAAGTCTGTACCCGAATTCCCAACGCCTCCAGATGCGCCTTGGCCGCCTGCAGTTCCTCGGCCTTGCGCGCGCTGATGGCGACTTTGCATCCCATCTCGCCCAACGCCTCGGCGAACTGCAAACCGAGTCCCCGCGAGCCACCCGTGACTAGCGCAACCTGGCCGGAGAGCTGAAAAAGATCCATGACGCCCATCGCGACCACTCCTCAGCACACTTCAAACAGGCCCGCCGCGCCCTGTCCGCCGCCCACACACATGGTCACGACGACAAACTTGACGCCACGGCGCTTTCCCTCGATGAGTGCGTGTCCCGTCAGGCGCGACCCGCTGACTCCGTAGGGATGGCCAAGAGCGATGGCGCCGCCGTTGACATTGAGCCGTTCGTCCGGGATCCCAAGCTTGTCGCGACAGTACAGCACTTGGCAGGCGAAAGCCTCATTGAGCTCCCAAAGGCCGATGTCTTCCATGCGCACGCCCGTGCGCTGCAGCAGTCGGGGAACCGCAAACACCGGACCGATCCCCATTTCTTCGGGTTCGCAGCCCGCGATTGCAAAACCGCGGAAGATCCCTAGCGGCCGCAGGCCGCGCTGCTCGGCAAACTTGCTGCTCGCTACCAGACAGGCCGACGCACCGTCGGAAATCTGACTCGCATTGCCCGCCGCCACCACGCCGCCGGGAAGCGCCGGCCGAATCTTGGAGACGCCCGCGAGCGTCGTATCGGAACGAATGCCCTCGTCGGCCGCAATCGTCACTTCTTGGGAACGAATCTGCCCGCTTGCCTTATCCGCCACGCCCATGATCGTGGTCATGGGCACGATCTCGTCGCGGTATTTGCCCGCGGCCTGTGCTGCGGCCGCACGCTGCTGGCTGCGCACCCCGTACTCGTCTTGAGACAAGCGCGAGATGCGATAACGCTTGGCCACCAGTTCGGCGGTTTGCAGCATCTCCCAGTACAGCTGCGGCTTGTGCTCCATAAGCCAGGGATCGCGGCGCATGTGCTGGTTGGCCTCGTTTTGCACGCAAGAGATGCTCTCGACGCCCCCCGCGACGATTACCGGAGCGCCCTCGGTCATCACGCGCTGCGCGGCCATAGCGATGGATTGCAGGCCGGTCGCACAGAACCGGTTCACGGTAACGCCGGCCGTCGTCACCGGCAGTCCGGCACGCAGCGCGATCGCGCGCGCGATGTTGCCGCCCGTGGTGCCCTCCCCGAGGGCTCCGCCCATGATGACGTCCTCGACTTCCGCCGGATCAATTCCGGCGCGCGCCACGGCATGGCGAACCGCGTGCGCACCCAAGGTTGCGCCATAGGTCATGTTGAAAGCGCCCTTCCAGCTCTTGGCCAGCCCGGTGCGCGCGGTAGAAACGATGACGGCATCGACCATGAGAGGGACTCCTGTTGTGGCAGCTGCGGCCCCGGGCGCTAGCTAAAGTTCTTGCCTTCCTTGGCGAGGCGCTCAAGAAGGGCTGCGGGGGTCCACGCGGCAGCGTCGGCCGGTGACTCGGCGGCAATACGGCGCAAGGCCCGAACGACGTTGGGCAACCCGACTTCGTTTGCGTAGTGCATCGGTCCGCCGCGGTGCGCCGGAAACCCGTAGCCGTTGAGATAGACAACATCGATGTCCGAAGCGCGCTGCGCAATACCGTCCTCGAGAATCCGCGCGCCTTCGTTGACCAGCGCGTAGATGCAGCGCTCCACGATTTCCCCATCGCGAACCGTGCGTGGCGTATATCCGCGTTCCTTACGCCATTGCTCGATAATCTGCTCGACCGCCGGATCCGACAGCGGTTCTCGACGACCCGGTTCGTAGCGATACCACCCCGCCCCCGTTTTTTGTCCGTAGCGCCCCGCTTCGCAGATGCGGTCGGCAACGCTCGACAAGTCGAGCTCCGGGTGCTCGGCACCGCGGCGCTTACGGATGGCCCATCCGATATCGAGACCCGCAAGGTCGCCAACGCGGAAGATCCCCATTGCCATGCCGAACTGCTCCAGGGCCCGGTCGACCTGCTGCGGGCTCGCACCCAGGTTCAGCAAATCGTTGGCCGCAGCTCCGTAGCGCGCGAGCATGCGATTGCCGATAAATCCGTCGCAAACGCCCGAAACGACGGCAACCTTGCGAATCCGCTTAGCCAGCTGCATCGCGGTGGCCAGGACATCGGCGCCGGTCCGCTCGCCGCGCACGACCTCGAGCAGACGCATGACATTGGCCGGACTGAAAAAGTGCAAACCGATCACGTCGCCGGGCCTCGACGTGAATTGGGCAATGCGGTTGAGGTCCAGCGTTGACGTGTTCGAAGCGAGGATGGCGCCGCGCCGCAGCGTCTTGTCGAGCGTCTCGAACACCGCCTGCTTGGCCGAAAGTTCTTCAAAGACCGCTTCGATGACCAGATCGGTTGCGGCGAGATCCTCGTAGCGCAACGTCGGCTCGATCCGCGCCATTCGCACATCGAGCTGATCTTGCGAGATTTTGCCTCTGGTCAGCGATACCTCGTAGTTTTTCCGAATCGTGGACAATCCCCGGTCAAGGGCTGCCTGGTTGACCTCGAGCAATACCACCGGGAGGCCCGCATTGGCGAAAGACATCGCAATGCCGCCGCCCATCGTGCCGGCCCCGACGATGCCCACTTTGCGGATCTCGCGCAGCGGGGTGTCAGCCGGCAGTCCGTCGACTTTGCTCGCGGCGCGTTCTGCAGCAAAGACGTGTCGCAGGGCGCGCGATTCGGGCGTATTCATCAGCTCAATAAAGGCGGCGCGCTCGATTTTCATACCCTCATCGAAGGGTTTGTTCACGGCGGCGGCCACAGCGTCGATGCACTGCATGGGTGCGGGCAGATTCTTTGCAATGGTGCGCACCGTGTTGCGAGCGAACTGCAGGTAGGGTTCTGCCGCCGACGCATCAATGCTCTGGTCACGCAAGCGCCGCAGTGGCCGCTCCTCAGAGACAACGCGCCGCGCAAAGTCCAACGCGGCGGGTAGCAGTTCTCCTTCGACGACGACATCGACCAGAGCGGTTGCGGCAAAACCCGAAGCCTTGCGCGGCTCCCCGGAGAGAATCATGTTTAATGCCGTCTCCAGGCCGACGGCGCGAGGCAGACGTTGCGTACCCCCGGCGCCAGGCAGCAGGCCCAGCTTGACCTCCGGCAGACCCAGCATGGCATCGGCTTTGGCGACGCGCCAGTGACAGCTAAGAGCCAGTTCGAGTCCTCCACCCAAGCAATTGCCCGCGATGGCTGCCACGAGCGGTTTGGGCGAAGAGTCCAGGGCGGCTATCACACTGAGCAAGTTGGGCTCCTGATACGACTTCGGAGTGCCGAACTCGCGCAAATCCGCTCCACCCGAAAAAAGACCTTCGCCACCCGTCAACACGAGTGCGCGCACCTGCGGATCGTTGATGGCGCGGTCGAAGGCCTCGAGCAGGTCGCAGCGCAGGCCGTAACTCAGCCCGTTTACCGGAGGATTGTTGAGCGTGAGCACGGCCACATCGCCACGCACGCCGTAAGAGAGGTTGTCCATGAGCGTCGGGCCCCGCGCGAGATCGTGCTACCCAAGGAAGAGCGCTGCAGCCGAAGAGTTCTGCAGTGCAGACGTGCGTTCCGTTTCGTGCCGATGATAGATAAGCATTCCCAAGGTGTAAAGCTGCCACCCCACGGCTGTCTGCGCCGTATTACGTAATCCCATGGGGGTTTTCGGGCGACGGGAGGACCGACCTCGACTCGAGGCTCGCAGCAGGGAGCGAGCCATGCGTGGCGAGGCAACCGCGATGGTGCCGATCGGGACGCCGAAAATTTCTCGTTAACGAGACGTCTCTCACGCCAGCAAAAAGAGCGCCCTGGCCCGCGCGACGCAGCGCGCTAGCGTGGTAGCGCGCCTTCCAATTGCGCCACCAAGTCGAGCAATCGTGGGCGTACCTTGTCAAGCAAGAATTCCGGGGAGAGTTTGAACGCAGGTCCTCCGACATTCATGGCCATGACCGGCAAACCATTGCCCGGATCGAACGCCCGTGCAATTCCGTTCACATTTTCTTGCCACTCGCCAAAGGAGCAAGCCACCCCGAGCGTGCGGTAGTCT
>Ga0187780_10000738_pt1 | contig 24227 bp, 21 predicted proteins | sample 1015_Q2_SP10_20__FD_132429 | JGI IMG/M metagenome (GOLD analysis project Ga0187780, IMG submission 132429) | Tropical peat soil microbial communities from peatlands in Department of Meta, Colombia - 1015_Q2_SP10_20_MG | ecosystem: Environmental > Terrestrial > Soil > Wetlands > Peat | place... | reverse complement strand
GGCGGGTGTCGCGGTCCCGATCGTCCCCGGCGTGATGCCCATCAACCGTTTTTCGCAGCTGTCCCGGTTCTCCGACGCTTGCGGTGCGGAGATCCCGCGCTGGATCCGCCGCAAGCTCGAGGGTCTGGGCGACGACGGCGCGTCGATTCGCTCTTTCGGCCTGGATGTGGTGACGCAGCTGTGCGATCAGCTGCTCCGCGGCGGCGCCCCGGGATTGCATTTCTACACGCTCAACCGGGCTGGTCCGACCAGCACGATCTGGCAGCGGCTCGGGTTGTCCTAGAGCTTCCCTGGCGCGGCGACTTTGTCAGGCCACCAGCCGCTTCTTCTGCTGCGCCGCTCTGGTGTGCAGCTGCGCGTAGGCCTGGTGGGCCGCTGCTTCCGCTTCGCCCACGTGGATCGGGAGGCCCATGTCGGACAGCACTGAGCCCAGCGCTGACAGAAAGAGCATCACGTTTTCCGGTTTGCACGAATAGCCCATGATCCCCACGCGCCAGATCTTTCCGGCGAGCGGGCCCAGACCGGCGCCCACTTCGAGATTGAATTCGCCCAGCAGCGTGCGGCGCACCTCGGCCTCACGCTCCTGGATGGCGTCGGGCACGTGCACGGCATTCATCTGCGGCAGGCGCGCGCCCTCCTTGACCAGGTACTTGAGCCCCATCGCTTCCAGCCCGGCCTTGAGCGCCAGGTGATGGCGCTGATGCCGCGCCCACGCGTTCTCGATGCCCTCCTCTTTCAGGATCAGCAGCGCTTCGTGCAGCGCGTACAGGCTGTTGGTGGGCGCGGTGTGATGATAAGTGCGCGTGGTGGCGCCCCAATAGCCAAGCAGCAGATTCATGTCCATGAACCAGCTGTGGATCTTGTCCTTGCGTGACTTAACGTATTCGACCACGCGATCGCTGAACGACACCGGCGACAGGCCCGGCGTGCACGACAGGCATTTCTGGCTGGCCGAGTAGATCGCGTCCACGTTCCACTCATCGACCAGCACCGGCGTGCCGGCCAGCGAGGTGACCGCGTCCATAATGGTGAGCGCGTTGTGCCGGTGCGCGATGTCGACGAGCGTCTTGGCATCGGATTGCACGCCCGTCGATGTTTCCGCGTGGACGAAGGCGACCAGGCGCACATCCGGATTCTTCTTCAGCGTGTCTTCGAGCTTGTTCGGATCAACGGGCTCGCCCCAGACATCCTCCACGACCACAGGCACGGCGCCGCAGCGCTCGACGTTCTCGATCATGCGCCCGCCGAATACGCCGTTGCGGCAGACGACGACCTTGTCGCCCGGCGCGACGAGGTTCACGAAGCAGTACTCCATCCCCACCGAGCCAGGTCCCGACACCGGGAAGGTGAGCGCGTTCTTGGTCTGGAACGCGTAGCGCAGCAGCGCTTTCAACTCCTCCATCATCTCGACGAACACCGGGTCAAGGTAGCCGATCGCGGGCAGGCTCATGGCCGCCATGACGCGCGGGTTGATCTCCGACGGGCCCGGACCCATCAGAGTGCGCTGCGGCGGGTGGAAAGAATGAATTCTTCGGGCTGGAAAGAAGGGGTTCATCGTGTCGTTTCCCGCTAGCGAGGGTCCAAAAAGGCTGTCTTCTTCGCCGCGCGACTTGAGCCTGATCGGCTTGCGCGCGTTGGCTTCGTTCAACACCTCCACCGCTGCGACCGCTCCATCGGTGAGGCGCTCGACCTCCATGGCCCAGCGCGAGGGAACGTAGCCTGACTTGACCCAGTTGCTGACGAGGGCGCGATCGACGCGAAAGCGTCGGGCGACCTCCGCCTGGCTCCCGAACAGGGTGACGAGCCGCTCAGCGCAGTTCATGAGGTACTCGGTGGCATGACGACCTGAAATTCTGCCTTATCAAATTGAATTTGACAAGGCGGGCTTGAAGGAAGTCAGTGGGAGGAGACTGAGGACTCGCGCCTCCCCCCGCTATTTCCCTGTAGATTAAGTCAGTGAGCCTATACGTGGCCTGCGTTAGAATGGATGCAAGCGCTCACACTGAGCCACGCACGTCGGTCATCACCGAACGCCCGGAGAGGAAGCGATACAAGAGCATGCCCGCGATCATAGCCACTACGAACACCCACACAAGCGCGTTACCGAAGGTAGTGCTGACGATCGCGGGACCGGGGCAGAAGCCCGACAGACCCCAGCCCACTCCGAAAATCAGCGACCCCGCGAGCAAAGGCCGGTCGATCCTGGCCTCGGTCGGCACCACGAACTGCGCGGCCACGAGCGGGGCTCTGCGCCCCCTGATCGACCAGTAGACCGCACCGAACACCGCCAGCGCTCCGGCCATCACCAGCGCCAGACTTGGGTCCCAGCTCCCCGTGATGTCGAGGAACCCGATTACCTTGGCCGGGTTGGACATCTGCGACACGATCAGCCCGATGCCGAACACGAGGCCGCTGAGAAACGCAATGACGCAGCGCTTCATAGCAGATGCTTCACGACGGATACAGTAAGCATGCCACTCACCATGAAGGACAACGTCGCCACGATCGAGCGCGCGGAGAGCCGTCCGATGCCGCATACCCCGTGTCCACTCGTGCAGCCGCTGCCCATCTGCGTACCGAATCCCACCAGCAGGCCCGCGACCGCGAGCTGTCCGCCACCAGCCGCGAGATCGAGATGAACCTCCTCGGGGAAGAAGACAACAGCGCCGAGACCCGCTGCTAGCAGGCCCGCCAGAAACGCGAAGCGCCAGCCGTTGTCGGATCCGCGTTCCGTCAGCGCGTTGCCCAGGATGGTGCTGACACCGGCGATGCGCCCAAGCGTCCACCACAACAAGGCGGCGGCGAGCCCGACGAGCGCGCCGCCGATGAGCGCGGAAAATGGGGTGAAGTTCACGATGTGCATCTCTGCCTCCCGTCAGACGGCGTCCACCCGGCGTAGGGGAATAACTGTGTTGGTCGTCGGTTCCTCATCGAACGCGACGTCGCCCTCCAGCAGCGGGCGGCCCGCTGCCTCCAGGCCGAAGAAGTCGAACAGGCTGCGGTCAAGGAGGTGGGACGGGTTCACGTGAGCGAGGCTGTTGAACATGGTCTCGATGCGCCCAGGATACTTGCGGGCCCATTCGTGCAGCATGGCCTTGACTTGCTGGCGCTGCAGTGTTTCCTGAGACCCACACAAGTTGCAGGGAATGATGGGAAAGCTCTGCACCTCGGCGTACGTGGTCAGATCCTCCTCAGCGACATAGGCCAGCGGCCGGATCACGATGTGCTCCCCGCTGTCGCTCGTGAGCTTGGGCGGCATCGCCTTCAGCTTGCCGGCGAAGAACAGGTTGAGGAAAAAGGTCTCCAGGATGTCGTTGCGGTGGTGGCCCAGCGCTATGCGCGTTGCGCCCATTTCCTTGGCCACGCGGTAGATCACACCGCGCCGCAGGCGTGAGCACAGGCCGCACATGGTCTTGCCCTCGGGGATCACGCGCTTGACGACGCTGTATGTGTCCTGCTGCGCGACGCGAAACGGGATGCCAAGTGCGCTCAGGTAGTCAGGCAGCACTTCCCGCGGATAACCCGGATGCCGTTGGTCCAGATGGAAAGCGACGACCTCGAAATCCACCTGGGCGTGCCCGCGCAGACCCAGCAGGATATCGAGCAAGGCGTAGCTGTCCTTGCCGCCGGAGACGCAAACCATGACGCGGTCGCCGGGACCGATCATGTCGTAGTCGGCGATCGCCGCGCCGACCTGGCGGCGCAGCCTCTTCTTGAGCTTGTTCGTTTCGTACTTGTCTTTCTGCGCTCCCATGCTCAGCTCACAGATGGATGCTGCGGCCGCCGTCCACGGCGATGACCTGGCCAGTGATGTAGGGTGAGTCGTAGATCAAGAAGCGCACGGCGCGCGCGACGTCCTCAGGTTCGCCCATGCGCTTGAGCAGCGTCGTGTGGATGATCCGCTGGCGCGCGAGATCATCCGACCAGCGCTCGTCCTCGGGCCACAGGATGGGCCCCGGGGAGACCCCGTTCACTCGCACGTCCGGTCCGAGGTCGGACGCGAGGGCCCGGGTCAGCGCGAGCAGCCCGCCTTTGGCCACGCTGTAGACCGCGTAGGTGCGCATCGGGAGGTCGGCGTGGATGTCGACGATGTTCACGATGCAGCCATGAGTACGCTTCAGATGGGGCGCGGCGGCCTGCGACAGAAAGAGCGGGCTCTTGAGATTGGTCCCTACCAGATCATCCCAGGCCTGCTCGGTGATCTCCCCGATTGGCGTCGGATGGAAGCTGGAGGCGTTGTTGACGAGCGCGTCCAGCCGCCCGAAGCGGTTGACGGTCTCGTTGACCGTGCTCGGCAGCAGCGACAGGTTGAGCAGGTCCGCCTGCACCAGTGCAACCGAGTCTGGTCGAGCGCCGTTCAGCTCGGCCTGCAGCGCGCGCGCTTCGTTTGCAGAGCTGCGATAGTGCAGCATCAGACGGGCGCCGGCTGCGTGGAGCAGGCGGCAGGTCGCAGCGCCGACGCGGCGCGCGCCTCCGGTGATCAGTACGACTTTGTCATCCATGCCCGTGAGTGAATCCCCGATCCCGCGAGTCCAGTAGAATTCTAGCCGAATTGTATCTCCCGCCCGACCCGCTTCTCCCACCTTGAACTGCCCAGTCATCGCCGATCTGGACGCGGATGCTCTCGCTCACAGCCGCAGGCTGGTCGAGTTGATCTGCGCGGAGATCGCGCGCTCGCAAGGCTGGATCGGCTTCGACCGTTTCATGCAGCTCGCGCTGTATGCCCCGGGGTTGGGTTACTACAGCGGCGGCGCCACCAAGCTCGGTGCAGCGGGCGACTTCGTCACCGCCCCCGAGCTCTCGCCTTTATACGGCCGCACGCTCGCCCGGCAGATCGGCGATATCGTCTCGCTCAGCGCCGGCAACGTGCTCGAGCTGGGCGCCGGTTCCGGGCGCCTGGCCGAAGAGGTCCTGCGAGGACTGGACATGGCGGGAGCGCTGCCTGACCGCTATCTGATCCTCGAGGTGAGCGCCGAGCTCGCCGAGCGGCAAAGGCAGCGCCTGGAGAGCCTTCCCGGGCGACTCGCATCGCGCGTGAGCTGGATCGATCGGCTGCCGGAGACTTTCCGCGGCGCTGTCGTGAGCAATGAAGTGCTCGATGCGCTGCCCGTGCACCTCGTATCGTGGAGCGAGAACGGCATTCGCGAGCGTGGGGTCGCCTGGTCTGGCGGTCGATTCGTGTGGGACGAACGGACGGCAAACGACCGCGAGCTGCTTGCCGAAGCGCGCCGTCTCGATCCACCCGCTCCCTACCTCAGCGAACTGGCTAGAGCCGGACCGGCGCTGGTTGCAGCGATCGGCAGCATGCTCGAATGCGGCATCCTGCTCGTGATCGACTACGGCTTCGGCGAGCGCGAGTACTACCACCCGCAGCGCAACCGCGGCACGCTCATGTGCCACTTCCGGCAACGCGCCCACGACGATCCGTTTTTCCTGCCTGGACTCCAGGACATCACCAGTCACGTCGATTTTACCGCGGTGAGCCGGGCCGCGACCGGCGCCGGGCTCGAGCTATTCGGCTATACGACGCAGTCGCATTTTCTCGTGAATCTCGGCATCACGGACCTTATGACGCTGACCTCCGCAGAGGACGCGGCGGCGTATTTGCCGCTTGCAGCACAGGCGCAAAAACTGCTGAGCCCAGCCGAAATGGGAGAGCTGTTCAAGGTGGTCGCGCTGGGACGCGGCATCGATGGTCCCCTCGAAGGCTTCCGTGGCGGGGACCTGAGCCGGCTGCTGTAGAATGCCGCCTCCCCTGCGATTGAGCCGATGATCTCTGCCCTGCGCACCGCGGACGATCGATTCGCGATCCTTCCGGGATTTCCCTATCCCGCGCACTACCTCGCTCGGCTGCGCGGTTTCGAGGGGCTGCGCATGCACTATATCGATGCGGGAAACCCTGCCGCGGAATCGGTGTTCGTGAGTCTGCACGGCCAGCCGACGTGGAGCTATCTGTTCCGCCGGATGATCCCGGTGTTCGAGCGGGCGGGCCATCGCATTCTGGCCCCCGACCTGTTCGGTTTCGGCCGCTCCGACAAGCCGGTGGACGAGTCGCTTTACACGTTCGACTTCCACCGCGACGCGTTGCTCGCGTTTTTCGAGGCCCTCGATGTGCGCAACGCCTGCCTGGTCGTGCAGGACTGGGGCGGACTGCTCGGACTGACGCTGCCGATGGCGGTGCCGGAGCGCATCACGCGGCTGCTGGTGATGAACACGGCGCTCGGCACCGGAGATCAACCCTTGCCGGAGGGTTTTCTAGCCTGGCGAGATTGGGCCAACCAGAACCCAGACATGGCGGTGGGCAAGCTGCTCGGGCGCGCGTGTCCGCAACTCACGCCGGCCGAATGCGCTGCCTACGACGCGCCCTACCCGGACACGCGCTACAAGGCCGGGGTGAGGCGCTTTCCGAACCTGGTCCCGGATCGTCCGGAGGCACCCGGAGCGGCGACTTCTCGCGAGGCGCGCGAATGGCTGCGCACGCGCTGGAACGGGCAAAGCTTCATGGCCATCGGCATGCGGGACCCCGTGCTTGGGCCCCCGGTCATGCGCGCGCTGCACGGCCACATCCGCGGTTGTCCCGCGCCGATGGAAGTGCCCGAGGCCGGCCATTTCGTGCAGGAATGGGGGGAAAGCATCGCCACTGCGGCTCTCGCTCTTTTTTTTCCGTGATTGCCGCCAAGACGCCAAGGCGCCAAGACAGCAACAATGCTTGCGCGCAGCAAGCGCGTCCCGTGAGGTCGGTGTGTTCGATTGATCTGCAGTTCGTCGCGACGTTGCTCGAAGCCATCGCTCGGTCTTCTCGGCGCCTTGGCGCCTTGCCGGCTCCCTAGTCCGAAAAAATGCACATCCACATCCTAGGCATCTGCGGCACGTTCATGGGCGGCATCGCGGTGATCGCGAAGCAGGCCGGGCACGAAGTCACCGGCTGCGACGCCAACGTCTATCCGCCGATGAGCACGCAGCTCGAGTCGCAGGGCATTCGATTGACGGAAGGTTGGGATCCCAGGCAGATCGAGCTCGAGCCGGATCTGTTCGTGATCGGCAACGTAGTTTCGCGCGGCAACCCGCTGGTCGAAGAGATTCTCGAGCGCAACCTGTCTTACATCTCGGGGCCGCAGTGGCTCTACGAGCAGGTGCTGCACGACCGATGGGTGCTGGCCGTTGCCGGGACGCACGGCAAGACCACCACCAGCGCGATGCTGGCATGGGTCCTCGAGGATGCCGGGCTCGCGCCCGGGTTCCTGATCGGCGGCGTGCCTGAGAACTTCGGCGTCTCGGCGCGCCTGACCGAAACGCCGTTCTTCGTCATCGAAGCCGACGAATATGACACTGCGTTTTTCGACAAGCGCTCGAAGTTTGTCCACTATCACCCGCGCACGGCCGTGCTCAACAACCTGGAGTACGACCATGCCGACATCTTCCCGGATCTGGCGGCCATCGAAACGCAGTTCCATCACCTCGTGCGCACCATCGCGCGCAACGGGCTCATCGCCGCCAACGGCCGGGAGCAGAGCATGCAGCGGGTGCTGGAGCGGGGATGCTGGACACCGGTCGAACGGCTGGGCGTGGACGACGGCTGGTCGGCGAGCGATCCGGCCGCTGATGGCGAATTCGCAGTGCGCCTGCGTGGCGTGCCGCAGGGGATAGTTCGTTGGGAACTGCTGGGCGAGCACAATCGGCTCAATGCACTCGCCGCCCTAGCCGCCGCGCGCCACACCGGCGTTCCCGTCACGCAGGGGATCGAGGCCTTGGGGCGCTTCAAGAACGTCAAGCGCCGCATGGAGGTGCGCGGCGTCGTCAACGGCGTGACGGTGTACGACGATTTCGCCCATCACCCGACGGCGATACACCTCACGCTGGCGGGGCTGCACGCCAAGGCCGGAAAGGCGAGGATCCTCGCCGTGCTGGAGCCGCGCTCCGCCACGATGAAGCTCGGGGTAATGAAGGACAGCCTTGCGCCCAGCCTGGCCGACGCTCAACTCGTGTTTTGCTATACCGGCGGCATCGGCTGGGACGCGCAGGGCGCGCTGGCACCGCTGGGTGCCAAGGCAGCCTGTTACGACGACCTGAACGCGCTGGTCGACGCCATCGTGGGGGCCGCACAGCCCGGAGATCACGTGCTGGTGATGAGCAACGGCGGCTTCGGCGGCCTTCATGCCAAGCTGCTGCAGGCGCTGGCTGGCGCATAGGCGGCGCGATGCAACCGGAAGCCACGTCGCCAAGTTTGGCGACACACACTGCCGTCTCGCCGCGCACGGGAACGCGCTGGGTCCAGCTCGCGCTCGGCGTGGTGTGCATGATGTCGATCTCGAGCCCGCAATACGTGTGGGCGCTGTTCACCAAGCCGCTGGCACACGCGCTGGGTGCGACCCTGGCACAGCTGCAGGTCACTTTCTCCATTCTCATCGTGCTGCAGACTTTTCTTGCCCCGCTGCAGGGATTCCTGATCGAACGATTTGGCCCCAGGCGCCTGCTCTCGCTCGGTGCGCTCCTGACGGGTGCGAGCTGGGTGCTCGCTGCGCGCGCGACCGACGTCGTGTCGCTGTACCTGACCTACGGTTTGTTCGGGGGCGTCGGCACCGGGATCATCTACATCGGGGTGATCGGCCTCATGGTGAAGTGGTTTCCCGACAGGCGTGGCCTCGCCGCCGGCGCAGTCGCAGCCGGTTATGGCATGGGTGCGGTATTCACCACCTTTCCCATCTCGACCGGGATCGCACAATCCGGCTATCAGCACACCCTGGTCGTCTATGGGATCGTGTTCGGCGCCGTCGGGCTCCTGGCGGCGCTGGCGCTGCGGAGTCCGGCGCCCGCATCCGGCAGGGCCCTGGCCTCTTTTCAGAGACAGGGACTCGGGGCCGACACGACACCTGGGGCGATGCTCCGGTCGCCGATCTTCTGGCTCCTGTTCGCGATGATGACCATGATGTCGACCTCCGGGCTCATGGTGATCTCGCAGATGGGTGCCTTCGCGCGCGACTTCGGGGTGGCCGATGTGGCGGTTTTCGGACTCAGCGCTCTGCCGCTTGCCCTCACCCTCGACCGCATCACGAATGGCCTGACGCGGCCTTTCTTCGGCTGGGTATCCGACCGGGTCGGGCGCGAGAACACGATGTTCATCGCCTTTGCGCTGGAAGGGGTGGCCATGACGGCGTGGCTTGTCACGAGGGACAACGCCGTGCTGTTCGTGCTGCTGTCGGGCCTCGTCTTCTTCGGGTGGGGCGAGATCTTCTCGCTGTTCCCCTCCACTCTGACCGACACCTTCGGCGCGCGCCACGCCACCACGAACTACGGGCTTCTGTACATGGCGCAGGGCGTGGGCTCGATCCTCGGCGGTCCGCTGGCAGCGCTCCTGTATCAGCGCACGGGCAGCTGGACCGGCGTATTTGCCGTCGTCATCGCGATGAACTTTGCCACCGCTGCTCTGGCGCTGTCGGTGTTGAAGCCGGTGCGCAGGCGCTATCTCGCGCAGCACGCGAAGGAGACGGCGTGATGCTCGTTTACCTGCACGGCTTCAACAGCTCACCCGCGTCACACAAGGCGCGGCTGCTCGAACGCCGGCTGGAAGAATTGGGAAAGGCGGGCGAATTCTCCTGTCCGGCGTTGCCAGTCCGACCCGCTCGGGCCATCGCGCTGGTCGAGGACACTCTGTGCGTCGCGGAGCCAGAGCGGGTGACGCTCGTGGGCAGCTCGCTCGGCGGCTACTACGCCACTTATCTTGCCGAGCGGTTCGGCGTGCGCGCGGTGCTGATCAACCCGGCCGTGAAGCCATACGAGGGGTTGCGCGCCTATCTCGGTCCGCAGCGCAACCTTTACACCGGCGAGGCCTACGAGCTGACCGAGCAACACCTCGACGAGCTGCGGGCGCTGGAGGTGGACCAGCCCACCCGCGCGGAGCGCTATTACCTCATGGTGACAACCGGCGACGAGGTGCTCGACTACCGCGTGGCTGAACGTAAGTACGCAGGCGCGAAGCAGCTGGTCGTGTCCGGTGACAATCACGGGTTCAGCACGTTCGCCGACTACATGGACAGCGTTCTGGATTTTGCCGGGATGCGGAGAGCCGGATCGTCGGGGCCATGAATGTTTTCTACGAGGAGGAGGGCGGCTTCAAGATCGGCGCCATCCTCGCCGACCACGACACCTCCCTCCAGGTCGAGGCGCCGCACGGCAAGCGCAGCAAGGTCAAGACCTCGAACGTCGTGTTCCGTTTCGGCGAAGCGTTGTCCGGCTTCATGGAGGGCGCGCAGGAGGCCGCGGTCAGCATCGACCTCGATTTTCTGTGGGAATGCTGCGCACAGGAGGAGTTTTCCTACGAAACTCTGGCGCGCGATTACTTCGGCCGTCAGCCAAATGCGCGCGAGGCTGCCGCTGTTCTGCTGCGCCTGCATGGTGCGCCGATGTACTTCTACAAGAAAGGCAAGGGGCGCTACCGGCCGGCGCCGCCCGACGCGCTCAAGGCCGCGCTCGCCAGCGTCGAGCGCAAACGCCAGCAGGCGGTGCTGCAGGCGCAGTACGTTGAGCAATTGCAACGCTTCGAACTGCCCGAAGCGTTTCGAACACGGCTGCCGCAGTTGCTGTACAAACCCGATCGCAGCACCGTGGAGGTCAAGGCGCTCGAAGAAGCATCTGCCAAACTCAAGCTGTCGCCGCTGCGGCTGCTCGAAAAGTGCGGCGCCATCGCCTCCACCCGGGACTATCATTTCGATCGCTTCCTGTTCGAGCACTTCCCGCGCGGGACCGCATTCAGCGCGCTCCCGGACGCTCCGCCGCCAATCGAGCTGCCGGTCGCGGACGCGGTGGCCTTCAGCATCGACGACAGCACCACCACCGAGATCGATGACGCCTTCTCTGTCACCCGCGTTCCTGGAGGCGGCTGGCGCATAGGGATCCACATTGCAGCTCCGTCGCTCGGCGTGGCGCCCGGGTCGTCTCTGGACCAGGAGGCTGCGGCGCGGCTGTCAACTGTTTACACGCCGGGCGCGAAGATCACCATGCTGCCAGATGAGCTCATCGCGGGCTATTCCCTGGCGGAAGCGCAGACCTGCCCGGCTCTGTCGCTGTATCTGGACATGTCCTCCGACCTCGCCGTGCGCGGCAACCACACCGTGCTCGAGCGCGTGCACATCGCAGCCAACCTGCGGCATGCGGAGCTCGAGGCGCAATTCAACGAGGAAAGCCTGAGCACTGCGCTGCCGGATTTTCCGTTTGCTCGAGAGCTCAAGCTCCTCTGGGAGCTCGCCACAGTGCTGGAGGCCGGACGCGGGCGGCCGGAGCCGGTGAGGGGAATCAATCTCGACTACAACTTCTACGTCGATGGCGAGCGCGTGCGCATCGTCGAGCGGCGGCGCGGCTCCCCGGTGGACAAGCTGGTGTCGGAGCTCATGATCCTGGTCAACTCCGAGTGGGGGCGCGCGCTGGCGCAGGCCGGGGTAGCCGGCATCTACCGTGTGCAGAGCGACGGCAAGGTGCGCATGTCTACCGTGCCGTCAGGACATCACGGCCTGGGGGTGTCGCAGTACATCTGGGCGAGCTCCCCGATCCGGCGCTACGTCGATCTCGTGAACCAGCGCCAGCTCATCGCCTGGCATCGCGGCGAACCTGCGCCTTACTCTGCCGGCAGCGAGCAGTTGCTGTCGGTGATGCGCGATTTCGAGATCGCGTCCGACATCTATTCCCAGTTCCAGGACACTATGGAACGCTACTGGTGCTTGCGCTGGCTGCTGCAGGAAGCCAGCGTGACCATCACCGCCGAGGTGATTCGGGATAATCTGGTCAAGATCGACCGTATCCCGCTCCTGGCGAGGGTCATGTCACTGCCGACTCTGGAGCCCGGTGTAAAGGTCCAAGTGAGAATCTCCGATATCGATCTTCTGGAGCTCACGTTCCACACCGAGTACGTCGGCGCGGGCTAGATCCCGCTCCCCGGGGGTCGGCCCGAGGCGTACTGGGACAGACTCCGCCATCTCAACCTAGAATAGATCATCTTGACTGTCGCCTCGTCAGCACTGCCGGTTCCCAGCGCAGCCGCCCGCCGGGCCGATCGGTCCGAAGCGGTCGCCGACCCCATGTTTCCACTATCCAATCATGGGCCGTTCAGCGTTGCGCTGGCGCTGTCTGTGGTGTTCCACTCGGTTCTGCTGCTGATTACGTTTCAATTTCCGGACGCGTTGCGCGCTACCACGGCTGCTCCCCTGGAGGTCGTGCTGGTTAACAGCAAGACGGCATCGCGCCCGATGCGGGCCGATGCGCTGGCGCAGGCGAATCTGGATGGCGGCGGAAATACCGAGGCCAACCGGCGGGCGAAAACCAACTTGCCTGCGTTGCCGGAAATGCCGAGCGACGCGCAGCTGGCTTTGGCTGCCCGGCGCGTGCAGCAGCTTGAGATGGAAGCCCATCGTCTCCTGACGCGGCTCGAGGCCAGCAGCAACGCTGCGCACCCGAACACGCGTCCGGTGCAGCAGGTCTTGCCAAACCGCGCGCCCCAGGTCGCGGATCTGCCCAACCAGCAGCTGGCGATCGCCCGCCTCGAGGCTCAGATCGCACGCGAATGGGATGCATACCAGAGACTGCCCCGGCGCAAGTTCCTTGGCGCGCGCACCCAAAGCGCGCTGGAAGCGGAGTATCTGGACTGGTGGCGTCAGCGCATCGAGCGCGTCGGCACCGCCAATTTCCCGGGCGAGGCCAAGCGGCACGGGGTGTTCGGAGTCGTGATGGTGACGGTGGGGATCAGAGCGGACGGCACGGTAGAGAAGGTCGAGATCGAACGCTCGTCGGGTTCGCCCGTCCTCGATCTGGCCGTGGAGAGAATCGTTCAACTGGCCGGTCCGTTCCGGCCTTTTCCCGCCGAGCTGAAGAAGGAAGCTGATATTCTGCACGTCACCCGCAACTGGGCTTTCACCCGCAGCGACCTGCTGCTCAGCAGCGACAACTAGTTGTGACCGACCGCTACGCCGTCATCGGCAACCCGGTGGCGCACAGCAAATCGCCCTTCATACACGCGGAGTTTGCGCGCCAGACCGCGCAGGACCTCGTGTACGAGCGGATCCTGGCCCCGCTGGACCGGTTTGCCTCGGCGGTCGAAGACTTTCGTGCGGAGGGCGGCATCGGGCTCAACGTCACGCTGCCGTTCAAGCTCGAGGCGTTCCGCCTCGCGAACGAGTGCTCCGCGCGTGCGCAGGAGGCGCAAGCGGTGAACACGCTCAAGTTCGAGGGCAGCGCAGCCTACGGCGACAACACCGACGGGGTCGGGCTGGTGCGCGATATCCAACTGAATCTCGGCTTTCACATCGAAGGCCGCGATGTGCTGGTGATGGGAGCGGGTGGCGCGGCGCAGGGTGCGCTCGGCGCGCTGCTGGACGAGAAGCCGGCGCGTCTGGTCGTCGCCAACCGGACCGTCGAAAAGGCGGAATTGCTGGCGGAACGCTGGCGCACAAGACGCGGCCTCTCGGCTGAAATCATGCAGGCAAGTGGTTATGCCGAGCTTGCCGCTCAGCAGTTCGACCTGATCGTCAACTGCACGGCAGCGAGTTTGAGCGACACCGCGCCCGACCTGCCGCAGGGCATGTTCGCGCGCGACTGCCTCGCCTACGACATGGTGTACGGCAAGGGGATGACGCCGTTCCTGGAGCTGGCGTTGAGCCAGGGTGCCGGGCGGCTGGCGGATGGGATCGGCATGCTGGTGGAGCAGGCGGCCGAATCCTTTCTGGTCTGGCGCGGTGTGCGCCCGCAGACGCGACCGGTCATCGAAGCGCTCAAGGCGCGATGAAGAGGAGGCTCAGACGCTGGCTCGGGCGCGCGCTCGTGCTGGGCATCGGGCTCGTGCTCCTGTACGAGCTGTGGATCTTCTCACACGTGCTGTGGTGGAACTGGTTCAACCCGTCCACCAGCGCGTTCATGGAGGAGCGTCTCGAAGTGCTGCAGGAGCGCAATCCGGAAGCGAAGCTGCGCCATCAGTGGATCACATACGACAAGATCTCGCTCAACCTCAAGCGCGCCCTGGTCGCGGCCGAAGACGCCAACTTCATGGAGCACGAGGGCTTCGACTGGGACGCCATACAGAAGGCCTACGAGAAGAACCTGAAGAAGGGCAAGATCGTGGCCGGCGGCTCCACCATCAGCCAGCAGCTGGCCAAGAACCTGTTCCTCTCCGGGCGGCGAACACCGCTGCGCAAGGTGCAGGAAGCGATCATCACGGTGATGATCGAGACGGTGATGAGCAAGCAGCGCATCTTCGAGATCTATCTGAACAGCATCGAATGGGGCAATGCGGAGTTCGGAGCGGAGGCCGCAGCGCGCTACTATTTCAATCGCAGCGCCTCAAACTTGGATGCGTGGGAGGCAGCGCGCCTGGCGGCCATGGTGCCGAAGCCGCGCTACTACGACCGCAACCGCGACACGCCGTGGCTCGACACCAAGACCAATCTCATTCTGCAGCGCATGCCGTCTGCTCAAGTGCCCTGAAAGCTTGACTGAACCGCGGAGGCGCAGAGAACGCGGAGAACTGCAATACCGATCTGCGCTCTCCGTGTCTCTGGGGTTCGAACTGATTTATGCCTGAGTTGCCCGACATCACCATCTATATCGAGGCGCTGGAAGCGAGAATCGTCGGGCAGCGCCTGGAGCGCGTGCAGCTCCTCGACCCCTTCGTTCTGCGCTCGGTCGATCCTCCCATCAGTGCGGCGCTGGGTAAGCGGGTTCTCGCGCTGAGCCGCATCGGCAAGCGCATCGTGCTCGAGCTCGAAGGCGAGCTGTTCGCGGTTTTGCACTTGATGGTGGCGGGCCGACTGCTGTGGGTGGCGCCCGGGGCCAAGCTTCCGGCGCGCCGGCGTTTGGCTGTGTTCGAATTCAGCACCGGGCAGCTGGTCTTGACCGAAGCCGGCACCAGGCGCCGCGCGTCGCTGCACATGGTGCACGGCGAGGCGAATCTCGAACGGCTCGACCCCGGCGGCCTCGAGGTTCTGCAGGCAGACCTCGCCGCGTTTTCTGCACGGCTCGGGGCGGACAACCACACGCTCAAGCGTGCGCTCACGGATCCACACATCCTGAGCGGCATCGGCAACGCTTACTCGGACGAAATCCTGCATCGGGCGAAACTGTCGCCGGTCGCGCTGACCTCGCGCCTCTCGCAGGAGGAGATGGCACGCCTGTATCAGGCGACGCAGCAGACCCTGACTGAATGGACACAGCGGCTGCGGCAGGAAACCGGGGACGCCTTTCCGGTCAAGGTCACTGCGTTTCGCGACGGGATGGCTGTGCACGGGCGCTATCGCCAGCCGTGCCCGGTGTGCGGCGCGCCGGTGCAGCGCATCGTCTATGCCGACAACGAGACCAACTACTGCGCGCGCTGCCAGACCGGTGGGCGCGTGCTCGCCGACCGTACCCTGTCGCGCCTTCTGAAAAAGAGCTGGCCGCGCGACATCGACGAGCTGGATTGACGAGCGCCGGATCTAACGCGTTTGCTCGAAGATCCGGTAGTGGGCGAGGTCGAACTCGCCGCTCCCCTCCAGCAGGCCGAGCGGGAGCAGCAGATACTGACGATCGTAAGCGCGCATGATCAGGTTGCGCGACGGAGAGAACAGACCGGCGCGCATGAGCAGCGTCGCCTCGCCGGTCTGGACGGCGGCCGAGGGCAGCAGAATGCACAGCTCGCCCTGCGGCGGGAGCTGGCCGTCCTTTGGGCCCGTCGACGCCGGCAGGATAGTCACCGCCGCGCCTCCATGCGCCAGGATCTCGATGCCGATATGGCGGTGGGTCTGCTCGTCGGTGGTGACGCGCCGCACGATTCCAGCGCCCCAGCACACGCCTTCCTCGCGCCGGATGCCGATCAGGTTGCCCACCTTGAGCCAGGTGCCGTGCGGCTGCGAGACGAAAGCCCCGAGCCCGCCCACGCTCTCATTCTCGATCACCCACTCCTCGTCGTTGCTGACGAATGGCGATTCGAGAAATAACCCGCCCACGTTTGCTACCACCTCGTCGTAGTCGTGCACGACGCTGACGCGCTCGACGTGGCGGCGGCGGCGCTCCTTGCGTTGCGGCAACGTCGGTGCCCAATAGCGCAGAAGATGGCGCAGGGTAGTCTGCACAAGCGTCGGATCATAGTCGCCTCCGAGCGTCAGGTCGTCGGGCAGCGCGCGATTGCGGTCTATGGATTGCATGATCCGCTCGACTTCGCCAGCCGCCTCGCCCGCGCCGAACCCGCGCATGCCCGCGGTCAGGCGCGAATTGGCGGGCAGCCGCCCAGGCGGGCGCTCACCCGACAGCTCGAAGATGTAGTGCACACCGCGCGCGGGCCGCGGTGCAAGGCGAAACAGGCCTGCCAGCTGCGCGATCACACGCTCCGCTATTTCGATTTGCGCCGGGAGCAGGCCGTCGGGCGAAGAAACCGCCAGCATGAGAGCGCGCAGCAGCTCGCGCTCGGGGCTGGACTCGCCACGCGCACCGCGGTAGATGCCAAGAGTCGCCTGTGCGAATCCGAACGACTCCGCGAGCACGTACATCCCACCCAAGTCCTGCCACACCTGCGGATCGACCGGGCCGTAACGCAGCAGCGTCCATTTCAGCTGTGCACTGCAGGCCCGCATGCCCCGGCAGGTGATACGCGGCAATTGCGGCTTGAGTGCGGAAGCGCCCACCGCGCCAACCTCGTACTTGGCCAGGCAGAAGCGATACCCCTCGGCGAGCTGAGTCCAGTAGCCGTGAACTGTGGTCCATAGCCGCGTCTGCTGGAACTTGGTCAGGCGCTGGCCTTCGGCGATCAGGGCCTGGTTCAGCCGCCGCTCGAACGGACGGCCGCTGCGGTCGAGCAGGTCGACGATATCGAAGGCACGTCCAGGCCTGAGGTTCTCCGCGGTCTTCACTGCATCGAGATAGGAGGACACCAGCTCGAGCGCCGGTATCGGGTCCTTGCCCGCGAGCTCGTCGAGCAGAGTGTTTGCGCCCTGCTTGTCGTCGAGGAGATGATCCGATCTCCTCCCTCTCATCCAGCTCAGCATGTCGTGCTCCTGCCCTTAAACCGCAAATTAGCGATGGATTGTGACGCTATTGCGCCCGCATCCGCTAGTGGCTGCAAACCGACCATCGGCCTGCTGCAGGCGGGGTCCGCGGGCGCCGCGAACCGCCTCCCTTATAATGCCGCCGTTGCGGCAAGGACGACAGGCCGCGCGATGATCCGGCAAACCGATGTTGGTCCATCCTCAGTTCGATCCCGTGGCGCTGCAGCTGGGTCCGGTTTCCATCCGCTGGTACGGCCTCATGTACTTGGTCGGCTTCTTGGCGGGGTTGCTGCTCGGGCGGCTGCGCATACGTTCCCGTCCCGACTTGGGTTGGACCACGCGCGACCTGGATGATCTGCTTTTCTACTGCGTTCTCGGCGTGGTGCTGGGCGGGCGGCTGGGTTACGTGTTCTTCTACAATTTCGCAGAGTATATGCACGACCCCATCCGCATCCTGTACGTTTGGGAGGGCGGCATGTCCTTTCACGGCGGCTTCCTCGGCGTCATTCTCGCGATGTGGTGGTTCGCTCACCGCACCGGACGCCATTGGTTTGCGGTGACCGATTTCCTCGCTCCGCTCGCGCCTCTTGGGCTGGGCGCGGGCCGCATCGGCAACTTCATCAACGCCGAGCTCTGGGGCCGTCCGACCGAAGTGCCGTGGGCGATGATCTTCCCGAGTTTGGATTCGCTGCCAAGGCATCCCTCCCAGCTGTACGAAGCGGGATTGGAAGGCGCGCTGCTGTTCGTGATCGTGTGGGTCTACTCGAGCAAGCCGCGACCGCTCGGCGCCGTATCCGCCGTGTTCCTGCTCGGCTACGGTGTGCTGCGCTTCCTGGTCGAGTTTACCCGCGAGCCCGATCGCTTCCTTGGCCCGCTCCCGATGGGGCTGTCGATGGGACAGTGGCTCAGCGTGCCGATGATCATCGGCGGGATTGTCCTGCTGATCTGGGCTTATCGCCCGCACCGCACCCGTGTCCGGCTCTAGGGAACTCGAACGTCCCTAGTTGTAGTGTTTGGGATTGGTGGGTGGGTCTGCGGCGAAGAAGCTGCGGCGGCTCAACAGGCGCTGAAAGTTGTCCTGCGAGAAGAGGTGCGCGTAGATGTGATCCAGCCAACCCTTGGACACGAGGTCGTGCAGTTCTCCGTGCCCGAGCTCCAGCAGGGCTTCACGGTTTACTCGGAATAGATCCTCCATCGACAGCGAGAATCCACCGACCAGCTCGGCGCGCAGGGTGAACGGCTCGAGCAGATTCAGGCGTGCGAACGCGTTGCACATGTCGCGGGTCAAGGTGAGGTCGTCCTCGTATTCGTGCAGCATGCGCTCGATCATCGTCCAATGCGGCAGCGGCTCGCCCAGCTCGTCGAACATCGGGCGCCCCTGGGCTTCGTCCACAGCTTCGGGATCGATGCAGATCAGGCGTTCGCTCTGGCCGACCGCAGCCACTTCTTGCGCCGCCACGAGGCAGAACGGGTAGCGGCGCACATAGGCGGGCATGTACGTGCGGCGGTCCCACTTCCCGTCCGCCATGACAAACAGGTTCTGGCCCTCGTGCATGCCGAGGATGACCATCGATGTGAAAGCGGGTGCAAGGCTGCTCTGGCCGCTGCGGCGAACGAACACGATCGGATAGTCGCGCACGGCGGCCGTGAACTCGGCGGCGCTGATGGGAACGGCGTGAAGGCGGTGGCAGAAAGCCGGCGCCTCGCCCGATTCGGGCAGACGCAGCCGTGCACCGCGGTCCAGGGGGACGATGCGTTTGTAGCCGTACGGCTTGTCGCTCAGGTTCACGCGTCCTCTCGTTTTGGTGCGCTCAAGCTTGATTTACCGCGCGCAGCGTTTGAGTATAATATGCGACCGCTCGCCGCCCGTCGCGCTCCAAGAGTGCCAAGGTAATCAAATTCTTGGGGCGACCCGGTCGCCCGGAAAGCGTGGGGACGTAGCTCAGCTGGGAGAGCGTCGCGTTCGCAATGCGAAGGTCGGGAGTTCGATCCTCCTCGTCTCCACCACGCGCTTCCTCTGGTCATTCTGCAGCCTCCCCCGGTCCCGAGGGACCATTACACCGAGCTGAGACGGCGCGCTCGGCGACCTACAGTGAAACCCCTCGCATCGATCGTGCCAGAACGCAGGAAGGGTTGTTCTTTGCGCGGACAAATGTTGACCACAAGGGACGCGGCAATGGCGTCGTGATATGCTTTTTGCCGGTACTTGGCTGGGGCTGAATTGCACGGCTGATCGCGCTCGGTGCCAGTTGGCGCAGGGGCTCAGGGAGTGAGGTCGATGAGCAGACAACTCGTCATCACCTATTACGCTGACCGGGACATGCTCGGCCTGGTGTCCGACGAGGACTACGAAGCCTTCAAGGACATCCTGCTCGAGCAGCTCCACAAGGAGTGGCCCAAGGCGGCGATCGCGGTCGACGACGGCGAGCACGCCGGCGTCGAAGTCGAAATCGTCGACGGTGACTACCCTACCGCCAAGGCTGAGCAGGAAGCCAAGTCCGACGTCGAATCGCGCGTGCACGAGATCGCCAACGACGTGATCGAGGAGCGCGAGTGGGCCACCGAGGACCTCGACAGCTACGACGAGGACTACGAAGAGGAATTCGAGGAGCGCCGCGGCGCCGACGAAGACCGCGACGACTACTGACACCGGGCTGTCCGCGTTGCCGCGGGCGCAGCGTGCGGTGCCTGATCAAACCATACCGGACGTGCATTCCCCACGATCACGCGTGCTCTACAGCTCGATGCGGGTGCCGAGCTCGACCACCCGGTTGGTCGGAATCTTGAAGAAGGCGGTGGCGCTGGCCGAATTGCGCGACATCGCTGCGAACAACTTCTCGCGCCACAGCGCCATGCCCTGAGCCTGGGTCGGCACCAGGGTCTGACGGCTCAGGAAAAACGACGTCTCCATCAGATTGAACTCGAGCCCCTTGGCGCGGCTCAGCTCCAACGCGCGCGGGAGATCCGGTTCGTCCTTGAATCCGTAGTGGACCGTAACCCGGTAGAACTCGTGGCCGAGCGGGTCGACCTCCACGCGCTGGCTGTCGGGCACGTGCGGAATATCTTCCGCGCGCACGGTCAGCAGTACGACGCGCTCGTGCAGCACCTTGTTGTGGTTTAGATTGTGCAGGAGCGCGTGCGGCACGCCCTCGCGCGTAGCGGTGAGGAACACAGCCGTGCCTGGCACACGCAAGGGCGGATGGTCGGTGATGCTGCGTATGAAGGGTTCCAGCGCGATCGCGCCCGGGCGCAGCCGCTCGAACAGAACTTCCCTCCCGCGCTTCCAGGTGGACAGGAGCGTGTAGACGACCACGCCGACGACCAGCGGGAACCAGCCGCCGTCCAGCACCTTCACTGCATTGGCGGCGAAGAACGAAACATCCACCAGCAGGAAGGCGCCGATAACCGACGTTACGCTGATCAAGCCCCAGCCCCACACGCGTCGCACCACGAAGTAGGCGAGCACCGTTGTGACGATCATCGTCCCACTGACGGCGATTCCATAGGCGGCCGCTAGGTTGCTCGACGAACCGAAGCCCAAGACCAACCCCACCACCGCGAAGTAGAGGCTCCAATTGATCCACGGCAGATACACCTGCCCGATCTCCCGCTCGGACGTGTGCTCGATCATCAGGCGCGGGCAATAGCCGAGCTGGATAGCCTGCCGGGTAAGGGAATACGCCCCCGAGATCACTGCCTGAGAAGCGATAACCGTGGCGATGGTGGCCAGCGCCACTACCGGGTACAGGGCCCAGTCTGGCGCGAGGTGAAAGAACGGGTTGGCAACTGCAGAGGGTTGGTTGAGAACCAGCGCGCCTTGCCCGAAGTAGTTGAGGATCAGCGACGGGAACACGAGATATAACCAGGCGATCTGAATCGGCCGCTTCCCGAAGTGTCCCATATCCGCATACAAGGCTTCCGCGCCGGTGACGGCGAGGAACACCGCCCCCAAAGTCAGGAAGCCCATCCAGCCGTCCTCCTTGAAGAACTGGACGGCATAGCCCGGATAGAGTGCGGCAAGCACGCTAGGCTGGTGTGCAATATTGGTGATGCCGAGCAGCGCGAGAACGGCGAACCAGGCCACCATCACTGGACCGAAGAAGTTGCCGACCTGGCCGGTTCCTAGCTGCTGAAACAGGAACAGGGCGGTGAGGACGACGATCGTGATCGGGATGATGTAGGGACGGAACAGCGGGGTGGCTACCTCCAGCCCCTCCACGGCCGACAGCACGGAGATAGCGGGAGTGATCATGCCGTCGCCATAGAACAGCGCGGCCCCGAACATGCCCAGCGTCAGCAGAACCCAGGCGCTGCGGCCGCGCAACGGCATGCAGCGGCGCACCAGCGCCATCAGTGCCATGATGCCGCCTTCGCCTCGATTGTCCGCACGCATGATGAACATGACGTACTTCACCGTCACGATCAGGGTCAGCGCCCAGAAAATCAGCGAGAGGATGCCAAGGACGTTGTCGTGGTTCAGCGGCACGTGGTGGGCGCCGCCGAAGGATTCCTTGAAGGCGTACAGGGGACTGGTCCCGATATCGCCATAGACCACGCCCACCGCGCCTACCGCGAGTCCGAGCACTCCCTTGCGGGCGTGGAGGTCGCCGTGATTCCCGTTGGCCGTCTCGGCGGCTGCGTCGGGCGCCGCGGGAGCTTGATTAGGTTGCACTGGTCTCGTGACGAATGCGGCGGCGCATCTTACCACGCCTCCAAAGGCAGTCCGCGGCAGTGGCGGGCGGCCCCGTTTACGCATACCATTCGGTGTGGGCGCGCAGCCACCGGTCCTTCACCGTTGCGCGCCGCCTCCTCATGACCAGGCAAGCCATCCACACCAGCGACGCTCCGCCGGCGATCGGAACGTATTCGCAGGCTGTGCGCGTCGGCGACGCCGTCTACCTGTCCGGCCAGATCGGGCTGCAGCCTGCGACGATGACGCTCGCCGAGGGCGTGGACGCACAGATCCAGCAGGTGCTGCGCAATCTGCGTGCGGTGGCGGCCGCCGCAGGCGCCACGCTCAATGACGCCGTGAAAGTGACGGTGTTCCTCACCGACATGGGAGACTTTGCTCGCGTGAACGAAGCGATGGCGCAGTATTTTGCGCAGCCCTATCCAGCGCGTGCAGCGGTCGCGGTTGCGGCCTTGCCGCGCGGCGCTCTGGTGGAGATCGACGCGATACTCGTTGTCGGTGAAAGCCGAACTTGACGCAACGCCGGCGTCGGCACTAGCCGGTACGTCGGCGGCCGCCCGCCAGAAGCTGGATCGCCTCGGGGTGAGGCGGGAGCTCGATCTCGTCTTCCATCTGCCGTTGCGCTACGAAGATGAAACCAAGGTCGTGCGTGTGCACGATGCGCCGGCCGGCGAGACGGTGCAGATCGAAGCAGAGGTCGAGGAGGCCCTGATCCAGTACCGGCCGAAGCGTACGCTCGTGTGCCGCGTGCGCGACGGCGAGGATCCGGTACAGCTGCGCTTCTTCAACTTTTACCCGAGTTACCTCAAACAGCTGACCCCGGGCGCACGGCTGCGGTTGCTGGGCGAGCTGCGCAAGGGCTTCTTCGGGGCCGAGATGATTCATCCTCGCGTGCGTGTGTTGCGGGCGGACGAGCCGCTGCCCCAATCGCTGACGCCGGTTTACCCCACGACTGCGGGGTTGTCGCAACTGGTTCTGCGCCGCCTGGTGCAGCGTGCGCTGCACGCGGCGGATCTCGCCGACACGCTTCCGCCGGAGATCATGGCGCCGCTGCGGCTGCCATCGGTAAAGCAGAGCGTCGCGTACCTGCACAACCCGCCGCCGGATGCGCGCCTCGATGCGCTCGAAGAGCGCACGCATCCCGCCTGGCAGCGCGTCAAGTTCGACGAGCTGCTGGCGCAGCAGCTGTCCATGCGGATGCACTACCGAAGGCGTCAGGCCCTTGCCGCACCGCGCCTTACCCGGCATGCCCGGCTGTCCGGGCAGCTGCTCGCCCAACTGCCGTTCAAGCTCACCAAGGCTCAGCAGCGCACGCTCGCCGAAATTCGCTCGGACCTCACTCGCCCGCACCCGATGCAGAGGCTGCTGCAAGGGGATGTGGGCAGCGGCAAGACCATTGTCGCCGCGCTCGCGGCGCTGCAGGCGGTCGAAAGCGGCTATCAGGTTGCGGTCATGGCGCCGACCGAAATCCTGGCCGAGCAGCACTACGCGAAATTCTCTCAGTGGTTGTCGCCCCTCGGCCTGGACGTCGCCAGGCTGGCTGCAGGTGTCCGCCGCGGGAACAAGCGCACGCAGCTCGAGAGCCTGGCGCGCGGTGAAACTAAGATCGTGGTGGGTACCCACGCCCTGTTCCAGGACGAGGTGCGCTTCAAGCGCTTGGGCCTCGCCGTCGTCGATGAGCAGCACCGCTTCGGCGTGCTGCAGCGCCTCGCGCTGCGGCGCAAGGGCGCGGCTGACACGGGGCAACCGCACCAGCTGATGATGAGCGCCACTCCTATCCCACGCACGCTGTCGATGAGCTTTTATGCCGACCTCGACGTGTCGGTCATCGACGAGCTGCCGCCGGGGCGCACCCCGGTGATCACCAAGCTGGTGTCCGATAAGCGCCGCGACGAAGTGATCGCGCGCGTGCGCGATGCGTGCTCCGAGGGACGCCAGGCCTACTGGGTGTGCCCGCTCATCGAGGAGGGCGAGGCAGGAACCTCCTCTGTGGATCCGGCGGGCGCAAAACGGCGCCGGTCTGGCCGCGGACAGTCGGAGGCCCTGCAGTTGCAGACCGCTCTCGACACTTTCGATCGGATCAAGCGCACGTTCCCCAAGCTGTCTGTAGGGCTCGTGCACGGCCGGCTCGGCAGCGCCGACAAGGCCGCGGTGATGCAGGCCTTCCAATCCGGTGCCGTACAACTGCTGGTGGCCACGACAGTGATCGAGGTCGGCGTGGATGTGCCGAACGCGTCGCTGATGGTGATCGAGAATGCCGAGCGCATGGGCCTCGCGCAGCTGCACCAGCTGCGCGGGCGGGTCGGCCGCGGCGCAGACAGCAGCGCGTGCATCCTGCTTTACCAGAGCCCCTTGTCGGATACAGCGCGCGAGAGGCTGCGCATCATCTACGAGAGCTCGGACGGCTTCGAGGTCGCGCGTCACGATCTGCGCATGCGCGGTCCCGGCGAGCTGCTCGGCGCTCGACAGAGCGGCCTACCCATGCTGCGCTTCGCCGATCTCGAGCGTGACCTCGATCTGCTCGAGGCAGCGCGCGGCGCCGC
>Ga0187780_10000737_pt1 | contig 24237 bp, 18 predicted proteins | sample 1015_Q2_SP10_20__FD_132429 | JGI IMG/M metagenome (GOLD analysis project Ga0187780, IMG submission 132429) | Tropical peat soil microbial communities from peatlands in Department of Meta, Colombia - 1015_Q2_SP10_20_MG | ecosystem: Environmental > Terrestrial > Soil > Wetlands > Peat | place... | reverse complement strand
AGCTTTTGCCACAGCAGCTCACTTTGCGACGTTTTGCCCGCTCCACTGCCAGAAATGGCACCCGGCTCCGTTGTTGCCTGTCCCTGTGCAGCAACGCCTCCGCACAGGCTCACCCATAGAGCGACGAGCGCTGCCCACGCAAATCGACGACTCGCCCCGCCCAGGGCCTTGGCGACGGCACGGCGCGAGCCGCCCAAGCCCATCTCTATCGGCTCGATCTTCCTACGTGTGAGACTGGCGATCTTTTCCTTCTGACTCTGACTTGTGCTCATGATCTCCGCCTCCAAGGGTCCTGTAGTGCACATAGCGTAACCCGAATTTCTTGCCAAAGCTAAACAAGTGCAAGGCTCGCGGGTTTTTGCTCCGCGCAATCTGCATGGATAAGAATCACTCAAACACGTTGCTCACCCGCGTCTTAAGTGCGCTCAGGTTCTCTCTAGCACGGAAGCCTTCCCTCGTCCATTGCCCGGTCGAGCGAGCAAATTTTGGTTGTAAGCGAAGCTGGAAAATGGCATCGTCTCCTCGCCAGGTCAGCAGAGTACGTCCGCCTGTGTTCTGTCGGCCTCAAAACCCGAGTGCTTATCGCACATGTCAAAAAGGCACAGAAGGAAGGAAACGCGAGCGCACCCGGAATTGCTTTTGAGTCTTCGCTTGCAAAGCAATCCGGAAGCGCTTTGTCTGGTGCGTGCCGTGATGGAGCAAGCAACGGAGATGTTGCGTTTTGACGAGCCCGATTCGCGCGCCATCGTGCGTTCAGTCGACGAAGCTTTGGCGAATGTCATCTGTCATGCGTATAAGGGGCACGGGGGCTTGCCCATTGAAGTGACCTGCAGGAGATTGCGTGGTGGGAAGGATTGCTCGAGCCCCGATGGCATGGAAATCGTGCTAATGGACTCAGGTAGAGCGGCCAACCCAAAGCAACTCAAGGGACGCCCCCTGGAGGACATTCGCCCCGGTGGCTTGGGGCTTCATTTTATAAAACAGAGCATGGACGTAGTAGAATTCAGCCGGAAAGATGGCAAGAACTTGCTGCGTATGCTGAAATATCTGGCTCCGTCCAAGCCGGGCACAAAGCTGGAAGGAGAATAGACCGTGCAGATCTCCGCCCGACATTCTGAAGGTGGGGTGATTTTCGATCTTTCCGGGGACATCGACCTGGCCCATTCGCCGGTCATGCGGAAGGCGCTCCTGGGGGAGATTAAGGAGAAACGCGCTCGCAAGGTGTTCCTTAATCTTAAGAACGTGAGATATATCGACAGCTCCGGAATCGCCTCCCTGGTCGAGGGCTTGAAGGCTTCGAGAGACCAGGGCTCGCGAATGATTTTGTATAGCTTGAGCCCCTCGGTGCGGGAAGTGATGGAACTCTCCCGCTTGCAGAAGATCTTCGAAATATACGAAAACGAAGAACAGGCGTTGTCATCCTAGCGGCACCAGATTTTTTTTCACGTACAGGTCGGCTGCCCAGGTGGAACTCTTTCGAAAAATCGGTGCTTCCGTTCTCGACGGACTTTCCTACGTCGGTTCGCTGACGCTTTTGGCGCTCAGGGCCGCCTATTTTACTTTTGTTGGCCCTTTCCTGGGAAAACCGGTGAGGTTCCGAAGAGCGGTCTCGCAAGCCATGGAGACCGGTGTCCGCGCCCTGCCAATTTTGTCTCTAATCACTTTTTTCATTGGCTTGATTCTGGCATTGCAGGCGGCCTACGAATTAAGGCGATTCGGCGCCATGAGCTACGTCGCAAGTGCCGTTGCTCTTTCCATGACCCGCGAACTTGGCCCGTTGATCACCGCGATCATTGTCATTGGGCGATCCGGATCTGCTTTTGCTGCGGAAATCGGAACCATGAAAGTGACGGAAGAAATCGACGCCCTCGAGACCATGGCCATCCACCCTGTCAGCTTCCTCGTCGCTCCGAAGTTTGTGGCCATGATTCTGATGGTGCCGTGTCTTACCATCTGGGCCAACTTCATGGGAATTTTGGGCGGTTCCTTGTTCGGAGTGTTGCAGGCGGACTTCACCTTTGTGCGATATATCTACGCTTCGCTCGATGCACTGTACCTGCGCGACGTGATTACCGGCCTCATCAAGAGCTTCATGTTCGGTATGACCATCACTGCGGTTGGCTGCCAGGAAGGGTTCAACACCGGCGGCGGCGCGGAACAGGTAGGCCGTTCCACCACCCGAGCCGTCGTTGTTTCGATATTTCTTGTAATTTTGGTTGATCTGGTTTTTACAATGCTCTTTTTCTTCCTCGGGAAGGATTAGGTCTCATGGTCGAACGCGGACAACCGGCCGATCGCGGAATGGCCCTCGCCGGCCCCATGATTTCACTTCGCGATCTTCGCGTCAGCTACAGCGGACGTGAGATTCTCCACGGAATTTCCTTTGATGTACAGCAAGGAGAGACCCTGGTCATACTCGGCGGATCGGGTTCGGGGAAGAGCACTTTACTTCGGACACTGGTCGGTCTGGAGAAACCGAGCTCCGGAGAGGTATGGATCCGTGGCATGAACTTCGCTGCCATTTCGGATGCTGAACGGGACCGGATCCGTAGGCACTTGGGGATGTCGTTTCAGGGTGGAGCACTTTTCGGATCCATGACCGTGGGTGAAAATGTCGCCTTGCCGTTGCGTGAGCATACGAAATTGGAGGAGTCCACAGTGCAGATCATGGTCCGGTTGAAGCTGGATCAGGTGGGATTATCAGGATACGAGCACTTCCTCCCTTCCCAACTGAGCGGCGGAATGAAAAAGAGGGCCGCCGTGGCGCGGGCGCTGGCCATGGATCCGGAAATCCTCTTCTTTGATGAGCCATCGGCTGGGCTGGATCCCATCATCGCCGCGGGCATCGACCAACTGATTCTGGATTTGAAAAAGGCGTTTCGTATGACCATCATCGTGGTCACTCACGAGCTTGCCAGCGCCTTTCTGATTGCCGATCGAATGGTGTTGATCAACAAGGGAGACCTCGTGGCTATGGGTACGGTCCAGGAAATGCAGAACAGCAAGCATCCCAAGGTTCGGCAATTCCTCGACCGCATCCCCGAGCCCGCTGTGGCTCAGGAACTCGATTATCTGCAAATGCTGACGGAACCCTCAACGAAGCAGGGGGAGGGGCGCCAGGGGAAGAGCAGGTAGAGATGGAAGCGAGACGCGAACAGGTATTTGTCGGTAGTTTCGTAATCGTTGCAGCTTCACTCCTCGTGGTGACCGTGTTTGCCTTGACTGGCGTCTTGGCCAGTTCCACTCGGACGTACCACACGAAATTCCCAAACGCTGCCGGACTGGAGCCCGGCGCGACGGTCCGTTTTGGCGGTGGACCCAAGGTGGGCAGGGTTGAAAAGATCAAAATTGATCCTGCCAACCCGGCGCAGATGGATATGGAATTCACTGTGAAGAGTGACATTCCGGTGAAGACAGACAGCCACGTGGCGATCTTGAGCTTCAGCCCGCTAGGTGACAATCACATGGAAGTCAAAGCGGGTTCTCCGAACGCCCCGCGTGCGCCGGATGGCGCCGTACTGCCCTCCGATCCGTACGTCGGATTTAACGAACTCACGGGCCAAATCAACAAGATGGCGCCACAAGCGCAGGAACTCTTGACCAACTTGAATGACCGCGTTAACCAGTTGAAGATCACCATTGACCGCGTTAACGAACTTTTGAACGACAGGAACCGCGAATACATCTCGGGGAGTCTGTCCGAATTGCACGGCATGCTTGCCGAAAACCGGCCGCAGATCAAGAAGACCTTGAATAACGTGAGTGTTGCGAGTGAAAAACTTGGACCGCTTTTGGATCAACTTCACACAAGCATGGACCAGGTGGATGGCACTCTGAAAAAAGCGGACGGCATGCTCGGCGACAACCGGGAGGACGTTCGCGCTTCGGTGGTCAAACTCAGGGAGTCGCTGGAGCATGTTTCCGCCCTGACGGGGGAGTTGGAGCAAATGCTCGACAACAATGATTACAACATCGAGGAACTCTTGAACAATTTGCGCATCGTTTCAGAGAATCTGAAGGAATTCTCGAGCACCATCAAAACACGCCCGTCCACTCTGATCAGCCCCCGCGGTCCGCATGACCACAAGCCTGGAGAAAAGCCATGACAAACATCGAGTTCTTGAACGGGGTCAGTAACAATCTGGCGGTGGCGCGGCTGTGCCGAGTCTGGCTGATCCTTGTCCTTTCGGGATTTGGCGCATTGGCAACTTGCCTGGTGGGGTGTGGAGGTGCGCGACCGATCAAATATTACCAAATCTCTTACCCCACAACTTCGGCGGTGGCCCAGGACGCCATTAACACCACCCTGATGGTGCGCATCTTCGAAGCGTCTCATCTGTATCTTGATGACAAAATTGTTTACGGATATGACTCGCCGGAGATGGGTGCGTACGAATATCAGCGCTGGGCCGAACCACCCGTAGAGATTCTGCAAAACGCCCTCGTCAGAGGTTTACGTTCCAGCGGTTGCTTTCGTGCCGTCTACACCCTGCGAGCCAACGCTAACGGGCAGTACATTCTTGCCGGGCAACTGTACGACTTTAAGGAAATTGACGCGACCCCCATTCTGGCGCGGCTCAACTATGAAGTGCGCCTTCGCGATCGCAAGAGTAACGCGACGGTTTGGAGCCGCATGTACTCGCACGATGAGCCCGCCACGGATAAAAGTGTCGCGGCATTCGTGAGTGCGATGGACAAAAACGTCCGACGCAGCGTTGAGGAAGTCCAGGCTGGCTTGGAAGAGTATTTTCGCGCTCATCCCGTGCAATAGGACTATTCGAACTTCCCAGCTTCTGATTCCACAATCCACCTCGATTGGGCATACACTAATCAGTGGTGTGTGCAGTGATATTTTTTGCATTCGGAAAGAGACGATATGAGGCCACTAACGCCTCGGAAAAACACCGGAATGACTCAAGCGCAACCGGCAAAGCCAGCTTTCGATTTTCTGAACCTGAAAGCGCAGTTTGCTTCCATCCGGGAAGAGATAATGGCTGCGGTAACGCGTGTGATGGAGAGCCAGCAATTCATCCTTGGGGCTGAAGTTGCGAGCTTTGAAGAGGAAGTTGCTGCCATGCTGGGCGCGAAGCACGCGGTTGGCTGCGCCTCAGGAACCGATGCACTGACTCTCTCGATGACGGGTGCGGGAATTGGCCCCGGAGACGAGGTCATCACGACGCCTTTCAGTTTCATTGCCACGGCTGGATCAATCGCTCAGGTCGGCGCACGGCCGGTGTTCGTGGATATCGATCCTGTGACTTTCAATATTGACCCATCGAAAGTTGAGGCGGCGATCACGACAAAGACCCGGGCCATCATGCCCGTCCACCTGTTTGGCCTTCCTGCGGACCTTGCACCGATCTTAGCATTAGCAAAAAGCAAGCAGTTGACCGTGATTGAAGATGCCGCTCAAGCCATCGGCTCACGCTATGACACCCGTTTCATCGGAACCTTCGGCGATTTCGGCTGCTTCAGTTTCTTTCCCTCGAAGAATCTCGGAGGCGCCGGCGACGGCGGATTAATCACCACGAATGATTCCGGACTTGCTGACCGACTGCGAATGATTCGCGTTCACGGAAGCAGCAAGAAATATTTTCACGACGTTCAGGGCGTGAACAGCCGGCTGGATGCCCTGCAAGCGGCTGTCTTGCGGGTGAAGCTTCGCCATCTGCCCAAATGGGAGGCCGGACGCCGAGATCGTGCAGAGCGATACCGCCAGCTTTTCGAGGCGAGGGGACTGAATCGTTCTTTGGCATGGCCGCCCGAGCCACTCGCCAAGTTCCACCATGTCTACAACCAGTTCACCATTCGTGCCCAGCGGCGCGACGAACTGAAAGAATCGCTCAGGCTTTCCGGGATTCCGAGCGAGATCTACTATCCGCTTTGTCTTCATCTTCAGAAGGCCTTCGCACATATGGGATGCAAGCCGGGTCAATTCCCGGAGGCAGAAAAGGCTAGCCGCGAAGTGCTGTCGCTGCCAGTTTTCCCTGAACTATCAGACGCGCAGCAGAATATGGTTGTGGACGCAATCAAGAGCTTCTACACAACCTCTGCCTGAACGGTCAACAACGTTCGCAAGGCCGTGGTTTTACTGCTACACTGCTGATAATTTCAACGCAGCTGTCGTTTTTCTCAACGCTCGTTTCGACATTCTTATCTCCTTGATTCTTCGTGGATTAAACCATGTCACGTTGTCTTTCATGTTACAGCCGTTGAAGAATTCAACGATTTCATACGTCTACTCGGCCGCCAGGAATTGCCCGTCCCCCTGATGAATTCTCTCTAACCTCTTGTACTGACATATCTTGCCCGAGACATTCGGATCAACTGTGATGTTGGCCCGCTGATTGCCTTTGCATTCATTGAGATTTGGATCTCAGTGGAACTCCAGGAGGCAGGTCATGACAGTCATCTTGATGCTCGCGATGTTTGCGATCTTCCTCACCATCGATTATCTGCGGAAGGGAAAGGAAGCTGCACGGACGGCAGAAGCCGCGGCCGAAGCTGCGGCGACATCGCCACGTCTCGCACCCAGCATCGTCGCTGGATTTGCGCTGCCGGATAACCGGCGATATCACCAGGGCCACACCTGGGCGTTGCAGGAAAGCCCAACATTGGTGCGAGTCGGTATTGACGATTTTGGCGCTCGCCTTGCCGGAAAAATCGACGAAATCTTGTTGCCCAAGCGCGGCCAGTGGGTCCGCCAAGGGCAGAAGTTCGCTACACTGATGCGAGACGGGCAGAAGACCGAATTGGTTTCTCCAGTTGAAGGCGAAGTGACGAGCGTCAACGAAGATTTGGCCAAGGACGTGTCCATGTTCAATGCCGATCCATATGGGAAGGGCTGGTTTGTATCTGTTCTCTCCCCTGATCTAGCGACAAACTTCCGGAATCTGCTGAACGGGAGCATGGCACGCAGGTGGATGGCGGAAGCGGCAAGTCGCCTGCAAATGAGAATTCCGGCGATGGCGGGAGCGGTTGCACAGGACGGAGGCGTCGCGGTGCACGATCTGACCATGCATCTCCCGACAACGAAATGGGCCGAGGTCACCCGCGAGTTCTTCCTGACATAATTCCAGCGTAAACTGTCAGTCAGACTACCATCCCTAAGGCCCCGACAGACTCGAGTCGGGGCCTTGGCATTTTCCTAAAAAGTGCTTTGTGTTCAATAATTAAGCAGCTGAAAGTTCCATCGGCCAGGGGTGATGAGGGTCACCCGATTAGGTGACCCAATTCACGGGAATCTGCCGTCCCCTGCTTCATAATCTTGTCGGGCCTACGACTGTGCAGAAGGTTTCAACTCTGGCGCGGCCATCGTCGTTGAACTTCTATGCAGTTCTCGGACATCAAACGGAGTCGTTTGGCCCACATGTCCGGATGACCTTCCACCAGGGCTTTGGCCCTCCTGCGGCAGAGGTACCGAGCGTTTCAAACCGGTACTGGCCGGCAATGAACATTAATACCTCATCCCCTGATCGAATTTGCGTTTCCTGCCTGGGGGGTGATTGTCGCTCCAGGGAGCAATTCCAAAATGAGCAAGGGCATTTTGTACGATGCAACTCTTTGTATCGGCTGCAAGATGTGCGAGCAGGCCTGCGCGGAAAAGCACGGCCTTCCTTACGATGACAACATCGCCAAGGAACAAAAACAGTCCGAGCACAAGTACACGGTTGTCTTGAATAGAGATGATAAGTTCATGCGCCGTTTGTGCATGAATTGTCAGGATCCCACCTGTGCGTCCGTCTGTCCGGTAGGCGCGTTTCGTAAGACCACGCTCGGCCCCGTCGTGTATGAATCTTCCCGATGCATTGGTTGCCGCTACTGCATGATGGCGTGCCCCTTCTCGGTTCCCAAATACGAATGGGACAAGACGTGGCCTTTGGTGCGCAAGTGCGACATGTGCACGGAGCGCCTGCAGAGCGGCCTTCCCACAGCCTGCGCGGAGATTTGTCCGACAGGCGCCACGAAATTCGGCGAACGCGATGATCTCATTGCCGAAGCCAAGGATCGCCTCGCCAAGGGACAACGCCAGTATGTGAACCACATTTACGGACTGGAAGAGGTGGGCGGTACTTCAGTGCTCCTGCTATCGAGTGTCCCCTTCGAGAATTTCGGCTACAAGTGCGATCTCAGCACCGAAGCATTGCCTTTCCTTACCTACCGCGTCCTCTCGCACATCCCGGATCTCGTCGCCATTGGCGCGGTCGGCCTCGGAGGCATCTGGTGGTTGTGCAACCGCAAGGAAGAGGTGGCGGCAGCGGAAGGGCGCCCCGCCCCCAGCAAGGCGTAAGGGAGAAGATTCATGCTAAAGGGAAAAGTCACATTTTGGAGAGTAGTCTTTGCCATCCTGGTGGTTCTTGGAGCTTATGCTACTGTTCTTCGCTTCGTGCGCGGCTTGGGCGCCTCAACTCATTTGACCGATGCCTTTCCGTGGGGTCTTTGGATTGGCTTTGACGTTCTGTGCGGAGTCATGCTGGCCGCCGGTGGTTTCACACTGACGGCAGCGGTGTATCTCTTTAATCTAAAAAAGTTCAAGCCCATTGTGCGGCCCACGGTCCTGACCGCCTTCCTCGGGTACTTACTTGTCTGCGTAGCCTTGCTTTTCGACCTCGGGCGCGGATATCGCATCTGGCACCCGCTCGTGATGTGGAACCCGCGCTCGGTCATGTTTGAAGTGGCGTGGTGCGTCATGTTGTACACCTCGGTCCTCTCGCTCGAATTTGGCGGCGTCCTGTTCGAGCGCTTCCACCTATTTAAGTTGCTTCGCCTCCAAAGGATGATGCTCATCCCTCTGGTGATCGCCGGGGTGATGCTCTCCACCTTGCACCAATCTTCTTTGGGCAGTCTCTATCTAATCATGCCAAACAAGCTGCATCCGTTCTGGTACACGCCCCTTCTGCCCGTGCTCTTTTTTCTCTCCGCGGTTTGCGTTGGTTTGGCCATGACGATATTTGAATCTTCCCTAAGCGCAAAACACTTCGGAAAACAGCTGGAATTGCCGCTGATCAAATCTCTTGGGCGAACGCTCCTCGTGATGCTCTGCGTTTACTCGGTCGTGCGCTTTGAAGACCTTCTTCACAGAAAAGCGCTTGGCCTATTGAGGAGTGGCGGTTGGGAAACGGGGCTATTTCTGTTGGAAATTTCGCTTGCTTGCGTTCTGCCGATTCTCCTGCTTCTGGTTCCGAAAGTGAGAGAAAACCCGAAGGGGCTTTACCTTGCCTCTGTTCTTAGCTTGCTCGGTTTCGTCACGAACCGCTTGAACGTCGGCATTACGGGCATGGAGGCGGCGGCGGGTCAGCAATACTTCCCGAAGTGGACAGAGATCGTGGTTACCCTGGCCATCATCGGCTTCGGGTTTTTCGTCTTCGCCATGGCCGTAAAGTATCTGCCCATTTTCAGCCACGAAGCCGTGCCTGAACCTATCGTGGTGCCCGAAGTGCTCCCAAGAGAAGTGCCTGAGCTTTCCAATGTCGAGTCCTGAAGGAAAACCGGAGGCCAAAGGGCTTTGGATGAGGCTCGCCGGGAGCCTTAGTGGAAAACTGCTCGTCGTCCTCGTGTCGTCCATGGCGGTCATCTTTGGTCTCCTCGGTTACCTGAATATTCGTCTCCACCGTCACCACCTGGAGCGCACCGCGCTCGCCGATGCCGCGCGCATGAGCAGTGTCATCAAGCGAAATACCTCGTACTACATGTTGCGCAATCAGCGGGACGGTCTTTACCACATCATTACGGACATGGCCAACGAGCCGGAAATGATCCGGATTCGCATCATCAACGATCGCGGCAGCATCAGTTTTTCCTCTGACCCCACGGAGATGGGCAAAGTCGTAGATCAAAACCTGGCCATCCACCAGGCTCTCCCACCAGGTGGCTCGGCATACCGCTTTGCAGACGGGAAGCAGAGTTTTCGTATGTATTCGTTGGCTACGGGTGAACGCGCCTTGGGTGTCATCACGCCTATAGAAAATTCCCCGTCGTGCTCCCAAGCGGAATGTCACGCGCATCCTGCCGAAATCAGAACGCTGGGAGTGCTCGACACGAATATTTCTCTGGCTTCTACCGAGCAGAGCGTGGCGGAGAGCCAGCGCCAGGTGCTGCTTTATACCGTGCTGGCCATCCTCGGCGTAGCCGTCCTGAGCGTGGCATTCGTGCAGCGAATGCTTGCGGGCCCGTTGCGCGCGCTTACCGAGGGCACCAAACGCCTCGGTTCGGGCGAACTCGGCTACCAGATTGAACTGAAGTCCAGCGGGGAGTTGCAGGAACTGGCCAATTCCTTCAACACCATGAGCTGCCAGCTTGACGAGGCTCATGGGGAAATCAATGCCTGGGCGCGAACTCTAGAAGAGCGCGTCAAACAGAAAACCCGCGAGTTGCGTGGCGCTCAAGAGGAAATGCTTCGTGTGGAAAGGATGGCTTCCATCGGGAAACTGGCCGCGGTGGTGGCGCATGAAATTAACAATCCACTCGCTGGCATTCTGACATACGCAAAACTCTTGAAGAAACGGTTGAGCCGCGAGCCTCAGCCGAACGCGGAAAGCATCAGCATGCTCGATCTGGTCGAATCGGAGAGCCGCCGGTGCGGCGAGATTGTCAAGAATCTGATGACTTTTGCCCGCCCCACTTCAATGAACCGCGAACCTTCCGAGTTGAACACTGTAATCGACCGCTGTGTTCGCTTGGTTCAGCACCAGATGAAGCTGAAAAACATCGAGCTCCACGCTACTTTTGAAAAAGACCTGCCGCTGGTCCGCTGCGATCCTGGGCAGATCGAGCAAGTCATCCTCGCGCTGGTCATGAATGCGATCGACGCTATACCCAACGGTGGGAACCTGACGCTCACCTCGCGCAAGGGACCGGATGCCGACCACATTCAGATCGAGGTCCGCGACGATGGCGTGGGTATGCCGCCTGATGTTCTTGCCAACATGTTTGAACCATTTTTTACAACCAAGGAACACGGGCGCGGCCTTGGCCTGGGGTTGGCGATTAGCCGCAATATTGTTGACCGGCACGGCGGTCGAATCGAAGTGGCTTCCCAGCCAGGCCGAGGGACCACGTTCACAATCACGCTGCCGTTACAGTCCAACGGCGTACCAACTGCAACGCCTGTTGGGACCATGGGATGAGGAGTGGTGTCATGGCTACAAAGGCAAATCTGCTCGTCGTTGATGACGAATTGATAGTTCGGGACTCGCTGGATAAATGGTTCCGCGAGGAAGGATACGACGTGACGGTGGCTGACAGCGCCCACGACGCTCTGGCAAAGATGGCCGCGAAACGTTTTGAGCTCGCTTTGGTGGACATCAAAATGCCCGGCACCGACGGCGTGGAATTGCAGCGGCGCATGCATGAGATCGATCCCGACATGCTCGTAATTATCATGACCGGCTACGCCTCCGTGGAGACTGCCGTCGCCGCCCTGAAGAACGGCGCTTACGACTATGTCTCCAAGCCGTTCGACCCGGACGACATCGCCCATACCGTCCACAACGCGCTTTCTCACAAGCGAGCCCAGGAAGAAAATGTCCGTTTGCGCGAGACCGTAGCTTCCGTTGTCCGGCCGCAAGAAATTGCAGGACAAAGCGCAGCGATGGTACGTGTGTTCGAGGCCATCCAGACGGTTGGCCCGACGGACGCAACCGTACTCATCACCGGCGAGAGCGGCACGGGAAAAGAGCTTTGCGCCCGTGCCATTCATGCCGCCAGCCCGCGCCACTACAACCCGCTCGTTGTCATCCATTGCGGCGCCCTCACGGAAACGTTGCTAGAGAGTGAGTTGTTCGGCCACGAAAAGGGAGCTTTTACCGGCGCGCAGTACCGCAAGAAGGGAAGCTTTGAAGTTGCCGATGGGGGCTCGGTGTTTCTGGACGAGATCGGTGACATTAGCTTGAAGACGCAGACGGACCTGTTGCGTGTCCTGCAGGAACGCGAAATTACGCGTGTAGGCAGCACCCATCCGATTCATGTCGATTTCCGCTGTATTGCCGCAACCAACAAGAACCTGCAGCAGCTTGTGGAAGAAGGACATTTCCGGCCAGATCTTTTCTACCGGTTGAATGTCTTCCAGATTCAATTGCCGCCGCTGCGCGACCGCAAGGGTGATATTCCGGTTCTGGTGGAGCACTTCATCCGGAAATTCTCGGCTTCCATGAACAAAAAGATTACCCGGGTCGCTCCTGCCGCCATGACCCTGTTGGACCGCTACCAGTGGCCGGGCAACGTCCGGGAGTTGGAAAACGCCATTGAGCGCGCCATGGTTGTTGCCCAGGAACCCGAAATCCGGGAAGAGGATTTTGCTCTTCGGTTGCCGATCGCCGAATCGAGCGCGCGTACGCTGGAGGATATCGAACGCGCCCACATTCTTGCCGTACTCCAGGAATGTGGAGGCAACCAGACACTCGCGGCGGAGGTTCTCGACATTGACCGCGTGACCTTGCACAACAAATTGAAGAAATATGGTTGGAAACGGGAGGCGGCGCAGGCGTTGTGAAGCGGATTCAGCTCTTGCCGTTCGGGTCAGTCCCGGGAGAGCTTCTCGCCGAGCTCTGCCGTGGGTTGAGCCACGAATTCGCCGTTCCCTGCAAAATGCTCAATCCCGAACCCGACCCTGTTTTTGCCTATAACGTCGCGCGCAAGCAGTATCACTCCACGGAAATTCTTGCCACTTTGATGCGCCGGACCGCTGCAGAGAACTGCCACACTCTGGGCGTAACCCTCTTCGACTTGTACATCCCGATTCTCACTTTCGTATTTGGTGAAGCGCAGCTCCAGGGTACCTGTGCGGTTGTCTCCGCGCACCGACTGCACCAGGAGTTCTACGGGCTCCCGGCCGATCCTTCGTTGTTAAGTGAGCGTCTCCTGAAGGAGGCCGTGCACGAGATGGGGCACACGCTTGCGCTCTCTCACTGCGAAGATTATCAGTGCGTGATGGCCGCTTCGCATGGCGTGGAGTGGATTGATTTGAAAACGAGCCGTTTTTGCCCTGCTTGCCGCGCGGTCGTGCAGTCGCATGCCAGCATCAAAGCGGCCCTGTAAATTTGCTGCAGCTGTGCGTCACTTCGTCTCGGCCGGAGCGCTGACCGACTTGCGCGGCACGATGGCGCGGACCACAACGTACAAGATCGGAATGAAAATCAGGTTGAGTGTCGTGGCTGCGATCATGCCTCCAAAGACCGTGGTCCCCACCGAGATGCGGCCCGCCGCACCGGCGCCGCGTGCCATCACCAGCGGGAACACGCCGAGAATGAAAGCCAGGGAAGTCATCAATATCGGTCGCAGCCGGATTCGTGCCGCCTCGACCGCGGCCTCCAGCGTGTTTAGTCCTCGCTCCTGCAACTGTTCCGCAAACTCGACGATCAGAATGGCGTTCTTGCTCGCCAATCCAATCAACATCACCAGCCCGATCTGACAATACACATCGTTAGTCAGCCCGCGCAGGGCCATGCCACCCAAAGCCCCAAGTAGTCCCACTGGCACACCAAGCAGAATGATGAAAGGAAGCACGTAGCTCTCATATTGCGCAGCGAGCGTAAGATAGACGAAGACCAGCCCCAGTGCGAACAAGATCAAGGATTTCCCGCTCGACTTGATTTCTTCGAGAGACAATCCGCTCCATTCATAAGCCATCCCGCGGGGAACGACCTTCTTGGCGACCGTTTCCATTTCAGCGAGTCCTTGCCCGGTACTCACGCCGGGCGCGGCGCTCCCGGAGATTTCGGCGGAACGGAACAGGTTGAAGTGCGTAATCGCCTGGGGATTAGCCGTCTGCTGAATTTGGACAACGTTATCGAGCGGGATCATCTTCCCGGTTTCCGAACGTAGGTAGAATGTGCGAATGTCCTTCGCTTCTGAACGGAATTTCTGATCGGCCTGCAAATACACGCGGTAGGAGCGGTTGTTGAAGTCAAAATCGTTCACGTAGACCGACCCGATGAAAACCTGAAGCGCATCGGTAATCTGGCTGAAGGGAATTTGCAGGCTCTTGGCCTTTTCGCGATCGATCTGCACGAGAATCTGCGGATCATTGGCCGTGAAACTGGTGAGGAGTCCGGCGAGCTGCTTGTCCTGGTTTCCTGCTGCCACCAACTGGTTGGCTGTGTTAGCCAGGCCCTGCAACGTGTTTCTGCCCAGGTCCTGCAGCTCAAATGTGAATCCACCTAGCTGGCCGACTCCTTCGACTGCTGGCGGATTAAAAGGAACAACAAGACCTCCCGGGATGGCCATCATTTGTCGGCGCAACCGGTTTAACACTGCGGCGCCAACATGTTCCTTTCCTTTCCGTTCGCGAAAATCTTTCAGGTCGGTAAAAATCAACGCGCGGTTCGGCGCGCTACCAGCGAAGCTGAAACCCACGACTGAAAAGGCTCCCTTGATATCCTGGTCCTTTGCCAAAATCGCTTCGGCGTGGCCACAAAGATCCCGTGTGTATTCCAGCGAGGCCCCTTGTGGCGCTTGGACCATGACGATCAGTAAACCTTGATCGTCCTCGGGGATAAATCCACGCGGCACATGGTTGTAGAGCCAGTAGACGCCGAGGAGCGAGAGCGCAAAGACTCCGAGTGTCGCCAACTTCCACTCAGCCGCTGTGCGTACTGAACGCTGATAGAACGCTGCCCCTGCTGCAAAAACTCGATTAAAGAGGCGGAAGAACGCTCCTTTCGCGCGCTCGCGATGGCGTCCCAAGAAGATCGCGGAAAGAGCTGGCGTGAGCGTCAGCGCATTGAACGCAGAGATGGAGACGGAGAACGCGATGGTCAGTGCGAACTGGCGAAACAAGATGCCCGTCGTTCCGGGGAACAAAGCCACGGGAACGAACACGGAGACCAGCACCAGGGACGTCGCGATCACCGCCCCGGCAACTTCCTTCATCGCCACACTCGCCGCATTGTGCGGTTCGGAGATGCCTTCGATGATGTGGCGTTCCACGTTCTCAATGACGACGATCGCATCATCCACGACCAGGCCGGTGGCCAGCGTGATCCCGAACAACGTCAGCGTATTGATCGAAAACCCGAGCAACTTGACGAAGATAAACGTTCCAATGAGCGAAACCGGGATCGTAATCGCTGGAATAAAAGTGCTCCGCCAATCCTGTAAAAATATGTAAATCACCAACACTACCAGCGCGATCGCTTGGAGCAGCGTGATCAGCACATCTCTTATGGATTCCCCTATCACCTCGGTTGTATCAAACGCGATGGCGTACTTCAGCCCCGGCGGAAAGTTCTTCGACAGCCGCTCCAATTCTTGCTTCGCGCCGCGATCCACGTCGAGCGCGTTGGCCCCGGGAAGTTGCGAGACACCTATCCCCATCGCATCGTGCCCGTTGAAGCGCAGCATCGAGCCGTAACTCTCGGCTCCAAGTTCAGCACGGCCGATGTCTTTCAGCCGCACCAGGGTCCCGTCAGACCCCGTCTTCAAGATGATGTTTTCGAATTCTCGTGGTTCGGTGAGCCGTCCAACCGCCCGGACGCTGATCTGATAGTTCTGGCCGCTGCGCACCGGAGGTTGGCCCACTTGCCCTGCGGCCACCTGGACGTTTTGTTCCTGCAACGCTGCGAGAACATTTGTCGCGGTCAGGCCCCTTTCCGCAAGGCGCGCCGGGTCCAACCAAAGCCTCATCGCGTACTTGCGCTCACCGAAAATCATCGCGTCGCCGACGCCTGGGACACGCTTCAAGGCATCTTTCACATAGACGTCGAGATAGTTGCTGATGAACAGGCTGTCGTACTGGCCGCGCTCGGCATAAAGCCCCGCGCCCAGCACAAATCCCGAAAACTGTTTTGTAATAATGATGCCCGTGTTCTTGACTTCATTCGGCAATCGGCCAAGCGCCTGATTGACGCGGTTTTGTACATCAACGGCAGCCAGGTCCACGTCGCGCGTGGTGTCGAAGGTGACGGTGATGAAGCAACTGCCATCGTTCCCGCTGGCTGAGGAAATGTACCGCATGCCCGGGACGCCGTTGATCGCCTGTTCCAGGGGAATCGTGACCGCTGACTCGACGGTCTGTGCGTTCGCACCAATATATATGCTGGATACCAACACCTGCGGAGGCGCCAGCGGCGGGAACTGAGCGATGGGCAAGGACGGAATCGAGATGAGGCCGCCGAGAATGATCAACAGCGCGCAAACTGTCGCGAAGACAGGACGTCGGATGAAGAAATCAACGAACAAGTTCGCGCGCTGCCTTTCTATGGAATATGCTCAAGTTCCGCCCCGCGGAGCAAAGCTACTTCGGTTTGGAGTCTGAAGCAGGTCCGTGGCTTGGACCCGGTTGCTGTTCTTGAAACTGTTCGATAACGGGCATGCCGTCCTGCAGAAATTGCAGCCCCGACACAATGACATGGTCCCCGGGGTGGATGCCTTCCAGCGCGGCATAGTCATTACCGACAGTTTCGCCCAGGATGAGCAGCCTCTGCCGCGCCATAGTTCCTTTGTCTCCCTTTTCTGCCACGAACCCGAAGAATTGCCCGTTAATCCGCTGCACCGCGAGTATCGGCACCACCACCCCCTGGCGTATCCCCCAGGTAATCTGCGCCCGCACCTGCTGAGCGATTCGAAACCTGGCTTTAGTATTGCCGATGGCTGCTTTGGCCAAAACCGTCTGTGTTTCCGGGTCCACTTGGGGCGAGACGAAAGTCAATTCCGCTTGCGTCAGGGTTGTTCCATTGGGGTCCAGAAGTTTCACCGGCAGGCCGAGTCGAAGGTCATGCCCGCGCGAAGCGGGCACGTAGATATAGGCCTCCAAGGCTCCCGGCTCGTCAACCGTGGTCAGCAGCGTCGTCACCGTGACCCGGTCCCCGACGCGTACGGGAACATCACCCACGATGCCGTCCATCGGCGCGCTTACGCGGTAATAGTGCAACTCGACCTGCTGTGTTTGCACTTGATGCTCCAGCGATTTCAACTGCGCCACCGCCGCGTCGTAATATGTTTGCGAATTATCAAACTCCTGTTTGCTTATTACCCCCGCGTCGAAGAGCTTCTGCGCCCGTTCCAGTGATACCTTTGCGAGCCGCACGTTGGCTTCCTGGGCGACTCGCGTTGCTTCCTGGCTGCCGACGGCGGCTTCTTGTTTCAGGGGATCAATCTGCAGCAGCGGTGCTCCCGCGGCTACCCGGTCGCCCGACTTAACGAAAATCTTCGTGATCTGACCCTCCACCTGAGGGTTGATCGTCGCGGAATGACGAGACTTCAAAATGGACAAGTATTCGGTGGTGTCCGCAATCGCTTGAGACTGCGCAACCGCAACCTGAACAGGCAGGGCGGGTGGGGGTCCACCTGCCGGATTGTCTGCGGCCGATTTTGCTCCGCATCCCGCGATCAGGAGCGTGCTGAGGCAGATACCGGGCAGAAGACTGACCGGTAGACGGAAATAACGTCCCGTCCCAGATGGGAAGAACCGGAAATGGTGGGGCCTGGTGGACATAAGGCGAGCGTCCTATCGTACGACAATGGAGGCTAGCCTGAATAGTGGAGCGGTCACGCTGGCTTGTGACAAGGAGTGCGCACAAACCGTGTGCGTCAGTACATGTCGGTCGGATCGATCTTTTTGCCGCTTAGTCCGAGTTGAAGAACTTCAATGTCCTGCGGTCGATCAAACACTTTGCCAGGGAACCAGTGTTTGATCAGGATCCTCACGCCACCAAAGAAGATTCCCACCACGGTCGCTACTACCAGGAACAAGCTGGTAAACAGGAAAATCTTGAACATCATATAAACTAGCGGTGGTTCGGTGGCCGTCTGGCTCGGCTCGTTCCAGGTGACCTCAGTTTCGTAATTCACTTCATCGCGGATTGCCTGCGCATGCAGCGCGGACGTCGGCGCGAACACAATAGACAATAGGGAAGCTTTTCTTTCGACCGTGACTCCCGCCCTTTTCGCCTCGGTAGGCAGCACATCCCGCAAATGGTGCAGATGTTGTTCAGCAAGTTGAGGCGTTGGGTACTGCAGCAGCAGCAATGTGCCGCTGCCATGCTGACCCTGATACTTGGCGAAAATGGCCTCCGCGCCCGTGTCGAAACCCGCCTCTTTGCTCAGTCCCCGGTAGGCTCCTTGCCCCAAGAAGTCCATCGCATATTCAAATCCGACGGGCCCCAAACTGTATCGCTCCGTTCCGAACACGCGCCAAATGCTCGGCAGGTAACTCCTCAGTGGAGGATAAGGTGCCGCTTCTGCTTTGCTTTTGAGAGCCGGAACCAACTCGGCAAAACTCGCTGCCTTCACCCCCGGCGCGGATTCTCCTGTTACGACCACAAGGTTTCCAATCAAAATCACGCCGTGGGAAGAATCAAATGCCGACTCGTCACCCAGCCCCGCCCTTTTCATACTCGGCTCGATCACTTGCGTATAGTACTCGTAGGCTCCGCTCGTATCTTTGAATTTGTAGAGATTAAGCTGGAGCTTTTCGCTCCCGTTTAGATAGTCGCGCTCTTCCAGGGTGACCAGTCCAGCTTCCTTAAGTGCGTCGGGGCGCACGTCTCCCCAGCCCTGAAACAATCCGGGCCCGGATTTTACCTTCGAAGGCCCGTCCGCCTCCCACGAGCCAAACCGATCTGGCAGCAGGCAAGTCTCTGCCTCGACTCCCCAGGCACACGCCATCGTCAACAAGAGGAAAATCCAGATTAGCTTTCGCATGCGTACCTGCTCATTAGATGCCAACAGCCTACTTCTGGTTCCTGGATTGTTCAACTGTGGGAACGAGCGCAGCATGGTTCGGTCTGGGCGAAGTGTTCACGGCAACGCTGTTCAGGCTTTGCAGGTAGGAGACCACGCCCTGATAAACTCCCTCGGCAATGCGCTGCCTATGCTCCGGCTTCTTCAAAAGCTGTTCGTCCGCCGGATTGCTCAGAAAAGAGATCTCCGTCAGGATGGACGGCATATCCGCGCCAATGAGAACCACAAATGGCGCCTTTCGCACCCCGCGGTTTCTCACTGGCCTGGCCGTGCGCTGGATGCGCTTGGACAGGGAACTCTGCACATCCTCCGCCAACTCCTTGGACTCATCGATCTTTTCCGTCCGCGCAATCTTCTTCACAAGGTCTTCGAGATCATGTACTCCCTGCTGCGAGACGGCGTTCTCTCGCGCCGCCACTTCCATCGCTTCCGGTGAACCCTTCAAGTTCAAATAGTAGGTCTCCACGCCCCGCGCGCCATGGTCTCGGCTGGAATTCGCGTGAATCGAGACAAACAAATCAGCCTTCGCCTCGTTAGCGATATGCGTCCGCTCCTCGAGCGGAATATAGGTGTCGTCGGAGCGCGTATAAACCACGTCCGCGCCCGGCAGTTTCTCCTCGATGAGCTTGCCCAGGCGCAACGCTACATCCAGGCAAAGATCCTTTTCCATCAACCCGGTCGGCCCGATTGTGCCGGTATCGTGTCCTCCGTGCCCGGCGTCAATCACGATTCTCCCGATCTTTAATCCCAACGCGCGGGTCAGGGTCGATTGCCCGTCACGTGTGGGCTGGGGTGCGGAAACGGGCTGAACCAGATCCGGCTTTGCCTTCGATTTTGAATTGCCCGGTTTCGTTAATGGACCATTGCTCGGCTCAGACTTTGTGAATGAAGAAGAACTGAGCGGGTTCGCTGCCGTGCTAGACGACGCAGCCGTTTTGCCCGTCTCAGGTAACTTCCCGTGCTCTTCGTCATTCGGATTCGCTGAAGGTTTCGTTGCCTTGGCAGTCTCGACGGCAGGAGTCTTCGGCTTGGCCGCAGTGCTGTAAAGCTCGATGATCAGCCTCGGCGGCTTTGTCTTCAGCGAGACCGCATAATCTTTCACGCCGTTGACGTCCAGCACCACCCGAACCACCCCGGCTTGGTTCTGCGCCACGCGCACTTTTGTCAGCAAATTGCCGCTCACGCGAACATTGCCTCGAGCCATAGCCGGGCTCAAACGCGCCGCATGCAAGTCAAAGTAAATTCGATCGGGATTGGCGATGCGCCCCGAAACGTATTGAACCGAATCCTCGATGTCGATAATGACTTCCGTGCTGTCGGCAGTCACGTTGGTCCGGATCTTCTGAACGCGCGGCACAGCAACGGTTTTAGCCGCTTCGCCCCCTCGCAGCGCCTTGTGTTCTTCCACTGCAGGTACGCCGGCACTCGCGGGAGTGGCGACGGATGGATCCGCCGCATTGGATACGGAACTTACCTCGCCCGTCTCGGCGCTTCTCCGCAACGCTAGTTCGGCGAGCGCTTCCTGGACTTCTCGCTTGTGGGACGACTTCGGGTATTTTTTCGCAAACTCCTGGTAAGTTTTCGCTGCCCCTGCGAGGTCTTCAAGCTGGTCTTTTTGAAGGCTTGCCAAGCGCAGCATGATATCCTGCGAATTTTTGTATTTCGGGTAATCGCGAAGCAGCAATGCGTAGGTATCGGCGGCTGCCTGGTAATAAGTCCGCCCGAAGCGGTCTCCCATTTCCGCGTTCAATTCCGCGACGGCCAGCATCGCATCCGGAGCTTCCGTAGCGCGCGGCGTAACCAGGTAGACTCGCTGGTAGCCCGCAACCACCTTCTTGTACTCCGCGAGTGACCGCTGGCCGGGAGCTTTGTTGTTCAGCAGCGCGCGCAATTCTTCCGCTCGGGAGAACTGCGAACTGGCAGCCTCGCGTTTCACCGCACTATCGGCTGTTGTAGCTCGTGAGGAGAAGGGAATTAGGGTAGCGAACAAAAGCACAAAACCGAGCGACGCGCCGGCGAGATTCCTGCGGAAATTTGTTGCGCCCCGCTTCATTCCCGCTTTGTACCCCCAGGTCGCTCCCGTCCTTGCCGCACTATTCATTCGTAAAGATCGTTCTTCCGTTGGCGTCAACTTCGCGGTGAATCCGGCTGCCGCGGGAATACGCGCCATCAAGACGCCCAGAGCCCGGTCGGAAGTACGCGTCCTGAACCCGTTGGATGTAATTCCGCGTCTCGCGAATGGACGGGATCCCATGAGCGCGGTCCACTGCGCCTTCCCCTGCATTGTACGCTGCCAGCGCCAAGTCAAGATTGCCATTGTATCGTTCTAGCAACACCCTCAAATAGTGAACCCCTGCTTCCACGTTTTGTTTCGGGTTGAACGCGTCGTTCGCCCCAAAACGCTGCGCGGTTGTCGGAATCAACTGCATCAGCCCCATCGCGCCTTTGCGCGATCTTGCCACGGGGTTCCAGCCCGATTCCGTCTCAATCACTGCCCGCACCAGCGCAGGATCCACGTTGTGCCGGTCCGCAGCTTCCCGCACCAACTTCTCCACGCCGTCGCGATCCAGCCGCAATGCCGGCCGGTTGGGCTGCATGAATCGAAGCTCGCCCGACAAATAAATATTCGGAGGAGCCTTAGGTGTCGCGGCTCTGACGAGTGCTGGTGGCTCCGCATTCACAAAGAAGCGGCGCCCAGACTCATCGGTCACCGAAGTAATCTGCGCTCGCGCTGAACTAGCCGAAGCCAGGAATCCGGCCAATGCGACAGACAGCGACACTAATCCACGCAGTAATATTTGGCGTTGATTGCGGCAAATCTGCCTTGGGGAAGGCATAGAATTTACACTTCTGGCTCCGTTGCAGCCTGTTACCAAGCGAGCGGAGCGAGCTGCAACCGGGGCATACCTCTGAAGCCGTGACCGCCAGCAAGTCTAACGCAATGCTCCACTTGCGGGACACGCTCCCGGCGCTACGCCCGTATTATAGCAAGGGTTCAAGGAGGGAGGGGACGCTCTGCAAGGCACTTTTTAGTGCTGATGTGTCTTTTCCGCCAGCTTCGGCCAAATCCGGCCTGCCGCCACCGGAACCCCCTACCTGTTTGGCCAAGGCCTGTATCAGCTTGCCGGCGTGGACTTTAGCGGTCAGGTCTTTGGTCACGCCGGCAATGAGGGCCACCTTCCCATTCTCAGGCATTCCTAATGCGACAATCCCGGAGCCGAGCTTCTGCCGCAACGAATCCACTAATTGCCGTAAGCCCTCTCTGTCAACGCTAGAGACCTCTCCAACGACGACCTTCACTCCCTTAATGGTTTGTGCCTTGGCGAAAAGTTCGTCGAGCTGCCCGAGCGCGCCTTTGCGTTTTTGCTCGCCCAACTCCTTCTCCAGGTGCCGTGCCGTCTGCGTCAGCTTTTCCACTGAGGCGAGCACGGAATCTTCGCCCACGTTCAGTTGTCCGGCTAGTTCCTGCAGGATTTGCGCCTGGCGCTGGTAATGTTCCAGCGCGCCGATGCCCGTCACTGCCTCAACGCGGCGCACGCCTGCTGCCACGGACTCTTCGCTCACGATCTTCAGCACTCCGATGTCCCCAATGCGGTGCACGTGCGTTCCGCCGCACAGCTCCTTCGAGTAGAAGCCTCGCGGCAAGCTCGGATCGGGAATTGTCACCACGCGAACGTTGCTCTCCGGATATTTGTCCCCGAAAAACGCCAGCGCGCCGGAGTTCAGCGCCTCTTCAAGACCCACCACGCCCGTCTCGATCTGGGTGTTCAGGCGGATCTCTTCGTTGACCTGTTGCTCGATGTCGCGCAGCTCTTCCTGCCCCACGGCTGCAAAGTGCGAGAAGTCGAACCGCAGCCGCTCCGGTGCGTTGAGCGAACCAGCCTGCTTCACGTGTGTGCCCAGTATGTTGCGCAGTGCGGCATGCACCAGGTGCGTCCCGGTGTGGTTGCGCATGATCTTTGCGCGCCGCTCCACATCGGCAACCACCGTCACGCGGTCGCCCACTCGCAGCGTTTCCTTCGCAATCACTTTGTGCGCGATCAATCCCGCGACGGGATAAAATGCGCCGGTCACTTCGGCCAGCAGCAGCGAGCCCGAATTGTCATACAAGCCGCCGGTGTCGGCCATCTGTCCGCCCGATTCCGCATAAATCACCGTGCGGTCGAGCACCACTTCGCCGCTTTCTCCAGTTTTCAATTCCTTAACGGATCCGCTCTTTGTCAGAATCGCTTCAATGCGGCAGTCCTTCGTGCTCGTCTCAAAATAAAAGTCCGGCTCGGTCTTGAACGTTTCCGCGAGCTTCGCGTACGCCGGATTCGCCGCCTCCTTCGCTCCACCCTTCCACGATCCCCGCGAGCGAATTCTTTGTTCGGCTAAGGCCGACTCATAACCTGCCGCATCGAACTCAAACCCCATGTCACGGCAGGATTCTTGAATGAAATCGCGTGGGAGGCCAAATGTATCAGAGAGCTTGAAAGCCTCAGCGCCAGGGAATGCAACGGTCTGACCCGACAGCCTGAGGATCTCAACCATTCTCCGAATTCCAGACTCGCTTTCTTTGTGGGGCATAGCTACAAAGGACCTCACAGCATCATTAGGAGGGTCGGACTCTAATTCCTTCACTTTGAGGCTAAACGGCCCAATCAATCTCCCAAACTGCTCCTCCATTCTCTTCCAGCCTTCTGAGAGGATGCGCCCAAAGCGCTCTTCTTCATTTAAGAGCGCCGCTTGCACATTGACTATCGTAGGGCCAAGCTCAGGGTAAGCTCCGGACATTTCGTCTTGGACGACAAACGCAAGCTTGCCTAGAAACGGATCCTTGATGTCTAGTAGTTTCCCATGACGGATGGCGCGCCGGACGATCTTCCTAAGAACGTAACCTCGGTCTTCATTCGACGGATACACGCCATCAGCAATCAGAAATGTCCCTGCGCGAATGTGGTCGGCGATAACCCTCAAAGAGGCGTCCCCCTTCGGATCATCGCCATATCTAACAGCTGCAATCCCAGCAGCGGTCTCAATCAGTGGCTGGAAAAGGTCCGTATCGTAGTTGGAAATTACGCCTTGCATCACCGCCGCAACGCGTTCCAATCCCAGCCCTGTGTCAACGCACGGCTTGGGGAGCGGTTCCACGCGCACACAGTTGGGCCCGTGCTCATGCTTAGCTCTTAGAGCCGTCAGGCCCTCCTGTATGCGAGGATCGAAGGTACCTTGGTCGAGAGATGCGCCAGGCGTTTCGCAGGCCCAGTATTTGTTGAACTGCATGAACACCAAATTCCAAATCTCTACATACCGCCCGCAATCGCACGGGAAATTGCAATCCGTGTGCCCCTCATCCGACGCCGCTGGCCCCATGTCATAGTGCAATTCACTACACGGCCCGCATGGCCCCGTGTCCCCCATGGCCCAGAAATTGTCTTTCAGACCCGGAATCGCTAAAACTCGCTCGGCCGGCACCTTCTGCTCCAACCAAAACTTCTTCGCCTCTTCATCCACGCCAAGCTTGTTTCCGGGAGAGACCTCCGCCCCTCCAAAGACTGTCGCGTACAGCTTGTCCTT